>CDZE01021538.1_pt1 | contig 320774 bp, 238 predicted proteins | sample 557341 | NCBI WGS metagenome assembly CDZE01 (sample SAMEA3182109, study PRJEB8094) | gut metagenome | biome: human; feature: gut; material: Stool; isolation source: human stools | place: Canada | collected 2013-04-23
CTCCCATACTTGACTCCTTTGAAAAATGGATGGAACAGACTTATGGCAAAGTACCACCAAGAAGTCGCATGGGACAAGCTATTACCTATACTTATCCTCTTTGGCCAAGAATGAAGAATTACCTGAAAGATGGAAATCTGAAAATCGATAATAATCTGGCGGAAAATGCGATTAGACCACTTACTTTGTCCAGAAAGAACTTCCTCTTTTGTGGTAACCACGAGGCTGCTGAAAATACAGCAATCATATGCTCACTATTAGCTACCTGTAAAGCACAGGAAATTAACCCAAGGGAATGGCTGAATGATGTCATAGCCAAACTTCCATACTATCTGGAAAAGGACTCCGGGAAAAATGTTCGTGAACTTCTTCCGGATGTTTGGAAGTTAGAGAAATCCAACACGAATCCAATTGGAGTTTAAATATTTATGTTGAAGAATAAAAAAAACTCGATATTAGCTTTTGACTAAAGTTGATATCGAGTTTTCTATTTTATGAAAATACAATGTGTACTTTATCGGATGCTTACAAAAGACGGGCAAGTTTTGGATCAATGTAAAGTTTTAAAGAGTTCTATCTGAGAAAATAAAAATCCCATTCTGATGTCACACTTGACACTCAAAATGGGATAACACAAACAAAACAAACAATATTGGAGCGATTTTCACAAATGGCTCATACGGTATATCTAATAAATTAAATTATGTCATTACGGTATTTAAATCTCGAACAAAGGTATCATTTTACATTTAAATGCAGAATATGATTTAATATTAGTTATAAAGAATAATATTTTTATATATAAAGAATAGTTCAAAATTATAAAGAATTGTAGTTATATTCCTTCTACAAACTTCAATTATTCAACTTATAATGTGAAACATACCCTCAGAAGTAATGTAAATCCCGCAACTTCTTTTCTTGCAAGAAATAAATTTCTATATTGGGGCAATAAGCAACCCAATACCTATTTATCCAACTATGGCTGATACCATTTCTTATCAATACGCCGCTCTATCTGCATTGCAACGCGCTGCCGACCAGGACGAACTATTCCTCGCCAAATACAGTGAAATAGAGAAAAAAGACGCTCCTTGTTTCTTTTGGGGGGAAGTTGACACAACCTTATATGACGGCACGCTGCCTCATCGCTCTGTCCAACGTAGTACAATCCAGTTTCAACCTGACTCCCGCCCAACTTTCGATGCTGAAAGACCCAATTGTGACAGCAAGTAACAACCACCAACATCCCCTTTCTGCAAGGGCTGAACCGGGAAGAACGGGAAATCTATGCGGAACTGCTATCGGTCAATAACAGCAAAAGCGAAAGCGGATACATCCTGCACCTGCTTGACGTATGGAAAGGAACAGCCAATCTGAAGAAAGCAGTCGCTAACATCCGGCGATAGGAAGAGCCGCTACAAGCCCTTATTCCTCTACCTTGTGCCACCGGCTTGTCACAGTTGTGCCATCGAAGTGTCACAGTTGTGCCAAGCCGGTGGCACAACTGTGACAGCCCCGTGTCATTACCCGGTCACTCCAACAATCAGGATTTAAAGGTAGCTTATTGGAGCTAAAGCCAAAAAGAAGTATCTTTGACGCACTAAATACAAAAGCCCGAATGAGATTTCTAAAATATAGTTTGCCTGTCCTCTGTCTGCTTCTGGCAGAATGTACTTCCGTTTCCGGTCACAAGGAAAAGGAAAGGCTCACCATGGCAGAATACAAACATCCGTCGAATGATATGCAACCCCGCGAAGAATGTTCCCCTGCCCCTCAACCAAAGAAAAGTGCCATGGCTCTCCACATGGATTCTTTAGGACTGGTCAATATAGCGGAACTGGACAGCAGTATCACCGTGAAGTTGATGTACACACAAGCCGACAATTTCACCGGAGAGGTGCTTTACGATGATTTGTCGGAAGCCTATCTGCATCCCGACGCAGCATACGCCCTCGTGAAAGCACAGGAGGCACTGAAACAACTGCATCCTTCCTACAATCTCGTTGTCTACGATGCCGCCCGTCCGATGTCCGTACAAAAAAAGATGTGGAATGTAGTGAAAGGAACACCCAAATACAAATACGTCTCCAACCCGAACCGTGGCGGCGGACTTCACAACTACGGACTGGCGGTAGACATCAGCATTCAGGATTCTCTCGGACAACCCTTGCCTATGGGAACCAAGGTAGACCACTTGGGGATAGAAGCCCATATCACACAAGAAAGTGAACTGGTACGAAACGGAAAAATAAGTGAGGCGGAACGGCAGAACCGGATACTGTTGCGGAGAGTAATGAAAGAAGCCGGATTTCGCGCCCTGCCCAGCGAATGGTGGCACTTCAACTTTTGTAGCCGGGATGTAGCAAGGCAGAAATATAAGGTAATACCATAAATAACAAGGCAATATCCGGACATCAGACTTATTTATCTCACTTCCCGAACAATAACGACCTATGACTCCAATCTCTCCCGAAACCCGACAGTTTATCAACGAACATCAATCCGACGATGTACGCAACCTGGCCCTGCAAGCCCGGAAATACCCCGATGTAGACATACCGGCTGCTATCACCCAAATAGCAGGACGACAAATCGCAGCCGAGAAAATCCCCTCCTGGAAAGAGATAGACGATATATGGTATCCGAAACATCTTTCACTGGAGCAATGTTCTTCAGAAATTACCGCCCGTTATAAAGCAAGCCTCCTGCAAGGTGAGTCTCTGGCCGACCTGACCGGAGGATTCGGAATCGACTGCTCTTTCCTTGCCACCGGATTCCGATCGGCTACTTACGTAGAACGTCAGGCAGAACTCTGCGCCATAGCAGCCCACAACTTTCCCGCACTCGACCTCAACCATATAAGTGTCAGAAACGACGACGGAGTAGCCTATCTGGAAGCCATGTCTCCGGTAGACTGTATCTTTCTCGACCCCGCCCGCCGCAATGAGCACGGCGGAAAAACCGTTGCCATTTCCGACTGTGAGCCTAATGTGGCCGAGCTCGAAGGACTCCTGTTGAGCAAAGCCAACCGGATAATGATTAAACTTTCCCCCATGCTCGATCTTTCACAGGCACTGAAAGAATTGCCGCACACACAGGAGGTACATATCATCTCCGTCAATAACGAATGCAAAGAACTCCTATTGTTACTCGGACAGACAGCACCGGAAGAAATCCCGGTTCACTGCGTAAACCTCTCCACAAAAGGAGAGCAGGAAAAACAACTCTTTGTATTTACCCGCGAACAGGAACAGCACAGCGAGTGCAGCTATACAGACACACTTGGCAATTATCTGTACGAACCCAATGCTTCTCTCCTGAAAGCCGGTGCTTTCCGCAGCATTGCCGTGGCTTACTCCGTCAAGAAGCTGCATCCCAACAGTCATCTCTACACTTCCGAAACGCAGATTGAAGGTTTTCCAGGCAGAACATTCCGCATCATCAACCGCTGCAGCCTCAACAAAAAGGAAATAAAGGAGAATCTGTCAGACCTGAAAAAAGCGAATATCACAGTCCGCAACTTTCCGGCTACGGTGGCAGAACTCCGTAAACGTATCAAGTTAGCGGAAGGGGGAGATACCTACCTCTTTGCCAGCACCTTAAACGATGGACAGAAAATACTGATCCGTTGCGGGAAAGTCTGATTCCTGCCGGATGAGAAAGAAACTTCCTCATTACATCATCTATCAAGAAAGTATCATAGAGTAAAGAAACTATTTTCCTGATTTTTCTCTCAAGTCATCTTTGGGGATTGTCGTCTCGTTTCCATCCCGGACAGCCATATAATGCGGGGACATGATTTCAATGCCCGCCTCATTAAATTTATCTTGAATGTTCTGGTGCAAGTCCGAATAGATTTGAGTCATCTTATCCGCTTCCTTGATATAAGCATTAATCTGATAAACCGGATACCAGTCACTTAAAGATGTTTCCAACACGAACGGACGCGGATCGTCCACCACTCCGGGAGTATTCAATGCCGCATCAATCAATATCTGATTGACTTGCCGCCAAGGGATATCATATCCGATAGATACTTCCGAATGGATAATCAACCCGTATTCACGTGCCGAGGTACTGTAATTCACGGTATGCGAGGACATGATAAATGAGTTGGGAACGGTAACCACCTCATTCTTCGGTGTACGGATACGGGTGACAAGGGGTGTTTTCTCTATAATATCTCCGGTAGTATCATTCAGTTTAATCCGGTCGCCCAACTTAAACGGGCGCATATACGTAATCACCAGCCCGGCAATAATATTACCGATCACCGTACTTGAACCCAACGATACAATCAATCCGACAAATACCGAAATCCCTTGGAATACCCCTGAATCAGAACCCGGCAAATAAGGATAAATCATCGCAATCATAAATGCGTAAAGCAGGAAACGGACGATATGGAAAGTCGGCATTGCCCAATCCGGATAGAAACCGTTGAATTTCAAACGACCTGCTTCTATCTCACGGGCCAGATAGTGCACCAGTCGTACCAGATACCGCACTGCATACCAGATAATAATGATTGTAAACAACTTGGGAATATAATCAATAATACCCACAAAAATGCCACGAATCGGGTTCCAGATATAACCCAATATACGATAAGCCAGTCCTTCTGTTTGCGGGAAAATAATGAAAATCAGCGGAATAGTAATCAACAACTGCAATCCCATAAGAATATACCGCCCGATGCCCGCCAGAAAGACTAACAAATTAGCTTGTTTTTGGGCATCCAACAATTCATATCCTTGAATGGAAACAGGTCGTATCTTCGTATCTTTCAGACGCAAAATACGTACTTTCAGTTTACGGAAAAGCCAGTTCGTCAGGCGAAACAGGAAGTATTGCCCGACAATCACCAGAATGAAATAAAGCACACGTTTCGCCATTCTCCAAAGCCCGTGTTCGGCTTTCATATCGTGCAGTTTGGTGATAACGTTTTGTTGTCTTTCCTTCGCAAGAGAATCACGGGAAATGCCTTCCCACAAAGCATCCTGATCGGTAAGGGAAAGCAACACCTTGTTACCGTACATCAAATCGGAAACAATGTCCGAATGGTCGATCGACACGGAGTCCGGGCGGAGGTTAAAACGTCTTCCCAGTTCTTCAATTGCAGCACCGGTCATTTGCGCACGTTGCTGGGGAGTGTATCCGCCACGTTTGGTAAAAAGATAAAATAAGGTATCTCCGTCGGCTACCACAGGGATTCCTTTGGTAAACTGTCGCAAAGAATCGATACGTTGACGCTGCCGGACGTACTTCACGGAGTCGACGGCAGCCATTTGCAGTTTCATCTGCTCCATTTCCATACGCATATTCGCCTCGTTGAGCCGGGCTGCTTCGAGGGATTTTTGCAGATTGGCCACATAGACAGAGTCTGAATCCCGGTTCAGAGATGTGTTGTGCACGGTAGTTACACTATCACCTGCAAATATCTTCTTGACAGCTTCTCCCAACTGTGCCCGTACTCCCGTTGTTCCCAAAAGTACAATGAGCAGTAACACTAAACGTTTCATTTTATTCATTTCCATATCCTATATCCCCTGACAGTGAATTAAGGTTAATCTATTTTTTCACTAAAACAGAGCAAACATACGGATTGTTTTTGACATATCAATTTTGAAAATGATTATCTTTGCCACTAAAAGAGAAAAAAACATGAATATACTGTTTCTTATCGGAGGATTAATCCTCATTCTTCTAGGAGCTAACGGACTCACGGACGGGGCTGCTTCAGTTGCCAAACGTCTCCGTATCCCCTCCATTGTTATCGGGCTTACTATCGTCGCGTTCGGTACTTCTGCCCCCGAACTCACCGTCAGTGTGTCTTCTGCTCTTAAAGGCAGTGCGGACATTGCCATAGGTAATGTGGTAGGAAGTAATATATTCAATACACTGATGATTGTAGGCTGCACGGCTTTATTCGCTCCGATTGTCATCACCCGGAATACACTCAAAAAAGAGATTCCGCTCTGCATTCTATCTTCTGTCGTCCTGTTGGTTTGCGCCAATGACGTCTTTCTGGATAAAGCACCGGAAAATATCCTGAACAGGGTAGACGGACTGTTATTGCTTTGTTTCTTCGCTATCTTTATGGGATATACATTTGCTATCGCTTCCAAGCCCTCCACAGGGGGACAGGAAGAACATCCCGTACCGGAAGAAGAGAACGAGATAAAATTGCTCCCCTGGTGGAAATCGGTTCTTTATATTATCGGAGGGCTGGCTGCACTAATTTACGGAGGACAATTATTTGTTAACGGGGCTACGGGTATCGCCCGCAATCTGGGCGTCAGCGAGTCAATCATCGGTCTGACACTGGTGGCCGGAGGGACTTCTCTGCCGGAACTTGCCACCTCTATCGTTGCCGCACTAAAGAAGAATCCGGAAATAGCTATCGGAAATGTAATCGGCAGTAACCTCTTCAATATCTTCTTTGTATTGGGATGCAGCGCCAGCATTACTCCCCTCCACCTTAGCGGAATCACCAACTTCGACTTGCTCACACTGGTCGGCTCGTGCATCCTGCTCTGGCTGTTCGGATTGTTCTTCGCCAAACGGACAATCACACGGATAGAAGGAAGCATTATGATACTCTGCTATGTAGCATATACCGTGGTATTGATTTATAATACATAGATAAAAAGTAAACTAACATTTATTTCACCTCGACAATCGTCAATACATTAACGCCATATTTTCCGTCATCGGATATCGCCCAGGTAGTATCCCCATTCGCACAACGGATAGCGTAACGGGAATTATATTTCAGCCTTTCCGAACCGTCCGGTATCCACAACCCTAACCTATATTTTCCGGGAGCAACCGAATCCGGCAATCTGAGAGACAAATCAACGGAATGCGTCAACGGCGTATATGTAGAATCTTCCGGCTGGAACGGTTGCCAGTCCAACGGATTTGCTTCGGTCGGAAATTCCATGACTTTCCCTTTATCGTCAATCAGTACGAAATAGACCGGATGTTCGCCAAACACAGTAGCAAACCCTCTATTTATCAAACTCAGGTTCAGGAGATTGTCTTTTCCTGCTTCCAACGCTTTCGGCATCCGAAGAGATTGCAGTTCAATCCGATACCCCAAATGATCGCGTATATAATCGAACATATTACGTTCCACCTTCGTACCATCTTTCTTTTGGAAATAACTGTCGGATACAGGCATATGATGCTGATGCAAAGAATCTTCCGTTATCATGGTTTTCTTCCAGACTACCATTGAATATTCAGGAGGATTATTCTCGTCAAACTTATTATTGGGGTGTTGTTCCTTATAATTATGTATCACGCTCAATGAGGTGAAGTGCTGGAGGAACAGACGTCTTGCTGTCTGCAATCCGTCAATAATCCAACCCGCCGAAGGACTGTCGGGATCGGCACCTACACTCCAGAATCCCCAAGGCAACTCGCCATCGACCACCAAATAAGGCGATTCTTTGACAATCTGGTCAAAGTTATCAGTCCCCTCATGCATTTCCGCATCCCAACGATCCGGACGTATCACAATAAAATCATCATGAAACGAAAGCCTCTTATATAACTCCGGCTTATCTTTCAGCAGATTCTTAAACATAGGAAGCCTTACCTGTACCTGCCTTTCTTCGGGAACCACCGAAAGAAGTTTTTCCAAAATAGCAGTTTTCGTTTCATCTGAGTTCTCCAGTCCTTGAACAGAGCTGTGCCATTCTCCCCAAGCACCCACCATACCGGCCTGTACCACCAGAATCAGGTCTTTATTTTTCTCCAGAAAAGGTTTCAACTGGTCCAGATGTTCCAATATCTGCTCTCCGGTAGGCCCGACCGCCGCTCTCCCCATAAAATCCCGCTCGTAGGCAAAACGTAATACCGCCTTCTTTCCTTGTTTCTGCAATTCATCAAAATACACCTGCATCGTATTGAGATTCTCCTCCGACAACTTTTCACCTATCAGATAAGTAAGATAGAAATAGCTCTGGGCAAGCGAAACACTATCCGCCACGTATTTGGCAGACAGTTCCAACAGTTCTTTTGTCGGACTGTCTTTTTCTTCTTTCACATCTACCGCCGTCTCCAACCGGAAACCTCGTCCGGGATTATAGATTCCGTTTTCACCGTGCGTATCATCTACACAAATTCCACGAAAATCAAGAACCTGCTGCGAATTGCCGCAACTACTTGTCAGCACAGCAAACAAAGCAGCTACCATACTGCCATACATCCAATTCTTCTTCATAGTAATATTTTTGTTTATGCGGGCAAATATATAACATTTCGCAACACCACCACTCTTTACAGCCCATTTCGCGCAGTAAAGTATCAGTTTGAGATAAAAAATGCAAAAGTATTAGTTAATGCTAAGATTGTATTTGTTCCACCAACAGAATAACTCTACCTTTGTCTAATAAAATAATACATGAGAAAACTTAATTCATTAAACCTACAATATTAATTACTTAATGGAAAATATCATGAATAGACAAAACGCTTTTACGCTACTTGCTACATTCGCACTGCTTTTTTGTTTCACATTCTCCTGCAATGCCAAAGGAAAAGACAAAGCCAAACATGTTGTTCTCATCGGACTGGACGGTTGGGGAGCTTACAGCTTGCCTAAAGCAGACATGCCCAATGTCAAGAGACTAATGGAAGACGGAGCTTACACGCTCAAAAAACGCTCGGCACTTCCTTCGTCCAGTGCTATCAACTGGGCATCCATGTTTATGGGAGCCGGTCCCGAACTTCACGGATACACCGAATGGGGATCTAAAACTCCGGAACTTCCGTCACGTGTTTTAAACAAGAATGGAATCTTCCCCACTATCTTCCAATTACTGCGTGATGCCCGTCCGAAAGCAGAGATCGGCTGTCTGTATGAATGGAACGGAATCAAGTATTTAGTAGATACACTTTCTCTAAGCTATCATTATCATGTGGCCGATTACAACAAGACTCCCAAAGAGTTAGGCAATATGGCATCTGCTTACATAAAGGAGAAACATCCGACTCTTGTTGCTATCTGCTATGATAGTCCCGACCATACCGGACACACTGAAGGACATGACACTCCCGCATATTATGAGAAACTCAAGGAGTTGGATACTTATGTCGGCCAGATTGTCCAGGCCGTAAAAGATGCAGGCATCCTTGATGACACTATTTTCATATTGACTTCCGACCATGGAGGCATCAAGAAGGGTCACGGCGGCAAAACAATGCAAGAAATGGAAACAGCTTTCATCATTTCCGGTAAGAATATTAAAAAAGGACTTCGTTTTGATGATGTAAGCATGATGCAATATGATGTAGCTTCTACAATAGCTCACATTTTCAACCTCGAACAACCACAAGTCTGGATAGGTAGACCAATGAAGATTGTTTTCAAATAATCGCTTTGAGATTATATACTGGAAAGGGAAAGGAGAAACTGGAAACAAAACCAGTTTCTCCTTTTATTTTCTCTCTTTTTTAAAAGAATAAACTATATCTTACAATACGACATCTTTACAAAATGAAATTGATTCCTAACACACACGTTTGAAAATCAAGTCATTCTTTGAATTAAGTTAAGTCGCTATTTTACTTATCTCTATGTTTTTTGATATAATTGTATCAGCAAATGATAAAATCCTATTTGCTCACAACTCAACAACGCGATACTTTTGCAACAAATTATTCTCTCATTTTACAACTAAAATTCTGAAATATGAAATTATATTATATCCTCGCCTTCGGTACACTATTATGTAGTCAGCTTTGCTCAAGTGCCTCTGCTGCTATGGCCTCAGAAGAGCCGTACAATTCCGGTATCGTCCTCAGATGGAAGGATTGCAAACAAAGAATAGACGGATTCGGAATAGCCCAGGCTGGCTGGGCAAAAGAATTGTTCGCCTTCAAAAATAGAGAGCAAGTCATGGACAAAATGTTCGGTAAAGATGGATTGCGCTTGAATATTCTAAGAGGAGAGATATTCCCGCATTATTGGGAGAATGAAACAGACAAGGATTTTAACCTTAACGACGACATCCATATCGAATTGAGCGATTCTGATTTCATCAACAAATCCGATGATTTATTAAGACGAGGACAGTTATGGCTTACGTTAAAAGCTAAAAATAAATACCACATCAGCAAATTAGTATTCTCCACATGGAGTGCTCCTGCTTGGATGAAAAGTAATGGAAAGGTTTCAAATGGTCGGCTCAAAACAGAATGTTATACAGATTTTGCTAATTATCTTGCCGCTTTCTACAACGCTTACAAATCTAAAGGCATTGCACCTTATGCTATATCACCATCCAACGAGCCCGGTTATGCAGCCCCTTGGAACTCTTCCTTATGGACAGCAGACGAAATGGGAAAATTCATCACCTCATATCTCGGTCCAACCTTTCGAAAAGAGAATATTCCTGCCAAAATCATATTTGGAGAAAATCCTTTATGGGCTGTTTATATGCCTCAATTAAAAATGGTTTCATCCAAAGACTTCACTGATACAATTCTTCAGAACTATCCCGAAGCCAAAGATTTCAATCTCATTGCTGCCGGGCATGGCTATAGCTTATCACCCGATATAATGCCAATAAAAGTAGATAAAGAATATCTTAAAACAGCTATTCTACCATTTGAAATGGCAGAAAAAGCCGATATACCGGTATGGATAACAGAAATAAGCGATGTAAATCCACTCGACATCTCCATACATGACGGACTGAAGTGGGCTGTTACTTTTCACAATTATCTTACAAAAGCAAATGTAAACGCAATTATATGGTGGGGAGGAGCCATGCCAACATCCAATAATGAAAGTCTCATTATTTTAGATAAAAACAGAAAAGATTTTCTATTATCTAAAAGATATGATATTTTTGGAAACTTTTCTCGCTACATCCCTGAAGAGAGTACACGGATACAAGTAACCCAGTCTAGCGGCATTCCTCTTTTAATATCTGCATATAAAAAAGACGATGAGTATACTCTTGTAACAATCAATTCATCTAAACAGACAATTCAGACCAGCCTTCGTTTGGATGGAGCAAATATAAATGGCCTATTAAAACAATATATAACCAATGAAGATAACAGTTGGACAGAAATGGCAATTGTACAGGAGAACAAAGAATATTATAACCTTACAATACCGCCATATAGTGTTGTCACATTTGTTGGAAAGGTCCGTTTATAATCCCTCGTTTGTAACACCCGTTAAATAAAAAGTTATGCCTACTTATACCGAACAAAAATTTAGAAAATTCAAAGAATCATATTTTCGACTTCTAACTCGTAAAAATCTGGAAGATAAAAGTCATTACAACGGAATATTTCAACGTTACTTATATCCTGTTATCACAGCAGAACATATCCCTTTAGAGTGGCGTTATGACTTAAATCCCCAAACAAATCCATGGTTAATGGAAAGGATTGGTGTTAATGCCACTATGAATTCGGGAGCCATCAAGTGGAAAGGAAAATATCTTATGGTAGTCCGCGTAGAAGGAAACGACCGTAAGTCATTCTTTGCCATTGCTGAAAGCCCTAATGGAATCGATAATTTTCGTTTCTGGGAATATCCGATACGACTACCGGATACTGATCCGACAGAGACAAATGTCTACGATATGCGCCTGACAGCACACGAAGACGGTTGGATTTATGGTATTTTCTGTAGCGAAAGCCTTGACCCGGACGCAGCTCCGGGCGATTTGTCGTCTGCCATTGCAAAAGCAGGTATCGTCCGCACCAAAGACCTGAAGAATTGGGAACGTTTGCCGAATCTGATTTCCAAAAGCCAGCAACGCAATGTCGTTCTGCATCCAGAATTTGTTAACGGAAAATACGCATTGTACACTCGTCCACAAGATAGTTTTATTGACGCCGGAAACGGCGGAGGTATCGGCTGGGCACTCATTGATGATATGACTCATGCAGAAGTGAAAGAAGAGACTATCATCAACCACCGCCACTACCACACTATAAAAGAGGTGAAAAACGGCGAAGGACCTCATCCTGTCAAAACCACAAAAGGATGGCTACATCTCGCCCACGGGGTTCGTGCCTGTGCTGCTGGTCTACGTTATGTACTTTATCTGTATATGACCTCTTTGGAAGACCCGACAAGAATCATCGCTGAACCAGGAGGATATTTGCTGGCTCCGATAGACGGAGAAAGAATAGGTGATGTATCCAATGTGCTCTTCTCCAATGGCTGGATTGCGGACGAGGACGGGACAGTATATATCTATTACGCTTCTTCCGACACCCGTATGCACGTGGCAACTTCGACTATTGACAGACTAACGGATTATTGCCTCCACACACCTGTTGACGGTTTACGTTCAGCTGCTTCCGTGGAAAACATTTGTAAGCTCATAGAGTCAAACAAAATCGTCACAGGAGAAACGAAACAAATTTATCTTTAAAAGCAAAATGAATTTGATAGAATAGTATCAGCATAAGTTAAAATAAGTCTACACTACAAACAAGGCAATCATTTAAATTTGCACTATATAAAATAAATGTATAAACCTTTAAAAATGCAGCCTATATGAAAAGAAATGAAACAAAATATGGATGATACCTTTAATCCATACTCTAATACAGAGAAACTATAAAATATGTATATAATTTAAATAAAAGAAAACATGAAAAATGAAAAGCACAAAGTAAACTCTTTAGTTAAAAGAGTTTGTTTGGTTCTGTCCCTTTTGACTCCCGGTAGTAGCATGATGGTAATTGCTAGTGACGAAATAGCGATTGTGCAGCAAACGGGAAACATCACAGTAACAGGAACCGTAGTCGACCAAACAGGAGAACCCGTCATCGGCGTAAATGTCCTAGTAAAAGGAAGTACCAATGGAACAATCACTGATATAGACGGCAAATTCTCGCTTAAAGGCGTCTCCCCCAATTCTATCCTCACAGTGTCCTACATTGGATATAAGACAGAAACCGTCAACCTCAATGGAAAGAAAGTCCTCCAGATAATACTAAAGGAAGACTCAGAAATGCTGAATGAAGTCGTAGTAGTGGGTTACGGTACCCAGAAAAAAGTAAATATGTCAGGAGCCGTAGACGCGGTATCTTCTAAAGTACTAGAAAACCGTTCGCTATCCAATGCTGGGCTCGGTTTGCAAGGAGCTGTACCCAACCTCAACATTACAGTCACGGATGGTAATGCCAATTCCTCGCCGAAATATAATATTCGCGGTATTGGTTCTATCAACAGTGATTCGGCCGAACCCTTGATTCTAGTAGACAACATTCCCGTCACAGCCGACGAGTTCTCCCGTATGAATGCTAACGACATCGAAAACGTATCTGTACTGAAAGACGCTTCATCAGCAGCTATCTACGGTGCACGTGCTGCATTCGGCGTAATTCTAGTCACTACCAAATCTGCAAAATCGGAGAAAATCAGCGTAGCTGTCAATGCTTATTACTCAACACGTAAAATCACACGCCTGCCCGAACATGTGACCGATCCATATCAAGTAATGACCATCCAGAATCAAGCACGTACGTACAGTTTCTACACAGAAGAACAAATGGCGGAAGCCCAAAAGCGCGTTAACGACCCGTCGCTACCAGCAGTCATAGTAGACCCGAGCGACCCGAACAAATGGGCTTACTACGGACAGACAGACTGGATGGACGAAACCTACAAAAATGCAGCACCTTCCTACACTGTCAATTTCAACATTGCCCAGCGTACCAAAAAAGCTGGCTATTACCTTTCTGGCGAATACTACCGCCAAGATGGTATGTTCAAGAAAGGTAACGACATCTACGACCGTTACAATATGCGTGCTAAAGTAGATTTCCAACTCACCAACTGGCTGAACATCAGCAATAATACATCGTTTGCATTCCGCAAATACGACAAACCTAACATCGATATGGAAAGTTTCTTCCACGAGGTGAACCGCAAAAGTACGCTCGACGTAGTAAGAAACCCGGACGGAACATATACCAAATCTGGAGGTGCCATACTGGGACTGCTAGAGAATGGAGGACGTTCCGTCAACGACCGACGTGACTTTTCCACCACGTTTGCCGCTACCATCGACCTGTTGAAGGATGTATGGCAAATCAAAGCAGACGCCACCTTCCGCCGCGACAGCGAACGTACACGTAGAGCATCTTTGCCCTACTCCTACAAGCAAGGACCAGAAATGGCACTGGAACAGAACACAACTACAAGCTCTGCCCGTAACGACTCGCAGTTCTACGATAACAATGTATTCAATATATATACTGATTTCCACAAGACTTTTGCCGGCCAACACTTTGTACAAGCAATGGTAGGTTTTAACCAAGAAAACACACGTACCAACAGCTACTGGTCGAGCAGAGATCAACTAATCAGTACCTCTTTCCCAACTATCGAGCTTGCCACCGGTACTGTCAAAACCAGCGAAAGTATTACTGACTGGTCTGTTCGCGGAGCCTTCTTCCGCCTGAACTATGTATTTGACAATCGCTACATCGTTGAGTTTAACGGCAGGTACGACGGTTCCTCCCCCTTCCCGAAGAACGACCGTTACAGCTTTTTCCCTTCTGTTTCTGCCGCATGGAACGTTTCACAAGAAAAGTTCATGGAAAATCTGAAAAACAAAATAGGACTGAACACAATGAAATTGCGTGGTTCTTACGGTAGCTTAGGTAATCAGAACGTAGGTGCATACGCCTTCTCTCCACAGATGAAAGCAGAAGAAAGCAAATGGATTCTGGACGGAAAAAAACCACTTCAGGTTATCATGCCAGGTATCGTATCCAGCTCACTGACTTGGGAACAGGTGCGTACTATCAATGGTGGTATCGACTTAGGCTTCCTCAACAATCGTCTGACAGCTGGTTTTGATTACTACGTACGCTACACCGAAGGCATGCTGACCAAAGGAAAATCCCTTCCCAGTGTATTAGGTACCAGCGAACCGAAAGAAAACGCTGCTGACCTGAAAACCCGTGGTTGGGAACTTTCATTGGCATGGAGAGACCAGTTCAACTTAGCAGATTCACCCTTCAGCTATGGCGTACGTTTCATCATCTCGGACAGCCGCTCATTCATCACCAAGTTCGATAACTACGTTTGGGACACGGACAAGAACGGTAACAAAATTCGTACCTCCATTTGGACAAACGACAATCATTATGTAGGTAAAGAATTGGGTGAAATCTGGGGATTAACTACTGAAGGATTCTTCCAGAACGAAGAAGAACTTGCTAACCATGCTGACCAGACCAAAGTAGGTGAAGATGATATGGGCTACAAGTTCTACGTAGGTGACCTGAAGTTCAAAGATATCAACGGTGACAAAGAAATCAGTAACGGCAAAGGAACTCTCGCCGATCCGGGCGACTTCAAAAAAATCGGTAACAGTTCCATACGCCTCCCCTATAGCATTGACATGGATGCCAATTGGAAAGGATTTGACCTACGCATCTTCTTGCAAGGCGTAGGCAAAAGAGACTGGTACGCTGGTGGCGGTAACCACTATTTCTGGGGTATTTATGCCCAACCTTGGACTAACGTACAGAAAGGTAACCTCGATCACTGGACACCCGAAAACCGCAATGCCTACTTCCCTCGTGTGAAGCCTTATATTGCAGAAAGTACCGGTTCCGAGCTTGCTTGCCCTCAGACCAAATACCTACAAGACGCTTCCTACCTACGTCTGAAGAATGTAACCTTTGGCTACACACTACCCAAAACATGGACTAGCAAAGTAGGTATCGAACGCGTACGCTTCTACTTCAGCGGTGAAAACCTGTGCGAGTTACAACATCTGAAAGCCAACCTCGACCCGGAAGCCTTGGATTCAAGCAGCAAAACCTACCCGTTGCAGCGTTCCTTCACATTTGGTGTTAACTTGAATTTCTAAATCTGTAAACAATAACAATATGAAAACATTAAAATATATTCTTTCAGCGAGCATTAGCCTGGTATTTCTCACAGCCTGCAACGACAGCTTTCTGGAAAAGTATCCGGAAACCGAACTGAATGAAGAAGCCTTCTTCCAAACTCCGGAAGACATGGCAATCTACCTGAACAACTCCTATAAAGATTTGCCATACGGATCGGACGACCTCTATTCCGACAATATCGGTGGTTATACAGCAAGCCACGAAGTATACAGTATGCTGCATGGAACCATCAACGAAAATACCGTAGGCGGCTGGAGTAAAGACGAAGATAAAGACTGGTACAACTTGCGCAAAGCCAATGTATTGCTAGTAAATGCACATAAGGTGAAAGGTGAACAGACAGATATCGACCACTACATCGGCGTAGCACGTTTCTTTCGTGCCAATTTCTATTTCAAAATGCTAAAAAGATACGGTGCCGCTCCTTGGTACGATCATCCATTGAGTACAAATGATCCTGATCTATACAAAGGAATGGACAGTCGCGAACTGATAGCCGATAAAATCATGGAAGACTTGGAATTTGCAGCCAAGAACATCAAAGCCATTGAAAGCCGTACCTACATTAACAAATGGGCAGCCTACAGCCTGCTGGCACGATTTGCTTTGCATGAAGGTACCTTCCGTAAGTACCATACAGAACTGAATTTGACAAATACCGCCAATAATTTTCTCGAAAAAGCCGTATGGGCAACCGGAGAAATCATGAAAGCCGGATTTGAAATCACCGGAAAAGGAGCAGAAGGTTATCGAGCCCTCTTCACAGGTGACCTGAAAGGTAACAAGGAAATCATCCTCTATGCCGACTACGACCGCACATTAGGACGCGGTAGTAACACCCCCTCAGTTGTAGATTGGATGTGGCACCTAAGCCGCAGTTTAGCAGACAGTTACCTCAAGCTAAACGGTTCCCCCGCCACCTCCGACCCTAATTACGCGACAAAGACCTACAATGAAATGTTTGACGATAGAGACCCTCGTATGGCAGAAACTATCATGCCGGCAGGATTCATCAAAGCCAATGAATCACTGCCTACCGTAGCCAAACTAGATTACGGATACTTGCCTCAGTTGAAATATTACCCTCGTACAGCGGAACTGAACAGTGGATATGATGCAGGCTACAATGACATCGTTATTTTCAGATATGCAGAAACACTACTCATTAACGCGGAAGCAAAAGCAGAACTGGGTACAATCAAACAGGAAGACTTGAATGCAACAGTCAACCTATTGAGAAAGCGTGTAGGCATGCCAGATTTAAAACTCGATGTAGCCACTGACCCAAAACTCACAGTCCAATATCCTGCCGTAACCGGTACACTGGCCAATGTAATTCTAGAAATACGCCGCGAACGCCGTGTAGAACTGGCCTGCGAAGGTCTTCGTTATGATGATTTGATGAGATGGAAAGCCGGCAAATTGCTCGAAGGTCCTGCCGAAGGTGTGTATATTCCTGCATTCGGAGCTTACGACGTCACTGGTGATGGTGAGAACGATATTGCCATACTAGAATCTCCCGACAAAACAGCCGGACTAACCGAAGATGAACTGTCAAAATTGCAAAAGACTTATTACCTGGTAGATAAAGACGGCAAAAAGGGAAACATCTATCTGAGTGAAGGTAACAAAGGAAACATCCGTTTCACAATTGACCAAGGCAATCCACCCAGATTCGATGAAACAAAGTATTACTATTTTCCTATTCCGTTCAGCGAAATACAGCTTAACCCGAATTTGGAACAACCTTCGGGCTGGCGATAAGTAATTCTCCACAATTTTCAAATTATAGGCACAGATTTCATAGATTTTGCAGCTCTGATAAAATGAAAGAACTGAAATCTATGCAATCTGTGCCTGAATTTTGAAGATTATCATGTATCTTTTCTAACTTTAACGATGTGCAACATAGCGCTAAAAATGCCTAAACCTCAAAGAAGAACAATAGCAGAGATATGTTTTCCCCTTGAATGTCTATTAGACGGATTCTTCTCACGAAATATAACATTGTGCAGATAAAAGAAATATTCAAATATACTCCGGCTTTCTCATTTTATTTCTTATAAGTAAAGTACTATTTTGTCAATTATTAAAGATATAGTACAAAATCAAGGTAACATAAGAAGAATACCGGAGATTTCAACATAGTATCAGAATGAGCTAAAATAATATTTGTTTCCTTGCTTCTTTCCCCCTACCTTTGCAGCAAAGAAGATACAATATATAAATCGATTCAAAATAATAATATGAAATTACACACTACCGACCTTCTTATCATATGCGCCTATCTTATCGCTATGATTGTCATCGGTCTCATTCTTAAAAAACGGGCAGCCCAGAATATGGACTCCTACTTCTTAGGTGGAAAATCATTGCCTTTCTATATGTTGGGATTATCCAACGCCTCCGGAATGTTCGATATTACGGGCACAATGCTAATGGTATACTGGGCATTCGCTTATGGTTTCAAAAGTCTTTGGATTCCCTGGTTATGGCCGGTGTTCAACCAGATATTCCTAATGGTTTACTTATCCGTGTGGCTGCGCCGTTCGAACGTTCTCACCGGTGCCGAATGGATTAAAACCCGTTTCGGAAAAGGGAAAGGTTCTACTCTTTCACATACGATTGTTATCGTATTCGCATTACTTAGCGTACTCGGTTTTTTAAGTTACGGGTTCATAGGTATTGGTAAATTTATGGAGATATTCATCCCTTGGGAAGTAGTATCTCCATTTATTCCTTTCAATGTTCCTGCAGAATATGTTCCTCATGTATATGGTATTTTCTTTACTACCATCGCCACATTCTATGTGATGCTCGGCGGAATGCTGAGTATCGTATGGACAGATGTCGTTCAGTTTCTGATAATGACCGTGGCAGGTATCGTTATTGTCGTCATTGGTATGCAGATGGTGGCACCGGACATGATTCACTCATTTGTTCCTGCCGGCTGGGATTCGCCCTTCTTCGGCTGGACACTTGATATCGACTGGAGCAGCCGGATGAATCTCCTTACCGAGCGAATGGCCAACGAGCCTTACAGTCTGATAAGCATATTTGTTATGATGGCGTTGCTGAAAGGAATCTTTATGAGCATGGCTGGTCCCGCTCCTAACTATGATATGCAGAAGATTCTGTCCTGCAAGTCTCCGAAAGAAGCGGCAATGATGAGTGGTTCTGTATCCGTGGTGTTATTAATCCCCCGCTACCTGATGATTATGGGATTCGCATTGCTAGCTATTTACTTCTTCAAGGAAGACGGCGGAATGACACAAATGGAAGTTACACGAACGGACTTTGAGACGATTCTTCCTCACTTGATTACCCGTTATGTACCTTCCGGATTAGCCGGTCTGTTATTGGCGGGACTACTGGCAGCGTTCATGTCTACTTTCGCTTCAACGGTGAATGCGGCTCCTGCATATATCGTGAATGACATTTATCTGAAATACATCAATCCGAAAGCGAGTGTAAAAACGCAGATACGCAGCAGTTATGTGATTTCTGTTGCAGTGGTAGTGGTCAGCACCGTTATCGGATTCTTTCTGAAAGATATTAATGAAATCTTCCAATGGATTGTAGGTGCACTCTTTGGTGGATACATCGCAGCCAACGTACTCAAATGGCATTGGTGGCGTTTCAACGGCGAAGGCTATTTCTGGGGAATGACTGCCGGAGTAATAGCGGCAATCGTCATGAAATTCACTGTTCCCGACGCATGGGTATTGTATTTCTTCCCCGTTCTGTTCGGGGTTTCCCTGATAGGATGTATCGCCGGAACGTATAGCGCACCTCCGACTGACGAAGAGACACTGATCAACTTCTACACCCGTGTCCGCCCATGGGGCTGGTGGAAACCGATAGAAGAAAAAGCATTGGCGCGTTATCCTCATATCCAGCCGAACAAGAACTTCAAAAGGGATGCTTTCAACGTAGCAATCGGTATCATCTGGCAATGTGCGCTTACTATCATTCCGATGTATCTCGTTGTCCGCGAGCAACTGGGGCTCTGGAGCTCTATCGCTTTGCTTTTAGTCACCACACTCATACTAAGGAAGACTTGGTACAAACCTTTGTGCAAAGAAGAAGCACGTTACAATGAAGAAATGAAACAAGTGAAATAAAAAGAAATAATTAGCTTAACACACTAAAAACCAGAGGACTGACCATGAAAAGATTATCTGTTATCCTAGTATCATTTTTACTATATCTGCCACTAAGCGCTCAATTTAAAGGAACAGTCTATGTCGACACCGACCAATCAGGACTATTTAATAAAGGTGATAAACCGCTGGCGGGAGTTATGGTAACAGACGGCTTGAACGTAGTAAAAACAGATAAGAAAGGTCGGTTCTCTTTACCCGGATTCGATAAAACAAGATTTATCAGCATTACAACTCCCGCCGGATTTGAAACGGAGCAATTCTATCTTTCCACCAAAGAGAATAGAAAAAGCTACGACTTTATCTTAACTGAAAGTGAACGGACAAAAGCCAGGGAACATTCTTTCGTTCAAATCACCGATACCGAAGTGACCGGTGGAATGGGGCGTTGGGTAACTGACCTTCAGCAATATGTAAAGAATGAAAAGCCCGCTTTCCTGATTCATACCGGAGACATCTGTTACGAACCGGGGCTGACAATGCATAACCAAATAGTGAACGCACAGACAATGGATTGCCCCGTTTACTACTGCATCGGCAATCACGACTTAGTGAAAGGTAGCTATGGCGAAGAGCTTTATGAATCTCTCTATGGTCCGACGTGGTACTCATTTGATATGGGTAACGTTCATTATGTAGTCACCCCAATCGACCACGGAGACCACCCGACTAATTATACTCAAAAAGATGTATACAACTGGCTGAAGAATGACCTTGCCATGATGAAGAAAGAACAGGCATTGATCCTCTTCAACCATGACCTGTTTACCGCAAGTGACACATTCGTATTCAAAGCCGATAAAGAGCATACACTTGACCTACGTGCTTTCAATACAAAAGCCCAAATCTACGGACACATGCACTACAACTATGTCCGCAATCAAAACGGAATCTATACAATCTGTACCGGTACATTGGATAAAGGCGGTATTGATCATTCTCCTTCTTCTTTCAGAGAAATAAAAGTAGACGGCAATGACAATATCACAACGCAACTACGGTATACCTTCATCGAGCCGCAGATTGCCATAGTCTCCCCGATGAACAATCAAATTTCCGCAGCTACCGGAGACCGGCTTCCTGTTTCTGTCAATACCTATCATGCACAGGCTAAAACATCACACGTCTCCTACATCCTAAGCGATATAGAGAATAATCAGGAGATAGCCAAAGGCAACCTTATCTCCCTCACCGACTGGAACTGGAGCAGAGACATTCAAATGCCTGCGAATGAAAACGGAAGAAAGCTACAACTCACAGTAACTTCATTCTTTAATGACGGCAAGAAAGCAACCGCCACCAGCCGATTCACTTATCAAAAAGACTTCAAGCCGGCTACAATCCCGGGCGAGGACTGGAATACCCTGCTTCAAAATGCCGCACACTCCGGAGGAATCAATAATTCTCAAATCAAGCTCCCCCTGCAACTGCAATGGACAGCCAACACAGGCAGCAACATCTTCATGGCTTCCCCTATTATCGCCGGACAGAAAGTATTTATCGCTACCACCGATGACAATATACCATTGAACACATTTGTCTGTGCATTCGATTTCAATTCCGGCAAACTGTTATGGAAATTCCGCACGGCAAACTCGGTGAAGAACACAATCGCCTATGAAAACGGAATTGTAATAGCACAGGACGCTGCCTGCAATCTGTACGCTTTGGATGCAGAATCCGGAAAATTACTCTGGAAACAATATATCAAACTGAACAGTTATCCTTACTTAACGGAAGGAATAACAATAGATAAAGGAGTAGTCTACGCCGGAATTGGTGCCGGACTATCCGCCTATGACTTAAAGACAGGACAAACAATATGGATTAACAAGGACTGGAGACAACGGGAAGGTGCTACTACAACGCTAACTGTTGCCGGAAATGTATTAGTCAGCGGAACTCAATGGGGAGGATTATACGGTAACGACATTCACACCGGAAAACAACTCTGGAAACTCTCCGATAACGGACTTCGTAACCGGGGAGCCTCTCCGGTCTATAAAGACGGGAAATTATGGATCATTTCCTCCAAAAGCTTCTTCGTCATAGAACCGCAAACCGGAAAAGTACTCCAACAGAAAGAGTTGTCAGCCAACCTGGACGTAACATCCACGCCACTTATTACCGAACAGGAAATTATCTTCGGTACTGCCGACCGCGGAGTTTTCGCACTGGACAAAGCTACGCTTTTCAATAAATGGAGAGCAGAGACTTTGCCTTCGCTGGTATACACAGCTCCTTATTCCACCACTCCGCAAGCCGGAGTAGAAACAAGCCCAGTGGCATCACAAGGAGTTATTTACATCGGAGCTTCCGATGGTTATCTATATGCTATCGACCGGACAACGGGAATTATAAAAGACAAATATAATCTCGGAGCACCGATATTCTCAACCGTAGCCGTATCAGGAAACCGGATGATTGTCTGTGACTTTGCAGGAAATGTTTATTGCTTTATATCAAAATAAACTTATTCCTCATTATCGTAATGTATAAACCCAATCGGTCGTCGATGCTTTGATTTCAGAGATTCCGTTTTTTCTTTATCGGCCAATTCTGATAAAGCCAGATAAATACTATCCAATTCCTTCCGGGTATCTTCACTGAGGTCGTTTATGGCTTCCAAAGTCTCCTCGCCGATTTGGTTAATCATTACGAATGCTTTACTTCCTTGACTTTCCAGTTCTTGTATGCGCTGTCTCAGTTCGTCTATTTCTTGATTCTTGGTATCACTGGCCAAGACATATTGACGAATACTGACAAAGGCACGCATAATATTAATATTGACCTTAATAGCAACTGTTGAATGCAGAACGCTTGAAAGCATGGCTACCCCCTGTTCCGTAAACGCAAATGGAGTGTAAGCACTAAAATTATATTGGGGTATCCCAATTTGGGATACCCTATTGGACAACAAGCAGTTAGCCTCTTCATTTGTCAATTCAAACATGAAATCATCTGGAAAACGTTCCATATTACGCCTCACAGCACGCTTCAATAGCCGTGTTTCTGTTCCATAGAGTTCCGCCAAATCAAAATCAAGCATTACCTTCTGTCCCCGAATCTCATATATCTTATTCTGAATAATTTGTAGTTCCATGATATGTGTTATAGTATTTCGAACAAAGGTAGCCCTAAATTCAGTTTAAACAACTACTAATTGCTTTTTATTTTCCAAAACCGACCTGCCTCTCACACAGTTTTTGCCACCCTCTGCGTTGTACTTTGAAGATTATCACGTATCTTTGCTTCCTCAATCATAAATACGAGATATGGCTATTACAATCAAGAAAGTCTCTACAAAGAGAGAACTTAAGAAATTTATCCGTTTCAATTACAGAATGTACAAGGGCAATCCGTACTCCGTCCCCGACCTTTACGACGATATGCTCAATACATTTAACAAGCGTAAGAATGCAGCATTCGAATTCTGTGAAGCAGATTATTTTCTGGCATACCAGGATGACAAGATCGTAGGACGTGTAGCCGCCATTATCAACAACCGTGCCAACGAGAAATGGGGTTGCAAGAACGTCCGTTTCGGGTGGATAGACTTCATTGACGACCCTGAAGTATCCTCCGCTCTCATCAAAACAGTAGAAGACTGGGGAAAGGAACGGGGCATGACTCACATTGCCGGACCTCTCGGATTCACCGATTTCGATGCGGAAGGTATGCTGATTGAAGGTTTCGACCAACTCAGCACCATGGCCACTATCTACAACCACCCCTACTATCCCGTACACATGGAGAAACTCGGCTTCGAGAAAGACGCCGACTGGGTGGAATACAAAATCTATATCCCGGACGCCATTCCCGACAAGCACAAGCGTATCTCCGAACTGATTCAACGAAAATACAACCTCAAGATAAAGAAATATACCTCCGGAAAAAAAATAGCCAAAGACTACGGACAGGAAATATTCGAACTGATGAACGAAGCGTACAGCCCGCTCTACGGCTACTCTCCGTTGACGCAGCGACAAATCAACCAGTACGTAAAAATGTACCTCCCGATACTCGACCTGCGAATGGTGACTCTTATCACCGATGCCGATGACAAACTGGTTTGCGTAGGTATCTCCATGCCGTCGCTTGCCGAAGCGCTGCAAAAGTCACACGGACGTCTGCTGCCGCTCGGATGGTTCTATCTGTTGAAAGCATTATTCATGAAACGACGTGCGAAAATGCTTGATTTACTACTTGTTGCCGTGAAACCGGAATACCAGAATAAAGGTGTTAACGCTTTGTTATTTTCCGATTTAATTCCGGTTTATCAAAAATTAGGTTTTATCTTTGCGGAAAGCAACCCCGAACTGGAACTGAACGGAAAGGTTCAGGCACAATGGGATTACTTTGAGACTCAACAACATAAGCGCCGCCGTGCGTTCATCAAAGAGATAAAATAAAAAAACAGCTATGGAAGAGAACGAATTGATACCTGTAGACAACAACAATGCAGTAGAGTACACTGACGACAACATCCGCCACCTGAGCGACATGGAACATGTGCGCACACGCCCCGGTATGTATATCGGTAGGCTGGGCGACGGTGCACATGCCGAAGACGGAATCTATGTCCTCCTGAAAGAAGTGATTGACAACAGTATTGACGAGTTCAAGATGCAAGCCGGTAAGAAAATCGAGATTACCGTTGAAGAAAACCTCCGTGTCAGTGTGCGTGACTACGGACGAGGCATTCCGCAAGGAAAGCTGATTGAAGCCGTCAGTATGCTGAATACGGGTGGTAAGTACGACAGCAAGGCATTTAAGAAAAGCGTCGGGTTGAACGGTGTCGGTGTGAAAGCCGTCAACGCACTGAGCTCCCGTTTCGAGGTACGCAGTTACCGCGACGGGAAAGTCCGCATCGCCACTTTCTCCAAAGGTACCCTGCTGACTGACGAAACGCAGACCACCGAAGAAGACAACGGAACTTATATCTTCTTCGAACCGGACAATACATTATTCCTGAATTATTGTTTCAAGCCCGAATTTATCGAGACCATGCTACGTAACTATACGTACCTCAACACAGGGCTTGCCATTATCTATAACGGTCACCGCATCCTGTCACGTAACGGTCTTGTAGACCTGCTGAATGACAACATGACGGCAACCGGCCTCTACCCTATCATCCACCTGAAAGGAGAAGACATCGAAATAGCTTTCACCCACACCGGACAATACGGAGAAGAATATTACTCCTTCGTCAACGGTCAGCACACCACCCAGGGAGGCACTCACCAGAGTGCTTTCAAGGAACATATCGCCCGTACTATCAAAGAGTTCTTCAACAAGAACATGGATTATACGGACATCCGCAACGGACTCGTTGCCGCCATTGCCGTCAACGTGGAGGAACCGATCTTCGAGAGCCAGACCAAGACGAAGCTGGGTTCTACCAACATGGCGCCCGGCGGCATGACCGTCAATAAATACGTAGGCGACTTCATCAAACTGGAAGTGGACAACTTCCTCCACAAGAATGCGGACGTAGCCGAAGCCATCCAGCAAAAGATACAGGAATCGGAAAAGGAACGCAAAGCCATTGCAGGCGTAACGAAACTGGCCCGCGAACGTGCCAAGAAAGCTAACCTGCATAACCGCAAACTGCGTGACTGCCGTATCCACCTCAACGACCCGAAAGGAAAAGGGCTGGAAGAAGATTCCTGCATCTTCATCACCGAGGGAGACTCTGCAAGCGGTTCCATCACCAAGAGCCGTGATGTCAACACACAAGCGGTATTCAGCCTCCGTGGTAAACCGTTGAATTCTTTCGGGCTGACAAAGAAAGTGGTGTACGAGAACGAAGAATTCAACCTGCTCCAGGCAGCCCTGAATATAGAAGACGGAATCGAAGGACTGCGTTACAACAAAGTGATTGTAGCAACCGATGCCGATGTGGACGGTATGCACATCCGCCTGTTGCTGATTACCTTCTTCCTGCAATTCTTCCCCGACCTCATCAAGAAGGGACACGTATACATCTTGCAGACTCCTCTGTTCCGTGTACGCAACAAGAAAAAGACGCTCTATTGTTACAGCGAGGAGGAACGCGTCAATGCTATCAATGAACTAAGCCCGAATCCGGAAATCACCCGATTCAAAGGATTGGGAGAGATCTCGCCGGACGAGTTCAAGCACTTTATCGGCAAAGATATGCGCCTGGAACAAGTGACATTGCGCAAAACGGACGCAGTAAAAGAACTACTGGAATTCTACATGGGCAAAAACACCATGGAACGACAGAACTTTATTATAGACAACTTGGTTATTGAAGAAGACTTGGCATCATGAGAAAAGCAATATTCCCGGGTACATTCGACCCTTTCACCATCGGACATTATTCGGTAGTGGAACGTGCACTCACCTTTATGGACGAAATCGTGATAGGAATCGGTATCAACGAAAACAAGAATACGTATTTCCCTATCGACAAAAGAGAGGAAATGATTCGGGAACTCTACAAGGACGACCCTCGTATCCGGGTAATGTCATACGATTGTCTGACAATTGACTTCGCACAGGAAGTAGGAGCAAAGTTTATTGTCCGCGGTATCCGCACCGTAAAAGACTTCGAATACGAAGAAACGATTGCAGACATCAACCGCAAACTGGCTGGTATCGAAACCATTCTGCTTTTCACGGAGCCGGAACTGACTTGTGTCAGCTCTACTATTGTACGCGAGCTATTGACCTTTAATAAAGATATCAGCCAGTTTATTCCGAAAGGGATGAAGATCGGTTGAAAAAAATAGAACCTAAAATAACAAAATTATGAATAAGATTACAATATACGTTCTCCTGGCTTGCCTATGGACAGTATCAGCCGTACAAGCCCAGAGTTTCGGCTCGCCCGCCATGCGCAAGCTGCAAATGGCAGAGTTTGCAATCTCCAACTTTTATGTAGATAAAGTAGACGAAGACAAGCTGGTAGAAGAAGCTATCATTAAAATGCTGGCCCAACTCGACCCGCACTCCACCTACTCGGACGCCGAAGAAGTGAAGAAGATGAACGAACCGCTTCAAGGTAATTTCGAAGGCATCGGCGTACAATTCCAGATGATTGAAGATACGCTGTTGGTGGTGCAACCTGTCAGCAACGGTCCTTCCGAGAAAATAGGAATCCTTGCAGGCGACCGTATCATCGCCGTCAACGACAGCGCCATTGCAGGTGTAAAGATGAGTACGGAAGAAATCATGAAGCGTCTTCGCGGTCCGAAAGGCTCGAAAGTAAATCTGAAAATTGTCCGTCGCGGTGTCCAAGACCCGTTGGTGTTCACCGTAAAAAGAGACAAGATACCTATCCTCAGCCTTGACGCGTCCTATATGATTCAGCCGAAGACAGGCTATATCCGCATCAACCGCTTCGGGGCAACGACTGCCGAAGAATTCAAGAAAGCAATGAAAGAACTTCAGAAGCAAGGAATGAAGGATATGATTCTCGACTTGCAAGGCAACGGAGGAGGCTACCTCAATGCAGCTATCGACCTTGCCAACGAATTTTTGGGTCAAAAGGAATTAATCGTCTACACCGAAGGACGGACTGCCAAACGCAGTGACTTCTACGCCAAAGGTAACGGCGAGTTCCGTAACGGCCGCCTCATCGTATTGGTAGACGAATATACAGCTTCCGCCAGTGAGATTGTCAGCGGCGCAGTGCAGGATTGGGACAGAGGTATCATCGTAGGCCGCCGTTCTTTTGGCAAAGGACTGGTTCAACGCCCGATCGACTTGCCCGACGGCTCAATGATCCGCCTGACGATCGCCCGTTATTATACTCCCGCCGGCCGCTGCATCCAAAAGCCTTACGACAGCTCGACAGATTACAATAAAGACCTGATAGAGCGCTTCAACCACGGTGAACTGATGAATGCCGACAGCATTCACTTCCCCGACTCATTGAAAGTACAGACCAAGAAACTCGGCCGTACCGTTTACGGCGGAGGCGGTATCATGCCGGATTATTTCGTGCCGATTGACACCACTCTTTACACGGATTATCACCGCAACCTGGTAGCCAAAGGCGCCGTTATCAAATTCACCATGAAGTTTATCGAAGGACACCGAAAGGAACTGGCCAACAAGTACAAGAAGTTCGAATCGTTTAATGAGAAGTTCATCATAGACGATGATATGCTGGCAACCTTGCGTGAAATGGGTGAGAAAGAAGGCGTGAAGTTCAATGAAGAGCAGTATCAGAAATCGCTCCCGCTCATCAAGACGCAACTCAAAGCCTTGATCGCCCGCGACCTTTGGGATATGAACGAATATTTCCGGGTGATGAATACGACGAACGAAAGTGTACAGAAGGCGTTGGAGATTCTCAATTCGGAGGAATATCAGAAGAAACTGAGAGCAAATTAATCCTTATCTCTCCCGATAGAAAACACACATTTCTCTTTCACCTATCACCGTCGGTAATCAAACGCTTTATTCATCGAGGTTTCCGGCGGTGATAGGTTGTTTCTTAACCTATCACCACATCTATCACCTATCACCACCGGATTACGCTTCGCAATATAGTTCGGACCCTTTCCAAGCATACACAGTCATCATGACAAGGTGAACAAGTTCCTTAAACAAGCAGGAATACTTTGCTTTTCTCCCTTATATAGTTTATCTTTGCTACCGATATAGTCTACTCACCACAGCCGTGACGAATTCCTGCCACGGCCATGACGAGAAGCTACCACAGCCGTGGCAAGTAGTTACCACGGCCGTGACAAATGAACGATCAAGGCACCGGAACACAACTATCCTTATGCCTTAATCAAAGAATAAAGGCAGGACAACTTATATAAAGCCGCTTGATAACAAACAAACAACAGCTATATAACACAATCCCCTCTAAGTCCCAAAGATTATTAACCCGGTTTGCAACGACAAAATACGATGTCCTTACAAATAAAATAAATAGAAAATAATGGCAATACAATTTGAATTGTACAAAACTCCCCGTCCCAAGGACGAGGCAGACAAAGAGACATACCACGCACGTGTGGTCAACTTCCAGCATATCGACACGGATTATCTGGCCAGACAAATCCAAACGGCAACTTCACTGACCGAGGGAGACGTAAAATCTGTCCTCGAATCTCTAAGCCACTTTATGGGGGAGCGGCTCCGGGAAGGGGAAAGCGTCCATTTGGATGGTATCGGTTACTTTCAGATAAAGCTGAACAGCCAGGAACCAATCACTTCGCCCAAACTAAAGGCAAACCAAATCAAACTCAAAGCCAACATCAGTTTCAAGGCGGATATCAAACTTAAAAAGTCGGTAAGCGTCGTACATCTGGAACGAAGCAAAGTGAAACGGCATTCAGCCTCCCGCTCGAACGAAGAGGTTGACAAGCTCCTGACAAATTACTTCAGCAACAACTCGATATTGACGCGCCCCGACTTTCAAGGGCTGTGCAACTTTACCGCTACCACTGCCGCCCGGCACATCAGACGGCTGAAAGAGGAAAAGAAATTGCAGAATATCAATACGTATTATAATCCGATCTATGCGCCGATGCCGGGGTATTATGGCAGGGCGAAGCTATGAGAAATACGATCAGAATAGTAAAAAGAACTTGCCTAAAGACAGAAAGTAGTAAAATATTCTCTATCTTTAGGCGTACAATAAAAAAATAGATGTAAGCACAAACTTATATTTGAAGAAATGCAACACCTATATATCTATGAATAAACTAATACTAACCGGCCTGCTGGCAGCCGGAGCAATGACACACATTCAGGGTGCTCAATTTGCCGGACAAGAAAACCAACAACAAGACCCGAAGGATAAAAGCCGGCGGCCCAATATCCTTTTTATCCTGAGCGACGACCATACCTCACAGGCATGGGGAATCTATGGCGGAGTTCTGGCAGATTATGCTTATAACAGCAATATCCGCCGGCTGGCAAACGAAGGTGTAGTGCTCGACAACTGCTTCTGCACCAACTCTATCTCCGCCCCCAGCCGCGCCAGTATCCTCACCGGACTTTACAGTCACCGGAACGGGCTTTATACGTTAGCCGATTCGTTGGATACTTCAATTCCCACACTGGCAACCGTCCTGCAAGCCAACGGCTACAATACCGGACTTGTCGGTAAATGGCATATCAAATCGCAACCGCAAGGGTTCGACTATTATTCCATTTTCTACGACCAGGGAGAATACCGCGACCCTACTTTCATCGAAAGCAGCGACCCATGGCCGGGCAACCGTCCGTTCGGCGAGCGCGTGCCCGGTTTCTCCACCGACCTCGTCGCAGAAAAAGCGATCAACTGGATCAAGCAGCAGGACAGCAACCAGCCTTTCCTGATGTGCTGCCATTTCAAAGCCACCCACGAGCCATACGACTACCCGACACGCATGGAACACCTTTATGACGGAGTCACCTTCCCCGAACCGGAGAACTTCCTCGACTGGGGACCGGAAACGAACGGGCGTTCTTTCCAAGGGCAAACGCTCGAAGAACTGGGACATCGCTGGCGAGTTGCTTCCAAAGACCCGGACAAGTGGTGGTGCCGCTATCCCGGACTACCTTTCAACACCGACGGAATGCAACGGACCACCGCCCGGCGTGCAATTTATCAAAAACTGATCCGCGACTATCTGCGTTGCGGAGCCACCATAGACGACAACATCGGCAAACTCCTCAAAACACTGGACGAAATGGGTATTGCCGACAACACCATCGTTGTTTATGTCTCCGACCAAGGTTACTTCCTCGGCGAACACGGCTTCTTCGACAAACGAATGTTTTATGAAGAAGCCGCCCGTATGCCCTTCGTCATCCGTTATCCGAAAAAAATCCCCGCCGGGAAACGCTTGAAAGACCTGATACTCAACGTCGACTTTGCACCGACACTGGCCGAATTTGCCGGAGTGAAAATGGAGAATGTACAAGGACACAGCTTCACCGGCAACCTCGAAGGAAAAACTCCGGCAGACTGGCGGAAAGAAATCTATTACCGTTACTGGACGAATCACGCTATCCGCCCGGCACATTTCGCTATCCGTTCCGAGCGCTACAAACTCATATTCTATTACGCAAAGAATCTGGACATGACCGATACGGAAAACTTTGATTTCACTCCTGCATGGGATTTCTATGATTTAGAAGAAGACCCGCACGAGAATCATAATTTGTATAACGATCCGAAATACGCTCCTATCATCAGACAGATGAAAAAAGATTTATTGAATCTTCGCAAGGAAGTAGGTGACACCGACGAGAAATATCCGGAGATGCAGGAATTACTGGAGAAGTACTATAAATAAGATTTCACTACGGAGGACACAGAGTTTTTATAACGGTGCTGTCAACTTTCTGCTCAAACATAAATGAAAGAAAGAGTTCCGTTTTCCGCAAAAAAACTTATCTTTGTTCCCGGAAGATAATAATTCACGCATAAAACTCATGCCAAAAGATTTATTTTGCATACAATACACCAACTGCACAGGATGTCCCAATGTCAACGAGAACATCCTTGTGTATAGGAACCTACCCAAAGGAGCGCATATCCCGAAGGATAAGTGTACGCAAAACTGTATGCTTTTCATGATAAAAGGCGAATTACTTATCAACAGTGAAGAATATCCCGGAAATATCCTGCGCGAAAAGCAATTTATCCTGCAAGCTATCGGCTCGAAAATAGAGTTGCTTGCCCTCACGGACGTTGAATACATCGTCTACTGGTTTAATGAGTTACCCCTGCTTTGCGAAGAACGTTACCGTGAAATAACGGAACAGGCAGAAGCACCGCTGACCTACACTCCGCTGATCATGAATGAAAGGCTTCATTATCTCATCACCAGTATGCCCGAATTTCTCGGTGAAGAATCACCTTGCAGCAAGTTCATCGAACTGAAATGCAAAGAGTTGGCTTTCCTCATCACCAATTATTATCCGACGCCTCAATTAAGTTCATTCTTCTATCCGATCAGTACGTACACAAAAAGTTTCCATTATTTTGTAATGCAAAATTACAACACGGTGAAGAACGTAGAAGAATTTGCGCATTTGGGAGGTTATACCACCACTACTTTCCGCCGGCTTTTTAAAAACCTCTACGGCATACCTGTATACGAATGGATACTGGAGAAAAAGCGGGAAGGCATTCTGGAAGATCTCCAGCGTACCAATATGCGAATTACAGAGATTTGTAACCGCTACGGTTTCGACTCTCTATCCCACTTCGCACACTTTTGCAAAGACTCTTTCGGCGACACTCCCCGAGCGCTGCGAAAGAAGGCGGCCAACGGTGAAAAAATCGGAAAGGTTGCCGATTAAGGAATAATTTCTTTAATTCCTTGCTCAATCAATCTATTTCCCCTATTTTTGCAGTCCGTAAGAGGTGTAAAACGTTGAAATTTTAGTTCTAACAATTAAATAATTTAAATTCAATCATTTATGTGGTTAAGTAATTCATCTGTAGGAAGGAAAGTGGTGATGAGCGTTACCGGTATCGCCCTTGTCCTGTTTCTAACATTTCACATGGCGATGAACCTGGTTGCAATCATCTCGGCTGATGGTTACAACATGGTTTGTGAGTTCCTGGGAGCAAACTGGTATGCGTTAGCGGCTACCGTAGGACTGGCTGCTCTTTTCGTAATTCACATCATCTATGCCTTCTGGCTGACAATGCAGAATCGCAAAGCGCGTGGTAGCGAACGCTATGCAGTGGTTGACAAGCCGAAAACCGTTGAGTGGGCTTCTCAAAACATGCTGGTGTTGGGTCTTATCGTAATCGTAGGCCTTGGCTTACACTTGTTCAACTTCTGGGCAAAAATGCAGTTGCCGGAACTGATGCACAACATGGGTATGCACGCCGACACACTGACGTTGGCTTATGCCGCAAACGGTGCTTATCACATCCAGCAGACTTTCTCTTGCCCGATTTACGTGGTTCTTTACCTCGTTTGGCTGTTTGCTCTGTGGTTCCACCTTACTCACGGTTTCTGGAGCTCTATGCAATCACTGGGGTGGAACAACAAAGTATGGATCAACCGTTGGAAATGTATTTCTAACATCTATTCAACGATTGTAGTACTCGGTTTCGCACTCGTAGTAGTGGTATTCTTCGCGAAATCACTGATTTGTGGCGGTGCTTGCTAAATAGTAAATTGTAAATGATTAAATTGTAAATAATATTATGATCAAGATAGATTCAAAAATTCCAGAAGGCCCGGTGGCTGAGAAATGGACCAACTATAAAGCTCACCAGAAATTGGTGAATCCCGCTAATAAACGTCGTTTGGATATCATCGTTGTGGGTACGGGTCTGGCAGGTGCTTCTGCCGCTGCTTCACTCGGTGAAATGGGTTTCAGAGTATTCAACTTCTGTATTCAGGACTCTCCGCGTCGTGCACACTCTATCGCTGCACAAGGTGGTATCAACGCAGCCAAGAACTATCAGAATGACGGTGACTCGGTTTACCGTTTGTTCTATGATACAGTAAAAGGTGGTGACTACCGTGCCCGCGAAGCTAACGTATATCGTCTGGCTGAAGTATCAAACGCTATCATCGACCAATGTGTAGCTCAAGGTGTTCCTTTCGCTCGCGAATACGGCGGTACGCTGGACAACCGTTCTTTCGGTGGCGCACAGGTTTCACGTACTTTCTACGCTAAAGGTCAGACAGGCCAGCAGTTGTTGCTGGGTGCTTACTCCGCACTGAGCCGTCAGGTAAACGTAGGTACTGTAAAACTTTATACCCGCTATGAAATGCAGGACGTTGTCATCGTTGACGGACGTGCCCGCGGTATCATTGCCAAAAACCTTGTAACAGGTAAATTGGAACGTTTCGCCGCTCACGCAGTAGTTATCGCTACCGGTGGTTACGGAAACGCTTACTTCCTGTCTACAAACGCTATGGGTTGTAACTGTACGGCTGCTGTTTCTTGCTACCGCAAGGGTGCCGTATTTGCTAACCCCGCATACGTTCAGATCCACCCGACTTGTATTCCGGTACACGGTGACAAACAGTCTAAACTGACATTGATGTCCGAATCTCTTCGTAACGACGGTCGTATCTGGGTTCCGAAGAAGAAAGAAGACGCTGTGAAACTCCAGAAGGGCGAAATCAAAGGAAGCGATATTCCTGAAGAAGACCGCGACTACTACTTGGAACGCCGCTATCCGGCATTCGGTAACCTGGTTCCGCGTGACGTTGCCAGCCGTGCCGCTAAAGAACGTTGCGACGCAGGTTTCGGTGTAAACAACACCGGTTTGGCCGTATTCCTCGATTTCTCCGAAGCTATCAACCGTTTGGGCATCGACGTTGTTCTTCAACGTTACGGCAACCTCTTCGATATGTATGAAGAAATCACCGACGTTAATCCGGGCGAACTGGCAAAAGAAATCAATGGCGTGAAATATTATAACCCGATGATGATTTATCCGGCTATCCACTATACAATGGGTGGTATCTGGGTAGACTACGAACTGCAAACCACCATCAAAGGTCTGTTCGCTATCGGTGAATGTAACTTCTCCGACCACGGTGCAAACCGCCTTGGTGCTTCTGCATTGATGCAAGGTCTGGCCGACGGTTACTTCGTATTGCCTTACACTATCCAGAACTATCTGGCAGACCAGATTACTGTTCCCCGTTTCTCTACTGACCTTCCCGAATTTGCGGAAGCGGAAAAAGCTGTTCAAGCTAAGATCGACAAGTTCATGAGCATACAAGGTAATGAATCTGTTGATTCTATCCACAAGAAACTGGGTCACATCATGTGGGAATATGTAGGTATGGGACGTACGGCAGAAGGCTTGAAGAAAGGTATTGCTGCACTGAAAGAAATCCGCAAGGAATTTGAAACCAACCTGTTTATCCCCGGTTCTAAAGAAGGCATGAACGTAGAGCTTGACAAAGCAATCCGCCTGTACGACTTCATCACAATGGGTGAACTTGTTGCTTACGATGCATTGAACCGTAACGAAAGTTGTGGTGGTCACTTCCGTGAAGAATACCAGACTGAAGAAGGAGAAGCCAAACGTGATGACGAAAACTTCTTCTACGTAGCTTGCTGGGAATATCAAGGTGACGATGAAAAGGCTCCGATATTGATCAAAGAACCGCTGGTATACGAAGCTATCAAGGTTCAGACCCGTAACTACAAGAGCTAATCGGTGAAGTTAAACATTTAAAAGAATTAGAAGACAATGGATAAAAATATATCATTTACACTGAAGGTATGGCGCCAAGCTGGTCCGAAAGCTAAAGGTGCTTTTGAAACCTACCAAATGAAAGATATTCCCGGTGATACTTCCTTCCTCGAAATGCTGGATATTCTGAACGAACAGCTCATCAGCGAAAGAAAAGAACCGGTAGTATTCGATCACGACTGCCGCGAAGGTATCTGCGGTATGTGTTCTCTTTACATCAACGGACATCCGCACGGTCCTGCAACAGGTGCTACTACCTGCCAGATTTATATGCGTCGCTTCAACGACGGTGACACCATTACCGTTGAACCTTGGCGTTCGGCCGGTTTCCCTGTTATCAAGGACTTAATGGTAGACCGTACCGCTTACGACAAAATCATGCAGGCAGGTGGTTACGTGAGCGTTCGTACAGGTGCTCCGCAGGATGCCAACGCTATCCTGATACCGAAGCCTGTGGCCGATGAAGCTATGGATGCCGCTTCTTGTATCGGTTGCGGTGCTTGTGTAGCTGCATGTAAGAATGGTTCTGCTATGTTGTTCGTTTCTGCAAAGGTCAGCCAGTTGAACTTGCTTCCGCAAGGTAAACCGGAAGCTTTGCGCCGCGCAAAAGCCATGTTGTCTAAAATGGACGAACTGGGATTCGGTAACTGTACCAATACTCGCGCTTGCGAGGCGGAATGTCCGAAGAACATCTCTATCAGCAACATCGCCCGCTTGAACCGCGACTTCATCATCGCAAAACTGAAAGACTAAATTTATTGCTAAGTTTTAAGAGTCGAGGGACAATTTGATTAATGACAGAATCCCCTGCCGGCATACCGGCAGGGGATTTATTCTTATCAACACAAAATAATTAATATGAAACAGTTCTTTCTTATCTATATGACAACAGTATGTCTGCTATCGTTTCAAACGATACAAGGACAGCAAGTAGTTCCTGCACAGGGAGCACAAATGCTCCCTGCCAAAAAAATGCAAATGACTCTTGCACAACCGGATGGCATCGCTTTCCGCGAACTCTCTTTTGCCAATGCATTGAAAATGGCTAAAGAAGAAAACAAACTACTTTTTGTAGATTGTTTTACTACTTGGTGTGGTCCTTGCCGAATGTTGTCCAAGGTAGTTTTTAAAGATTCTCTGGTTGCCGATTACTTCAACCGCCATTTTGTCAATCTGAAAATGGATATGGAAAAAGGAGAAGGGATAGATATCAGAAAAAAATATGATGTGCGAGGCTATCCCACCCTTCTTTTCCTAAATTCAAGTGGTGAAGTAGTACATCGCCTTCTTGGTGCCGACGAAGCGTCTGCACTGTTGGAAAAAGTAAAACTGGGAGTAGAGTCCGGCGGAATTTCAGGTCTTAGGAAACGCTATGAAGCGGGTGAGCGTGACTCTGCCTTTGTCTGCGGATATATCAATGTACTTTCTGCCGCCAACCGTGAAGAAGAGGCGGGAAAAGTAGCTGCTGATTTCTTACAGGGAAAAGAACAGAAAATACTGGAATATGAAGGTTATTTCTCCATATTCTACCGCTATATACATGATATCAACTCCTCGGCATTTTTATATGTGGTAAATCATAAGAAGGAGATAGCCGACAGATTTCCACAACAAGCTTCTTCGCTCAACCGTAGAATACTTGAAGACTGGATTAGCGGCTCTTATACATATCTGAAAGTGGATGAGTCGAAACATTGTACATTCGACGAACAAGGACTGAATGCTTATGTCACTCGTATGAAACAGATGAATGTAGCAGAAGCCGACATGATAGGCGAAAATCTACGGCTTAACAGAGACGGCATTATGAACCAGTGGGACTCGTTCGTAAAACGGGGAGACAAACTACTTGCTTCACACACAATTCTAGGCGATGAAGGACAATTATTGCAGTGGGTGAAATGGATGAACAAAGCATGTACAGATATGTCATTACGCGAAAAAGCTGCTCAATGGTGCGAAAAAGCTTGTGCAGACTTAATAAAGAAAAACGAGGAAATCAAGAAAAACCTGCCTCCCGGTGCAATTCCTGCTATTTCTATGATAGATTATAAAGCACAGTTACTGCAAGTAGCAGAAAAATTGAGGAAGCCAATGGAACAGAGCTGAGAATCTATAATAAAGCATAAATATAGATAGAGGTTGTCTCAATGTAGAGAGTTCAGCCTCTGTCATTTATCAGCAGATCGTAACTTCTTTCTATCTACGTAAATTACGAGGAGAAGCCCCAAAAGACTTTTTACAGAAATTGGAGAAATGAGGCAGGGATTCGAAACCATATTTATAACAAATCTCTGAGATACTGTGATCGGTATTAAGCAAGTCGTCCAAAATACCTTCCTTGCGGCGTGCCAGCATCCATTCATACACAGGTTCATGAAAGACACTATTGAAAATCCTACGGAATGTACTGATAGTGTATCCGCCTAATTGTGCCAGTTCTTCTACCGTCTTTACTTTTTTATAATTCTGAATGACAAAACATTGAAAGCCATTTGTATATTTGGAAAGTGGATGTACCAAGCTCGCAAGATCATAATCGGAGTAGTAGTAACCCAACACAAATGCCAATTCCTTCCGTTTGAGAGACAACAATTCCCGACAGACTTTATCTCCCTTCAAATAGGTTATAGAGCCATTCAAGAAATATTGTAATTCAGGAATTATTTTTAAAGGGGAATAGATAAGCGGAGGAGATACCTCTTTCATGATATGATTAAAACGCAAATCGCAAAACAACTCCGGTTGAACGAAACGATAATAAATACATTCGCATTCAGTCATAGCAAGCATCTCAAATTTTGATCCGATAGCCTGAAGAATAAACTCACCTTCTCTGAGCATCGTACCTGCATATTCCTGACTATTAACCAGCATCTCTCCCTTCATCAAAAAAAGAATGAAATTCTCCTCGCATTTATGCACAGGCCTATGGAAACCCCGCTGATAAATAATATGAGCAATGGCATTGCTCACAGCTTTTGGACAGTTTTGACAATCCCAATTTCCTTGACAGATAGACGGCATATGTTGGCTTTGCTTGTATTTGTTTTATGTTTCCAACAAAAATATATGAAAGATTTCATATAGCCATAAAAAAAAGGAGAAAAGTAAAAAAGAAGTCATCTCATTTTTCTGAGATGACTTCTTAAAAGTATTTCTAATCTAGAAATAATACTTCGAAAGCTCAATTTTCAAATCTAGAAAATTTCTACTGAGCCTCGTTTGCTTCCGGCGTTGTTTGAGTATTCCAGTCAGTTACATCTGGAGTAAATGTAACATTTTCAGCTCCCCCTGGTAATAAAAGAGTATAAAGAATCTTATCACCAGCTCCCCAAACAACATCTTTCAAACTAACTTTTTTCTCTCCATTAAAGACTTCTCCACCACCATATACAGTAGAATATGCTATTGTTATTTCTGCATTTTCTCCCAAAGTTTGCGGCATTAACATTAATGCATTATCATCCGTTGCTAAAGTAAGTTCAGAAGTACCTGTAAAATCGGTATAAGTTGCATTATACTGATACGATTTAGGAGTAGAAGGATTTGACCAAGTACCTACTACACTCTCAGTAGGATCAACATAAGTAAAATTTCCAGTATTATTTATTCCTGACAAAGTAATCTCGGTCACTTTATAAGTAAAACCATCATCCTTCCCTTTTAATTTGAAATTAATCTGGGTCAGGACATGTTTAAAATCTAATTTTACAGGTGTACCGGATACTCCCGGTTTGGTTTCATTTTTTGCATAAGCCACGACTAAATCTTCTTGAGAATCAACGATAGTATAAGAAAAACTTGGATAACCTGCTTTTGAACTAGTCGGCTCAACATAGTTCACATTAGCCACAGGCGAATATGAAAAGAATTGAATCTTATCCTTTAAAGGCCAGTAATAAGGACCAACAGGGTTCATTGTCCATGCTGAGCTATTCCAAGAAACTATCACACCATTCATAAATGGTGCCTCACCCAAAATGGTTTCAGCAGACATATCATCATCCTTTGTATTATATGCAAAAACCTTAAACCCACCATTAGTTTTCAAACCTTCTGTCTTTAACTCGCTCGCTCTTGTTGCCTTACTTACTATGGTAGTAAAGTTAATCTCAGCTTTCTGTCCTTCATTCTCAAATTCTTCATTCTGTGAGCAACTCGTAATTGCCAAAGCAGCTGTTACTGCCAATAAAATCTTTTTCATAACTGTATCTTTTTAGTTAATAATATTATTCTATTCTGTTTATGCTATTAGGAATCAGTTTACTGGTAATTCAACATTATCTTCTGGTCCCCAACCATCAACGTTTCCATTCATTCCTCCACCCCCGTCAGGATTAGGTGGTGTTTCCGGTTTCTCTACCTCAATCTTATCACCAGGTGGCAACTCAATCTCTGGTGGCGGATCTTGTTTTCCTTCTTCCTCCTTCTCATCTTTTTCAAGCGTACCAATTATTTCAGTAACATCAATCGTCCTTTCCTGTATCGTATTATCAGTTCTTACAAAACTTAGTATCAACTTTACACTACTTGCTTCTCGAGAAACCGGTTCTCCCAACATTGACATTCGCATCGGTATATCTTTCGCCCCTTTAAAAGCAGTAAAATGCGCTATTACTTTGCCACCCTCCTTCTTTGCTTCAAAATAAATAGGCTGTGAGTTACACATTCCGCAACCTTTACCTATACAATAGCAATCAGACAATCCATTTACACACCCTATAACTGATGTCACATATTCCAGTCCTTTCACCTCTATTGCAAAAGAGTAGTTCTTTATCACCGATTCCAATTTCCAATCCAAGTGAAGCACTTCATCACTTTTCTTTATTTTCAATTCATCAATATTCAACACATATAACGGGTCCGGCGACCAAACCATTTTTTCAGTTCCGGCAATGCCCAAACCATTGCAATATCCCGTATATGCCTCAATCGTTTCATAGGACTCCTCACCTCGGATTCGCACTACTTCCGTGTTATAGTTGTAAGCTACCACCGAATATCGTCCGGGAGGGACCTTCATCTCCCCGCCTTGTACCGAAAGGTACCTATCCACTTTTCTGCCTTCCCCACCTTTCGGATAAAATATAATCCGAACTCCTTCCGGCAATTCATCTGTTACTCCGGCCCAATCTAACGAGATTTCTACCCCGCTTACAGGATAATCATCCAATACATCGCGACGACTACACCCGGTCAGCATCAGCAGCGAGGACAGAAGCACAAGAATAATATATCTTGTATCTCGCATAACATCCTTACCTCCTTGTTGTTATCAGCCATACCAGAGAAATTTTCGCCTTGGTAGGGCCAATAAAGTTATAACGCCCACTATTTGTCCATATAATATTCCCCTCGTAAGGAGTATATTTCTTATATTCCGTTGTCAAATACCCTATGCCGAGACTGAACTCAAGTGAAAAATGAAGTGCCAGTTGTCGTGCATACCCGTAAGTCACTCCTGCAGCTCCATAATACTTGCCTTGATAACCGTCCCCCTGTAATTGAAAGTCATATATTCCACCTTCAGCATAAAGCCCGATAAAATGCCCGGTCAACCGATTATGTTTCTGCCTGTTTCCCAACCAGTAACGTCCTTCCATGCCTCCTGAAAGAAGTTGATAGCAAAAATCATGTTCACTATTCAGCCACCACGGGCATTTGTATTCGGTATTCAAAGACCACCGCTTGCCTAATGGAATTTCCACTTCTATATTCGGCGCCAATGCCATATCATATAGCAGGTTATTCTTCACAGCAAGTACTGTTTTACTTTTCCCCGGTCCTTCTGCCTCCGACATAACTGCCTCACAGGTCTGTTCATTTACACTTTCTCCCACAGACTTATCAGGCTGACTATCCGGAAGCGCCTCTCCCTGTCTTGAAACCAACAACTCGGAGACAGAAGATACCGGTTCAAAGGTTTCCTTCGCCACTTCCGGGATTTCCCGGACTATTGTAATTTCAGACCGCCTCAACTTAGGAAATACATTGTTGACCATGTATCTGTAAGCAGCTCCCTGATTTAACTTACGTAACAATTGTTTCCGTTTTACGATATCATTCTTATGATAATCAATCAATATCAACACTTCCTCACGATCCGGCAGGTTAGGGTCAGCTGCCGCCATCTTACGTAACTCTGACCAATTCTCGCCAGCTGAAAAATAATGAATCTTATTAACGTCAATATCCGAATGGTATCGTTGTAAAAACTCACTAATCGAATGGTTCCTCTTGGAAATCAAACTTGCATTATAAGACTCATCGCCTTCAGGAGAAACAAAAGTGGTTACATTCAAAGCAGTTATATATTTGGTATCCGCATTTCCCGCCAACAAAGAGTCTAACATCATAATCATCCGATTATTACTTTTATAGCGAGAATCAATACAAGTCCCAGACGCCTCAAAATATATTACTACCTGTCGGGCTGTATCACTTGCAACTGTAAAAAACGGGACCATAGCATATCCACTTTCTGAAAGGCTGAGTAATGCCATAAAAAAAGTCAATATATAGGTTCCATGTTTCATAATTGTTCGTTTCTGTGAGCAAATATAGAAGTTAAGAAATGAATAAAATCATACTTTCAGAACAAAATATAGAGTGTGGAAGGTTCTGTGAACCGATTGAAACAATTTTGCAAGTTTGGAAAGGATTAACAGCAGAATATAAACAAAAAAGATGCACAGATCATCGAACATTTATCGATTCTCTGTGCATCTACAACTCTAAAGCCTTCTTTAAAGCAAAACTAAACTTATTATACTGCCGGATCGGGTGTCACTCCTCCTTCTCCCTTGCCATCATCGCCAGAATCCGGCTTTCCACCGGTATTGCCACCGTTGCTACTTCCGTCCGTATAATCTGTTTCAATCTCCGCACGACGCGTAATACTCATGTCCGCCAACGTATCTTTGAAGATTTTCCCCGGATAGAATAAAATCTTTCTCTGAACGATTGACTTGGACGAAATTTCCTTTTCTTCATCCGAGCTTTTTGTACGGATAGTAGGGCTAAAGATTCCGAACTCACCCAACTGAACGCTCTTTCCGTCATCAATATCCTCAGCCATTTTATCTACCAAACCGCTGACTACCAAATCGACCACTTTCCGATGAACACCACAAAGCTGACTTACTTTGCGACACATCTTTGCAAAATTAACCCTACCGGAACGAACCGATTTTGCTACATACTTTTCGTTTTTGTCTTTGTCAAAACCGAACACTCTTTTTGTTACTACATACTCTAAAGCCATAATCGTTAAAGTTTAAATGGTTAAAAAAATAAAGGTTATCTGTTTGCCATTCGTTTTGTTTGAATGACTCTGCAAAGATATAACAGGGCGTATACTGTCCAGTCCCCTTTTGTCTCCATTACGTCTCCTTTTTGGTACTTACAGGTCATTAGATTCAAGTAATAACACACTAGTTATTAACTAGATATACAAATTAATAATTTTTCATGAATACATCATCAAAGTAATCTCTCATACTAGATCTAAACACCGCCTCATTCTTAAAATATCCTCCTTTATAAAAATGTACCCGTTTATGCAGTAAACAGGCTAAAATAGCCACATGCAATCTATCTGTATGTATAATATCAAATTCATCAATCTTTTTGATAAAAGGAGCAATTGGAGTAATTTCATTTCCCCAAAGACTAATATCCATATTCAAAGCTATATAGTTCTGTTTCCCGAAACTCTCTCTATCCGTTCTAAAGAAATATCCAGAATCTAAGCAAAACATCAACGTAGAAGGTAAAACAACTGTATGCTTAAAAAACTTGTGATAATGACGTCAATCATGCGCATCACATACATGGAGGACATTTTTTTGTCCCCCATGTATATAGAGGCCAAGACTAACTCATGTTATTCCCAAGAAATTACTCATACGGTCAATACACCGTTTCTTTTGATTGAGATTAGGATGAACGTACAGATTAAGTGTCGTTGCCACATTTGAGTGACCGAGTATGACACTGACAGTTTTATAATCACACTGGCTTTCAATACATCGGGTCGCAAATGTATGCCTAAGTCCATGAAAGACCAAGTGGGGAATATCCAATCGTTTTAGCAACCTGCCAAAATAATCACGATAAGAACGAGGCTCTTTAGATTGTATGGAAGTGCCTACCACGTATGGGGATTGAGATTGTTTCCTTACCATTTTCAACGCTTGGAAAAGCTGTTTGGATATAGGAATCTCACGACAAGAATTCTTGGTTTTGGGGGAAGAGTGAACCCTTTCTGTAGATTTCAACTCACAGTTATATATTCTGCCTACAGTATGCTTCACGATGACTGTCTTTTGTGCAAAATCCACATCTTCCCATTTCAAAGCACAAACCTCACCGATTCTCATTCCGGTACAGAGAGCCAACAGTACACCTATATTTTGTGGAGTGGGCTGTTCCAGCAAGTGACGCATCAATATACGCTGATGATTTAATGACAATGTTGGCGGCAGTTTGTTTTCTGTTTGGGTAGGATATTCGATTTCCCATTCTTCAAAATGGAAAATCCCATGCTTATTCCCATATTTGATAACAGATTTGAGCACTGCCACTATATCCCGGACTGTTTTTCTTGCTAATCCGGAAGTACATTTGTCTATCACAAACTGCTGGACATCTTTCTCTGTTATATTTTCCGCAGCGCCAAATCGTGGCAATAGGTGTGTCTGTAACGTAAGCTGATAAGCACATAGGGTGGAATGCTTCACTATCGGACGTTTTGCATCACACCAAATCTCGGAAACTTCGTGAAATGTTTTTTTATTGTTCATATTTTGAGAGAATTAATTGATTTAACTCTCTCAAAATAACACACTTTCATCGATTTCCCTTTGAACGGTTATGGGTTTTACAAAGCATCTCACAATTTTCCATGCTGGTTGCCCCTCCCTTGCTCCATGCAGTCACATGGTCGGCATCCATTTCTGAAAGTTTGTAAATACGGGTTTTGTTGGCATTATTCCCCAACGCACAGAGCGGACAATTAGAAATTCCTTGTTTCTCAGCCGCTTCGGTCTGACGCTTGTAAGCAGCCCGCTTGGTTGATTCTTCAAAGATTCGGATGTCAAGCAGTTTCTTATCCTCTTCTCCACCCAGTACATATTCGTAAATATTTCTGGGACACCGCACACTTTCATCCGCTTGCAAGGCTTTTACCCGTTCCGCGACATGGACGGTGCTATAAGGGGTGGCATGGTACGTTTCATACAGCCGTCCCCATTCCAAGCCGCACATGTCACGCTCTACCATAGTAAAGGTAGTTGATACCCAGTCAATCACAGAACGGAAATAACCTTCCAATTCTCCCGTGGAAGGCTCGTGACGGTGTATGCTCATATAGGCGTCGATGCTCATCCCCTTACTGTCGCAAATCCACCGGAGGGCTTCCGCCAGATAATCCTGCCGTTTCACATCTCCCTTGATATAATGATTCCATTTCTGTATTTCCGCATTTTGGGAATTACTGAACACCCGCTTGGCTGCATTTACGAACTCGCCCGAATAGATGGCATTGAGCAATTCCTGCTCCTTGAGCGGAATGCCCACAATATTGATGGTCTTGAACCACTCCTTGATTTCCTTTTCTTCACCCTCGCATTCATATACCAGCAGAGAGGATTGCATAATCTTTTGTTGCTGCTCTTCGGGCAATCCCGAGAAATACTGCACGTTATTTGCTTCATCCTTGATGGCGAATTTCCCTGTAACGAACCGACCGATAGAAGTGATGCGTTGCTGCCCGTCAAGTACTTCAAATCGTCCGTCCACAGTTCGGTTGAAATAGATTAGTCCGATGGGATAGCCTTTCAGCAGGGATTCTATTACCGCTACATCACGTTTCCCATCGTTGTAGATGTAATGGCGTTGATACTCGGGTTGGATAGTGAGCCGCCCGTCCAATCCAAACAGACCCTTACCTTCCAATTCGTTGTAGGTAAATCCTTTACAGATGTCTTCGACAGTCCATTCTGTATGCAATGTTGTCTCCATGATATTGATTCACTTTTTAGGATTATTCTTTTGTGTCTTCTTCTTCCGGAGATGAATTGAGCGCAATGCCTGTCTTGGCATTCAGCGGACTGATGACTGCCTTACCCGTCTTGGCTTCCAACTCCATACGGGCATTGCGGGCAATCTCACCACCGGCTTCCGCCACATCCATGTGTTCCCGAAATGTCTCCGGATTTTTACTTTCAGATATTTCTTTGGTGGAAAGTTCCGCCAACATATTTAGCACCAATTCCTTATTGGTCATATTGTCACGTAAGTTCCCTTTTTTCAGACCTTTGAACTGCTTATATTCCTTGGCGGTCATGTCACTCCAAGTCTGATAAATTATATCAGTCAACGTAGCAAACTGCACTCCCTCTTGTAATCCGTGCCGCTTCCATTCATCCGTGAGGTCTTTACGAATCTCTATGGATTTGAGACACTGATTAATCCAATTATCCGAATACCCCAACCGCTTATAGTCCACCAGTGCTTGATTGATAGAGAGTTCGGGGTCTTGCATTTGGTTAAGACGTTCAGTCGCCACTTGTGCCATCCATTGCTTGAACGGTTCTGCTTTGGGCGATGGAATAGACTGAATCAAACGGAGAAGCTGCTGAGTATCTGCGACATCGGTTAAATACATCTTTCCATCAGCCGATTTCATTTTCAGTTGACTACAATTTGTAGTCAACTCACTCCCTTCTTTTTTTAAACGTGTTTTCAAGACACTCCAATACTTACGAGGATTAGGGCTATCGGTTAGGACAGCCACCACATCCACTATGGAAAAGTACCATTTTTCTTCTTTGTCATCCCAAATAGTACGAACTTTCTTGGTTTCAAAAAGCTTGATGGCATTATGCTGAGTCATAATATTATATTTTTGTCTTTATTTTTAAGTTGAAATCTTAGGGATAACCGATAGGCAAAACACATCTTGCTTAAGAACCAAGAAATACACGAATGTTGACAGTCCAAAATACAACGACTTGAATGCGAGAAGCGTTATTAAAGATGGCAGAAGATATATTCCTATGTATGCCCGATTACTCATCCGTAAATTATAATCTGATATGTCTGATAAGTACTCTTGCATATACTTGGGTGTAATACTTTCCGTCAACTATATAATAAGTCTCATTCTGAGGAACTTTAGAATGGAGCAATACCGCTCCATCATTAAGTTTCGTCACTTTGGATTCTTTCCCATGGTGGTCTATTTGAATTTGCTCGGGATAAATCTTAGAAGCTATTCCATACCAAGTTTTAGTTATCCCTAAGATTTCAAATTGCTCCGGGCAATACTTATCCAAAAAGGAAATAGGAACACCCATCACACCGTCATAATCTGACGGAATAGCATCCGTAAAAGGCACTTCAATGGCATCATAATTGTCATAACGGTCATAGGCGGTTTTGCCTTTCAGTTCCTTGTGTTTGGAAAAGCGGAGGTTGTCTGCCATGCTCATCAGTGGCAATGGCTCATGACGACGGCCATGCTCAATATTGGAATACCAACATACCCCGGGAACCCTATTTACAGCTTTACCATCCATTTCACGTATAAACTTGTATGAATCTTTATATACAAATCCTTTAGGGACAAAAAAATACATTCCAACATTAAAATTTGTAGCACCTAACCAAACCTTGTTTCCTTTTATCAAGGGAAAGACCTCTTTATAAGTGATTGCGTTCATGTTACCTATGACTGCAAATTGTTTCTTTCCTTCCACAATCCAAGCCAAGAATTCACGAAACAGGGAGAACGGAGGATTGGTGATGATAAAATCCGCTTCATTACGAAGTTCGGTAACTTCTTTGCTTCGGAAATCCCCGTCACCCTCCATATACTTCCATTCGAGATCATCAATATTGATACGTCCGTCCCCACTTTTGTCTCGTTCCAAGATGAATATCTTACCTTTCACCTGTGCCTTGGACGGGTCGAACTGAGGTGCTTCTTGCTCAAACAAAGAGGGCTGATAAGGCGTTTTGTATTTTTTGCTATCCGGCGCATAGCTCGTAGAAATCAGTTTTTTCAAGCCCAACTCATCGAATTTGGCAGCAAAGTATCGGGTAAAGTTGCTCCATTCTGGATCATCACAAGGAAGAAGCACAATCTTTCCTCGAAACACATCGGGGTCATATTCAAGATAGGCGTTCATTTCAATCTCTATGTCATGAAATTGCGTATAGAACTCATCATTCTTAGCCGCCTTAGCTTCTTTTAGATTAGTATTTGCCATATGTCTGTTTTTTTATTTCGTTAGGTACAAAAGTGTACGCACATCCACATTCAGTATTTCCGCTATCCTGTATAGTACGGGTATAGGCGGTTACACTCTGTTCGTAGCGTATAGATTGACCATGTTAAAACCTTTACCAAGCCGTTTAGCCAATTCAGTTTGACTAATACCCGCCTCAATCAATGTTTCTTTTATCCGATTCATTGCGACATCTTCTTTAACTTGTCACAAAGGTATATAATTTTATTGGGTAAACCACTGTGCTCTTAAAAGAAAGTATTTCGTTAATGGCTTATCCAAAGCTATTTTGGAAAATTCTATTTGTTTCTTCGCCAGCTGATTTTATAAAACTGCCACCGATAGTTCGTACTTTCGAAAAAAATCCCTATATTTGCAAATGAAAGAGTTATTTGACAGCATAGCAACGCAAAACGCTGAAATTCGCACAGTTGCAAACTCGTTACCGCTACTTCTCAAATAATTCGCTAAAAGTTTATTTCTCAATCGGTTAAGTCTAACTGACAAAAATCTAAAATAGATAATACAAACTCTTCGATTGCATCCGTAAAATAATTATGTGAATGCCCCCCAAAACCCTAGAATAATATTATGATTGCCAACATAAAGAATATCTTGTATTCTTTTTTCATACGAACGACTGTCCCCAAAAGTTACTTTATAAAATGACAAATAAAAAGAATCTATGCTTTCCCATTCATCTTCTATTGAAAATAGTTTATCATTTGTGCAAAAACCATTCTTAAGTTTATAATAAAAACCTTCATCGTTTATTATAAACGGGTCGACAGTTTATTATAAACTTTCATATAGCATTTAAGCACTTCCGGACCGAATTTATGCAACAAAAAAGGCTGCAAAACTCCTAAAAGTTTGCAGCCTTAAGCTCTTTGTCGGGTTATTTATACCCTAATCCTCATAAGGATCACCTAGGTGTTTTGTTATAATCTTATACTGTTTCATCGTCAGATAGCGATGATTGTAGGGCAGATACCCTGTCGGCATAAGTTCTTTGACCAACGGGTTACAACCTTTAATCCATCGGCTGAGACAACGTACCGCGTTCTTGCTGGTAGTACATCCGGGGAAGTACATCACGGCAAGTTCGGCAAAAGCTAAGATTCTTCTCATTTCACTTTTTAAGTTTTAAATTGTAGTTTTATTGTTGTTATTATATCTACAAATATACAACATAAAAAAGCGTTTGTCAAGTCATTCGGGCTGTTGAAGATTAACGAAGCGTAAAATTAATAATATTCTATTGATAACCAATAAATTACACATTAATTATTTATTCATATACAGCGTCAATAAAGTTCAATAATTCATAGTTGTTCTACAAATTCCAATGCCCTACTACCTAACCCTTATATCAATCCGGCCGTAACAAGGCAATACTTCCAAAGTTTTACAATAATTCCCCCATGCTATCTCAGGATAATCCCAACGATTATTAGCATATAATATCAATTGTTCATTGGCACACTTGTTTATACGGCAAGCCACTGAAGCATCCTGAGAAATAACTGATAATTGATGCTCACCTTCTGCCCCAGTAGAAAGTGAATAATAATAAATATTTTCTTTCATACCTTTTGCCATTTGAGTTAGTGGTTCCTTACAATTCGCACCGGCGTCAGCCCAATAGTAATAATTGTGCGTATCAACCTGCCAGGACTGAACAGGTTTCTCACCATATCCCTTTTGCTGCGATTCGTAAAGCGAGGCCTCACCCTCATTTCCTGCAAATGCTCCTACAGGATAATAATTCCAGTACCCTTTGCGCCTCCAATTTAACTGATGTATACTATGAGGTAAATAGAAAGATAATCCTGTTTCACGTAAGAATCCGTTAGGAACACCCTCTGTCCGATAGTTTATAGACAATTCACCAGCCGAGGTTACTTTTATATCAAAATCAACATTCACTTCCCGATAAGTCCCGGTAAGAGAAATACAGACCTCGTCCTTTTGTTGACTGTAATCAAAAGATTTCTTTTTCCAATCAATATCAGAAGTGGCAAAATGGTTAGCCGTTTTACGTACTTCAGCTCCTGTCAAGTGGTTCAAATTCACATATAAGTTCAAGAACGGACCTTTTTCAATAATTACTTCCCCTCCTACTGTTGCATTGACAATCAATCCGGTTTCTTTATCGAAAGGTATTTCAAAACCATTACCATGTACAATCACTTTGTCACCTTCATCTGTTACGGATAAATTCTGTCCGGCGAGCAAGGAAGGGTAAATTATCTTTTCCGTTCCCAATACAAAACGATACACATCAATCAACTCATTAGCAGCGGTAAAAAACTCGACCTGCAAAGTTTCTCCATTCTCCCATTGCTCAGCGGGAATGACTATCACACCTTTCGTATGAGGTGCGACCGGTTGCAATTCCAAAGATTTTGTCACACCTCTATAAGTGTAGGTAGCATGAATTTCATTCAAATTTGTATGGTCAAATCGGTTATGTATAGTCAACATCAGTTTTTGTCCGGTAGTAAATGAAAGATTATCCTCCACAAGTAACCGAACAGGTGAATAAGCCTTTTTAGTTGACCAGAACTCCGGTTTTTGCCGACGCCATACATCAACAATCCCCCATTCGCCATATCCCACACAATTTCCTTGATAATCCAGCGGCTTGGCAGTACGTGCGAATTCTTTCCAGAATGAAGTCCCGAATTTAGGTTCCGGTAAGGAGAAAGTCTCATCCACATATCCCCAAATAGCACCTCCCAGACCTCCCGGAGCATTAAACAATCCACTCCACATCATATCAAGAGATTTCCCCCAAAATTCACGGATATTGGGATCAGTTTGTAATGTGGCATATGTATAGCAAGCCGGATGCGCCCATTCGTCAAATAAAGCCGGAATACCATGTCCCTGAAAATTACGGGTAGCCATTCCCCACTGCCCTACATTTCCATATACATTCTGATAATGCATACTTAAGATATCAAATATTTCTGCCTTTTTTTCTACAGCCGAACCCGGATAACTAAAAATAACAGGGCGAGTGGTATCAGTCGCCTTTATCCAATCCCAACATAACTGAAAATTACTTCCGTAAACACTTTCATTACCAATACTCCAAAACAGGATTGACGGATGGGAACGAAGACTCTTTACCATCTCCCGGCATTGACCCAAATAACGTTCGGCAAACGCCGGATCATTTTGCGACCTGCCGGGCTTATAATTCTTCTGACGATATGTATCTACAAAACAAACAGCCGTTTCACTTTCCACATAAATCCCATAACGGTCACAAAACTCCAGAAAACGTTCAGTAGGAGGATAATGCGAGGTACGGACAAAGTTCATATTAGCCTGTTTGAACAGCACCGCATCCAGACTATCCAGCTCTAAAGTAGTGGTACGCCCCAAAGTTGGATGAATATCATGGCGGCAGGCACCGCGCAATTTCACCTGATGACCGTTGACCAGCATACGGTCTTTTATAATCTTGACTTCACGAAAACCGATATTGCGACTAAACCGAGAGGTTTCTTGCCCATTCTGAAAAACAATTATTTCCAATTCATACAAATTTGGATGTTCCGCATCCCATTTAAGCGGATTTTTAACTGGTAACGAAAAAATATTTTGTCCGTCCGACAATGCAAAACGGGACTGCGACAATGGTACATACTTTCCGGACTTATCTTTCAAACGCAACTCCATTTCCGTGCTTTCCTGCCCGGAGAACTTGCAAAAGAAACGTAAATCTGCATCTTGATATAAAGAATCAAGATGAGTCTCCACACCTATGTCATATAAATGGGATTCGGGCAATGCAAATAAGGTTACGTCACGAAGGATACCACCTATAGGATGATGAGCATATCCGGAAGCATACGAAATTTCGTCTAGCCGATCCACTACTGCCAGTTGTATCTCATTCTTCTTTCCGATACGTACGAAAGAAGTAATATCCGTCTCCCAACGGGTAAAGCCACCATGATGTTCACGAACAAATTTTCCATTAACACTCAATCTGGCATGGCTATATACCCCATCAAACCGCAATATAAGCCGTTTGCCTGCATAATCAGCGGGTATCGTGAAATCTTTCTTATAAAAAAATGGTTTGTCATGTTCAATGGCAAAACCTTGCATAGCTGCCTCACCGGGGACTTGAATACTTGTCCAGCGACTTTCGGGAGAGTATTTGAAATCCCAAGTTCCACTCAGCAGAAGCACCGGCCGGCAACTTCCCTCCAATCTGGTGGGCAATAAATAAGTCCGTTCGGTAAATGAAGAGGCAACAGAAGGTCTAATTGCTAAAAACAAAAATATACCTACCATTGCTAATGTCTTTTTCGTTTTCATGATATAACTAATTATTATCTAAAGTTTAAAACCGTCTGATATATATATTTTATACTTTCTGATTTGTCCCGGAGCACCTTTCTCTGCACGGGGTAAATAACGGAAACCCGTAATTTTCTGTTTCTCACCCAAATCTATAACAATTTGGTGAGGATAAGAAATTTTATCGACAGTTTTCCAATAGGTAGACTCTTGTAAATCAAAAACTTTATCCGCTGTATAATTACCTTTTTCCGTCTCTTCGCTATCAGCATATATCACTTTCCATGATTCACGGCTGACAGGTTTGCCATCTGATCCTAAAATATAAACCTCCCATTTCCCATTCTGCACAAACGTAAGGACCGGAACGAACAATGAAAATGAAATTTTGCCTATTGAAAAGATGTTTGATTATTTTTACGCCTATACATTCGTTATAGAAACAGATAACAATAACCAAATACTAAAAAATAACAGACTCTCTTTATCATATTTATTTATTCTAAATAATCAGTTTATAAAAATGGCAGATATTATAGTGTTCCCTACAAATATCTGCCATTACGTTCTTATTTACTTTACAAAAGGCTTTTCCTAATTAGCCGTTTGGTTCTCCTTTTCTTTCGGACGTTCTTGTTTGGCACTATCCCGGTACTTCATATAATCTTTAGTATTAAGCCGCGGAAATCCATCTTTTTTTAATTTCCGCCCTACTTCCTTTAATACTCGTACATTCTCCTCCAAAATCGTTCCATCCGGACGAGGCCCTATATTCAGCAATAAGTTTGCATTTACTTTAGCACAATAATCCAATAAGTCCATTACCTCTTTTGCTGACTTCTGACGCTGTTTAGGACTACTGTGATACCCCCAACCTAAACTTTGTATCGGGATATTCAATTCAGCCGGTTTAGCCTTATTGTTTTGCCAAGAATAGTCAGCAGCATCCTGGACCTTTTTAGGTAATCCTACACTCTTGAACACCGGTGCCAAAGAACCAAAGTGACGCTCTCCTGTAATAAAGTCCTCATTCCCATTTGCACCTGTTTTAAACACTACTAATGCATGAGGCTGTATGGCATGAATCATATCATATACTTCTTGTATATTGAACAGGTCCGAATATTGATAAACCCCTCCGACTGTGTCAAACCAAAAACCCGCTATAGGACCATACATCGTACAAAGTTCCATAATCTGTGTTTTTGCAAAGTTCATATAATGTTTAAAATCTTCCGGCTTAGAGTATTTATATTCCTCCGGAGTCTTCGTATAATGAGGACGTGCCGGATCATACATCGTATTAGGAATATAATATGGATGATGCCAATCCAGCCCGACAGAATAATAGATAAATAAACCTAATCCAGCTTTCTTACAGGCAATGGACAGTTCCTTTAAGAAATCTCTTCCCGAAGGATACTTCACACTGTTATAGTCTGATGCTTTCGAATCCCATAATGCAAACCCATCATGATGCTTAATAACGAAAGTAATGTATTTCATATTTGCATCTAAAGCCAGATTCACATAATCCTGAGCATTAAACTTATCTCCTTTGAATTCCCGGGCTTTCTGTTCATATTCCTTAATGGGAATCCGGTTATTATACATTACCCACTCGCCTTGTCCGTATAAAGAAGCCGGCCCCCAATGTACAAATAATCCAAAACGGGCATCTTTAAACCATGACAAGGCAGCTTCTTTCGGAGATTTTTTATATTGTTTCTCATATCCTTTTAAGAAATAAGGCATTTCCCGCCATGTACTCTCTTGAGCACAGACTTCTGCCAATACGCCTAAAAGGCAAATAATAAATAAATTTATTCGAATCTTTTTCATATATATTTTCTATTTATACTCCAGCCATGCAGTAGCGTTAGTATCAGAATCTGTCGAGAAACGTATCCATCTTGCCTGGAAAGGAGCCTTCAATTCATAAGCCAACTTCTCCCCAGGTTTTACAGTCAAAGTAGTATAATTCACCCATTTCCCATTACCTGTTGGGTCAATTTCTATGGTAAAGGTTACATCTTTTTGAGAATTATGTGACAAGGTTAAATTCTTTTTATCATAAAAGCCGATCAGATACGGATCGGACACCTCTCCTGCCTTTACTAAAGTGTTTTTCCAAGGACCGCCTTTGCCTGTCGGTTTGCCCATACTCCACAAATCATCAATAGCACCTGCCCATACGGCAGCTTTACCATCTTCCGACACGATGATATGTTCATTATCTTTATCCTTTTTAGGGTCAATACCGGTCATCACTAACATTCCCCGGTAAGAGGCATAATCATTAATCCGGAAATTATGAGAAGCAATCGGACGAATCTTGGCATAACCATCCGCATTTTCAGCAGGTAGTTCATAGAAAGTACCATGACAGTTGAATAAGTCACGTTCAGTAGCCACTTCGCGACAAATACGTACCACATCCTGTCCAATCAACTTAGTGTAATTTTCGTCTCCCAACGGTAAACGCCAACGTCTTTGTCTGTCGTCAACGATCAGAACCGATGATTCGTCAATAGTAACTACCTGATGAGGCATCGCAAATTTCTCACGAATAAAATCGGCAGTCTGAGTATCATCCTTACGCACCAATGCCAAAGTATCGCTCATCTCATAATATCCGTTTTCTATTACTTTACCGTTTTCAATATTGGAAGCTAATACACCTAAAGCTCTTCTATTCTTGCCAAGACCGTATAACAATCCTCCAAGAGTATTTTCTTCCGATACTTTTGACAATCCGTTGAATATGGAAGAAGAAGCGGAAGAACGAGTATCAACTGTAGTATATACGAAACTTACGGACACATTACTTTCCTTGTCTATTTTCACACGAATCCATTCTCCCTGCTCTTTAGCAGTAAAAGGAAGATAAGCGGATTGTCCAGCTTCTACCTGCACGGCAGTCAGTTCCTTCCAAACATTATTTCCCTTTTGATCTATCTCAAATGTGAAAGTAATATCTTGCTTTCCATCATTTTGCAACCAGCAACAACGTTGTTCCCAACCGGCAAACATATAGGGATCTGAATAAACATTTGCTTGCACATCTTCTTTTTCCCAGATTGCTCCATCTACTGTTGCAGGGCCCAGTTCGTCGGGTTTAGTCAAAGATGTAAACCAAAGATTAGAATTAGATTGTCCCGGACCTTCTATATTTCCTTTTGCCTTACGTTTGTTTAAAAATTCTTTTTGGGCAGAATCATCGCAGCCAAACACCAATTCATCATTCCAACGGGCAAAGTCTCCAATTACTTTCAAATAACTTGAACGGGGACGAATACCGGCAGAGTTATCAGCAGTAAACAGTTTTGGGAAACGCCAGAACAGGCCGTGCATAGTCATCAGATAATCCGGTTGGTCATCTGTTCCTACATTACGAATACGTGGCCATTCAGTATTCCAGCCATGTGCACCGTCATAAGAATGACTTGCTTTAGGCAAACGATAAAAGGTCCATCCTTTCTGCGAATCTCTTACTCCAAGTAGCACTGATTTATGATCCCAGCCTGTAGCCCAAATGGGATCCGTTTCCGGATTTGTATTACCGTATATACCGCCGGGACCGGTCAATTCTACAAATTGATTACGACGTACGACTTTCCAGTCTTTGCCGTCCCATTCTGATAATGAACCGGATAACGCATCAAAATACTTCATAGCGGCGGCACTATTCTCTCCGTTATTTGAGAATACCATCACTCCTTGTCCTGAATACAATCCTTTACCATGCGCTCCCGGCAGTAATTCTACGGGTTTGGGGGTATTTTTAGAGTCTTTACGATATAGACGCCATGCTTCATTACTATCTTTATATAATTCCTTAGCTTTCAAAGTATTAACATCTACTTCATAGAAACCTTCTTCCATCGTACCAATATAAATCTTATTGGCAGGATCTGTCAAATGACGAGCCGAACCGGTATATCGTCCCGGAGCCTCCTGCCAAGGCAAAACTCTGACATTACCAGACTCGTTAATAAAATACGGACCTATATTCAATTGGTTTGATTCCTTATGAATCAGTCGGTTAGCAGGTGTTCCTCCAATACTTTCCGAACGGACAGTCATCTTCTTGTCCGGAGTTATCTGATATAGTTTATCAGATGACCCGAAAGGTAAATGAGGTCCATAGGTGATAGCCCATAGACTACCTGCCCAAGGAACCACAGCACCTGTTCCGCACTCGCCCTCATTATTATAAAAAGCCAGTTTGGGATAAATTCCCGATATATTATCCTTCTGTGTTTGTTGTGGTGCAGTACATCCGACTACCCCTAAGGCTAATAAACCTGTCCAAAAATGTTTCATGTTGTTCTTTATTAATTAATATAATTATTAAAATGTTACTTCTACTTTTTCTCCAGTTGCAGACACTGCAAAGACTTGAACTTTAGTTCCTAAGTTTCCATTTACAGTAAAAGAGGAGGCTGGAGATACAAAACATAATTTACCGTCCGAATAAACTTCATAAACTGCCACATTCCTCCAATTGGTCATTACAATTTTTTGACCTTCTCTTTGAGCAGTTCCTTTTATAATAGAATTAAAGGTCTTATAGCAATCAACATTACTATCGCAGATATACTCTATAATTCCTTTTGGTTTTGGTAGTCCTAAATCAGTAATACGTTGTTTAGTTTCATCAATCATTGACTCGGTAACCACAAACTGTCCTTTACTATAATCTGATTTTTCAATATCTATTGGTTCAAAAAATCCCCATTTCACAAAGAATTCTGTCAAATCCAGTCCCGACGCCTTACTTGCCAAAAATGTAAACTCTAGTTGACTTTTCCCAGGAGTGTCCTGATCCGTATTAATACGTATGAGTTCATATAAGTCTTTATAAAAATCTTCTTGTCCAATGGCCTTAGTATATAGATATAATTGCCAAAATGGAACTAGCTGGTTAAAGACATTCACATCCGAATTTGTAATGATATGAGCACGTTTACGTACGAAATACATACACATAGACTTCTCATAAATACTTGTATAATCACCCTGCTTATCTAATAGGCGTGATTGATTTCCAAACGAAGTCTGAACATATAAAGAATGAATATTATTAGTCACTTCAGTCATTCCAAGCCAACAAAGTCCTGGTTTAGTCTGATAAGAATGTCCGACTTCATGTGCCGGTCCCCAGATTGAAGTAGTAGAAAACTTTTCCAGATTACATAATTCATTCATCGTACCGACAACATACCCCGTATGATTACCGGCAGAATACATATAACTATCATTATACATCACAGAAAAGCAAACACGGTTCGGATCCATTCGATCATATTTTTCCAGCCCCATAAATTGTTGCTCAAGTAATACCAACCTGTCATAAGCATCTATTAAAGCCTTACCATCCGGAGTGTTTGCCTTGAACTTGTCTACCGGAAAGATCAAATGAGCTTTCTCACCAAGCACATCAAAATGCGGTCCTACTGCAGCATGTAACAGACGGCTCCAATCAGAAGGCTGATGTTTTCCAGAGTCAAAATATCCGTTTACTTGCCCTGACGGAATATGTATCTTTATCGGCAATGCATCTTTATACTCGGGAGTATGATAATAAATATAGATCAATCCGTCTGTTTCCGCTATAAAACGATTAATCCCTTCTACCAAAGGATAAGAATAATTATAATTAAACCCATCCCCTCCGGATACATTCAAATTTAAGATACGAGCCGAAAGCTGATATCCATGACTGTCTCCCACCAGTACTACAACTTCTTTTCCTTTATTTACAAATATCCCGGTCGGATTATCCAGCAAATTGTGTTCAGCGCTTGTCTTGTTTGCTTTACGAAATAATTCCGGATGTGGATAAGCTTTATATTCCTGAATACGAAACTCACGCGGATATTTATTAATAGAAAGATAAAAAGCTACATTACGGAAAAGCGGGTCAGGGCATGCATCTATGTCCTTCTCGGTAATTCCGGGTTTTAACTCAGAACACGTAATATCCATAAACAAATTAAGAGGATCATAATTATCCGGATTCTGACGATAAAACTCCATTTCTTTTATTACAAGATATTTACCTGACGACTCTGTAACTTCAATTTTAATCCCTTTCGGATTAATAATCGGGGTAGAAAATTTAATAAGCGCCGTAGTACTTCCAGATAAATCGACATCCATTAGCTTCGTATATTCCGGTTCTGCCTCAGTAGATACAAATATCTCTGCTTTTTTCAATTTATTACTACCTGTTGAATGACAAACGCAATAATCAATTCTAGGTTGTTCCGCAAATTCAAAAGTTAATGTCAACGGCCAATTGTTGGGAAAATCATCTGATGTATTAGAATGATATCCGGTCTCTTTACTTCCATCATAAGTCCTATGAAATCCTGAAGATCCCAATTGAGATACCTTGCCCAAAGAATTGAATGCACTACCTGTGGAAACCGGAACTAACAAATCACCTCGAATACCAGATTCACCACTTTCATACCCTCCTAAGGCCTCTTGAGATATGATTAACTCAGAAGATAAATCACTTGCTTTGTCTTTTACTGTAATAGTTCCTGTACGCTTTTCCCCTTTATTACGTTGAATAAAATATGTATGGTCCGTAGTCACATATTCCGCTGTACGGGTAGTGACCGGTAATGTGATCCAATCGACAGTCGGTATTATTTCAAACTCTACATTTGCAGTTACTGTAAACTCTATTTTCCCTCCTTCCGCAGTTAAAGTTTTCATCATAGGGGAAATTAAAATACCTTTATCCGTCCCCAATTGACGCACAGTTATTTTCTCCGATAACTCTGCTGCCTTCACGGTAATAATAGTACTCCGCTGTTCCTTTCCCGTATTAGGAGTTACAGAGATAGTAAGTTTGTGATTCCCCGGATTAATGTCAGGAAGAATACTGCACCAGCTTTTACCATTACTTTCTACAGTAGCACTCCACTCTGCTTGATTGGTCGTAATTACAAGCGTTTGCGACTCTCCATTCTCCTTGAAATCTACAAATTGTTCAGTTATCTCTAATGTAGCAGTATTAGTTTCTTTACCATCTTCATCGGAACAAGCGCTTATCACTGTGCATAAAAAGAACAGCATAAAAAAAAATAATATTCTTTTTTTCATGATATAGATATAATATGAACGTTTTGAAAAGGAGGATGCCTTTAATGCATCCTCCTTAAAGATATGCTATAAGCTCATTTATTCTTCGGTTGCTTCCGGGTCATAAAAATAGCATTCCACATTGTAAATACGAAATTCCGCCATTGAAAAATTCACGTTACCCGTATGAGTCTTCTTTACATGAAAACGAAGATAATTGAACTCAAAAGGGGCTTCATATATATCAGAAGAATATGCCGCCGATGCAGCTTCAGGTAACCCATCGGCTGCTGTTGTCAATGTTTTTATCGGGGTCCATTCATCGTCCTCACTTACCTTAACAGAGCATTCTATTTCTGCCGGAAAGCTACCGACGCTTCTATTTATATACGAGAACTTCAAATACTTCTGAGACTTCGGGTATACAATATCTAAATAGTAGGTTGTTCCTACAGGTACTCCGGAATATGCAGTATTTAAGAAAGTACTAGTATTGTTATCAAGCAAGCGTTCCGGACCATAACCGTCACCAATACAACTAGACTGCGGAATAGTAGTAACACCATCGGGCTTAAACCCTCCCAAGGTCAAATTATCAATGGTTATAGCCAACTCCGTAGATGTTTTTTCATCAATAACCGGAGCTCGTTCTGCAATTCCTGTTATTCGTTGTACTATTCCCGGTGTAAAGGTTGTACTGAACGGCTGTACTTCGAACGTATATTCTCCATATCTTTTGAGCGCATTATCTATCGTAAATGAGTTACTGAATCTGCTAGCCGTTTTCTTGACATTTTTCTTTATAGCGGGGTCATAATAACGTATCTCAACCAAACGAGTAGTATTAGCATCTTCTTCGACAGCATACTCCCATGTTAACGTAATGGAACCGGGAGCACTTTGTGTTGTTAAGTTCTGAATTTCAGTAGCGGCAATACTTTCTTCATCGTCAGAATTACATGCTGCAACGATCAGTCCTAAACTGAGGAGGGGTAGTATATATTTTATTACTTTCATTTTATAGAATCTTTATGTATAACAATTATTCGTCATATCCCGGATTTTGTACCATATTGGGATTCTTATTAATTTCGCTGATAGGAAGCGGCATTAAATAATGAGCCGGAATAAAACGACGTTGCACATCTACTGATACCGGTTTGGCAAATTCTGTTATAGTTGTTGCCTGAATAGAAAGTCCTTTCGGCTGTTCACCTAACGTCTCTGCTATTCCCCAGCGACGTATATCCCAAAAATTATGATTTTCAAGATAAAGTTCGATTAAGCGTTCCTGATGAACAATTTCCCTCAATTTATCTTGTGTAAGCTCTGCGATTCCAGCCCAAGAAACTTCCACTTTAGGTATACCGGCTCTTTCGCGGACATAATTCAGATACTTCTTAGCTTCCGGTAAATCATTACATTCCACACAAGCTTCTGCATAGTTCAGATAAAGCTCTGCCAAGCGAACCATAGGCCACGGATACTGTATCACTTTAAATCCAGTAGATTTAGAAGCACTTGTTCCCGGATGAGCACCTTTCTTATTCAGATAACCGGTTTTAGTTCCATACTTATTATCGTTGGTTATCCCCATATTCTGTGTCTTCATAAATTGTACCAGTTGCTTATACTTTTTATCCTTTCCTCTTTTCCATATCGGAGCATACGAGAACTCTTTTCTATCATCTTCTCCCGATACCTCATAATAACCGTTGTGAAAAGCAATCCAAGCATAAAAACGTGGCTCTCTGTTCATATTCAGTTTTAGGCTTTCCCCTTCTCCATTTATATCATTCTCTTCAACAGGAAACATGGCTACATCATACCGGTTAACATAATCATAAGTAGGATCTACATCCAATGGAAGACCATTTTTTGTATAGAACCGTTCTATTTGTCTCAATGTCGGAGCTAATCCACCGTAAGCGGTTGTACTTAACCGAGGAATGGTCTTTCCCTGGAGGTCACTATTAGATGATTCTTTCGTGCAAAATGCCCAAATCACTTCAGGAGTATTGTCTTTATCAACAAACGTAAAACGCAAAGAACGTTGTGTCAAATCTGTTGGTTCAGGATAGTTAGGCAAAGTATTTACATCTGCTGCATACAAATCATAATTAGCCTCCGGAGCTCTTGCCCAATCAATTGCTTCTTTGCAAGCCTGAGCAGCTGTTACCCATTTATTAGGATCGTAAGTTGTGCTAATTAACTGGGTCCCATCCGGATTCTTAAAATCACTATATAATGATTTAAACTTCTCACCACCATTAAACTGCGGCGAAGCTGCGTACAACAATAACCGCGCACGAATAGCCATAGCAGCTACACCGGTAGCTCTCCCATAATCAAGTCCGGTACGACGCATTGGCAAACGTCCGGCAACATTCTTTAGTTGCTCTGCAACCCATGTTACACACTCATCATAGGTATTTCTTCCTAACATTGTTTCCGGAGAATCAGCGGAAGAAACTTCCGGAAGTTCTTTAACCAAAATAGAAGGACCATAAGTACGCAAAAGATAAAAATGATAGAATGCTATCAAAAAGTCAGCTTCTGCATCATAAGCCGCTTTCAATTCATCACTAAGCCCCGGCACACTACCTAAATTTTCTTTTAACAGATAACATTGCCGAATCCCCTTAAATAAATCATGCCAGTAATCAATATAAGGATTACTTGGAGTATAATTACCTTGTGCAAATTTTCCAAAAGTTTCATGCTCCCAAGGAGTAACAACATCATCGCCTGTAAGAAAATCTAAGCTAGCAGTTGCATGTCTGGGATTCGGGATATATGCATAACAAGAATAAAGATAACGTTCGGTCAATTGAGGGTTCTTAAATGCGTCTTCTTCCGTAGGGTTCTCATCAGGCACAATATCCAGATAATTACAAGAGAAACATACAAAGACACATAGAAGTATCAAGTATTTATTAATAAGTTTCATATCAATTATATTTAAAGATTATTTTATAGTCATCTGAAAACCAATATTAAATACACGTTGGGTCGGGTATTTTAATCCGTTACCACCGCCTTGTTCGGGATCCCACAATTTAAACTTGGAGAAAGTCAACAGATTAGAACCACGTAAGTATAAGCGCATAGATTTAAAGGTATATCCAATTTCTGCATTCTTCAATTTCAAGAAAGCACCATTCCGTTCCCAATAAGTAGAGGTCGTAGAATTATTGGCACTTCTCTCAATAGTTAAACGTGGATATTCCGCAAATATATTTTGATTTTCAGGACTCCATCTGTCATCTGCTATAAATTTCTGTACATTTTTATTTTCCATCATTGTGCCGAAAGGTTGCAAACCACTCATAAACAAAGAAGTCTTAGCGACTCCCTGAAAGAAGAAAGAAAAATCAAAACCTTTATAATGAAATGAGGGTCCAAATCCATAAACAATTTCAGGAGTAGTCGGATTACCAATAGGTACCATGTCATTTTTATCAATAATATCATCATATACTCCATACACATTAGGCTGATTGACATATTTAATGTCACCCGGTCCAACAGTACCTCCAATCAATTGAGTCGGATGATTATTTATCTCAGTCTGATCGGCAAACAAATAATCAGACACGTATCCCCATTGCTGAGAAGTGCTATAACCAATTCTGGAAAGATTAGCACGATCTCCTACAGATTCCTCGTACGCCCTAATCTCATTGTGAGCATAGGTGAATGTTCCTTTGAATGTCATACTGAAATCTTTATTGAATTGATGTCCAAAATCAATAGAAGCATCAATACCTTGATTACGTACAGCTGCACTATTGACATAATATTTAGTCCCATATACTCCTAAATAAGAAGGAATAGTTGCTTTCTCCTGAAAAATATCTGTCCGGTCTTCACGAAATACATCTACCGTCAAGCTCAGATTATTAAAAAATATCATATCTAGCCCGATATTATATTTTTTTCCTACTTCCCATCCCAAATCATAATTAGCAAAACGCTTATATGAAGGTCCTTTCAATGTTCTGTCCATATTAATACCAGTCGTAAAAGCCGGACTTCCCGTTAGATCAACATCTGCTAAATAAGTAAAACGTTGTCCACCAATATTGCCATTACCAACTAATCCGTACGAAGCTCTGACTTTCATTCTGGAAATTATGTTTCTTAATGGTTCAAAGAATTTTTCTTCGCTAATATTATATCCGACAGCTATAGAAGGGAAAAGCCCGAAACGATTCCCCTTCGCAAAATTCTCAGAGCCGTTGTATCCCAAGTTTACCTCAGCCAGATAACGCCCATCGTATGCATACGATGCTCTGGCTGCAATTCCCTGACGACGAGTCGGAAGAGCTACTAATAAGTCCGTCCCCGGATTATTATCCATATATTCATCCTGATTATAAATCAACAAAGCTCCCACATCATGCTTTCCGAATGTACGATTGTATTCTAACATCGCTTGTAAGTAAATACGCCGATCACCGGTATTACTACTTTTTGTTTTAAGCTCAGTTCCTACTTCAGCACCTTCCTGAATCACCTCCATATTATAGGTACCATCATCATTGAGAGACCAATTATTAACAGTAAACTTATTCCAATCAGAATATCGGGTCTGAACAGATTGGCTGAAATTCTTTAAAGAAGCCATAGCCTTAAAAGTCAAACCATCCACCAAGAAATCCAATTTTTGGTCAAAATTCAATGAAGCTGTTACTGTACTCTGAAACGTATCATCATATCCATTTACCATTGTTGCTAATGGATTTACTGTTGTATTTGTAGGTACCCCCCATTTAATATAGGAAGTTGTTCCATCGTCCGGAAACATAATCGGAGCATCTACCGGATTCGTATTCATCACACTAGAGAACAAACTACTTGTACTTTCATTCGGACCACGTTTATCTACCAACATTACGTTCAGTCTCAAAGATAATTTAGATGTTTTACCCAAACGTGCATTGATATTGTTCTGAAAAGAATAACGCATTCGACTGATATTGTTATCAAATGAAAAGAAATCTTTAGAACGACTTTTTAACATACCGCTTTCATGCCCAACAGAGACACTGGAAAAATAATCCACCTTTTTACCACCACCCCGGATGTTAAAATTGAATGTTTCACTGAACGAACGGTCTTTAAACATCTCACCATACCAGTCAACATCCGGGAAAATATAAGGATTCAGTCCTTGGCGAGTTCCGTCAATACGTTCCTGTGTATAAGCTTCTTTCCCTGCCGGTTGATTACGTATAGCTTCATTATAAAGTTCCATAAAGGTAACACCATCCACAAACTCAGGTATATTGGTAGGCGTAGACATACTACCTTCCACACGAAAATTTATAATCGGTTTATCCAAGGCAGCACCGGACTTGGTCGTCACAATCATCACACCATTAGCACCACGCATACCATACATTGCAGTTGCTGTTGCATCCTTCAGAATTGAGAACCCATCAATGACTTCCGGGTCAAGAGCATTCAAGTCAGTTGTAGTTGATTCAATACCATCAATAATGATCAGCGGAGAAGTACTTGCACTACCAAGTGTAGAGACACCACGAATCCAAAAGTTAGCGCCATCAGCTCCCGGTTCACCACTACGTTGCACAGCAATCACACCAGCCAAACGTCCGGCAAAGGAAGTGGAAAGATTAGACGCAGGAACTTTCAGATCGGCCGGTCGTATAGATTGCACCGAACCTACCATACTGGCCTTTTTCTGTCCGGTTCCGTATGCTGTAACCACAACTTCCTCTAAGTTTTTGGCATCTTCTTGTAATGTAATGATAATATTCTGACGGTTTCCAACTTTTATTTCCTGTGTAGCGTAACCAATGTAAGAAACTATCAAAATTGAGTTTTCTGACGGAACCGACAAATTATAAAGCCCATCCATATTGGTAGTAGTACCTATGGTTGTTCCTTTTACTTTGATAGTCGCACCGATAATGACCTCTCCTCTATCGTCTTTGACAAGTCCCTGAATCAGTTTTTTCTGCCTTGACTGCTGAGGAACTTCTTCCGACCGTTCCAATCCTTTCTTTAGGACAATCTGCCGATCATTTATTTCATATACGACAGATGTTCCTTTCAACACTTGCTCAAGTATCTGTTCTATACTCTGTTTTTCTACTTTCACAGAGACTTTCTTAGATGTATCGAGCAGATCTGTACGATACATAAATATAAACTCACTATGTTTTTCAATGTATTGAAAAATCGTTTTAATAGAGGTTTGTTTAAATTCAAAAGAGAATTTTTGATTTTGTGCATATACGGAATTGCTCGAATAACTCCACACTGAAGTCAATAGAAATCCCAGTACAAACATAATTTTCGTTAATCGATTCATTATGATTGCGTTTTTCAACTTTTTTTCCATAATTTTGTAAGATTGATATAATACCAGTAACTCGGTGTTTTTCACTTTATCCGGGTAATATTAGCAGTATTACTCGGATTTTCTAATTAGACAAATCTTTTCATGTTATCATACGTATTCATTTTTAAGATTAAACATTCGGTTTCAAAATCTATTGTACAATTTTCTCCAGAGGCTTTAACATGTAGGCACCCTCTTGCTTCAAGAAAGAGAATCCTCCTGTAGCAGATATTCTTTTTAATGCTGCTTCTATGCCACACTCCAAGTCTATTTTACCTGCTATCTTTATAGTTGAAATATCATCTGTACAATCAATATCAACTCCATAATATCGACCCAGTTTGGCTAAAATTACATTCAACGGATCATTATTCAGAGACAATATTCCTTCAGTCCAAAGTACATATTCTTCTGCATTTACTGAAGACTCTTCAATCAGACCATCAGACAATATTGTAGCTTTATTATCAGGTGAAAGAACCAGTTCCTTACCCGATTTGCTTTTCACATTTACTTTACCACGTACTAAAACAACTTCTGCATTTTCAAATGTGCCGCTATAAGCCTTTATATCAAAAGCAGTCCCTAATACTTGTACGTCAAATTGTGCCGTTTTCACAATAAAAGGAGCTGATTCATCTCGTTTCACATCAATAAAAATTTCTCCATCTACAAAGATTTCACGTCTGTTTTTCTCAAAACGTTTAGGATAAATCACTTTCGTACCCGCATTTATATGCAAACTAGAACCATCAGCAAGAATCAAACGGGTATATTTACCTTTAGGAACAATAATCTGGTCGTATAAATCTTTTGTAGTATTCTTAGATACCTTTTCTTCATCTACACTCACAATTCCCTCTTGTGAATAAGCTACTGTAGCCCCTTTCTTTACATGATGAACTTCTTTCTCAGAGACAATCAAACGAATATCCTCTCCTTCTATAGATTCATTAGACATTTGTGCTGCTATCACGGAAATATCCGACTTATTATTAAAAGAATACCATTCAATTCCCAACCATATACACCCTATAAAAGCAGCTGCAGAAGTAATTGCCACAAGTATATATCGCTCTTTCCTTCTTTGTTTTTTCTTTTCAACTCCTTCTTTTATTTTACTCCATACTTCAACTATTTCCTTTTGAGAAGGAACTTCGTTTTGCATCTTGAAATAATCTATAAGATTGCGTACAGTATTCCTGATATCTATTTTACTATATTTCATTTTTATCCTCTTTTATAATTAGAATGGAATTAAAAGAAAAACCTACTCACTTTTACAGCATTTTTTTTGCAGAAAAAAACAATAGAGTCAGAAAAAGGATATATCTATATAATAATCAACAAATTACAAAGAAAATATTTTTTCCCTTTCAAAGAGATAATATTATTTTAAGAAAAAACAATTGCCATACACCCAAAAAGTATTCATCTTGAGTTACTAGAGTGCGCAGTTTAGTTAAAGCCCGGCTAGACAAATTCATAGACGATTGTATGTTCATATCCATAACATCCGCTATTTCCTTATATGAGAGTTCCTGCACGTAACGTAAATAAAGAACTGTTTTTTGATTCGGAGATAACTGTGAGATTGCCACCAAAAGACGACGGGCCAGTTGCAGATCATGATCATTCTTAGGAAATAACTGTTCAAATAGATCTTCATTGAGCGGAATATGAAAAACTGAGTCATCTAATGAATCCGCTTCTTTATTAGTTGCTAATTTATAGGTGAGATTATTTCTTAAAGCTTTTAATAGATAAGAACGGACTGTTATGTTTGTCACATTAATGTGAGTATTCTGATATAAGCTTATAAAAAGATCCTGGATACAATCTTTGACCAATTCTTTATCTGTACTGCATCTCAAACCATAATTCAACAGAAGAGAATAATATCTTTGATAAAGTATTTCCAATGCTTTTTGATCGCCTTTTATCAAAAGGCCCCACAAAGCAATATCATCCATTTCACTAGAGGCAGCCATGCTTTTCATTTTCTATAGACATAGCGCAAATATACTTTAAATATTCAAAGATTAAAAAAAATCCTATTTTTTTATGAGAAAAATCGGCATAAGACGCAAAGAAAAGCAAAGTTCTACTTAAATAATTGGAGGTCAGTATTTTGTATGTAGGGCGGATTGAAACAAGCTTTGGCATAAAACGCTTGAAAATCCCCCTTTCAGACAAAGTTCGGCTACTAAGCAGCTACCAGTCCTAAAGAGGATATATGGAATATAACAAGTTCTGTTTCATAACTTTGCGTTGTTTTGCATAACTCTTGGTAACAAATAATTAACTACCTTTAGAAACGAAAATTTTAGAGTTATGAAAACAAAGAGAAGTACGTTTGCAACCTCGTTCTACATCAAGAGATCGGCAGTGAGAAACCGGGACGGAAAAGCCCCCATCATGGTGAAGATCTCCATTGATGGGGATGACAAAGCATTGGGAACCAAACTATTCGTTACGCCGGATTTATGGGAGAATGGTAAGGCAAAAGGCAAGTCCGCCGAGGCGACAGAGATAAACGGGCAGCTCAAAGAAGTCAGTGCCCGGCTTACCAACCACTATCACCGCATCCTCCGGGAAGAGGATTTTGTCACCGCCGAAAAGCTGCGTAACGCCTTTCTGGGTATCGGTGTGATGGAAAACTGCATCCTGAAAGATTTCGAGAACATGAACCGGGAATTTGAGGCGATGGTGGAGAAAGGACAGCGTGCCAAATCCACTTACAACAAGTACTTGGCCGTGTACAACCATTTTGCCACCTTCCTTTGGGAGAAGAAGAAACGAACCGATATGGCTTACAAGGAACTGACAAAGGAGATTATCACCGATTTCGACAAGTACCTGCGCGTGGAAAAGGGATTGAGTGACAACACTCTTTGGATATACACCATGCCACTGCTCAGCCTGACAGACAAGGCATGGCGGCGTGGTATCGTCCGTTCCGACCCTTTCGGCGAGTACAGCCTTGAAATGCAGGAGACAGACCGGGGCTACCTCACGGAAGAGGAACTGCGCACCCTGGCTAACGCCGTGTTCGTGAAAAAACAGACCAACCTCGTACGTGACATGTTCCTCTTCGGGTGCTTCACCGGACTTAGCTACATTGATATAAAGACACTCACCCATGACAAGATCCAGCGCATGGACTTCGACGGCGAGGAGTGGATCATAACCCGACGCACCAAGACCCGTGTGTCGAGCAACGTTCCCCTTATGGAAATAGCCAAGGAACTGATAGAAAGGTACAAGGGACTTGCCGGAGGCGATTTCGTATTTCCCATGCCCTCTAACGGTACATGCAACAAGCACCTCAAACAGATTGCCAAAGCCTGCGGCATCAGCAAGGAGATCGGATTCCACCTGAGCAGGCACACCTTCGCCACGACCGTCTATCTCTGCAACGGCGGCACGATAGAGGCGCTCTCCAAGATACTCGGTCACAAGCACATCAGCACCACGCAGATCTACGCTGAAGTAACCAACAAGATGGTAAGTTCAGATTTCCGGGCAATCTCCGGCAACCTCGCCGCCATGCAGCAGAGCGTACTGGAGAAAAGGGACAGGAAGCAAGGCAGGAAACAGGTGCACCGGTCCCTCCGGGAAACGGCTTGACACCTTTCTCCATGCGAAACACGGCAAAGGCAGGAACCCCGATACAGTGCTCCTGCCTTTGCTGCATTTTCCGATGTATATCCCCGTGCGTTTATGTTGGACTTTTCCCCCGTTTGCGCTTTTGTCTCATGTCCACGTAATTTTCTTCCAGCATACGCAGCAGATCCGACTGGCGGTAAAGCGTCTTGCCTGGCAGCGATATGTACGGGATCAACCGTTGTGTGCGGTAGCCCTGCAACGTCCTTGACGTGATATGTAACATTCTGCACACATCCTCACCCGTGAAATAGACCTCGCCGTTCATCGCCGGACGGAAATGCGCCGTCACCGTATCAATATACCTCATGCCCTCTTCCAGAGCCTCGAAGTACGCACGTACCTCTTCCGTGTCTTTTGTTATCACTTCCATGTCACACGTCCTCCATTATTTCCCGGCTCATGGATTCCACGAATACCTCCACGTCCTCCGTCCTGTAGTAAATCTTATGGTTGATCTGGCTGTACGGCAGCAGTCCCCGGTCACGGTAGGTCTGCAACGTCCGTTTACTGATCCCCAGTTTCTCGCACACGTCCGCCCCGTCCATCCAGTTCATCTTCCCGGGCGGGCGGTAACGGGCGCAAAGTTCCTTCACGTGCCGTGAGAAGCAGCCGAACCGCTCCTTCATCTCCTCAAAGGTCTTCTTTTCAATACTTACTATTTCCATCGTTCTGATACATTTTTCATTATACTTCCCTGCAAATATATGGATCCATATAAAACTATGTATCAAAACCGTATAGCTTGTCACCGTTTTGCTTCACGTTCGTAGCCTTGTCGTACCCCAAACGATGAAAGGCGGGGAAAAGTCCTACATAAACGTACCCAGTTCAAGGGTACGCACGAGAACGGAATCCATAGCACCAATTCCGGATGGTTCAAGGGAAAATGTGTACTACGCACCGACTTCACCCTCATCCAGCCACGATGCAAGTTGATGGGGCACGGGGCAAATTTCGTCACCGGCTTGCCCCTTGTCAAAGCCATCTCTTTCGAAAACGGACTGGAATAGTTATTTTACTTTTGCGGTAATTTCATCTATCAGGTTCGTGATCTTCTCAATGGAATACTTTTCTATCAATCTCCTGTTTGCCGCTTCTGCCTTTAGTCTTTCATTGATTAATTTTAGTTGTGGCAAATCTGATTGACAATATTTGCTCAAGTGTTCTATTTCACTGCCCCAAGAGGTATATTTATAACGGAACTGTAAAAAATGCAGAAAGGTGTTACGTGATTCGTTGGACAATCCCAAAATACTTTTTGAAACCTTATCCGCATCAGCCTCTTGGAATATTGAAGTATCCCTATAAAGACACTGTTTGACCGGGACTACATCATTCAATGCCGGATTCAGGCGTTCGCAAGTTTCATCCGTCAGATTTTCCAGCATGACAGACACTTTATTAGGGCATTTCTTCAATCTTTGCTCGAATAGTTTTTGAAAATACGCAACCAGTCCATTCAAAATTCGATCTGAACCAATATTAGAATGATTCCTTCTTGTACCCGCATGTACCTTTGAGTTACAATTCAACAAACCCTCCATGTCGCTGATACCTTCCATCAGCCTGTCTATGGAATGCTTGCCTTGGGCTATGATGTCTTCCTCGGATACGTGAACAAGGTTGTCGCTATATAAAACCGATAGTACAGATATAATGACAAACAATTCTTTTAGATCAACGCTTTCATCCGCAAAGTAATATCGTACCGTTTCCCCGTAGTGTTTCTCGTATTCCCCGTTATCCAGTCTCCAATAGTCGTACAGGTAATCCCAACTGTTCAAACTTGCGTCTTCGGCTGCAAAATATTGTTGCAGGTAGGTCGTGTCAAAATACCCGCTTTCCAGATAGCAGACAATTTCATTAACGATGAATCTATCAAAAATATCCAACTGTTTACCTATCTCTATAAAACGGTATTTGGAGAGGATTTTTTCACGCTCCTCATCTTTCTCTTTATCCGGGAACATGTCATACAGGCTGTTGAATAGGCTTCCGATCCGGGTATTCCCACCCTTATACTCGCAGTAAACGGCGACAAAATTTGCCAACAACGATGTTATGACAAGTTTGTACTTGGGAGATTTATGATAATGCTCCGGCAAAGCCATGGCTATCCTGTGATAATCGTTCAGACATTGCCGCAGGACTCTTAAATTATCGAATTTAGAGGCATGGAATATCTTGATGATAAGCTCTTTGTTCTCAGACAAGAGGTTCCTGTTGTTGGTGGATATCTCGCCAATGAAGAAATCGAGTGTCTCCCCTATATTCAATTTGATCTCAAAAGTGCGCCCGATAGTCTTTTCCTTGAAATCCTTGAATTTCAACTTGCACTTATCGTCCTCTTTTTCGGAAATCTTGTTCTCATCGCCAATGATGATGACTTTGCATTTACAATGTTCCGAAAAGTAATTGATGTATCCCAACAAGGTTTCCAGTTTTACATCACATCTTTCAAGGTCGTCAAAAATCAGAATCTTGTTTCCTTTTATTTCGGAATTTTCTTCTTTCAACAACAAAATGGAGTCCAAGTCACAGGTTACACTCCCTTCATCCTTTCCGTCACCGTCGATGTCATATTTCAAAGCGATTTTCGAGGCGGCTTTTAATATATTCTTGGCCAGTTTCATTCCCTTGCTGTACAGCCACGGGGATATTTCCTTGTTGATTTGTTCTGTGATTTGCTGGGTAGTGGTCAAACCATATAAAGACACATATATGGGCCGCCATTTTAACTTGTCTGCATCTTTATCGTTTTTCAGTTGCTTTATCCATTGGCGGATAAAAAACGTTTTGCCGCATCCCCAGGCACCTCGCAGCATGATGGCATATTGCGGATCGGGTATTTCCGCATATTCATTTAAAAAGGTGAGTATGTTTCTATTCATAGCCATGTTCATTAGAGGTTTCAAAATTACGGAAAAGAGTCATAATTCTGATAACTTTTAAGAAATAAGTTATTACGGTCAATTCGTGTTTCCGGATGATTGTCGGAGCGTTCCCCTTCGGGTCGGGCTTTCCCCTGCAATCCCTAACGTGGGTGAAAGGGTTTTCACTGTCTTGCGCTTACACCTTGGCGCACGGGTTGTCCCGTCCCGGCGTCCGCTGCCGACCACTCCGGCAGGCTGCATGGCCGAAACCGGACATCGGGGCGGAAGGACAAACGGAACACGTCCGTCCGTGCCGTCACACGGGGCTTCGGCTATCGCCGAAACTTCCCGTGCCCCCTCCCGTCCGAAAGAGTTCCCCCCGTGCTTGTCCGGAAGCCGGAAGCTGACAGTCCTCCCATATACTTCTCCCGCACGTATGTCCTTGCCTTGGGAAACGGGCGTTCCCGGCTCTCCGGAAGGCTTCTTTTTCCCGCACCCGGCAAGTAACCGACCATTGACAGGAATGACTGACAGGGCATTTTTTCCCTAAGCTGATTGGAAAAACATTGACGAAGGTAGGCGGAGGTGAAAGCAAATCCGCAAAAAATGCAAAATCTCCACCCTGCGGGTAGTATTTACCATTTTTTCAGATGGTTGCCATTCACCTTTTCCGCTATCAATGATTGTCAATGTTCTTCCCAATCAGCCAAGGGAAAAAAATGGTTGGGGCGACAAGCGATGAAAACAGAGTAATAACGATTAAAATTTGTGAGTTATGGCAACAACGAACAGCACCATCGAAAAAATTGCACCGATGTTCACCGAGTTATTGATAAAGAAAATCGAGTGCCTGAAAACGGATTGGCAAAAACCGTGGATAACGAGCCTTGAACAAGGTTTGCCCCACAACATCAGAGGGACGCTCTATAATGGCGGCAATGTCTTGATGTTATTGTTCTACACCGAGTTCATGAAATTCACTTTGCCCGTGTTCCTCACGTTCAACCAAGCGAAGGAAGAGGACTTAAGCGTCAGCAAGGGCGCACGCTCGTTTCCCGTCTATTATTGGTTCAAGTTCGTGGTACACAAGGAGACGAAAAAGACAATCAAGTACGAGGAATACCGCAAGCTGCCCGCAACCGAGCAGGAAAATTACAAGGTCATCCCGCAGATGAAGTATTACAACGTCTTCAACATCGACCAGACCGATTTTGCAGGGAAATACCCCGAACGCTACGAGCGCATGAAAAAGGGGGAGCAACCCGAAGATTATTCGGACGGGATGATTTACGAGGCGTTGGACGAACTTGTCTATCTGCAAAATTGGTATTGCCCCATCAAGGTGCAGTATTCGGACAGTGCCTACTATTCGCCCTCTTCCGACCATATCGTTTGCCCGCAGCGTGAGCAGTTCCCGCAGGGAGCGGAGTTTTACGGCACGCTCCTGCACGAGATGGCGCACAGCACGGGAAGCCCCCAGCGGCTGAACCGCACGTTCGGCTGCTTCTTCGGGGATGCGCTCTATGCCCGTGAGGAACTTGTCGCCGAACTTACCGCAGCCCTTTGCGGTGCGTTCTTCGGCTACGCAGCCGCACCGCAGGAGAACAACGCCGCCTATCTGAAGCACTGGCTCACCAAGCTAAGAGAAGAACCCGCCTTTTTGGTGGAGATATTGGGGGACGTGAACAAGGCGGCGAAGATGATTGCCGACAAGGTAACCGAACCGGTAAACGAACCCGCAGCAGCCTAAGCGGGACAACAAAGGAACAAGAGTATAAACCAACGGGCGGAGCAATCCGCCCCACTTAAAGACATAAGACGATGAAAACATTATCAGAAAAGGAATTTAACGGCTTTAACGTTAATGCGATGTTTACCGAAAGAGCGGAACGGGCGAAAAAAGAGCTGTCTCCACTCATGCAGGAGATAAGGAAGTACATACCCCAAGCGGAATACGGCTACCACGTGGAGAGCGGTGAATATCCCGCATTTTACGGCGTGCGCATAGAGTTCACGTATAACGGCATCCGTTTCCATGTGTGCAAGATATACAAAGAGAACAAATACAGGATAGCCGCCGACATGGAGCATTTTGAATATGTCAACCGCTACGACATCGAAAGGGCGGGCAACCAATACGAAAAGCCGTGCAATATCGGCGTGTTCACCGCCAAGAAAATAAACGATTGGATAAACTACTACACGCAGATATACAGGCAGGTGGAGCAAGAAAATGCGGAGAACTCGAAAAAGGTCGCCGATTTCTTGAAAAGTATCAAGAATGAACCCGTAAGATGGGAAGGGAACAACCGTTCAAAAGGGACGATAACCCGCAACGGCTTGCGCTTCACTTTCTACATAGAGGAAGGACACCTCTATTTTGAACTGTCCCTAAGTTATCGGGGAACGGCTGATTACGACACGTTCCGGCTGATAGCCGATAACCGCTATATCCCGAAAGGAAACTATTAAACAACCACGGGCGGATTCCTCCGCCCGACAATACCCGAGAACATGAAAACGACATTCATTTACAGACTGGTTTACCGCCTAATCCTTTGGGCTTCGGCGGTGTACTTCCTCACCACCACCGCAGGGCAGTTTTTTGCCCTATCCGCTACTTTGCTTCTGTTAGGCTTCGTGGCACGGCTTGTTTTCGCCCTTGCGTGGCGGTTGTTTGTCGACTTCATGTTCGTACTGATAATCATTCTTTTAATCATCTAAAATTTACCGATATGGAAACAAGAACATTGACAGAAAACGGAATATCCGTTACCAAAGGTTTTGGAGAGGAAAAATATTTGAAATGCTGTTTGGGAGCGTTCAGAGGCACAGTTTATTATCAATATGATTACAGGCATTTGAACGGCGAACTCTTTTCAACCTTGCGCTCCACGTTGGAGCAGTGCAGGCAGGAACGGGACGAGTGGCTGCAAAAGAAAACGGTCGCTTTTTCGGGACACCGTACTAACCGTATAGCCAAATTCACGACAGACCGTGAGAAACTCTTTAGAGAGGTGGCGTTCGACACGTTCGTAGCCATCGAGAGTTATTGTATCAAAAAAGGCTATCATACCTTTTTGTCGGGAATGTGCGAGGGCTTCGACCTTATCGCAGCAGAGGAGGTCTTGAACCTCAAAAAGGAATACCCGCATATCCGGCTGAAATGCGTTGTACCCTTCAAGGGACAAGCCGAACGGTACACCCAAGCCGACAAGCGGCGTTATGACACCATTTTGGCGCAAGCCGATGAAGTGGTAACCTTGCAGGACGGATATACCGAGGGCTGTTTCCTACGCCGTAACGACTACCTTTTGGAAAACTCCGCTTTTCTGATGGTCTATTACGATTCGGTAGCCGTGGGCGGCACGTTCTACACCCTCAAACGGGCGGTAGAGCAGAAAAAGAAGTTCGCGAACGTGTGCTATAACCGCAGGTAAGCCGCAAGGGCGGACTTTCCGCCCGCTACTTTCTTTCGTGAGCCGGAGCGGGGAAAGAAAGATAGCAAAGAAACCGATTTCCCGACCGGAAAAAATTATCAAAAAGAACAAGAATAAACAATCAACTTAAAAACAAACGGATTATGAAGACAAAAGCAAATCAATCAGCAGCAGAGAGAAACATCACGATGGTAGCATTGGCAAACATTCAGCCGAGCGGTTTCAACCCACGCAAGCGTTTCGATGAAACGAGCCTTTACGAGCTTGCCGAGAGTATCAAGCGGCAGGGTGTGTTGCAGCCCATCACCGTGCGCCCCGTTGACGGGACAGACCGTTACGGGATTGTTTTCGGGGAACGCCGTTACCGTGCGTCCGTCATTGCGGGCAGGGACGAAATTCCCGCAATCGTTTCCGAGTTGTCGGACGAGGAAGCCGAGGAAATGGCGATTACCGAGAACTTGCAGCGCAAGGACGTGACACCCGTGGAGGAAGCCGCAGCCTATCAGCGGCTTATCGAGAGCGGACGCCACACCGTGCAGACCTTGGCGGTACTCTTCGGAAAGAACGAGAACTACATCCGCACACGGCTGAAATTCACCGCCCTTATCCCCGAAATCACCGCCCTCTTGGATGCGGATGAAATCACCATCAGCGTGGCGGCTGAAATCTGCCGATACGGGGAGGACATTCAGCGTGAGGTGTACGAGAAACATTTGCAGGACGAGGGAACGTATAACAGTTGGCGGGGACTGAAAGCCGCCGATGTCGCAAGGCGCATTGAACAGAACTTCACCACCGACCTGCAATACTACCACTTCGACAAGGCCGAGTGCGCCACGTGCGCACACAACACCAATAACTTGCTGTTGTTCCATGACGGCGGGTGCGGGCATTGCGCCAACCGCACGTGTCTTGCCGAGATGAACGCCTCTTTCCTCATGGAGCGAGCCGTGCAAATCATGCGGAACCAGCCGGAGGTGTCGCTCTGCCGTGACTGCTACACCGCCAACGAGACGGTAGTAGAACGGCTAACCGCTTCGGGCTACGAGGTGGAGACCCTTGACAGGTACACCGCCTTTCCAAGCTGCCCCAAAGAACCCAAAGCCGAAAATTTCAACGACCCCGAACGCTACGGGGAAGCCCGCACCCGCTACGAGCAGCAATGGGCGGACTACATGGAGCAGGAGGAGGAAATCACCCGCAGGAGCGGAGCGGGGGAAATCACCGTCTATGCCAAAATCGGGCAGAAGGAGATTACATTCTGTTACGTGGAGAACGTGACAGAGACCGAGACAGCGGACGGAACGCCCGTACCCGCACCGCTCTCTCCCGTGGAGAAATTGGAGAAGCAGGACAAGCGCAATAAGGAAATCGCACTCGAACGCACGGTGGAGGACACCAAGAAACAGATTCTCGAAGCCGACATCACGGGCGGCAAGTTCAGTGCCGATGAAGATACCATGTTGTACTTCTTCCTTCTGTCCTCGCTCCGGAAGGAACACTTCGCAGCCGTGGGGATTGCGGAAGACAAGCCGTATATCACGGACGAGGACAAGATGGGGATTATCGGAAACCTCACGGTAAAGATGAAGACCATCATCCGCAGGGACTTCCTTGTAGCCAACTTCAAGGGAGCGTACGGGAACAACACCGTGGCGACCCTCTTGCTTGACTTCGCACGCAGGCACATGCCGGAGGAACTCGCCAACATCGAAAGGGAGTACAACGGGGTGTACGAGAAGCGTCACCAGCGCATCGAGGAAAAGAAAGCCGTCCTATTGGTGCAGGAACGGGCAAGGGAGCGCAAGGTAACGCAACCCGAGGAACAACCGCAACCCGAAGAGATTGCAGCCTAAAGACAAAAGGCAGGGCGGAGAAATCCGCCCGCTACTTTCTTTCGTGAGCCGTGGCGGAAAAGAAAGATAGCAAAGAAACCGATTTTTTAACTTTCAAATTTTCAAACTTATGCGAACCGTACAGAGAACCTATACACTATTCGGCATTGCGGAACTGGAGGACGAAGCCCGTCAAAAAGCCTATACCGACTGGCTTGCCAAGGGAAACGATTACCCGTATGCTTCCGAGAACTGCGACACGCTCGAAGCCTTCTGCAACCTTTTCCGCATTGTCTGCACCAACTACCGTTACGACAGTTGCACATACGTTTACCGTTTCCATACCGGACACGAGGAGGAGACCGAAAGGCTTTCGGGCGTCCGCTTGCTGGCTTACCTCTATAACAACTTCCATGCGGAGTTGTACAAGCCCAAGGTCTATTGGACGAAAGACCGCAAGAAAAGACGCAGGAGCCGTATCTCCGTCACTTGCGAATGCCCCTTCACGGGCGTTGTGTCGGACGAAATCATCTTGCAGCCCCTCATGGACTTCATGCGCTCGCCCGACACACGGAATTTCAAGGAACTCATGCGTGACTGTCTGGAAAACTTCTTCCGCTCGTGCCGTGACGATTGCGAGTATTGCGAGAGCGAGGAGTATTTCACGGACGAGAGCCACAAGAATAATTGGGAGTACCTTATCGACGGGACACTTTTCATAGAAACGGCATGAAGCGGGAAATCAGACAGAACGGGAGAACCGTCCTTCACAGCGAGGACGGTTGCAGCATCCCCATGATATTCAACAACCTTGTCGGGAAGAACCTCAAAGGCAGGGAGTATTCGGACTATATCGCTTTCGTAGCCATTCCCGACATGGGCTTTACCTACGGGAAGATAGAGTATTATTCGGACGGAAACCTAATCGCAACGGGGGAAATCACGCCATAACATTCCCCCCCTTGTGTTTCATTGCCGGAAGTCCGGGACGGGTAGCGATCCGCCCGGACTTCTTTTTTTACCCGCCCGTGGGAAAGGATTGACCCATTTTCGGACGCACTTCTTTTTCTTTCGGTGAGCCGTGGGCGGGAAAAGACAAAGAAGCAAAAAGAAACCCCTTGACTCACCGGATTTTTTAGCCAAGCTCCACACTCATTTTTTAGCAAACCTACGGGGAAAAACGGACAAGTAGCAAGGCTGAACCTGCCGGTTTTGCGCACAATCTCCACACCTTTGGGTCGTATTCCACGCAAAAGCCTTGCATGAAGTCCGTTCTTTCCCCGTGCCCCAAAGCAAAAAATAAATGTTTCACTTTTAATTTTTTGCATTATGAATACACTGTCTTTCCCTCAAATCACCGTAAGTTACAAGGACGCTGACGCATCCAAGAGAGTTAGAATCCACTCTTCCAAGGAGTCTTACGACATCCTCAAGACTTTCTACGAGGACTGTATGCAGCACCACGAGGAGTGCTGGGCGATGTACCTGAACGGCGCAGGCAGGCTGCTGGGCGTTTCGTGCGTCTCACGCAGCGGCATGAACAGCACGGTGGTGGACATACGCATCGTCCTCCAGACGGCTCTCGTCTCCCATGCCTCGGGAATCATCCTCTCGCACAACCACCCTTCCGGCTCGACCGTGGCGAGCACGCCGGACAACAACCTGACCAGCCAGTTGAAGAAAGGCTGCGAGGCAATCGGCATACAGCTTTTAGACCACATCATACTGACCGAGGACACCTACCTCAGCTACATGGACGAGGGGATGCTTTAAGCACCCCCTTTTTTGCTCGCTAACTCTTTTATAAATCAAGAAAAGTATAAGTTATTATTTATGTTGTTTGGATATAGTTAGAATATAAATTTTGCTAACAAGTATCTTTGATATAATTTGTTGTCCCTAAAATATCTATCTTTGCTTAGAAATCGATTGCTATTACGATTTCATTATATATTGTCAATATAAAATATGAACAGAGCTATGGTTTTTGATGATGAAACAATACAAAAGCTTTTTGGATTTGAAGATGCAGAAAGTGAATCTATAGAAAGATTAAAAGAGTATTATTTTAAGAAAGATACTTTTGATCGGGTTACCGCAGAATTACCACTTCGGATTCTGGTAGGACATAAAGGAACTGGAAAATCTGCCTTATTTAAGGTAGCAATATCAGAAGAAAAGGAAGCTGGAAATTTACCTATTTTGATCAAGCCTGATGATATTGCGGAATTGGGTAAAAACAACGAAAACTTTCTTCTACGAATTCGTCAATGGAAATATGGATTAATCAAAATAATAGGAGAAAAAGTTTTTTCTGAATTTGGATTGTATGATGAAAAAGCTACCAGTAAATTGACGCAATTTGGATTAAAATTAATATCCTTTATATCCGAAACTATAAATGTAGCAAAAGACAATATTTCATTAACAGAAGGCCAAAAAATATTAACTGATAATTTTCTCAAGAAAAAAAGAATTATTGTTTATATAGATGATTTAGATAGAGGTTGGGAAGGAAAAAAGGAAGACATTATTAGAATATCAGCATTGTTAAATGCTATCAGAGATTTATCTAATGAAAATTCAGGACTCCTATTTAAGGTTTCTTTGCGTTCAGATGTGTATTATTTAGTTAGAACATCAGATGAATCAACAGATAAAATTGAAGGCTCTGTTGTTTGGTGTAAATGGACTAACCATGAAATTTTAGTTTTACTAATCAAACGTATATTGACTTATTTCGGAGATTCAGTAGATGAAAATACTCTTATGAAAACACCTCAGTTACATTTACGCTTTCATTTGGAAAGAGTAATGGAATCTACTTTTTCTGGTAGAGGAAAATGGGAAAATGTTTATATGTATAAGATATTGATGTCATTGATTAGGAAACGTCCAAGAGATCTTGTTAAACTTTGTTCATTGGCAGCTCAACAAGCCCAACAAACAAATTCACCTTTAATAAAAACTGAACATTTTCAAGCTATTTTTGAAGAATATTCTCAAGGAAGAATTCAAGATACTATTAATGAATACAAATCAGAACTACCCAATATTGAAAATTTACTATTCGGGATGAGACCTACTAAAAAACAACGTAATGCTTCAGATGGGTATATTTATACAACAGCAGAATTAATCCAAAAATTAAATAATATAAGACAACATACAAATTTTATTTTCAAGAATGGACGAAAAGCTTCTGCTAATGAATTAGCTCAATTCTTATATAAAATAAATTTTCTAACAGCAAGAAAAATTGTAGAATCAGGAGAAATTCAACGAAAATATTTTGAAGAGAATCGTTATATATCATCTTCATTTGTAGATTTTGGTTACGATTGGGAAGTTCATCCTGCATTTCGATGGGTATTACAGCCCGAAAATATTAACGAAATATTTAACAAATTGGCATTAAGTCATGATTGAGTGAATAAAAAATGTTAAAATTTTAGCAAGTTTTAACAAAAAACAAAAGGTGTGGGTCGCCTTTTACGGCAAACCGCACCTTTGCGCCGGGATTCCGGTTTCTATGCGCTCCGTCCGGAGTTCCTTATCGGCTCACGCTACATCTTCAGCCCCCGTTTCCGCTCTTGCCGGATGTCGGAGAAGGAGAAGCCCCCCGTCTCCTTGTCGAACTTCACCGACTTGTCCTTCTGCACGCCGCCCGGCGTCTCCATCCGTTTCACATTCAGCGGCTTCCCGTTGTAGAAGTCCGTCATTTGCCGGTAGCTGAACTTTTCCCCCGTCAGGCTTTCCATCAGGCTGTTCAGCGTGTAGATGCTGTCTTGGTTATGCACGCTCTCCGGCACGAACTCCGGGTGATTCTTCACTATGTCCGGGTACAGCGTCTTCGCCATCAGGCAGACCTCCGGCGAGCGTTCCGCCCACGGGATCATCATCAGCGACTCCCGGCTGTGGGCGGCGCACCTGACATACACCTCGGGCGTGAGCAGGCTTTTCGGCACTCCGCCACGCCCGACGGCGGACATTCCCGACGTTTCCACCGCCACCCGCACCCGCTCCGGTGTTTGCAGGTGCACGGGCAGGATGCTGATACACCTGCCGTCCAGCGGCAGCAGGAAGTCCGCCATTTCGCCGTTCATCACCTCCGGGCGGATAGCCACCGCCACCCCGTAGAGTTCTTCCGGGTTATTCTCCCGGCACTCCTTCAGCACCTCCATGCACACCTCCGCAAAAGGGATATGCTGAACCAGCCCCCGGTGGAAGTCGTTCCCGAATCCCGCTTCCGTTTCCAGCGCCTTCCGGCACAGTTCCGGTGTCTTCATCTCTTCGGGCACGTTCTCCAGCTGCCAGCCGTCCTCTTCAACGGCGGCACGGCAGACCTCCGCCGTGCGGTCGTGCCTGCATATGAATTCCAAGGGAACTTGTTTCATTTTTTCTTCCATTCTATTTTATCTCTACATTTGGTTAATGATTTCACAATTTCATCCATATCATTATGCATCCGGCTCAATTTCTTTTCCACCGTGAGGTTCTCAAAGATAATTTGCTTCGGCAACACCCTGTGGCAGAAGTAACTCGAACCGAACGGCACCCTGTTCAGGTCATTGTACTGTACCCGTTTGTCGAACAGCAACAATTCCAGTTCTTTGTCCTTGAACAGCCGGCAGGGAGCGGAATCATTCAGCCAGAAGTTTGACATCAACAGGGCGAACGGTTTGCCGAAACCAAGGCAACGCTCGAATACCGCCAGCTTGTTACTGAACGGAGGATTTGAAACGATTACATCCCAACGTTCCGGCTCATACTCGAAAAAGTCCTGTCCCGTGCAAATATGGGAATGAACGACTTTAAACTTGTGCTCCTTCAATGCCAGTACAAATTCGCTGTGCTCCGTATCGAACGGACACCATACCCTTGCTTTTTGGGAAAGGTACTTGATGATCGGCAGCACCGCATAACGAGGCGTGTACTTCTCGTCACTCCTGTTGCTTCCCAAATATTTCGAATACTCCATCACTGCTATCTCTCTCCCTCTCTTTCCGAATTATCATTATTAAATGAAAACTCCACTTCCACCGTCTGTCCGAACGTGTCCTCTACCCACACCTTCAAGCTGCTCTGCTCGTCCGACAACGAGGTGAAATACAACCGGAACAGTTCTTTTTCCAACGGGTAACGCTCATTGGGCAGCAGCACCGTGCCGTCATCCAGTTTGAGCGTGCCTTTCCCGTCATAGAGAAACCAGCGGATCGTGTAATCCGCATCTTTCCAACGCCCTTCCCGCTTCAATTCACAGCGTATCTCCGCCGTCTCGTTCACCTTCAGCTTCTTCGGGACGGGCATCTTCTCTACCGTGAACGGGTATTTCGTCTGAATATCCAGCCCGTCATTACAGGCTGCGACCAGCACGAGGGCGGCCACGATGTAGCAGCCCGTGAGCATTTGATAGATTATCTTTTTCATATACTTTGCAATCAATCAGTTGTTATCGAATCATAAAACGTATTCCCACGCCGACCTGCGTGTGGAACTTCCCGCAATCACCTCCGAACAGCACCCGTTGGCGACCGTTTAACAGCAAGACAATCTTGTCCGTCACGTAGGCGGACAGCTCCAGCGTCAGCGCACCCCCGTAGATGAAATTGTCTTCATTCGTGAGCTGGGAGCCGTCCGGCAGCAGGCTCTCGCCCCAGTTCACCGTCTCGTACCCGGCAAGGGCGGACAGCCCCAGCGCGGCGAAGAACGTCTTCTTCCGGTCGGAAAGAAAGTTCAGGTAATAGCCGCCCTCGCCCGTGAACTGGCTCGCCGGATAGAGGCAGTCCCGGTAGCCGTACCGCTTCTCCAAGTATTCCGCACCGACCACCCAATGGTGGGCGTTCTTCGTGTAGGCGCTCACCGCTATCCCGGCGTGGTAGCCGAAGCCGTTGCCGTTTTTCCAGCGCATGTTGTCCGACAGCCCGCCCGTGAGCTGTATGCCCCTCATTCCGGGTAAGCACCGTTGGGCGTGTGCCTGGTTCACATGCAGGCACACCCCGAAAAGCAGGATAATGAACAGTAACCTTTTCATCTCTTATTTGATTTTCAGTTCGTTAATCTGTTTTGCCGCCACGAGGTCGGCGTTCTCCACCCGGATGGTCTGGTGCCTGCCGCCGTCCTTCTCGAACAGCTCGATGACCAGCAGCTTGTCGTCCGGTATGGTGAACTGCGGGACGGCATACACCGTACGCACGTCGCTTTTCCCCTCCGTCACCAGCACCTCGTTGTAGCTGCGCACCGGGTCGATCACCCGTTCCTGAATGGCGGTGCGCTTCGGCACTTTCTTGTCCACGATCTTGAACCGGATAAAGTCCGTCTGGAAAGCTACGTTCGACCTGTTCCTCGTTTCCGTGTGGAAATAGAACAGCCCGTTGTGCGAGTGGACGGATTTCAGGAGGAACTGCACCCCGAAGCGTTTGCAGCCCAAGTGCCGGATCTCCCGCCTGTCCTCTTTGTAGATGCTCTGCATGATCAGCTTCACCAAGAGCGGGCTTTCGCCTGCCAGCTCCCGGAAATGGATGTTCATGCGGGTATGCGAAAAGTCCGTCGTGTCCTCGTTCTCTAAAAAATCCTTCATCTCGATGTTCAGCATCTCCGGCTCATGCGCATACCGGGCATTGAATGAATAGAAACTTCCGTCCTCGCAGATAACGGAAAAATTCGTTTCCCCCGGAAACCCCTCGGTTGTCGCTTTCACACGGATCACGTTCTCCGCACCGTCCGCTTTCCCGGCTATGATCCAATTGCTTCCCAAATCCACGTACCGCACCACCGAGGGGAAGATGATATGCACCGTCTTGGCAAACGTCACCTGTACCCCGTGGGGAGTCACCATCTGCCGGTAGGGTAACTTCCGTGTAATCCCCTGATATAGGTCGTTGCCCGCAACCCGCTGTATCGTATCGTTCACTTGTGCACTTGCGCACATGACTGCGCCCACAAACAGGGCGACCAATCCCAAAAATCTTTTCATTGTCTTTACTTTTTAATGGTTCATACTCTGTTAAATGATTCATATCCCGTTTTCCGTTATTGCTGTTTGGCATAGAGCATCAGCCCGTAGCCCGCTTTCAAATGCACCTTCACCGTGCGGAACCTCTTGGCGAGGTACTGGCTGCCACCCTGCATCAGCCCACGGGTGATGTCCATCGCCACCTGCTGCCCGGCGCTCCGTGCGAACGAGATGCTCGTTCCCAGCCCTGCGCCGATGTTCGCCATCGCCTCCTTCGCTGCCTCCTGCTCCAGCGACGAGGGGACGGACAGCCCTTTTTGCCCGTCGCTGTCATACACCGTCAGCTCCACAGGCAGCAGGTTGCCCCGGTACTCGATGCTCGACACCACGATATCCAGCCGTTCCCCCTGCACCTTTCCTGTGCCGGAGATCAGGGTGTTCTGCGGTATCACGAGGTTGCCCGCTTGCAGCGGTTCGAGCAGCCGAAGCCTTACCGTCTGCCCGTCCATGACGGTCTGGTCTTCATGGATGCATGCCCGGATCGTGTTCTTCCCGAGGGTGTACCCGCTGCCCACTGCCGTGTTGAAGCCGTAGTTCCTCGGCTGGTTGTACTGCCGCATGAACTCCGCATCACTTATGGTCTGTTGCAACCCCGATACCGTCCGCTCCCGTGCCGCCTGTACCGCCACGGTAGGCTGTCCCAAACCGTTTCCGCCCTGCCCGGTGGCGGGCACCTGCACGGCTGCGCCGTCCTGCCCGTTCTGTCCCATATACTTGGCGGCAAGTTCGTAGCTCTTCTCCATCAGCGCCACCTGATCGTCGATTCCGCCCGCCTGCCGCTCCCTTTCTTCCAGCTTGGCGGTCAGTTCCTCCACCTGCCTTTTCAGCTCCTCCTTTTCTCCGTCCGCCTGAGGTTGCTCATAAAACGAACCGAGTTGGCGGTTGATGTCACGGTAAGCGGCGACTGAAGAGCGATCGTCACGGTCGCCCGAATAGTCCCGGAACGGGAACCGTTCCGGGTTGCTGCCTGGCGGCTCCGCTACCGCACCCTCCGGTTCATCCTCCTCCGAAGGGGCGAAATCCTCCAACGGGCGTACCCGTTGCTTCCGGTTTTGTTCCATCTCCGCCTGCTCGTAAGCCGTGCGCTTGTCATCCAAAATGCCCTCGTCCTGTGGCAGCGGAATCTCGGCGTTAAATGCCCCGACACCCTGCTGAACTCTGTCCCTTTGGTCCGACGGAGCGAATATCAGCCACATCGAGCCGAGGAACAACAATCCCATCAGCGGATAGGCCAGCAGTTTCCTGCGCTGCTGCAATTGTTTCGGGGTGAGCGGTTTTTCAGGTTCCCTCTTCCGTCTTTCCTTCTCCTTTCCGGCAGGGCTTACGCCCGTTTCCCGGTTTTCCTGTGCCGTGATGCCTTCCTTTCCCATGTCGGTCGTGGCTGTGGCACGTTCCTCTTGTCTGATTCCTTTTTCTTCCATATTCTTTATTGGTTTAAAATTTTCTTACTCGCCGGACAGGCTTCCGTTGTTCCGTGTCATCCACCTGCCGCCTGTTTTTCTGTTCCCACCGGAACAGATCTTCCGGTCGTATCCGGCTGTCAGTCCGCAGGACGATAGCGTGTCCCTTCCGTCCTGCCCCCGTGAGGAACAGCCGTTTCTCCAGCTTTTCCGCCTCCCTTGCTGCCTGTTCTCGAATTGTACGGCTGTGACGGTCGATGGCGGCTGCCGGGTATTCACGGGAAAGATCGCCGTTGTCCTGGCTTAGGTGGTAGTTCCACCGCAGCGAGGCGATTTCGGAAAAAACTTCCGCCAGCCCGTACTTGACCAGTGTTTCCCTGGGGATTTCCACCCGCTCGCTCCATCCGTTCCGGGCGAGTTCCCGAAGCATTCTCCGTTCATCACTCACCGCTTCCAGGTAGTCCCCGGGCAACCTGCCAGCCAGTTTCTCCTCGTAAAGGGCGGCAGCTTGCCGCATCAGTGAGCCACGCCCGGCATCCATCTGCCTTTCAGTCTGTTCCATGCCGGGATAGTCATCATCGATGCGCTCTTCCCTCCACTGGCGTTGCAGGCCGTCGAGTTCCCGGTAGCCCGTTTCCAGACCGTGACGTAGGATGACCGAATCCTCGGGCCTTTTCCCTTTCAATGCAAGATCCTTCAGGGCGGCGAGGTCGCTCTCTCTCATGCGGTAGTTCAGCAACCGGTGAGCCTCATTCCTCCGTGCCTGTATTTCAGAAGTCGGAAGCAGGGGCTTGTAGCGGCGATTCTCGTACCCCTCTCTCAGCACCTCGTACCGGGCGAACAGCAGGGAGAGCGGATTCTCAGCCTCTTCCGCCACGCTGTGGCGGGTGCCGTCCAAGGTCTGCCGCCCGTAACAGGTACCTGCCAGCGTTTCAATGACCGCCTGCCACTCCGGGCGTCCGGCCTGACGGATGCTGTACAGGCTCCCGTGTTCCAGCAGCAGTTCAACCTGCCTTTTCGTCATTTCCGGGAAGTCCTTATAGTCTTCCACGCACCGGCGCACCGCCACGGTGTCCGCCTCCCCATGTTTCAACAGACTGCCGAAGTAAGCCGAAGCCCGGTATATCCGTTGCCGATGCACCGCCTCCTTCCGGCGTTGCAGCCATCCGCTAATCCTCTCCGACAGTCCCATGGTCCAAACCAATGAAAGGGTTGATGACACTGTCGTTCCGCAGTCTGAGCCTTCCGGCACGTTCTTTCTCCTGATGTTGCCCGTCCTCCCTGCCGATACGGTAGATGGACGATACGGTCATATAGACCGACACTCCCCCGAAGAGTAGCAGCATGATCACGATCAGGGTCACACGTACGTCAGGCGTGATGCGTCCGCACAGACGGCGGAGGCTTTCATCCGCCCAATCCTGTATTCTTGTGATGATTCTTCTTTTCATGATTCTCAGCGTTCGACGGTTCGTAAATCCCGGTTCTCCAGTATGGTGAACTGTTCCATCATGAAGCCGTGCGGATTGTTGTCCGACCTCCCCGAGTTGATCAGGCTGCAACGAGTCACGAGGCTGCGCTCGGTAATATTACTCGCCCGGGTGAGGTACTGCCGGGCATAGGTCTTCATTTGGTAAGGGTAGCGGTTGAAGTCACATGTCACACTGTCCACCCGGATACTCTGGTGGATGTTGGCGGAGATGATACGGTTGTAGAAACCCTTCTCCTGCCAGTCCTTGTAATAGCGGAAGGCGCTTTCGTCACACAGGAAGAGTGCCCGGCGGACGTTCCCCTCGATAGCCACCTTGTCGGGCGAGAGCGTGAAGAACAGCTCGTGAAACCGACGCACGTGTTCCCGGGCCTCCACCGGGCGGTTCTGCGCCATGTCCTGAGAGAGCGCCACCATCAGGCTCTTGCCCTTGTCCAGCACGTAAATCTTCTGACGTTGCGCTTCGGCGAAACGGAACGAGTTCCACACCACCACACCCGTGGTCAGGGCACACAGCCCGGCGAAGACCAGCAGGAAAAGCCGGATCTGCCGGAAGCTCGTTTCTATATTCCTTAAACTTTTAAATTCCATTTTTCCAGTCATTTTGTTATGATTCGTATATTCGTATGCTCGGGAAAGTCCGTACTACTTGATGATCCGTCCGGCAATATTGCCCACGGCTGCACCGGCGCCGGCGGCGGTGACGTTGCCTATCTTCGTGGCGGTCTGGTTCATCGCACGGTTGGCCTGGCTCACACCCCCAGCCATGATAATCCAGTTAGAGACGGTCGGTATCGTGAAGTACCCGAATATCCCGATGATTAAAAATATGATGTAAACCGCATTTGAACTGTCCGGGATGAAGGACGGGTCACTCATCGCTTCGATATCCCTGGTGAGCATCAGGACCTGGATACGTGCCAGTACCGAGCTGAACAGGTCACTCACGGGCAGCCACATGTAGATGGATATATACCGGGTGATCCACTGCGTCAGAGTACTCTGGAATCCTTCATAGACCGAGAGCGCGAATGCTATCGGGCCCAGTATGGAGAGGGCGATCAGGAAGAACGTCCGTATCGTGTCGATCACCAGCGCGGCCGACTGGAACAGCAGTTCGAGCAGTTCCTGGAACCACAGCCGGATATTGCGTTTCATGTTGTACTCCGCCCGGTCGATGTACATTACCGCCATCGTCTTCAAGTCCTTCGGTGACCAGCCCAATTCGTCGAGCTTCTTGTCAAAGTCTTCCCGGCTTGCCAGATACGCCTTCTCCGGGTCACGCCGGAACGCCTCTCTCTCCAGAGCCTCCTTCTGCTCCTGGTACCGGTTCATGTCGAAGGTCTGTGATTCGAGCATCCCGTGGCAACCCTTCACCACGGGCGAGAGTACCGTGTTGATCGTGCCGATGACGAAGGTGGGGAAGAAGAGGATGCACAGCCCGATGGCGAAAGGGCGCAGCAGCGGGTACACGTCAATGGGTTCGGCACGGGCGATCGCCTGCCACACCTTGGCGGCTACATAGAACAAAGCACCCAACCCGGCAATTCCCTTGGCTACCCCTGTCAGCTTCTCGCAGAGCGGCATCATGTCCTGATACAATGCCTGCAATATCTCGTGCAGGTTCGTGAAGTCTATCGCTAACAACATAGTCCTATACTTTTATTATATATGTACGCATGTATTATCATATATTGCCAGCCTCACCAGTAACGGTCTTCCGCATCCCCGTAGAGAGCCATCACCCGGTCGGTGTCCTTTTTCCTCTTCGCCCGCAGGTAACTTACCGATATGTTTTTGTTCGTGTAGTACTGTACGAGGTTGCGGTATTCCAGCAGCCGCTTGTAGCTCTGGTCGATGATTGCCAGCCGTTCGGCGTCCGAGAGCGACATTCCCGTCACATTCACCACGTTCTTCAGGTCTTGCAGGATGTCCGCACTCTCGGAGAGCAGCTTGGCGTACCCGAACGAGATGGTTGACAGCTCGTCCGGCGTGTAGTTCGGGTCGCCGAGCATCTTCTGGTAGTTCCGCACGTAGATTTCCGAGATGTCCGCCACCAGATCGATGGACTTCTTCACCTTCACGCCGCCTTTTACCACGTCATGCACTGCCTTGAGCGCATCATAATACTTCCGTCCCTGCTCGAAGATTTTCGCCGTTTCCTTGAAACCGTCCAACGTGTGCTGGGCGGTGGCGGAGGTTTCCACGATCTGCTTGGTCGTGTTGATAATGCCCTGCGCCAAGTTGCCGGGGTCGCTAACAACCCACTGGGCGTTGGCCGCACCTGCCGTCAGGCACACCATACCCACAATGATTGCTTTTACTGTTTTCATATTCTTATTTTTTTATGGTTTCGTTACTTTTTCTTTTGTATTCACCGCCCGGAGACAGCCGGATGCGGTCTTTCTTCCGGTCATAGTCCATCATCACGGCGAAGCCCGTTTCAATGAACAATACCCCTTCCGTTTCCCGGACGAGGTAGGTTTCCTGCCTGTCATCACCCTTGTAGTTACTGTGTGTGACGGTCACATGGTACTGGCCGTTCTCTTCCCAAAGGGTGAAGGGGGGCTTTCTACCCGTGCTGACCCACTCGCCGCACATCTTTTTCAACCGGTCCGCGCTTGTTTCCTTGCAGGAAATGACAAACGCCAGTGCCACCGTCACCGCAGACAGCAGCAGGATCAGATTCAATCGTCTCATATTGGTTCTATTTTAAAGTTTTACAAAAAGTCTTTTTTCCATACCGTTTAGCCGTTTGCATGTTCAATCGTTTGGACATTTGGCCGTTCAACTGTTTAGCTGACTGGACATTTGAGCATGCAGCCAACCGTCCTGCCCCGGCTATTCCTCGACTTCCACAGTCTTGTAATAGAGGGTGACATTGGTCGCATTGTACATGCTGAAAACGGTACGCCCGTCTTTTACCCCCTTAAAAACATATATCCATCCCATGATGGTATGCTCCTGCGTCATACAGATCTCATCCACATATTCGTCCGGTGTTGTGCCGGGTTCCGTGGAAAAATAGACACTTCCTTCGCCCCAACCCATACGGATGGCTTTTACATAGGTTCTTCTTTCATACTGTTTCTTTTTATTGGTTGTTAAATGATTTGAATCACTTGTATTTTGTTTCCGCCAGCCGCCGGATGGCAAGTTCCAGGTCACCGCCCAGTTCTTCCGCCAGTGCGAACACCTCCGTCTTCTCGCTTTCCTCCGTCGTGTACGTCAGGTACTCGGCGGACGACACCTCCGTGGCGTACACCGCCGACTGCACCCCGTTCAGACCGATCCATACCTCCTTGTACTTCCGTCCGGGATGGTTGGCGAGGTTGATGGAGAGTATCTGCGACTTCTCCTTGTCCGTCAACCCAAGCATCGACTGGATGCCGTCAAACTTGTTCATGTACTTCTTCTGGTCCAAAAGGATCTTGCAGTCCGAGTTAGTAATGATAGCCTCCTTCACGATGGGGGACGAGATGATGTCGTCCACCTCCTGCGTGACGACAATCGCCTCGCCGAAATATTTCCTGACGGTCTTGTATAGATATTTTAAATACTCACTCATGCTCGGTGAGGAAAGGGCTTTCCAAGCCTCCTCGCATATCAGCATCTTCCGCACCCCTTTCAGGCGGCGCAGCTTGTTGATAAAGGCTTCCATGATGATGATTGTTACCACGGGGAACAGCTCGGCGTTGTCCTTCACCGCATCAATCTCGAAGACGATGAACCGCTTGTGTAGCAGGTCGATGTTCTCTTTCGAGTTCAGCAGGAAGTCATAACGACCGCCACGGTAATACTGTCTGAGCGTGGTCAGGAAGTTGTCGATATTGAAATCCTTCCGGCTCACCTTGATGTCCCTTGCAGCCAGCTCCCTCCGGTAATCGTTCAGCATGTACTCGTAGAAGGTGTCGAACGAGGGGACGATGCTCCGGTTCTGCTGTATCCTGCGGATGTACGCCGACACCGCACTGCCCAGCTCGCCGCTCTCCGTCTTCGTGACTTTCTCGTCCTCGCCCTTCCACAGCGCCAGCAGCAGCGTCTTGATGCTGTCCTTCTTCTCCACACTGAACTTGTAGTCGTCCGTGAAGAAAGGATTGAAACTAATGGGCTTCTCCTCCGTGTACGTGTAATAAATCCCGTCCTCGCCCTTGGTCTTGCGATGGATCAGCTCGCACAGTCCTTGATACGAGTTGCCCGTGTCGATCAGTACGATGTGGCTGTTCTGCTCGTAATACTGGCGCACAAGGTGGTTCATAAAGAACGACTTGCCGCTTCCGCTCGGACCGAGGACAAACTTGTTGCGGTTCGAGATCACGCCTTTCTTCATCGGCAAGTCGCTAATGTCCAGATGCAGCGGTCTGCCCGTCATCCTGTCCACCATCTTGATGCCGAAGGGCGAGAGCGAGTCCTTGTAGTTCGTTTCTTCGGTGAAGAAGCACAGGGCTTGCGGGATGAACGTGTAGAAACTCTCCTCGAAAGGGAAGTCCCCTTCGTTCCCCGGTATCGCCGCCCAAAAAAGGGTCGGCACGTCCACGGTATTATACCTCGGCTTGCACTCCATCAGGGCGAGCTGGCTGCCCACCTCGTTCTTGATTCGTCTAAGCTCCTCCCGGTCATCGCTCCATGCCATCACGTTGCAGTGGCAACGCACCGATGTCAACCCTTTCGAATGTGCCTCGTTCAGATATTCCTCGATCCAGGCCTTGTTTATCTGGTTGGAACGGGAGTAGCGGGAGAGCGAGTGCATGTTCCGGGCGGTCTGCTCGAAGCGTTTCAGGTTCTCCGTGTGGTCATCAATGAAAATGTACTGGTTGTACACGTGGTTACAATCCAGCAGCAGGCCCACCGGGGCGGCAAACGACAGGCGGCAGTCCGAACGATCGGTCGAGAGCCGTTCATAACGGCTGTCCGTACCCACCTTGCCCGGCAGATCCTCCGTGTCCGAGAGGGTATGCAGGCAGAGGAAGTCGTCGCCGATACGCATCTCCTCCGGGTTCAGCTGGATGTCCTTCAATACCGTCGTGTCGCCCTGCGAGAGAGAGAAGTACTTCTCCACGATGCCTGCGGACCGTTCCGTCCCCGTGATTTCGTCCGTCGCAAGGCGGCGGAGTGTGACGAACCCGCTGTCGTTCATGATCTTCTCGAACTGCCCGACGGCTTCAAGGAACTTCGTCACCGTTTCCGTGTCCTCTATCTCTTTCGGGATAATCCTGCCCTTGCACAGCGTGCTGAAGGTGCTCTCCTGACGGCTGCGCACCTTCGTCGTCTTGGTAAGGAACAGGTAGCAGAAATGGTTCAGGAATGGGCGTTCATTGAAGTGTCGCTCGAACGAGCGGCTAAGGAAGCTCAGATCATCCTTGTCCGTTTCCGGCCGGTACTTCTCCTCGATGAAGAAGTCCTGCTTATGCACGATGGAGTAATCCGGCAGTACCTTTACCGCCTTGTGCCAAGCCGAATGGATCGCTTCGTACTCGCTCCCCATCACGGAGAACAACTCGGGCAATTCCACCTTGAAGGCGACTGTCACATCCGCCTCCTTGCTCACGATGCAGCCGTTTTCCACCGCCAGCAGCGGAAACTTGCTTTCCAACGTTGTCGCTTTCATTACATTTCTCATTTTTTCCAATGTTTAAAGGTGAATAACCGGGGAAATTTCAGGCGGTTCAGCACGTATCTCGGATGCCGCTTTCGGGCGGCTGCCTTCATCAGCCCATGGGTACCGTATCTCTCGTTCAGGCGGAAGGTGAGCCATACAAGGAACGTGGCTGAAACTGCACCGAAGCCAATGCACACCCACTGGTTCACACCCGCCATGTACAGGATGACGAATACCACGAACACGGCGAGCAGACCGCAGCAGAAGATGAAAAGGTACTGGCTTTCCAGTCCCTTGAACTCCACGTTCCTGCCAATCCCCTTATTGATTTCCAAGTCCATGATCCGAAGTTTTACAAGAAGAAGGAACGCAGGATAGTGGCCGCCACAATCAGGAAAATGCAGGCTCCGAACCACGACGCCGCCGTCTTTGACGTGTCGGGGTCCCCGCTGCTGAACTTTCCATATACTTTCACCCCTCCGATTAACCCTACCACAGCACCAATGGCGTAAATTAATTTCGTGCCTGGCTCGAAATACGAGGTGACCATCTGTGTAGCTTCCGTAATGCCTGCTTGCCCGTTTCCTTGTGCCATAGCACCCATTGCAGCCGTCAGGCAGGCCGCAATCAAAAAGAATTTCTTTTTTCTCATTTGTCTTGAACATTTTTAGTTAAACATTATGATTTTTCATCAGTCGGGCGACACGCTGCCGTGCACCCTCGAATGCATCCAGCATCGGTTCCCAGATATCCGACCCCATCACCGAGGGCAACACCTCACGAGCCTCCCGTTCCGCCTTTTCGTCCGCATCGTCCGACACCAGCACCCGGTGTACCTTCTTCAGGTCCTCGAAGGAGTATCCCGTGGCGAAATCGGGATTGCCGTCCGAATAATAAGCCCCCAGTTCTTCTTCCTCCTCCAGTTCCCTAACCTCTTCTGGTGTGGGCACGTATTCCTCCTCCTCGTCCTCTTCCGGCTCGATGTCGGAGTAATCCGCCCCGTCGTCCGCCGTTCCAGATTCCTCCACGTTTCCGGCTTTAGATTCGTTTCCACCCGTTTTGTTCCGGGCATCGTCCGTTTCTTCCCCCGCCTCGTTCCGTTCCATAAAGGGCTGGTAAGTACTTCTGCCCATGACCGTGTACGGCTCACCCGGTTGTTCCGGCTCCTTTTCCGTCCCGTACTTTTCCGTACGTTCGAACAGCCCGGTAATATCCTGCCGGTAATATTTCCAAAATACCCAGATGTAGTACACCGTCAGGACAAGGATCAATAATTTCAGTATCATTGTCTCCTCCTTTCTTTTCAAAATAAGTTTTCCAGTTTTCCGGCGTATGCCTCCTCGATCTCCTCCCGATACTGCTCGAAATGTTGCGCCAGCACGTTGTCAATGTATGCCGAGAGAGACACCCTGCCACCCGTCAGCATCACCGAGATTTTAGCGATGCGCTCGTGATACTCGCGTCGCACATAGACCGGCTTGCCGTAACGGGCAGGAATGTCCATACCTTTGAGGTAGGTCGTTTCATAGTCCGAAGTCTGCCTTGGCTTGCACCGTTTCGCATTCGCCGTTTTCCCTCCCCGCACCTTCTCCATGGGTACAGCAGTTCCCCTTCTCCCGGTTTCCCCCTCTTCCGTGTCCTCCGCACCGCCATTCCCGTCAGAGCGCACCTTTTCGCCTGCCATCATTCGCATCAGCAGTTCCTCGTCGATAGGTTCCTCATTCCACCGCTTCTTCATAATCTCCCAGTTTAAGAATGGATAATATCTCACGGGCCAGTTCAGGGATGCCACTTCCAGCAATCATCCGCTTGTCAGGGGGTAGCAAGGTGGAGCGGAACACCATCCGATTCCCCCTGTCCGCCTCTTTGCGGAAACGTTTCGTGTCTGGGATTCGTGTCTGTAGCATGGGTAACCCCATTTCAGCAACCACCTGCTCGTATTTCCGGTACAGTCCGCTTGTTTCCCGCCTGTCCACCAGGTTCCAGAAAAGATAGAGCCCTTTCAAACGGCTCGTTGTTTCTTTACCTAACATCATCCGCTGCAACACGTCGAGGAAAGCGAGTGTGCTTTCCAGCACCACCTTGTCCGCACTTATCGGGGCGAAGATGTAGTCCATCTGTGCGATTGTGCGTAGAATGCCCGCCGAGTTCACCGTGCCCGGCAGGTCGAAGAAAAGCAGATCGTAGCGGTTTTCTGTTGCCAGATCCCTTGCCGTATCGGGGGCTTGCTCCACCCGGCACTTGAGCACCGGATAGGCGGCACGCCCCGGTTGCCGCATCTGTTCGTAAGCCGCCCGTTTCAGGTATTCGTTCTCCAGTACAGCCCGGCTGTCACGCTCCCGCATCTCGTACAGGCTGTACTGCGGGAAGTCGCAGTCAATCACCGCCAGCGGATAGCCCAGGCGGTAGTGCAGGTAACCTGCCACCAGTACAGTCAGGGCGGTCTTACCGATGCCGCCTTTTTGTGTGGCGAAAGCCACATTTAATGTCTGTCTGTCCATATCGTCATTCAGTTAGTTTGTCATCCGGTTGCCTATGCAGCCATTTCTCTATTCATTCGTTCATTTATCCAGCCGTTCATCCGGTCATCCAACCGCCCGATTGACCGTTTAGCTGTTTAGCCATTTATCCGGCTAAACGTTTAACCGTCCGGTAAAACCATCATCTGTCCGGCAGTTTATCCGGTCAGCCGTTCACTTGTCCGACCGCCTGTTTATATGTCCTTCCGGACAACTGTCTGATTGCTTTCACGATGCAAAAGAATAGTAAATTATCGATGGATTATATAGCTGATTATCAATGTGGCGCACATTGTCCTTACACCCGTAGGTTTGTCGCATCCGGGCATGGTGACCGGACGGGAAAAGGGCTGTTACTTTGCAGGCGGAAACAAAAATAGAGTAAGAATGAAAAAGAGCGGCAACCGCCCGAGGGAGTGCCCCGGCACTCCGCAGCAGGCAAGGGCATCCTCAATCTGTCCGGCAGGACGGATTTTATTTTCAAACGAAAATGGCAAGTTGTGTGCTGCGGCACTCGAAATGAATTTCGTGCCTCACCACCACCTTGCCCCCTCAATGTGGCATCCCCCTCCAGAGTCGGGGGCTGCTCACGGGGGAGAGCCGTAGGCATACGGCGTTTTCAGACCATGTTTCACTTAAAATTTTACAGGATGATGGACAATCAGAAGAAGTATGCGGGCAACCACGGGCGAAAGCCCAAGCCCGACAAGATGCGCCACCGCTACGTGTTCCGTCTGGATGACGGGGACAACGCCCGTTTCCTCGCGCTTTTCGACGAGTCGGGCAAGGCGACCAAGGCGGAGTTTATCGTTTCCGCACTTTTCGGCAGGGAGATTAAGGTTATTAAACTGGATAAGGGGACGCAGGATTTCTACATGCGCCTGACCACTTTCCACTCGCAGTTCCGTGCCATAGGCACGAACTACAACCAATGCGTGCGTGCGCTCAAATCCAATTTCTCGGAGAAGAAAGCCCTCGCTTTCCTCTACAAGCTGGAGCGGCACACCCTTGAACTGGTCGAGTTAAGCAAGCGGATTTCCGCACTGGTGGAGGAGTTCCAGAGCAAATACCCCGTCCGATGATAGCCAAGATCTCGCACGGAAGCAGCCTGTACGGGGTGCTTGCCTACAACCAGTTGAAGGTGGACGAACGGCACGCCGACGTGCTTTTCACCAGCCGGATTATCGAGCCGCAGGGCGATAACCCCTACACGATAGGGCATCTTTCCCGCTCGTTCGGTGACTACCTCACAGCCAACCGCAAGACCGAGAAGCCCGTCCTGCACATCTCCCTCAATCCCGACCCGAAGGATTGCTTGAGTGAAGAGCGGTTTGTCAGCTTGGCGGAGGAGTATATGCGGCGCATGGGCTTCGGCGACCAGCCCTATATCGTCTATCGCCACAACGACATCGGGCGGGAGCACCTGCACATCGTCTCCGTCCGGGTGGACGAAACCGGGCGGGCGATTTCCGACAGCTACGAGCACGGGCGTTCGATGAAGGTTTGCCGGGAACTGGAACGGCAGTTCGGTTTTGTCCCGGCTACGCCCAAGCAGTGGAAGGAGGGGCTGCCCTTGTCGCCCGTCGGTTACGGGGACGGCAATCTCAAGGGACAGTTGGCAGGAGTCATCCGCCCGCTCGCCCGGGAGTGGCGTTTCCGTACATTGGGCGAATACCGTGCCGTGCTTTCCCTTTACGGCATCACGGTGGACGAGGTAAAGGGGGAATACGGCGGGCGGGAGTATCACGGCTTGACCTATTCGGCAACTGACAGGGAGGGCAACAAGGTCGGCAAGCCCTTCAAGTCCTCCGTGTTCGGCAAGGAGGCGGGCATCGCTGCCCTCGAAAGGCGGATGCACAACGCTGCCGCATGGGAAAAGACCCACAAGGAGGTCGCCGCCGCCACCGCCGAAAAGGTTGCAGCCGCCATGCAGACCGCAGGGCATGACCGGGCGCAGTTCGAGCGGGAACTCATGCGGCAGGGAATCGGCGTGGTATTCCGTCAGAATGAAGCCGGGCGCATCTATGGGGCGACCTTCATCGACCATGCCGCCAAAGCCGTCTTCAACGGCTCCCGTCTGGGCAAGGAGTTTTCCGCAGGCGTGTTCAACGACCTTTTCGCCGAGCAGGAAGGCATTCACCTGCCGCAACCCTCCGCCGGAGTGGAACATCCCACCCGGCAGCAGGAGCATACGGGCGCATCCCAATGGGACGGACATACCGGCTATCGTCCCGACCACAAGGACGGCACTACCCAAAACGTGGCGGCCTCCTTCAACCTCTTTGCCCTCGTACCCGGCGGAGCGTCCGGTGACCAGCCCGTACCGCCGCAGCGCAAAAAGAAAAAGAGGCGCAAGTACGGCAGGCAACAATAATCAACTTAAAATTCAACGAATTATGCAAAACGAAGACGATTTGCGTGGACTCGCCAAAGTCATGGAGTTCATGCGTGCGATAAGCATTTTATTTGTAGTCATCAATATTTATTGGTTCTGTTACCAGTCCGTCCGGGAATGGGGCATCGACATCGGCGTGGTCGATAGGATATTGCTCGGCTTCCAGCGTACCGCCGGGCTGTTCTCCAATATCCTCTGGACGAAGCTCTTCGCCGTGCTGTTCCTCGCCCTTAGCTGCCTCGGCACAAAGGGCGTGAAGGAGCAGAAAATCACGTGGCGCAGGATCATCCTTTGCGGCGTATCCGGCTTGCTGCTCTTTTTCGGCAACTGGTGGCTGCTCGCCCTTCCTCTGTCGCTTCCGGCAGACACCGTGCTGTATATCGCCACCCTTACCGTCGGGTATATCTGCCTGCTCATGGCAGGGCTGTGGATGTCACGCCTGCTGAAGACCGACCTGCTCGAAGACGTGTTCAACGTCGAGAACGAATCCTTCATGCAGGAGACCGAACTGAAGGAGAACGAGTATTCTGTCAATCTCCGCACCCGCTTCTGGTTCAGGGGAAGGGCGTATGACGGATGGATTAACCTTGTCAATCCCTTCCGTGCGACGATGGTCTTGGGTACGCCCGGTTCGGGCAAGTCCTATGCGATAATCAACCAGTATATCAAACAGACCATCGAGAAGGGCTATTCGCTCTTCCTGTATGATTTCAAGTACCCCGACCTCGCCGAGATAGCCTACAACCACCTGCTCGCCCACTTGGACAGCTACAAGGTCAAGCCCAAGTTCTACGTGATAAACTTCGACAATCCGAGGGAAAGCCACCGCTGCAACCCCATCCATCCCGACTTCATGACCGACATCAGCGATGCCTACGAGAGTGCCTACACGATAATGTTAAATTTGAACCGCACGTGGATTTCCAAGCAGGGCGATTTCTTCGTGGAATCGCCTATCATTCTGTTAGCCAGTATTATATGGTATCTCAAAATCTACAAGAACGGCAAGTATTGCACCTTCCCCCATGCCATCGAGTTCCTGAACCGCAAGTATGCCGACATTTTCCCCATCCTGACCTCGTACCCGGAGCTTGAGAACTACCTTTCTCCCTTCATGGACGCATGGGAAAGCTCGGCGGTGGAGCAGTTGCAGGGGCAGATTGCCAGTGCCAAGATACCGCTTTCCCGCATGATCTCCCCGGCTCTCTACTGGGTGATGACGGCGGACGATTTCACCCTCGACATCAACAATCCCAAAGAGCCGAAAGTGCTGGTAGTCGGCAACAATCCCGACCGTCAGGGCATCTACGGGGCGGCTTTGGGATTGTACAACTCCCGCATTGTCAAGCTCATCAATAAGAAGAAACGTCTCAAATCCTCCGTGATTATCGACGAGCTGCCCACCATTTACATACGTGGGCTGGATAACCTCATTGCCACCGCTCGAAGCAACAAGGTAGCCGTCATGCTCGGCTTTCAGGATTTCTCTCAGTTGAAGCGTGACTACGGTGACAAGGAAAGCGCCGTAATCTGTAACACGGTCGGCAATGTATTTGCAGGTCAGGTAGTTGCGGAAACCGCCAAGACGCTCTCCGAACGCTTCGGAAAGGTCCTGCAGAAACGGCAGAACATGACCATCAACCGGAACGAGACTTCCGTCTCCATCAACACCCAGATGGACAGCCTTATTCCGGCAAGCAAGATTTCCAACCTCACGCAGGGCATGTTCGTGGGGGCGGTAGCCGACAACTTCGACGAGCGCATCGAGCAGAAGATTTTCCATGCCGAGATTGTAGTGGATAACGAGAAGGTTAGGCGGGAGACCGCCCGCTACGTGAAGATACCGCAGATCATCGACTTCACCGATAAGGATGGCAACGACACCATGCAGCAGCAGATTGATGCCAACTACTACCGCATCAAGAGCGAGGTTAAGCAGATTGTCGCTGACGAGATCGAGCGCATCAAGGCGGATCCGAAACTCTCACACCTGATCAAAAACGGATAATAAGCGTAAATTTCTACCTTAGTAGTAAAACAGTTGTTTTTATATAGTTTTACCAAGTTGGTTGAACAGCGCAAATTGTTGAATAATAGCGAATTTAAGCAATTCTTCGCCAAGAGCGCAAACCGAAAATTACGCAGCCATGGAAAATAGCAGGGAAAAGGATAACTGACCAAGGAGCAACTTGATATAATGTGGCAGGCTGTCTGCATCTGTCTAGGAAAGACACCGCAGGCGGTCAGGACGTGCTGGAAATGCATAAAACACTCCAGGCGAACAAAGTCCTGTTCAGGATGACGGATGAAAGAACAAGGGTGCAGCAACGGACGAGTACCTGCAACAGTTGAGCCGACAGATAGACCGGTTGGAAGGGTTGAAAGTAAACCACAGCCATAGTTTCAACGTGACATATTCCAGGTCGTATCTTGTTCAAGTCACCATCGTGGAATTGTTTCTTTTTTCGCTGGTGCATAACGCATGGCAGCTTAAAAGGGGCTGGCGGCTCAAATACCGCTACGTTCTGATGTCGGGAAATGCGGACGCCAAGACACTTGACAGGCTGGAGAACTGCTTCGAGTGGAACAGGGACAGGAAGCTAATATGGAAGATCAGGAAAGAGGTGGAGGACTTCGAGCGTTGGACGGAAAAGAAAGTGGCAGAAATGCTGCGTGCTAAAAGACAACAGCCGGGAGTGGGGAAATAACATACAAGAAAGAAAAAGGTCCAAAATATACCGTACTTCCTGATTTTTAAACGCTTCAAGTTATTGATTACAAGAACGGATTGTCTGAAGACGAAATTGTTAGATGATCAAAGTGACCATAACAACCGTATGGTATTTCTTGTTATAGTCGGTTGCATCTGATTATGCAGGAATTTTAATGTACATATTCAAATATAAATATTGATATAGGCCAAAAATACGGTTTATTTATTAATAAAATCATGATTACTGAACGAATTGTTAAAAAATAGAGCTAAATTGATAAGTTAAAAATTAAAACATTCATCTTATTTTGCAAAAAATATATTATTAATATTAATAACTATAACAAGTATGGTTAATTTTTACTGCTCGTTTTTCCGTAAATCAAGGAATTATTTTAGGTATTGATTATATTGATTTATTCCTCATTTTATATATTTAAAATTAAACAATTACATGAATTTATTCAAATCATCAGTTCTGTGCGGCATGGTCATAGTGTCATTCATGACATCCTGTACAGACGTGGATATCACCATGCCCAAGGGGCCCAAAGGTGATACGGGGCTTTCAGCCTACGAGTTTTGGAAGGAAAAAGTTGCGGATGGAACCGTCAACTGGCCGAAGGATCAGACAGAAGTCGCTGACTTCTTCAAGTTTCTCAAGGGAAAAGATGGCAAAGACGGGAAGGATGGTCAGAGTGCTTTCGAGCAGTGGAAAGACATGATTGCCAGCGGTAGCGTGGACGACCCGCATAATCCCGGCGAGAAATGGCCCTCCGAAAACAACACGGTACAGGATTTCTGGCGTTTCCTGACCGGAGCCAGCGGAGAGGACGGACAGACACCGCATATAGGTGATAACGGCAACTGGTTCATTGGGAAAGAGGATACCGGTATCGGCGCACGTGGGCGTGATGGTCAGGATGGTAAAGACGGTAAAGACGGAACGAATGGTCGTGATGCTATACCGCCGACAGTCACCATTGGCGATAACGGCAACTGGTATATTAACGGAACGGATACAGGCAAGCCTGCTTTCGGTAAGGATGGCAAAGATGGAAAGGACGGAAAGGATGCCGTGCCTCCTACGGTCACCATCGGCGATAACGGCAACTGGTTTGTGGACGGAACGGATACCGGGAAAAAGGCCGTTGGGCAGGACGGGAAATCTCCCGAGGTTGCCATTGGCGATAACGGCAACTGGTATATAAATGGAACGGATACAGGCAAGCCCGCTTTCGGTAAGGATGGCAAAGATGGAAAGGACGGAAAGGATGCCGTGCCTCCTACGGTCACCATCGGCGATAACGGCAACTGGTTTGTGGACGGAACGGATACCGGGAAAAAGGCCGTTGGGCAGGACGGGAAATCTCCCGAGGTTGCCATTGGCGATAACGGCAACTGGTATATAAATGGAACGGATACAGGCAAGCCCGCTTTCGGTAAGGATGGCAAAGATGGAAAGGACGGAAAGGATGGAGCTAACGGAGCCAACGGTAAAAGTGCCTACGAGCTTTGGAAAGAGTATATCTCATCCGGTGATGTGGACAACCCGCATAATCCTGACCAAAAATGGCCGGCGGACCGGAACAAGCAGACTGATTTCTGGGATTTCCTGACCGGAAAATCCTCTGTTATCGAGATAGAAGTTGGAAAATACAATGTTATTCCTGAATACTGGAACTCTTCCCTGAAAGAGTATGTTGTACCTTCGGACGGTTCGGTTCTATTTACCGTGTATGACAAGACCGGCAAAAAGGTCACAGCCGGAGTAAAAGTGAGCGACTTACCCGGTGTATCTTCTACGGATGCATTTATCACAAACGAGGAAGGGCAGTTCAAGGTCACATGGGATAAATTGCCAGACAATAAGGGTTTATCAGAAAGGAAAGGAAGTGTGACTGTAACGGTTGATGGAACGCAGGAAACGAGTGCGGGCAACACGTTGGTGCCGAATAGGATCAATGTTAGAGCTATCATTACAAGCGCATATCTGTCTAATTATTCTAATACGTCGATAGATATTTATAGGACACTAAATGTATATTACAGATTCGAGCGTCAAGTGGATGGAGAATGGGATAAGTATCCGACGTCCATTACTACTCCTTATAATAGTATGAAATCGGCCAGGGTTAAAGATATAAACCGGCCTGTCAACGAAGGAAATGTGGACAAAGATCAGTTAGTCCGCTATAGCAATGGAAACTCATATCTCTACATCATTCGTCCGTTGGTTTTGACAGAGACGGAGAAGGCAAATGTGGCGAAGAATGATACTGTCGGCAAGTTGGCGAAATATGAATGGGACCAAACAGACAATTATGCGGCACTGTATTTTGGTGATGGTACGGGAAGTTATAATGACTATGGACAGACTATATATTTGCAGGACAAGATACATGTCCCGGAAGTGTATCCGGCCCCATCTTTTAAAGAAAACAGTGTGTTTATTGAAATCAAGCAGGGTATTACCACCATGTGGGGAGAGACTGACACGGATAATTTACAGGATTTTTATAAAACATACGCTTACCCGACAGGGCAAGATAAATTTACAAAAGAGGAAGGAACCAATGTTTGGAAACATCCGGAAGGCAAGTTGCCGGCATCAGAGCTGGAAGAAAATCGGGCTGTATTTATAGAAATGCGTACTTTCATCAATGGAACGGGAGGAACTGTACATACCGGATCCAAGCCGTTGTCAACGGGAGGCAAGCGCTTTAAACTGACAAGCACTTATCCCAATAACTGGATTGGTCTGGATATCAGACGACGGACAGAAAGCACTGATAAAATAACATATAATATATCTAACGAGTACCGTGGGCGTTACGCTTACTATCTGTTAAAAGAGGAAGATAAGTACTATTTAGTTGATTTTGCGGACTGGTCCAAGCGGATGCCCTTGCCAATCAAGGATTGTCCTGTCGACTGGATGAATTGATTTATTTATTGGATAATTGAATATGAAGAAAAAAATAACGATATGCTTTGTGTGTCTCTCCTTGCTGTTGGTCTCTCTGGCGGTGAGAGGACAGGACACGAAAACGACCCGTCGTGTGCCTCTCCAGGCAGAGGTGACGCATGACGGACTGTCAGAAAAGGAATCAAAAGCCTGGGAGATCGGTCTCGGCGGTTCGCTGATAAACTGGAGTCGGGTGTCAGTCACTGGTTTCCGGAGTACGCCGGACAACTACTTTTATAACCTGAAAGCGAATCATCTGATGGGAGGGGCAAACTTGTACATCGCACGGGAATTGAACCGGTGGTTTTACTTGGATTTGCAGGGAAGCGTCGGTTTGACGAAAAACAACAACCGTACCGCAGGTGATGACAGGAAACGTGATTTACTGTACATGGGGGGACTGGGGCTACAATTCCGCTTTACTCCCCTGCTCAGATCCCAATGGGTTGAACCTTATCTCAGGGTAGGTGTGAACTATCTGCATAAAGACTTTGCTTCCGTATATGGCGGCAACTTTGAGGATGATCCAACCGGACAGGCATATTGGGAGTCTTCCGACATCTGGAATCCTGACGGGCGTTCATCCGACAAAAACTCGTTTGTTCCCCTGTCTTTCGGGGCGGGTGTGAAAGCCTGGTTAAGCAACTCGTTCGGGCTGGGGTTACAAGGTGAATACCTTCTGCCCGTGCAGAAGGGGCTTCCCCACTTCGTTCAGGTTTCTGCCAGTGTCATCTGGCGTATTGGCGGAAAGAGCAAACATGCGGCTCCGGTGGTACGATATGTGGAGATAGAGAAACCCGTGGAAAGAATCGTCGAGCGGGTGGTTGAGAAAAAGGTGGAGGTTCCGGCCATTATTGACACTATGGCGTGTGATCTCTTGGAGAATATCCATTTTGAATTTGACAGGGATGTCATAACAGCCACTTCGGAAAGAACGCTTGACAGGCTGGCAGAGCTACTGAAAAGCTATCCGGACAGCCGTTTCCTTATCACGGGCTACACGGACGCCAAAGGAAGCGACTCCTATAACTTGACCCTTTCCGCACGGCGTGCTGAAAAGGTGCATGCCGCCCTGATCGGGCGTGGAGTTCCCGCCCGGATGATTAAATGGCGTGGCGTGGGTAAGCGTGCGGCCATTATCTCCGCCACTGCTGCGGACAATATCCGTGAAGGGGACAGAAAAGTCCTGCTGGAACGGGTTACCAACATGGATTATTGGAATGCCCTGGATAGCAAATAACCCGAATGTTCAGATAGTGATGAAAATGGATTGAAACAGTGCGGGAATCTCATCCGCATCATTCTATTCCCAGGTCAGGAGGAGTAATACGGGGCATTTCTCCGCCAGGCCTGGGAATTTTACTTTACATGCCCGGATGGACGTGCAACAGGTTTGGATGATTATCGAGAATGATTAATAAGCATAAAACCGCTTATGCTATGATTGTATTGCTGCAAAATTATAAATATAATTGTCCATGTTTTTGCATTGCTAATAAACAGATCGACACTGCTTTTCATGGGGAAGCAGGCAGAATGATCGCTCATGATAATACTTGTGATTCACATGAATGGAAAAAACTTGTGTCTTTGTAGTTTAACAATCAAAATATTAAAACTTATGAATACTCTTCTTTTGAATGCCACTTCTTCCAAAAGAAAAAGAATCACTTCTGAAGGTCATCCATACAGCCAGTTTCTTTGCATTAAAGAGCTAAAATGACAAAAAAAAGAGCTGGAATGAAAACATGTGTTTTTGAATAAATTTCGATTTTTGCAAAATAATTAAAAATTAAACCTTATGATGAAGAAAATTTTTATCAGTTTGTTTTTGTCTGGTGTTTTTATGTATCACACAAATGCCCAGACTGCAGTAGAGGGTAACAAGTTTCTGGACAACTGGTCCATCGGGATCAGTGCGGGAGGAACAACCCCGTTAACACATCATTCTTTCTTTGGAAACATGCGCCCGATCACGGGGATAGAACTGAATAAACAATTGACACCGGTTTTCGGTTTCGGTTTGGAGGCGGTCGGAAGCTTTAACACCTCACAAAGCAGGACCATTTTCGACCGCTCCAATGTCAGTCTGTTGGGGTTGGTGAACCTGAACAATCTCCTTGGGACCTATACCGGGGTTCCCAGACCTTTTGAAATCGAAGCGGTGGCCGGAATCGGATGGTTGCATTATTATATGAACCGGGAAACGGGTTCCGATCAGAACAGCATGTCAACAAAACTGGGCCTGAACTTTAATTTCAACCTGGGAGAGAGCAAGACATGGACATTGGCACTGAAACCTGCCCTGGTCTATGACATGAATGCTATGGGTTCCGAAGCCGTACGTTTCCATTCCGGACGGGCCGTATGGGAAATATCCGTTGGTCTGAAGTATCATTTCGGATGTAGTAACGGGAAACACCACTTTACAAAAGTGAGAGCTTACGACCAGCAGGAGGTGGATGTCTTGAACGCAAAAATTAATGAACTTCATACACAGGCCGGTAAAGATGCCGAGGCATTGCAGGAGGCAGTGCGAAAGGTAACGGAACTGGAGGCCGCACTGGACAAATGCCGCAACCAGGAACCAAAAATTGTGAAAGACACCATTGACAACACTAAAAAGACGCTGGAATCCGTCATAACTTTCCGCCAGGGCAGGACGACAGTTGACAACTCCCAACTCCCGAATGTCGAACGTATCGCTACTTATTTAAAGAACCATAAGGGAGCAAGTGTGCTCATCAAGGGTTATGCCTCTCCTGAGGGAAGCGTGGAAGTTAACGAGCGGATCGCCCGACAAAGAGCGGAGGCCGTGAAAAAAATGCTGGTGGGCAAGTATGGAATTGCAGAAGAACGGATTGTAGCCGAGGGCCAGGGAGTAGGGAACATGTTCGAGGAGCCCGACTGGAACCGGGTAAGCATCTGTACGATCAACGCGGGAACGGAATCCAGTAGCCGTTAAATGCGATCCGGAAAATACCGGAAAGATGCATTCACTTGAACAGAATGTATTAACTATATTTATTCTACATGTAATTTGAAATGCTATGAACAGGTATGTATCTGAAATGATCGGGACAATGATCCTTGTTTTGATGGGATGCGGAAGTGCTGTTTTTGCCGGGGATATGCCCGGTGCGGTCACCACCGGGGTGGGTACCCTGGGAGTTGCCATAGCCTTCGGGCTGTCGGTGGTCGCCATGGCATACGCTATTGGCGGAATATCCGGATGCCATATAAATCCGGCGATCACACTGGGCATGTACTGCTCGGGAGGAATGGGGGGCAAGGATGCCCTGTTATACATTATTTTCCAGATAATCGGGGGGATTCTCGGATCAGCCGTACTTTTCATACTGGTATCTACGGGGCCACATGCCGGCCCTACCATGACAGGGAGCAACGGCTTTGCTGAGGGGGAAATGTTGCAGGCCTTTATCGCTGAGGCCGTCTTTACGTTTATTTTCGTTCTTGTGGCGCTGGGAGCCACGGATAAAAAGAAAGGGGCCGGTAAACTGGCGGGCCTGGTCATCGGGCTGACGCTTGTCCTGGTGCATATCGTATGTATTCCCATCACCGGAACATCAGTAAATCCCGCGCGCAGCATAGGACCCGCACTTTTCGAGGGAGGAGGCGCGATCTCACAGCTTTGGCTATTTATCGTCGCTCCACTGACAGGAGGTCTGGCCAGTGCCATAGTGTGGAAAGCCATTTCTCAGCATAGCGACAGACAACGATGAAGGGAAGGTGGATGACCCCGAGACACGTTTCTCTGTTATCCACCTTTGTTTGATACATTATTATCAACTAAAATAAAAAAAGATGTCAAAAAGTAGTTTTTTACTGGATTTTAAGGCGTTTGTCATGCGTGGAAACGTAGTAGACATGGCCGTGGGTGTGATTATTGGCGGTGCCTTCGGGAAAATAATATCTTCAGTGGTGGCAGACATCATCATGCCACCGATAGGGTTGCTGGTAGGCGGAACCAACTTCTCGGAACTGAGATGGGAATTGGAACCCGCTAGGGTAGTTGATGGGGTCGAACAGGCGGCCGTCACGATAAACTATGGAAACTTCATACAGACCATGCTGGATTTTGTGATCATCGCTTTTGCCATTTTCTTGTTCATCCGCCTGCTCTCCAATCTCAGGCGCAAAAAAGAAGAGACACCCTTGCCCCCACCTGTCCCGAGCAACGAGGAAAAGTTACTTTCAGAAATACGTGACTTGCTGAAGAAACAATGACGTTTATTCAAACGGTATGGACGGTATCGGGCAGGAACATATCTGAGGAACAGGCTACTCCTTGGCGGTGGAAATTTTCCTTTGTCCCTGAATGATAAAAATAGTGTGAACATTAAAATTCAGATATGACTAAAGCAGATATTATAAACCGGGTCTCTGAGGAGCTTGGAATCGATCGCAGGACCGTTGGCCTGGTAATCGAGAGTTTCATGAAATGCGTGAAGGATGCACTCGGCAGAGAGAGAATTGTATTCCTGCGCGGATTCGGGACCTTTTCTTTGAAGAAAAGGGCGGCAAAGAAGGCACAGAATATCCAACAGCACACAACCATATGCATCCCGGCTCGCAAGGTCCCTCATTTTAAACCCTCGGAGTCTTTCTTGGTTCTCCGGAAAGAAGATAATCGAAAATAGACCGGGAGTGAATCTACCCCTTCCATTGTCAGGGAGGGGTGGATTTTAATGTGTTTTATGGAAATTTATCAATCATGTTTTACTCCTGTTTTCCAGCCCCGTTCAGATATGGACTACAGGATCATAGATGACCGGACGATCATGTAGATTCCCGGTAAACCTGTAAATAGACTGTTATGCGTGTTTTCAATCTTTTATTGTTGATCTTCATGTTCATCCCCTTTCCGCTGCCCGCTCAGGTGGGCGAACGTTATATAGAGGTAACCGGTACTTCCGAGATAGAGGTAGTTCCTGACAGGATTCATTACGTTATCGAAATAAGGGAGTACTTCGAAGAAGAGTTTGATGGCGTATCCAAACCGGAAGAATATCGGACGAAGGTTCCTCTTACCAGGATAGAGGAGGAATTGAAGCAGGTTTTGAAAATAGTCGGAGTGCCACGGGAGGCAATCCGCACAAAGGATGTGGGCGATAATTGGCGTAAGCCGGGACAGGATTTTCTGGTTTTCAAATCATTTGATGTCACGTTACGTGACTTCACACTGATTGATGAAATTTTAAAACGGGTGGACACAAAAGGAATTCATACGATGTATATAGATAAACTGGAACATAGGGATATCCTGTCCTATCACAGGAAGGGCAAGATAGAAGCACTGAAAGCGGCACGGGAAAAGGCGGTTTACCTGCTGGAGGCAATAGGTAAGAGGCCGGGTGAGATCATCCGCATCGTGGAAGGAGGGGATGCTGGAAAAGAGATGTTTGCACAAGGTCATATCTTATCGGTTGCCCCGCCCCCATTCGAGAGAAGCCGCACGATAAAAAAGAGATATTCGATGCTGGTCCGGTTCGGGATCGTGGATCGATGAACCGTTATTATAACAAATCCCGGAATGGACTTGCAAGAGAAGATAACGGGCATTCGGGTTTGCGGTGAAATATCCGGCCTTTTCTCTGACCGGTAAATAGATTAATAGATTCAACTCACGATAAGATGAAAGATTATTACTTTATTATGAATGCCGGGGTAAAAGCCGGAGGAGAGATCACCCATGCGGTATTAGAAGGGAAAATTGTATCTGCACCGAAAGGATACGATGCCTTCACGGGGATTGAAGCGGCCAGGGAGAAACTGGCTTGCGGGAATATCCGTCAGCAGATGGAAGAATTCGGTATCGAACTTGAGATCGTGCCGGTAAATACTGTTTTTTTACTACGATGAAGGAATATTGCGTTTATTGGTTTGAAAACGGAGAACCGAGGCACGAGGTATTTTCCTGTCTGGACGGGGCGGAGATGTTTTCCTGCATGATAAGAGGACAGGACGACGTGGAACACGTGGAAATATCCGAGGAAGATATTTCCGCTCCGGAGGAATTCCGGGAAATATGCCCCGGAGATTTCTCTTGAACATATGACATGGATCCGGGGTCCTTTTTTGCCGTAGCCTGGCGGTAAAGGAACCTTATCTGGTTGTAAAATCGGGCAGTGTCAACCATTTTTTCACCGATTAATCGCATACGCAAGATGAAAGCTCCACGGAAAATTTATACATGGACCAGTATCCTGCTTTTCGTGTGCTGTTCCCTTATTTTTCTTTCATGTGAAAAGGAAGAGCTCGGGGAAGCCATGGAAAATCGGAAAACGTTATTCATGTTTCTGCCGTGGTCCACTGACCTGACAGGCTATTTTTACACCAATATCGCGGATATGGAGGCGTGTGTAAGCAGAAGGGGGCTGGAGCATGAAAGAATTCTCGTGTTTATGTCCACGAGCTCTACGGAAGCCACGATGTTTGAGATCATACATTCCAAAGGAAAGTGCGATCGTAAAACGCTGAAAAGGTATGGCACTCCGGGGTTTACTACGGTGGAGGGCATAACGGGGATATTGAACGACGTGCAGGAATTTGCTCCTGCTCCGGTTTACGCTATGATCATAGGTTCCCATGGCATGGGATGGCTTCCTGTGGACGGTACACAGGCGCATTCCCTTTTCCGGATGAAAAAGCATTGGGAGTATCAGGAGCAGCCGCTGACACGCTATTTCGGGGGACTGACCCGGGAGTTCCAAACGGACGTGGGTACCCTGGCCCGGGGGATTGTAGGCGCGGGCGTCAAAATGGAGTATATCCTGTTTGACGATTGCTATATGTCATCCGTAGAGGTTGCCTATGAACTGAAAGAAGCCACAAGATTTCTTATAGCCTCTACCAGTGAAATGATGGCATACGGAATGCCTTACGCCACTGTGGGGGAGTTCCTGCTGGGAAATCCTGATTACGGATCCCTTTGCGAAGGATTCCACGACTTTTATTCAACCTATGAAATGATGCCCTGCGGGACACTGGCTGTGACAGATTGCTCTGAATTAGATAATATGGCTGCTATCATGAAAAGTATCAATGACAGGTATGTTTTCGATGATTCCCTACAAGGAGAACTCCAGGGACTGGACGGATACACCCCCGTCATCTTTTATGACTTTGCCGATTATGTCCTCACCCTCTGCTCTGACCCTATCCTGACAGCCCGCTTCAGGGAACAGCTGGAGCGGCTTGTTCCCTATAAAACCCATACGGGTAAATTTTATTCCAGGGCCAGAGGGCCCCTTCCCATACATACTTTCTCGGGTATAACGATCTCGGACCCGAGCACCAATCCCATGGCCTTACTGAAAGGTACGACCTCTTGGTACAAGGCCACACACGAATAACCCCGTGGAAAACGGACAGATGAAAATACCCGCATATGACGCAAATATTCCCCTTTCTTCATAAAATTTCCGATAAGTTCGGACAGCATCGAAAATAATTCTACACGTATGTACCATATATAATTTTGCAGTGATATTTTTATTTACAGTTTATTCGGGGTAAAAAGGTCACGAGAAAATCAAAACTTCAATTACTCTCGAACCGGAATGTGACAAATCTACGAACAGGAGGACAAACGAGGATACCTAAGCCGTAAATTGCACGTTTCCAGCATTCATCCCATATCTTTACGTCCGGTTTCAATCGGAACCTTAAAAATATTCACCATTTAATTTTTTCAGATTATGGACGAACAACCGGACAGCAGCCAGCAGTTAATGGACATCCTGCTCGTCATGGACGAGAAAGGCACGCTCCAAGCCGTCAGCGGAGTAAAGGACGGCGAGTTACAGACCAAGAACCCACTGGAGGACAACAACGACCTCCTGCGGGTGGATCGCCACGGCGATATGTTTTCAAATTTCTTTTCCAACCTCTGGAGCCAGTTGAAAGATCCGACCCGCTTCCATTTCTTCCGTGTTCCGGAAGAGGAGGTGCAACGGGTAGCCGCCGATTTCCGGCAGCGGGAGAGCCGGTCGGTCAAGACAGGTGAGCCGCTCCTCGCACAGTACGAGGTGCAGCCGCCCGTGCAGGCACAGCAGCAGACCCAAGCCGGGCAGCAGCAACAGCCGGAGGATGCGCCGCAGCAGTCCGCCGGGCAGACCGAACAGAACCCGCAGTACAAGTACCGCCCGGAGGACATCGACTGGAACAGCCTCGCTGCCCTCGGCGTGCAGCGGGAACAGATTGAGGGCAACGGGATGCTCGACCAGATGCTCCGGGGCTTCCAGACCGACAAGACTGTCCGGGTGCATTTCCACTTCGAGGGCATCTCGCACAGCAACGATAGCCAGCTCTCGCTCAAACCCGGCACGGACGGCAGGCTGACCGTTTGCAGCCACGGCATCCTCGACCCGGAGAAGATGCAGAAGCAGTTCTTCGGTTACGACATCACCGACTCCGACAAGCAGGTGCTCCGGCAGACGGGCAACATGGGGCACCCGGCGACCGTCACCAACCGGGCGGGCGAGCAGGTCGAAGCCCTTGTCAGCCGCAACCTCAAGACCAACGAGCTGGTCGCTTTCCCGCTCTCCAAGGTCAATATCCCGGCGGAGAAGAACGGGCATACCTTCACCCCGGACGAAATAGCCCGGCTCAAACAGGGCGAGGCGGTGGTCTGCCAGTTCCTTTCCAGAGCCAAGGAGGGGGAGCAACCCAAGATCTACCCGGCTCCCGTACAGTTCAGCGCAGCCAAGATGCAGCTCGAATTTCTCTTCGGCGACCGGGGCAAGCTGGCGATGGATGCGTACAAGACGAACCTGAAACAGACCGCCAATCAGGAGGTGCCGAAGACTTTCCGCAAGCAGGAGCTTACCGAGAAGTCCCGCCTCGAACTCGAAGCCGGGGGAACGGTCAAGGTCTCCGGTCTGGTGGACAAGAAAGGAAAAGCCTACCAAGGCTACATCACATGGAAGCCCGGCGAGAGGCCCGCCTTCATGTTCCCCAAGGACTACAAGGCGGCACTCGAAGAGGGGCGTGTCAAGCCCGCCGTGGAGAACGAGGTGCAGGTGGCGGTCAATTCCGAGGGCAAGACCGTAGAGGCGACACGCAACCTGAAAGAAGCCCTGCAATCCGCACAGCAGCGCCCCACCGGGGAGCAGAAACAGCAGCAGGAGCGCAAGCAGGAGCAGAAAGAGGAACGGAAACAGTCACAGAAGCAGGAACAGCCCGACAAGCCCAAGCGCAGCCGGGGTGTCCGCCGCTGATTTCCCCCGCCACTCTGTAAATGAATTACACGGTTATCCCGTCCGGACGACGGGATAACTTTTGTCAAACCGTTAAATTTTAAAGAAATATGATTACAGCAGTTATCGCTGAAAAGCCTTCCGTAGCGAAGGATATAGCAAACGTGTTGAATGTCCGAGAGCGGCACGATGGCTACCTCTCAGGTAACGGCTACCTCGTTACCTGGGCGTTCGGCCATCTCGTCCAGCTTGCCATGCCCGAAGCATACGGCTATGCGGGCTTCCGGCGTGAGAACCTGCCCATTCTGCCGCAGGAGTTCAAGTACATTCCCCGCCAGATACGGGAGGGCAAGGAGTACAAGCCCGACCCCGGCGTGCTCAAACAGTTGAAGGTCATCAGGGAGGTTTTCGACCGTTCCGACCGTATCGTCGTGGCGACCGATGCCGGGCGTGAGGGTGAAGCCATTCATCGGTACATCTACAATTACCTTGGCTGCCGCAAACCCTGCCTGCGCCTCTGGATCTCCTCGCTGACCGACCGTGCCATCCGGGAAGGGCTGGACAACCTCAAACCCGGAAGCGACTACGACAACCTCTACCGTGCCGCCGAAGCCCGTGCTATCGCCGACTGGGAGATTGGATTAAACGCCACCCAAGCTCTCAGTATCGCCGCCGGGCAGGGCATCTACTCCCTCGGACGGGTACAGACACCCACCTTGATGATGATCTGCTCCCGTTATCTGGAGAACAGGGATTTCACCCCGCAGACCTATTACCGGCTGAAGGTCACGGCTGAAAAGGATGGCACGCCCTTCGCCGCCATCTCTGAATTGCGTTACGAAACCCTTCCGGCGGCAAATGCCGCTCTCGGCGCTGTAACCGCAACGGGGACGGTGGAGGTTGCCGACTTGCAGCGCAGGGAGGTGATCCAAGAACCTCCCTTGCTCTATGACCTGACCGCCTTGCAGAAAGAGGCGAACGGCAGGTACGGCTTCTCGGCAGACAAGACCCTCTCCATCGCCCAGTCGCTTTACGAGAAGAAGGTGTTGAGCTACCCCCGTACCGGCTCCCGCTACCTATCGGACGACGTGTTCGACGAGATACCCGATCGTATCGCCCTGCTGGAGCGGTACCCGGCTTTCGCCGCCCATGCCGCCGCCCTGAAAGGGGCTTCGCTCAACCGCCGCAGCGTGGACGCAGGGAAAGTCACCGACCACCATGCGCTCATCATCACCGAGTGTCTGCCCGGCGAGCTGTCCGCCGACGAGCGCACGGTATACGACATGGTAGCCGCCCGCCTGCTCGAAGCCTTCTCCGCCCGTTGCCTCAAGGACGCTACCACCGTCTCTTTCACGGCAGGGAACAGCGTGTTCACCGCCAAGGGGACGGTCGTCAGATCCGCCGGATGGCGTGCCGTACGGAACGAGCGGGAGGAGGACGACGAGGGAACAGCCGCTTTGCCGACTTTGCAGACCGACGAGGTTTTCCCCCTGCAATCGGCGGAGTGTGTGGAGAAACAGACCAAGCCCCGTCCCCTGCACACCGAGAGCAGCCTCCTTTCGGCGATGGAGCATTGCGGCAGGAGGTTGCAGGACGACGAGCTTCGAGACAGTTTGAAAGGGAACGGTATCGGCACGCCCGCCACCCGTGCCTCCATCATCGAGACCCTCTTTGCCCGTGACTACGTGCGCCGGGAGAAGAAGAGCCTCGTGCCGACCGACAAGGGGCTTGCCGTGTATCAGATAGTGAAGGACAAGCGCATCGCCGATGTCGAGATGACCGGGCAGTGGGAGACCGCCCTCGCCAAGATCGAGAGCGGGGAGATGAATCCCGACAGCTTCCGCAAGGCCATCGAGGTCTATGCCGCCCAGATTACCGAAGAACTCCTGCAAGTGCAGGTATCGGTGGCGGACGGCGGACATATCCCGTGCCCCAAGTGCCGTTCCGGTCGCATCCTCCTTTACCCGAAGGTCGCCAAGTGCAGCAACGTCGATTGTTCCCTTACCGTCTTCCGCAACAAGGGGGAGAAGCAGCTCACCGACAGCCAGATTACCGACCTCGTGACCAAAGGCAGGACTGCTCTGATCAAAGGATTCAGGAGTAGGGAGGATAACCCCTTCGATGCATACCTCACTTTCGACAAGGACTTCCGCATCGTATACGGGTTTCCGCCTCGCACGGACAAGTCCAAAGGAAAGGAGCGCAGGCGATGAACGGCATCGGTTGGATCTCCGTAGCGGAAGCCGCCCAGCTCTGCAGCACGAACGGCTCTTGATAGACAATGGTAGCCCACAGGAATTCAAGTTTTTATATCCGTAATCCCGGCAATAATCCCTATATTTGCCAATCGGTCACATAGAAAAGGCGGGATTGCTCTTTTCTGTGGCCGGATGGCAACCGTTCCGGGCACAATACCCGAACGGCTTTAATCAACATTCAACAATAGCATAACATGAATTTTGAACAATTAGCAACCATCATAGCCGACACGCACCAACGATTACAACAGAGTGCGGTCAAAGCCGTAAACCAGTGCCAGACCATGCGTAACTGGCTTATCGGTTTTTATATCGTGGAGTTCGAGCAGAACGGAGAAGACCGTGCCAAATATGGGGAATTCTTATTGAAAAACTTGGAACAAAAAGTTAATTTAAAAGGATTGAATATTACATTATTCAAGCGTTCACGAGTCTTCTATATGGTATATCCCCAGTTGGCAACTGTAATAAAAACGATATTGCCTCCAACAGGTGCATCAACGATGCACTTATTGGAAATGCAGGGTCTTGGAAAAAGTGCATCACTGATGCACTTATTACAAAATGCTGAAAACAAACAAGATATAGTTAATACGATAGAGCCTCAGAAACTACTCAGCTCTATTTCTTTTACCCACTTTATCGAACTGGTAAAAATCGACAATCCTGTCAAGCGGATGTATTACGAAATGCTCACCATCCAAACCGGGCTTTCTGTCCGTGAACTCAAACGGCAGATAGGAGCGTTGAGTTATGAACGTGTCGGCTTATCCGGCAACATGGAAAATGCACTTGCTACCATTCAGCAGAAGATTCACCCACAAACTGTAAACGATGCCGTCAAGGATGACTATTTCTTCGAGTTCTTGAACATTCCGCAGCAACGGGCTTCTTTGTTAAAGGAGAAGGAACTCGAAACACTTCTGCTCGACCATTTGCGAGACTTCATTATCGAACTCGGAAACGGTTTCTGTTTCGAAGCCAGACAAAAAAGAATCCTTATCGGTGACGAATTTTATTTCATTGATATGGTCTTCTACCACCGGATTTTGAAATGTCATATTTTGTGCGAATTGAAAGTTGATACTTTCAACCACGCTCATGTGTCACAACTTTATTCATACCTGAATTATTATAAAGCCGAAGTGATGGAGCCGGGCGATAACCCGCCTATCGGCATTTTGCTGGTAACGGACAAGAACGATGCGTTGGTGCGGTACACCACAACCGGATTGGATGAACAGATATTCGTTTCCAAATACCAGTTGCAACTTCCGACTGAACAACAATTAAAAGAGTTGATTTTAAAGACAATCCGGCAATAATAACAAATGCGCAACACATAGTTGCGCATTTGTAGTATTCTAATATTTGTCGTTCCAACTATTTCCGTTATCTTTGCAATCAATAGAACCTGCCAAGCCTCTTTAATAATGCCCAAATCGGCGGGTCGTTTTTTTATTACATCCTCCCGTACACCGTTCGGATTTTCCCGTCCTCCAGCACCTCGCTCGACCGTACGGCCCATATCCTGCCGTCGTTCGGTCCGCACTCCAGCCCCTTCTCACCGTTACCAACCAGCACCGGCACGGTTGTCATCACGATTTCATCTGCCAGCCCGTTGTCCAAGAGTAAAACTCCGGTTTCTCCTCCGTAAGCCACCACCATACCGTCGCCATTCTCCTTTATCCGTCGCAGTTCCGTTACCACATTCCCCCTGACAAAACGTACCCGTTCTGTCTCTGTCAAGTCTATACAGCCGTTCGTCACGACCAAGGTCTCCTTTGCCTCAAGCGGCCAGTCAAGATTATTCAGGTAAATACGCAGGTAAGTTTCCTCGTCAATCAGCACGTAGGCACAGGCGTCCACTGCCGCATTGAAACACTTGTCCGCTATGACCGGACAGCCGTCGATGGATTGGTACACGTGCAAGGTAATCTGTTTCATAACAATGTGTTTTTAAGGATTATGCCCGCCTCGCACCAAAAAGAACAGCGTGAACTCACACTATTCCGGAATAGAGGTACTGGCATACCTAAAAGACAGAATAGGCAAACTCACGCCGTATAAGCATACAGCATGAACATTGCGCTATACATCTTGTCTTTTTTTGAAAAGTGCCAGTTTTCTATTCCAAGACGTTCAGCGAACGTACAATATATATATATCAATCCCTGCTTGCTTCCAAGCCGGGTATGAATCTTTCATGTCATGACAGCAACCGTACCCCGGTAGAGTACCACCTGCCGTACTTTGTCACAAAGGTACGGGAAACTTCCCGAATAACAAAACAATAGCCCTGCCTAATCTCACGATCCGGCAAGTCCCCGTCCACTAACAGAAATCATAAAGGAAATATCACTTTTACGGAAACAAGCCTTTTTTCCTGCGCCTTTCCTCTTTCCGGACTTCCTTCTCCTTCCGTTTTGCAGCCCGTTCCTCCACAGCGGCAAACTGGTTGCGGAGGAACTCGTGCACATCTTTCACCCGATAGAAGACCTTGCCACTGATAGTGAAGTACGGCAGTATCCCAATGGCACGGTAACGTTGCAATGTGCGAATACCGACCTTCAGCAGCAGGCACAGGTCCTGGTTATCCAGTACCTCCTCTCCATCCAGCGCGTTGCTCTTCTTCAGTACTCTTTCCAACAACTTCTCCGTCCGGTCGAAACGTTCCATGATACGCTCCATCCAATTCTCAAATTTTTCGCTGTCCATATACATAGCAGTCGCCCTCCTTTTCAATAATTTCCTTTTCCCGCATGTAACGGATGTACCCCTTCGCCGTCCGTTCCTTCACGTCCAGGGTTTCCTGTATCAGTTCGCATAGCTCGATATAGCCATACTTTTTTTGCCTGACGAACGCTGCCCGTGCCATTTCAGACAGTTCCTTCTCCTTGCGCCTTTCTTTCTCCACCCTCGGTTTCTCTCCCATATAGACAGGCATCCCGGCCTGTTTGTCCCAGCGGAACTGCATCAGCGGGATATCCAGCGGGCTTCCATCCCTGACCTTCAATGCCTTCACCACCGACACCTCCGGGTTCTCGTCCTTCTCGATGGAGATGATAGCCGCCGACTTCCGCTGCAACTCGCTGCCCAAGTGTCCCCGCAACTTCAACCCGTTCGGGACGAAATGTACCACGGCGGTGATGCACGTGCGGTAAATTCCCGCCAGGCGGTAAATTTCGTCAACCAGCGCCACGCTCTCCGCCTCGTCGTTGGCGCAACGGATCAGGTCGGCAACTCCGTCGATGACGACCAGATGGATGCCCCCGTGCAGGTAGTGGTACTTGTCCATGCTTTGGATGATGGCGGTCAGCCGCTCGTTCCTCGACATCCCCGTCAGGCAGTACACGTGCAGGTAAGGCGGCATTTTCTCCCGACCGGCACGCCGCAGCAGCCGCCCCGTGTTCTTGTAGAGCTGTTGCTCGCTCTGTTCCGTGTCGTACAGCAGCACCGCACGCCCCTTTCGGTTCGGTTCCACCTTCACCCCAAGAAGGTCCGCGTCCTCCTCCCGTTCCATAATTGCCCCGGCGACCAACGCGGCGGTATAGTTACTCTTGCCCGTCCCTTCTCCGCCCGTGATGCAGAGTATGTTCTCTTCCGAGCCTAACGGCACGTCCCCGGCGGTCACGATAGCGACTGCCTGCTCCGGCGGGCAGTCGTAATCGATCTCACACGATTTCAGTACCGCCATCGTGTCCCCGTACAGCGTGTCGAGCAGTTTCAGGAACAGCCCCATCAAATCCTCCCGTGTGTGTCCGGCTTTAAAATAGTCCGTCACGTCTTTCTCTGATTTCGTCCCCGGCAGCGGTAGTACCAGCCGTTTAACACCGTACTCCGACAGTTGTACCCGGTGCTTCTCCGAGCATTCCAGCCCCGTCTTGTCCGTGTCGTACAGCAGTACGATGTGCTTGAAGCGATAGACGAGCTTCCGGACGGTCTTCGCCGGGATTACCGAGGTTTCCGAGTTGAAGCAGATGGCTTGGAAACCGTGAGCCGCAAGCGTCATCACGTCCTTCTCGCCACCCGTGAGGAAGAGCAGGTCGCCCTTCGAGGGCAGTTGTTCCAGACCGAAACAGTAGTTGTCGCCCGTATGACCGCCATAGACGAAACGCACTTCCGATAACGGGCGGTACACCTTCACGCCCCATTTCCCCTTGTAGCCGAACATCGGTTCCGCCGGGGTTGAAGTAAAGCCGAACGTCTTGCCTTCCCTTGTCTCGCTCCGGTACTCGGCGAGCGACACCACCCCGTAACGGTGCAGCACCTCTACCGTGATGCCCGATATGCCCCAGTAGGCGAGCTCTCTCTCTGTGAAAGACTTTTCAGCTACTTGGTAGGGACTTGGTCCAAGACGCTCGCGGGATAAATCTTTCCCTTCCGTGCCCGTGACAGTATCCCCGGGAATGCTCTCCCCGGTATTTTCTCCCTCACTTTTCTTTCGTGCACCCGTTACGGGCCGTGTCGTCCGGCAGCTTCCCTCCCGATTGTTGGTACCGGAAGGGATGGCCCCATCCAACCCCAGGCACAGCTCTCGGTCAATGGTGTGCAGCACTTCCACGAAATCAGCGGCACTCCGGCAGTCCAGTCCTTTCAGTTTCGCCACAAGGAAGAAACAGTCTCCCGAATACTCACCGTTACCAAAGTCCTTCATCCTGTACATCCCGCTGTGGCGATCATAATAAACGTTACACGAGGCCCTGCCATCAGCGTACAGCGGATTCAGGAAATTTCGACCCACCCGCCATTTTACGGGCAGATAATGACGGAACACCTCCAGCCCGTTACCTGTTTTTGCCAGTATTTCCTCTTTTCTTACCATATGATCTGCTTTTGCATTGGTGTAAAGGGTACGCTTCAATCATTCGGTCCACCAGCTTGTCAGGCGTTTCCCGTATCCAACGCTCATGGAACTGTTCCACGTCCGTACGGCGGTAACGTATCTTCCTCCCGCAGATAGAGTAAGCGATGATACGGTTCGTGCGGTAACGCTGCAAAGTACGGGGACTGATTTCAAGTTGTTCACACACTTCCTTTCCCGTCATCCATAGCCCTGCCTTCCTCGTACCCTTCTTATCCGCTACCGGCCATTGCTCCCGCTCCTTTGTTCCGGACGCCTCCACGTATGCCGCTATCCCCTCTATCTTCTCCACGAGGGTAGCAAACGCTTTGCTTTCGATTGCTATTATTTCCATAATCTTTTAATAATTTGGTTTCCGGTTACAAAGGTCAGTCTGTTCGACCGTTTTTCTTTTCACGTTCGTAGCAAGCTGCCAAAGTTTTTTTTCTGGTACAAAAAAACCGCCGCGGAGCCTTATTCGGGCTCTCTACGGTGGCTATATACTGTATTTTCACCAAATGGCGTATCGGGAAAGGTGATTTGGCAACTTGCTATGAACCTGCCAGTCTCTTCCTTGTTTTACAAAAGGTTATCCGTCCGTTTCGTCCATTCGTTTCAACAAACGTTCCTTCATTTGATCAAGGTAAGCTGTCCGGCTGTTCTTCCGGTTACGCATGGAGATAAACGTGTGGTACACGTCTCCCAGGTCAATATGGAACATTTGTTCGAACAGCATCACGAGCTCGACAATGCTCACCCTCCCGTTATCCACGCTACCCATCGCCCAAATGCCATATATCAGTTCCACGGCAGCCGCCTTCCGGTCCGTCCAATGGTGCTCCTTTTCCTGCACGGCATACGCCCCCTCCATTGCCAGCAGCACTTTCCGGTTCAGATAACCAAGTAACATTTCCGCCGCTATCAGTCTTGCGGCCAACAAGTCATAACCGGTTGACATCACCGAATCCTCCTCCAGCATAAAACTTCCGCTTTCCGGGCTCAGCTCCTTTTTGGCACGGCGGAAATAGTAATGGTCCCGGTAAGTCGCCCCGCTCCGGTAATACTGGTAAAAGGGAAGGTATCGTTCCAGTTTCCGCTGGTATTCTTTCATAGCCTTGCGGTAATGCATCCGGGCAATCTCCGGGCAACATGAACAACCGCTCTCGATCTGGTATACCCGGTAATAATACAGCAGGCGTCCCGTCAGGGCAGGCTTGTAATACTTGAAAAAGCAGATTTCCTCTTCCACGTTGGAGAATGGGTGGTTCAGGACATAGTCCTTCAACTCACGGGATCGCTCCCTCAAAAAAGAAACCATCTCCTGACAAGTCCGTATTACTTGCTCTCCCTCCATACGGGAAGATTCAATGCCCATCTTACGTTCGACCTCCTGCATCAAGTTGTTAAAGTACGTTTCTATCATGTTATTCCTTAATTATGGGGCACGTGAGTACCTTCACGCTACCCGATTTATTTTTATGCCTCGCTTGATTCGATCGCAGGTTTTCCTTTCGGCCCAAAACTTTTCCTCATATCGAAAAGACCGGAGAAAAGCCATGATACGGCTTCCTCCGGTCACACCTGCAAAACTGGGAAATTCCTTCCCCAATCCCCGGGACCAGACTATTCAAGGTCCCTCACGCAACGCACGTATCCCTTCCTGTTATTCACAAGCCTGTCATTGTCACCCGCCCATTGGGTATCCACGGTCGTGACCCATCGGAGATAACCATGGAGATACATCTGGTAGCCGGCACTGAACGATCTTGCCCCGTTCATGCTACGCTTGGAAAATCCCGTCCGAGAATGGAGAACTTCAGATTCTACTACTCCCAGAGAAGGAAGGTCATTACCGAATTCGTAAACCTCCTTTTTCTCAGGGTTATGCCAGTCGAACAGGCTCCCGCACATGATGATCAATTCCACCTCGTTGGGCACCCGCCAGGTTCCCAGGTCGCTCTTGTCCGCCTCCTGGTAATAATAGGCGCACGGGCTGTTTCCCTGTTCGATGTCCGCCATCAGCGTGCTCCAATCCTGTAAGTAATACTCGCTCTTCCTGTCAGGATTATTCAAATCCTTGGGCTTATCTATCTTATTGGCGATATACTTGGCCACCTCAAACCCGTTCTTGTAAATGGTGTTGCTCTGGGAGTCCTCATCATGCGCGGGCAACTCGTAAATGGCTCTTACTCCACGCGTCATGCTGTATGGCAGGTTATCTGCCCTAAAGACCAGATATTCCTCTTTCGTCCTGTTATTGACAAGAGACTTGTTCAGTTCCTTGCCCAACTCCTCGATGTGATAGCTTTCTTCCCCAGACTCCAGCATCCCCAGATCCCTGATCAACCTCACTTCCGAGTAGGGGGTGCGGTCCCCGGGTGAGTTCCCTCCCTTGTAATAATCAAAGTTTGCGATGGGAGTCACGCTGCGGGACTCCAAGATACAAATATAGGGGTTGGAAGAGTATAAAGAAAGGTTTGTACTTGCCATAAAGGCTCTTGACATATAAAATGCTGTGGCGTTGTCCGAGGGGGCGTGCCCGTGCAGCCTGGAATGTAACGGCAACGCCCGTTCCCCCACGATAAGCATACCGCTCTCGCTCATCGAAGGAATATACCACTTCATCTCGGCGGCCTGCATCCGGCCATCACGGTTATCATCCCGGTTCCGTAAAAACGGGGTGAAACAGGCATATTCGGCGTGGTAATTCTTGGCTGCCAAATTATAATGGTCTCTGCTGAGAGTCAGCTTCGCGTTGTCCACCTTCGTCATGACCTGCCATAACTGGTCTTGTTTACTTCTTCTCATCGGGTCAATCATGACCTCTTGACTGAAGTCGCCCGACCTTGCCATCACCTTCCAGGTATTCGACCAGCCGTTGGATGTATATTTATTATAAAAAGCATCCGGTTCTCCCGGAGCCTTCACCATAAAGTCCAGGTCCGGTGTCTCGTTCACGTTTTCCACCCCCCAGACACGCATGCCTTCGGGTCCCTCCGTAAACACCGTCTTGATGGACATCTGACGGATGGAAACGACAGCCTGGTGATAACGTGACTGCCCGTCGGGGGAGATTTCATGCGACGTGTTCACCAGCAGGTCGAAAGTCCGATCCGGGGCGTTGGCAAAGGTTTTCCACAAGTTCTTGTCCTCGGGGGCGCCATCCTGCATGGGGTTCCGCTCGTAGAAATACTCGTTGGCGTAAACCGTCACCTTGCAAAGCCCCGTGGAGGCATTAAATACATAATCGGGCTCTTTGACAAGTCGGTAAAGAAACTGTTCCAGCGAAAGCAGATGCGTCCCCGTGTTGGAGTAATATTCCATGGTTTCGTTTCCATTGTCAGACAGGGTGCTCGGGTGGATGAAGAACGCGAGCCAACCAGTGTCTGCCTTCTTCTCCCCTGAAGGAACGTATCCGTTATCCTCCAGCTGTTCCAGCTCCGCCCTCGTGTAAGAGACTATCTTGTCACAGAACGGGGTGCGTATGGCAAAGGAGATCATCGCGTCGTCCTTCAAACTGCCATCCGGATTGAAGATGGCAAGCTCGTCCTTGTTGAAACGCATCAGGCCCTGTTCATAATGGCAGTCAAAACTGAAGGAGCGGTGAGCGTCATATACAAGGCCCTCCACCCCGGGAGCGGGCTCCTCTTCCCGGTCCTTGTCGGACATCGCCTCCACTACCAGGTCGTTCATCCCCTTGATCGTCACGTTATAGGTATAGTGCACGTTACGTTCTATATCATAATCGTTGACCGGATCATTCTCCGCCGTGTATCCCAGATAAATGCGGTAGGTCACCCTCCCGAAACGCTCCGTTGAGACTTCACCGGTTGTCATATCCTGGCGTAACTCACCCGTGAACTCGATGTAGGGAGCCAGATCCGGAGCGTATTCTGTAGCTCCGTTCTGCACGTTCGGCTTCTCCGTAGCATCGGGAACGGGAGACTTCACTTGTTTCTGCCGCAGGTCATACCCCTTCCTCTCCGCATTGTAACCGGGAGAGGCGGGAGTTATCATTTTTTTTGCCAATTTCCGGTTCTCCGGAAGATAAAACGTAGTAGTAGTAGTAGCGTCGCCCTCGAACTGGAATAATTCGGACAACCAGTACGAATCCATCTCCATCCCGCCGGCATCCCAAGGAGCCCCGGCGTCACTGCCCTTGACATGCTCGGTGACAAAGGTCGAAGCCGGCACGTTACCGACTCTCCATGTCCCGGGCAAGAACGTGAGCCCCTCCCCGGTTTTCAGGTTGACCGTGATTTTCGCCTCCGCACGTTTCAGGGAGACCTCGAGGCGCCTGGTGTCGGGACTGATCTCCTCCGTCTTGGTAACTGACATCAGCAGGTTCCCGTTCGGTCGGAACAGGGTACGGGCGGTCATCTCCGCCTTGACCCTCTGAATGTCCGAAAGGGACGACACGCCAGCCAGGATCCCGGGCTCTACCTGAAACAGCCCGTCACCATCCGATTTATAGTTCGCCAGCAGGACCAACGTCTTCTCTCCCGAGGTAATGGGGATGTTTTTCAGCAATCCCATGCTCGTGGGTGCATCCGTGTCCTTCTCGCCGGTTGCCGTTTCCAAGGCAGCAGCGGCCTGATAAAGCTCTGCACGGGGATACTCCCGGGAGAACTCCACGCCGCCGCGGGAATCGAAAACCCACAGGTAAAGGTCATATATCTTTCTCTCCTCGCCTTCCGGCAGGCCCGAACGTGTCTTGGCCCTGTTGGCTGCCGTACCCACGCTGATGTCTACCGTCGTGGGCACGCCTTCCGGGACACCGCTGCCCCGAAGCAGCTCCTCGTCCGTACAGCAGGTAAGAACGGGCAGTAACAAAAGAATGAAACAAGTTATTTTCAGCCTATATGCTTTCATATATAATAAAAATTTATAATGACAAAATCGTGAACATCACTGAAAAGGAGGGAACTCCACATCCTTCCGCTCCCAGGATTCGACCCGGTAGATAATCTCTCTGTCTGCGGCTTCCGGCAAGACCATGAATACCTTATAATCCCGGTTCGGGTAAATGGGGCCGGAATACACCCCGGGAGAACTTTCCTCGCCAATGTCAAGCAAAAAGGTCCTTGTCCTGGTCTGTGAGATGTTTCCTCCTGTATAATACTCCACTGTCAGCTGTATCTTCGGGTGAGGGTGTCCTTCCTGCCAGGAATTGGCTTCCGGAATATACGGGGCCAGGTACTGGGGAAGGAAGAACTGCTCGTATTTTTGGGTGTCCATTTTCGTATAGTCAATCTCTCCGCCGGCATTGAGGGGGGCCTCGTAGATGGTCAGTTGCGCTTCATTTTTTATTCCATAGGAATACGTGCCCGTATGCTCTGTGTTCTTTCCCGTTCCCGGGGTGGATCCTGCAAGCTGGCCGCCGTCCGAGTCATTCTCCCTGAAAGAAGGAGACATCAGTACCGGAAAGTTCAAAAAGGCAATCCTTTTATAATTATAAATGATCTGCTCAAAGGGGGCAATGCTTGCGATGTATATTCTGACACGGGAGAAATCACGGAACAGCGGGATTGTGATATCCTGCACCTGCTCCCCGGAAGCGGGCTGGACGGCCGTGGACAGCTTTCCCGAAAGCATGCCCATATGCAACCTGTTGGATATTCCGGGAGCGTCATCCCAAGAGATACTGGAAGTTGTTGTCCAATCTATAATCTTCTCATCCGACGGGGAAGGAGTCACACCATCGTACGGGTTGTCCACCGGAATGCCGAGACTGCCGTCATCCTGCTCCCTGATGATGGCAGGGAATGCGGCTTCGACAATATCCTCCCTGTCCACCTCCTCCATGCCTTCCCCGAGGAAGTTCCATGGAACTGCGTTCTGCAGGATTCCTCCGGGCGTATAATAGGGCAGGTCCTTTCCTGTCTGGTTGGGGGCATAGAAAGCATAGAATTCACTCTCGCCTTTGGGGATGCGTATCTTGGTTTGATATTCCCCCTCCGCGTTGCCCGAACTGAAAGGAAGCAGGCGACTGTACACATACCGGTTCTGCTCCTTGTTGAAAACCATAAGTGCTATTCTGGGCTGTGCGGGGGCTTGGGGAAACAGTGTGCCGGTTTTATACCAGTTGGCCGGATCGGAGGAATAAAGGTCCAGCATCTCACTTCCCCCGGCTGTTACGCCACGGGTTGACAGGTTCAGCCTGACGGTCACGTCATCCTCTCCGGAAAGCCGTTCCGGGATATCTTCTTCGTTCCGGCATCCTGTCAGGGCAAGGAAAAAGAGCGGCAACACCGTCATCACAAAGTTCCTCAAGGCCCTTACCGTGCGAGTATATTTAGTATCTTTCAGCATAATATTCATCAATCGGTTATGGGAACCACGTCAACGGCTTCCCAGGGTTTTACACTTACTGTCAGAGAACGGGGATTCTGGCGGAAGAACAGTGGAAGCACCGCTTCCTGCCGCCCCGTTATCCGTATCTGGTCGGGATACAGAGCGATATATTCCGCGACATCTACCGTGCAGAGAACCTTATCTCCCTGCATAAGACGGATCGTCAGCGGGTCCCCGTCCTTGAAGCGCAGGGTATTGAAATCAAGCACGAAACGGTCGTTTTTTCCTCCCGTGTAAAACGGAAGGTCGAAGGATGTTTCTCCCGAACGCTGCCCGGAAAAGGAGAAACGGGCTGAGAGCGTTTCCATCGTCAGGCGGAAGCCCGTCCCCTTGTTCTGTTCGTACCAGGTCCCGGCGTTCTCATCGTCGTCGGGAAGGACTACCGCATGGATTTTCACGTGCTGGGAATAAAGTCTTACCACGTCACGGGAGTCGTTCATGACCTTCGACGTGATGGTGGTTTCCCCAAGGTATAGCCTGTCAAACGTGCCGGCCGCCGGTCCGTCCTTTTCCGCCAGTTCGGGCCGGGAAACCGACGCTTCACCGTAAGCACCATCCCCGATAACCGTCTCGTTCAACGCGTTGCCCACGGCCACTACTTTATAATCACCTTCCGGGAGCCTGACCTCCAGCGGTGAAAGCAGCTGTTCTCCCTCCAGGTGGTGTTTCTCCACCAAGGCCCCGTTCCCAACGTCAAAGATGAAGACGTCAATGTCATCCACGTATTCCTGCAGATGTTCCCGGTTGTCATCGGCCAGGTAGGAGAAGACGATCGTGTTGCCAAGGCAGCCGCTCAGGTCGTCATACACCCGGTCACATGCGGTCACGAGGTATAAAGCGGCCAACAGGCCCAGCCAGGTCGGTATGTTTCTTATGTTCATACTTTACACTAATTATTATAAATCAATACTGTAATTTTCCCGAAAGAGAGGACACGTTTCCCTCCCGCGGGTAATAAAAAAGGGAGGGGACAAACTTTCCCCTCCCCGAGAGTGCGGGGCGGATTCCGGTACCGGCCTGTCAGGGTCGATACGGGAAAAGCGCTCCGGCAAGCGGCTATTACTCTCTATCTGTATCAGTCAAGGATGGGGAATACGTTCACAGCGGTCCAAGGCTGCACCTCGACACGGACGATGACGTTCACGTTCTCGTCCTCCAAATCCCCCTGTCCGCCCGGTTCGGGAGTCACACCTTCAGGAATGCTCGGGTCAACATCCACGAGGATACCCTGGCCCCCGTTCAGCGCAGCGAGATCCAGATTGATCAGGTAACCGCCCTTGCCGGCTTCCAGATCCGTCGTGCCTGCAGTTTCACCTTCTGCCTTCGCGTAACCGGATATAACGACAAAACGTCTGTCGGCGGATACGCCGTCGTCACCTGTCTTGAAAACGAAAGCAAGTTTTGGAGCGTTGTTTTCCTTACCGTAACCCGTAATACCGTTCACGAAGAAGTTAAACGCTGCGGCCTTTGCCCCCTGTGCGAAATCGAAACCCGCTGCATTGAAATAGGAGGCCACTTCCGACAAGTCCGTGCTACCGTCGGGTTTGAACGTGCCGTCTTCGAATTTATAGCGATCTCCGGCGTAGGTCTTGGCCCAGAACCAGTTTGCCTCTTCTTCCACTGTAAGTTGAGGAACAGAGAGCGTTCTGCTGAAACGGTTCATCAGGATACCTTGGTTTGCAGTGGTCACTTCGACAACCTGCAGCCATTGACTCAGGCTGGTCTGTTGGGCAATGTCAGACTTGCCGTCCCATGTCTGGCCGTTGAAGCCTGCGGCATCAGCCTTGAAAGCGGCCCACGCTTCGTCACTGCTCTTTCCCTTATTTTCATCCTTGGCCAGCCAAGTCGTGCACCATTGTTCAGCCTCGGTCTTTTTCCCGTCTTTCCAGATAACCTTGACAAACTTGGTACCGGTCACTTGGAAGCGGTTCATGCTGGCGGTCAAGGTGAGCTCGGCCTTCTTCACGGTACGTTTGTCTTCCTGAGGATTGACGCCATAAGGCTCGGCACCAACAGTGGTAAGTGTTTCAGAACCGGCATAAATCACTTCATTAATTTGGGCTTTCAGCTGTTGTTTGCTGATTTCAGCAACAGTCTTTCTCTCACCGTCAACCAACGCTCCCTGAGGGTTAGCGATAACAAGTGCCTTTGTCACGCCATTGTCCACGTCAAGGAATTTATAACCTCCCGTCGTTGCCTCTGCACCCACGGCAGTAGCCGAAGTCAGCTTGGTAAAATCATCAGTATCTTTTGTAAATTCCTTCGACAGGACAATGTCTTCCCCAGCCACCAAGTACACATGCAGTTTTTCAACCGATGCCGCATCCTGGTCGTTGGCGGTGTTCTGCAATTCGCCCATGGCGGCACGTGTGCCCGGACCGGGTAATGCCACTGACATCACCACATCAACCGGTTGGTTGCCACTCTCCGGCGCTACCGGATTCTCTTCGTTGTTACATGCAGCGAACAACGCCAACGAGGCCACTGCAAAATACTTCATTACTTTCATAATTCGAATTGTTTTTAAATTAAGATTACTAATACTATATATAACTATGTCTGAGTTACATCTCTATCTGCTGATTGTTTCCACCGTCCCCGGGCTCCCCTGAGAGTTTTTGTTTGCCCTGGGCCATACCGGCTTTCTTGATCAATTCTTCCGCCTTCCTCCAGTCACCTTTCATGTTATAGGCAACGGCCATGGGAAAGAAAGCACGGCTGTCATTCGTTACCGGTTCCAACACCCGCAACGCGCCGTCCGCATCCTGCCCGTATTTCAACAGGGCGTTGGCGTAATTCAGGATTGCCACGGTGTCATCCGGGAACTGCCCGTAGGCCCTCTCGTACACCGGAAGGGGAGACATCCCCCGGGAAGCGTACAGTCCGGCCAGCTGGTACATCTCGTGCTGACTGAGACACTCGGGTTTCGTTTCAAAAATTTCGGGAAGTTCCTCCACCGTGTAAGGTCTCACGTCAAAACTGAGACTGAAAGTCGTGCGCCGCAGTCCCGGGTAGAACTCTTCGAGGAGGAGGCGATAGCTCCTGCCGTCATCCAAGGCACGGATGGCCTCCTCGCGTTCCGTGTCACGCTCGTTATGTCCGATGATAAAAAGAATTTCGTCCCTGTTGACGAGGGTGGAGCCGCTGACCATCGATTTAAGACCCTCCCAGTCCTCCCCGATACCCTCGGTACGATAAACCGGTGCATTTTTCAAGGCGGGGTATTGACGCGAAATATAATCTGAAAGGGTTTGGGTGCGTCGTTGCGCGAGGGACCTGTTGTAATCGAAGCTCCCCTCGGGAGAGGCATAGCCTTTTATATCAACCTCCTTGAGTGACGTTCCTTGAATATTCAGGTTCTCCGAGAGAAACTTCTTCAGCCTGTCAAGCTCCTGAGCATTGCCTGTAAAATCTTCCTGCAGGTCGTGGCGTGCAACAGGAAAGACCACCTTACAGTCGAAGGAATCCTTGTAGCATTTGATCATGACCTTTTCCGGTTCGATGAAACTGTAGGCATAATCCTTTTCCCCGAAGAGGGGGATACCGGCCTGAAAGGCAATATCCTCGCTCTCGTTCGTGCCGCACTCGGCACAGCCGTACGACACCTCCCTGACAACGAGACGCCCGTCAGCCATCCACCGTTCAAAAGGGACGCTCCTTTTCACAGTCAGGCCCGAACTTTCCAGCACCTTGGCGGAACGGACCTCGCCGGATCCGGGGTTACCGGGTTTCAGGTTGCCCAACGCCTTTCGACGCTTGATCACCTTATATCTTCTCTTGCCGGCCACGCAGACCGGTTCGAGGCGGACGCTGTCACGCCCGTCAGCCGAGACATAGACGGGGAACAGGTAAGCGACTTCCTGGCTTCCAAGCCCTGCCAGGGGGAAGACACTGAAAGTAATATCCAACGCGTCTCTACCCGGTTCACGCTCCACACGGCTGTTTGAATAATCCCAACGCGAGGTACCTGACGTTGATAAAATGTCCTGGGCGGAAGAAAACAAGGGAAACATTCCCAGGCAGCCCATGATAAGGATTTGCTTCTTGTTAATATGGTAAGGTTTCATTGATATACATTTTTAGCATGATAGAATAAAAAATTGTGTCCCCGGATTCAGGGAGTTATTTCAACATGTAAATAATTGAAATGGCGGCCCTGGTGGGACCTATGTAGTCCGCATCCCCCTTGCCCAGCTTCTGCCCGCAGGTGGTACACTTGTACTTGTCATAACGGGCGTGCACGTAACCGATACCCAAGGAGGCCTCGATATTGAAACGGTTGGAAAGCACCCACTGGTAACCGACGCTCAACCCGCCTCCCCAGAAATAACCCTCGTAACGGTGGTCCTTCATGTTTCCGTCCCCTTTCTGAAGCACGAAGGGGACATCGACACCTCCGATATTCATCTGGCCGCCATGGGCATGCAACCCGAAGAACCAGCCGTTGAAAACGTCACAGGTCCAATAACGGAGCTCCGGCTGGACAAGCCAGTGACTGAACTTCTTTGCCTTGTACCGGGAAGACGTGGCGTCCCGCGTGTAGAAAAAGAAATTCATACCCACCTGTGTGTCAAGGGTCCATTTACGCCCCATGGAGAACTCCAAGGAGAGGTTGGGAGTTTTCAAGGCATCGTAGGCCAGATTGTTCTTCAAGGCAACCTTTTGAGAGAAGGCACCAGCCGAACAAAGCAAAAACACCAGAAGAAAAAACGGTTTCATCATACTGTTATTCATTGTTTCGTTACTTTATTTTATAAGAGGACAAGCCAAAGTTATCCTTATGTAATAATCATTAATAAAAATGCAGCTTCCCGGAAAAAACTCCAGAATCTTTCTTGCACGTATAGAGTGGACGGCCGGAAACTCCTGCCCGCACCAGAAGGACCTGCAGGGACGCAACCCGCCCACGAGACTTAAAAGTCTTTCAGCCGATCCGGCGAAAGCCGAATAGAGGACACCGTCCCGAGTATGCAGGTAAATCGAATCCCTGTTGGACCATTCCATGTTGAATATCTCATGACTCATTCGCATAATGTAAACCTTTATTCGATGACTTTCTTATTTTCCACTCTCTCCCGTAGAGAGTGGAAAATTTTTCAAAATCCGCTCTGGAAAGCGGTTATAGATGCCAAAAAGAAATAAAAGATGAAACATGGACAGATTTTATCATATAACTAACTGAAAATAAGATTACTAATATTTTCATTAGGCAACAAAAACAGAAACAATGGAACTTTTTTATTTGAACGAGCACACGTCTTGTTATAATTACTCAAAATCTATGCAGGAGGGATTCCGGTATTATAAATTTGACGAAGGATTGAACCACGAGGAGGAATTGGTAAAAGATTGTATCCTGTTCGTACTCAAGGGAAGTCTGCAATTCTCCTGCAACGGTTTTCAGTTCACTGTTTCATCAGGAGAGATGGTCTTTTTTTGCCGTGACAGCCTGTTTAACACCCAATCACTGGAAAAATGTGAAGTCGTGGCTGCCCTGTTCGAGGGGGGAGTATGGCCCTGTCAAAGGGCCTCCTTTTCAGAGTTATACCACCTGAGGGAAATTGTCGAATATCGTATGGAACCTCTTGAAATCAGGGATCGGTTATGCAAATTTCTTGAACTACTGGTGTGTTATCTGGAAGATGGAGCGAACTGTATCCATTTTCACGAAATAAAACTCAAGGAACTTTTCTGGAACATTCGCTTTTACTATTCCAGACAGGAACTTGCGAATTTTTTCTATATGATTATAGGCCGTTCGCAAGACTTCAAAAATAAGGTCTTGAACAATTACAAAAGTTGCAGGACCGTAAAAGAACTCGCATCGGCCTGTGATATCTCCCTTTCCGCCTTCAAAAGACAGTTTTCCGCGGAGTTTGGAGAGGCTCCAGCCGAATGGATGCAGAAACAGTTGTTGGGAGAAATCAAATACAAACTTTCAGTTACAGACCTGCCGTTGGGAACCATTGCCAATGAACTGGAGTTTTCCTCTCTTGCACACTTCTCCAGATTTTGCAAAAGATGTCTGGGATGTTCTCCCAGAGAGTTAAGACAGCAGATAAAAGGCGGTTAAACAATCTCTGAATGGGGGAGATAAGAAATTGATAAATAATAGAGCCAAAACGGAAATAGCCAACAAAATTATTGTCTTTAAATTTGCAGCGTAATCCAAATAAAAAAAGGATTACGCTATTTTTTTAACACATGCTGTGAACTTTTTTGATTTTCCACTCTCTACGGGAGAGAGTGAAGAAACAGGAACAAATATACGTATATTGTGATAATATACTATAATTAAAGTGAAAAAAATATCTTAGATAATAGAATTTAACTAATGTAGAAAAATATTATTATTCCATTAAATCATCTGTTTACCCAACAGATGCCGGTCCAAAACGTAGATACCATAACATGTAAATCCCTCTCGTAGCCATCTTTCAATTGAAGACGGTATAAGATAAATTAGCTAAATAAGGTGTTCCTTTTTTTCCTGTATAATCCCACCACGTGCACCAAGGCGGGATTTACAGAAACATCCGGGAATGGTAAAATTATCGGTGGTAAAAGCCTCTTTGGGAGTGGTTAACCGCCGTCCATCGTCCAGACGGGAACTGAAGAATTTGAGCTGATATCTTTCGCGGTCGGGCCCGGTCAATCATCCACCGCTAAAATGAAGTCAGCCACTTGATTATTAACCGCATCCAGTGCGGAATGATCCAGTTCTTTCAGATAGATTCGGGTCGTTTTTTCCGACGTATGCCCCAGACACTCACCAATAACATGAACCGAGGCACCGTTCACCTTGGCTATCGTGGCCCATGAATGGCGGGCCGCGTGAAGTCTCAGCGGGAATTCCAAACCAATGACCCGGGAAATCTTTCCCAGGGAGTAACGAATCCTATGGTAGGCACTTCTATAACCAGCGTACGGATCCCGTTCTGCCGGAAACAACGGGAAGATGTATTCTCCCGGTACATTCTTGTATCTTTCCAGGATACGACTGATCTCCTTGTTTATACCTACCCGCATCAATTGATCGGTCTTGTGACGCCTGTAACAGATTTCACCCGGGAAAACATGCCTCTTTTTTAGCAATGCAATATCGACGAATGACATTCCACGCGTGTAAAAGCTGAACATGAAAATGTCCCGGGCAAGAGATAATGGGCTGTCCTTTTCCAGTTCAATTGCGGATAGTGTTTTAATCACAACCGGATCAAGGGAGCGTTTGAGAGTTTTTTCCGTTTTAATGCTTATATCGCGAAATGGGCAAGGAAGTTCCAGGCCCATCTCCCGACATCCCTTCCTGAAAAGAGCCTTGATATTATGCAGATAAAAACCAATGGTGTTATCGCATATACCCGAAGCGAGTAGTTTCCCCTGGTAGTCGGAAATGATCCGGGAAGAGAGTTTTATGAAAGGAAAATCCTTTTTTCCCAGGTACCTCTGCATGGAACGCAGGCTGGAGGCGTATGCCCGGGCTGTTCCCTCATGACCGCATTCACGAAGCTCTCGGATTTTCCGTGAAAAATAGAAATAAAAACCGGCTTCGCGGGTTAACACGCCGTAAGTCCTGAATACGTCCTCTATTTCGTATTCCCGGGATTTCTTCTCTATCATTGAAATACACTTTAACAGTACCCTTGAGATACTTTCGCACCTGTTGTTGATCCTCCGAATCGACTCCGGGGTGTTTTCCCCGCCGTCGATAACCCTCCCTTTTACGGGATCAAACAGGGTATCCGGGATGCTGAATCCTGTATAAACAACCTTTTTCCTTCGCTTGTGAAGAACCTGCACGACTAACGGGAATTTGCCGGACCGGTTGCTCCTTCCTTTTACCAATACTGTTTTAACTGTTGCCATAAGTTTTTTATTAGTTAGACATTTGACGCTTCCTTGTTTCCTGGAAAGGAAGCATAAACTTATATGCATCAAATCGGAAAAAGACCAAAAAAGTTCAGTAACCAAGCGGGAAAATTGCACGAAAGACGGGAAGTCGGTTCCAGACCCGTCGGTAAGGGAACGGTACGTCTTGTATGTATAGGATTTTTTTCAACTTGCCAAACATGAAAAATGGAACAGGGTGAGATGGTAAAGCATGTCCCAATACATCCCCAAGTAAACCACGGGGATTAAGCATGGCAGATGGGATTTTTTCGCTGCACAAGACAAAAAAGGCGGCCCCACCTGCCGCCTGTAGATTGACAAAGAGAGAATTCCATCCTACGCAAGATTATCAAAGCCATATGGATCCAGCTTCCACATCCCCCGCCTGGTAGGTATAGGAGATGAACTCCTCAAGCGCCTCCTTCCATGTAAGACTGAAGGTTTTCATGATGGAGTGTAGCGTGCGGTTGCTGTCTTCATCCAGGCTATCCTCCCCGATCAGGTTCACATCTGCCTCCGGGTCCACATCAACAAACTCCTCGCGGCTCCAAAACACCACTACCGGGATGCTCAGGTTAATATCCCATGTTCCACGCTGGATCAATACCCCGGAGGGCTTGTAGAACGGGTCAAAGCCGTTTGTCTGCGGGTTCTTTTTAGAATTGTAGCCGTGATACAGGCGGAGTTTCAGGTCAAACTCCTTGCGGTCCTTCAGGAACCGGATAACTCCTTTTAATCCTACCGGGTTAGTGCCTCCCGTAATTTCCGCCTCGTTGTCATGTTTGGTCTTGTCCCAGGGCGTGGTATCCACATAGAGATAATCCACCAGTGCCTCCGGATCATTGTCGTCAGCTTCCGGTTTCCCGTCAAAGGTAGGTCTCACGTTCTCCGGGGTGAAGAAATGCTGGTGGATATTCTCCTGCCCGTTCTCCACGAACTGGCCGTTCATTAACTCTCCTTTGGAATTGTAGTAATAGATAAACATCAGGTAAACCGGGGCCGGGGTAAAGTTGTTTCCATTTTTATATTCGCCGTTTTTCTGAACGTAAAACTTGCCCTGGCTTCCTTCAGCAAGGGTCCATCCACTGCCGGTCTTCAGTTCATAAGTGATCTCCTGGACACGTTTCATATACCTGGCTGGGGATTCCGGATTTTGGTGGGGACCTCCGGCCTTCTGTATCTCGTTCCAGTCAGCGTGCAGGTGGCATTCAACGAGGCGGACGGTCATTTTTGCCGGGTCCTCATGCAGCTTGTTCTTCGTCTCGTCTTCTGGTATTACAGGATCCTTGCTGCAAGAGTTCAGCGACAGGACAAGGGACACTCCTATCAGAAGTGCCCACACGGTTTTACATGCAATTGTTCTCATTTTTCTTTTTATTTATTAGTGTTGATTATAGTTGTTATAAATTAAAAAATCCAGTTTACACCGCAACGCACATCACGTCCCATATCATGCGCATAGTAACGCGAGCGGTTGGTGTATTCCTTGTACTCACGGTTCAGGAGGTTGTCTGCCGACAGCATGAACCGGACCTGGTGTCCCCGTTTCACGGGAAGTTCAAGAGCAGCGTCGAACCCGAGGAGATGGTACGCCGGGGGAGTATACGGGATAAGATCCGTGTCCGGATCAAACCGCCTCTGTTTTGCGGTGAAACGGTGCCTGATGTTCAGACGCAGCCTGAGATGCGATTTCGTCTCGTGTATCCACGCAAGTTCATGGCTGAAACGGAAGGAGGGAATATAAGGAAGATAATTACCCTTTGTCCGTTCGTTTGCCCGTATAAAGGAGACGACGGCATGGTAGTCCCATGAACCGCCCGGAGTGAAACGCAGGTCAAAGTCCATACCGCGGAAGAAAGCCGGGGTCTGCCTGTACTGGAAGACCGGGTATGCCCCCGAAATCACGGTGACTGTCTCTTTCTCCGGCCCGTCATAGATATAGCCGTCCACCCATTGCAGGTAACCGTCCAGACAGACGCTGAACATCCCGTCGCCGTAACGGAGGGAAGATATCCATTTGTAGCTTCTTTCCGAGTGCATCGCAGAGTCTCCCCTGACAAACATCCCAGATCCGAGCTCGTTCCCGTTGCTGTACAGTTCATACACGTGAGGGGCACGCCAAGCCAGACCGAAGTTGGAGGTGAGCCTCCAGCGTCTGGAAAGTTGATAGTGTCCTCCCAGGCTGTAGGACACGTTGTTAAACTTTCTTGTCCCGCCATAGGGGCTTCCCGTCCAGTCATAACCACTGGCACGGGTTTCCTGCATATCCAGGCGGAGGCCTGCTTCAACGCCTCCCCTGGCCAGATGATATTTCCCGATTCCGTATATCCCTGCCTGTGTCTCCGTGTAGTTCGGGATAACGGGCACGAATCCGGTACCCGCGCGGCTGTGGTTCTCGATGAACATGACCTGACCTCCCGCCTCGACCTGCCAGGAGCGGTAATCCCGCTTCCAGCGCAGAAGATGCTGGAATGAATTCAGGTGCAGGGAAACCGCCGGAATGTTAGAATCCAGCCGCCGGACACGGTTTTCCTGCCTATCGTCCTTCTGCCAGGTACTCTGCCAGTGAATACTTCCCCCCTTCTTCATGCCGAGCCGCATCCTGCCGAATGCGATCTGATGGGTGACCTCCTGGCAGGGAGGCCTGATACCACGGGAGAAGGGATCCGTGTGCAGGGGGCGACCAAGCCGGATACGTTCCGCCAGCAGGTCCTCGCTACCCATCTGGGCGCTGAGCATCACCCCTGTCCGGCTGTAGAAGCGGCTGTAGAAACCTTCCACTCTCAGACGTCCGCGGTCATAGCCCAGAGAGGCGGAAGCGTGATACTCTCTGGTTCCCGTGTTGTTCAGAAGATAGTGCGCAGTGGAACGGTCCCCGGAATTTGACCAGGTTCCTTGCAGACGCCAAGCGAAATCACCGGGAAAAGCACCTTCGAGCTGTCCGGTAGCCACGTAGCGACGCCCGTTACTTCCGTAAAGTGCGGAGATTCCCCCTTGAAGGGAGCGTTTTCTGAAAGGAAGCGGAGACTGCTCCATGACGATAATCCCTCCAAGGGCATCCGAACCGTATCTTACCGCATCGGAGCCCTTGATTACCGAAACAGAGGAGCTGCCGTTCATGTCCACTTCGGGAGCGTGGTCGGCCCCCCATTGCTGCCCGGTCTGGCGGGCACCGTTATGGATGATCAGTATCCGGTTCCCGTACATTCCTTGGATAACGGGTTTGGATACAGCGGTTCCCGTGCTGATGGAACTTACCCCGCTGACACGTTCGAGCAGGGTGGCAAGCGAGGTTCCCAGCGCGTTCCTGATCTCGGGAGATGAAAGGCGCCGGCTCACCACGTTGGGTGACGCCCCGGCACGTTCACCGGTCACGACCACTTCCCCGAGTTTTTGTATGTCCGGGGAGAGACATACGGTATGTATGCTACTTTCTTTGAATACCTCGTTCAAAGGCACACGCCGGGAACCGTAACCCAGGCACTGCACGAGGACCGTATCCATGAAACACGTTCCATGACCGAAAACAATCATTCCACGGGGGGAGCTGACAAGTAACCGTTCCCCGGTCAGGATATAGGCCCCTTCAATGGGAAGCCCGCTTTCCTGGTCAATGACCAGCAGAGTATCGCGTGTACCCGTCGATTGCCGGTCAGCCTGTACCCGTGCTTCCATGGGAGAAGGGAGGGTACATAGGCAGACAACAAGCAGGCACGCATACTGGAGATATGCATGAAATGTCATACTTGAAAAAATATAAACGGGTTATAATCTGTTAAGACAGGACATGAAAAGCCCCTGCACGCAATCACAGTGATGGCATGCGAATCCCTCAAGGGAGTTATGACAAACACACAGGGGGTGCACGGAGGAAATGCGGGAAAAGAATGACGATGACATCTGTTTCCCCGGAGATAAGATACCTTACAGGCCTGCCAGTCGGAATATAATCGTATATAAAAATCCCTGCCTCGACAAACGGGGAGAGCGTAAAGAGACAGATGGTACAATTTTCAGGAGAATCGTGACGGGAGTGCCCCTGTTCGTTATGGGATACGCACGAATGTTCCCCGTGAACATGAAAAGCTTTCACGAGGAAAAAGGGCATCAATGTCAGCAACAACATACATGCTATGACAGCCCGCTGTCTCTGTCTTTTTTTCGTACGATCCATTAGTTTGCAAAATTAACGGTTTTAATCATCACTCGCAATACCTACAAATAATGATTTGCAAGCATAAACACCATGTATATTTGTTACGGATACCAGACAGACCGTTTTATTCCTCCAACCAGTCGTCTGAGAGCCCGAAACTCCTGTCACGAAACAATTCAGCCAGACCTGAGATTTGTTTGAAACGGAGTAACTCGTTCTTGTCCATGCCTATGTTGCGCATGATCCAGCTGTCGGACATACCCGATTTTGACAGTTCCGCCACAATACCTGTCATAAGTTCCAGCGAGTGCATTCCCCTGGCCCTGTTATGACGGATAGTCGAGGCCATCCTGTTCGAGATGTCTTTGTTTATGACTGTTACAGGCAGCAATCCGTTCTCGCGCTTGTAAATCCTGACGGATGTTTTCATAACCAGATAGCGGTGGTAACCGTCAACCAGCTCGTAGATATCCTCTTCTTCCCGGTAATAACACACGAGGGGCATCGTGTAGCCGTCTTCCCAGATGGACAGTTCCAACAGTTTCATCTCCGGGGGAGCAACGACATTCGGGTTATAGCTGTTGGCCACGATTTTCTCGACTGGCACGGCCTTGACGTTATACGCCGGACTTTTAAAACTTGACATGACAATCACAATTTATATCTTTTCAAAACTCTCTCTTTCATCTCCCTCTCCCGTTTGGTCTGCGTGAAACCCATATACTTGCAGGTATGATCGTTTTTCAGGATGCAGACGCACATTCGTTTGTAAGTGGGTATTTCACGAAATTCAGGGATATCTATCTCGTCTATATACTCCATGCGGACGGGCCTCTTGTCAGTCCGGTATGCCGTGCATTCTTCCACCGTGAACGGTACACCGGCCGCACGCAGCTTCCCGATCGTTTCCTCTCCCAGGCAGCCTCCTTTTTCTCTCCAGAATTTCTGGCTCACCCTCAGTTTCTCCAGGTAGTTCTCCCTTGTCGCCCGAGGAAGCGTGTCAAGGAGGAAGTACATGTACTCTTTCCACGTGAACCCGTCCGGACAACTGATGGAGCGCCAGCCCATTGCAACCGTGTTCCCGTACATTCCGGCGAAACTGACGCCGTTGACCCGGCTGACCATGCGTCCCCAGGTATCCGGATCAATAACTTTATAAAGATGTAGGGTCGAAACGGCCTGTGAGATAAACGGGCTGGCCACCCTCTGGCGGGACAAGGGAATCCCGGCCTGGTAATACAAGTCATACAAACGGTTATAATCCCAACCATACCGGGCATACCCCGTCCACACGTCCGTTGTCTTCCAGTCGTATATCGGGTAGGCGTTATAAGTGTAATATCCTACACGGTGAGTCCACTTGTAGTTGGCCAGCTTACGGTAATTCTTGTCGGAATGAATCGCCCGCCACCGGTTGAAGCTCTCCTGCGTGCGGATCCCCACGAGGCAGCAAACACGCTTGCATCCCTTCTTACGACGTATCCAGGAAGGGAAAAGAGACTGGAAGTCGTAATCCCACAGGCTGTCGTTCCAGAAATCAAAATCTTTCACGGTAAGAGCGGTGCCCGGCATCTGGCGAACCCAGATATTCTGGTACCCCTCTTGCCAGGGACGCCAGTACTGCTGGTACATGGAAGTACATGTGGGTACCTTGAAGGGGACACAACAGTGGAACACTTCAAGGATATCCCGGTTGTTGGAAAACATCCTTTCCACGTACTCCGTGCTCTGGCGGTACTGCACCTCGTAATCCATGTGGAACACACCCAGTTTTCTACCGGGAGCATGCATGCGGATATAATCCATGCACAAATGGAGAAGGATGCCGCTATCCTTGCCACCGGAAAAAGAGACATACACGTAATCAAAATAGTCAAAGATGATCTTCAATCTCCGGTTGGCGGCCTCGTGGACATCCATCCGGCGCATCATGCCCCACCTCCTTCATGATAACGCATCTTGACATACTTCTTCCACTCGACACAGGGGATAAAATTCTTCATTGAAAAGTCTTCCACGTGGCGTTCGTGTACAACGGCCACAAGGGAACCATCAGAAGAAAAATCATGGATAATACGGTCCAATAACATCTCTATTACAGAGGAGTTATCCCCGCTAATATAGTAGTTATCTATGCAATTGTTTGTCAAGGTCATTTTCACGGGCATGAATCCCAACACCCTTTGCTCATCCATGGCAATGTACCAGACATGGTTACGCGTCGTTTTGAAAGGGTAATTATTATTTTGCCGCAATACGGCCGGGTTCATTACCAAAGGGGCGACAAGGTCAAAAAGCCGACCGTCCAATCCTTGTAACTTCAGAATGTTCATGATTCCAATCCGTTATTACTAAAAATCGAATGTGTACCTATTATGCGTTTGTCCATGATTTCCGACATTATCATGCCGCAAGCACGTTACAAATGACTATCCGCAAACATGGATATCAATGGGGACGGGAATGATACCTCCTGAGTTTCCAAAAGGGAGAAAAACATAAGAATGAACAATAATGCCACGGGAACGATCTCCACACCCCATTCCCCTATCAGCTCAAAAGTCACGTGCAGGTCACATACCCTTCTTTCCGAAAACATATGACCGGAAAGGCAGGAGCAGAGAACACGGAAAAAACAATTCAAAATTTAGTACATGATATTAAAAAATTATACATTGAAAATCAGAGGAGCTACCCGCCAATCAACTGGTGATTGGCGGGTGCCCTCTGGCTTAAAATAAAAAATCACCTTACCAGATTCGGGTTTTTCTGGGAATCCATATCAGGATATGGAAGATACATCAGATTGTCACTCCATGTCCTGTTCGTATATTCTACAGACTCCTTTACCAGGATCCCGTCGGCGACTTCAACAGCCGTGTTCTCCGCTCTTTCCTTAAAGGTGTCTTTCAGTCTGTTCATACGGAACTGGTCCGCACGGCGTGTGACAAGGGCCACCCAGTAGCCTGCCACCTCCCAACCATGCTCCTTATAAGCCGCTTCGGCAAGGTCATCTGCAGAAAGTCCGGTGAGCGGTTCCAGTCCGGCACGCTCGCGGACATCATTCAGACACTTGAATGCCAACTCGTCCGTCTGCCCCGTCCTGGCCTTGGCTTCCGCATACCACAACAAAACCTCCGAATAACGAATGATTCTATGCCGATGGTCATTACACATGTTCTGACTGGCCGGTTTTGTATAATCATACGGGGCACTGGTATTCACTTTTGACGCAGGATCCCAGTTGACGGAGAATATACTGAACATGGGGTGATGTTCCGGAACGACAGGGGTACCGTCCTCCTTCAACTCCCACCAGTCAACCAACGTTCCGTCTTTCAGACGAATCTTGGGATCATAAGTCGCATCTTTTCTCGGACCGTCAGGAAACTCCTTCCAGAAACGAATTTCACCCCAGGCGTCTCCCCAGCCGCCCAGCGATTCAAACTGGTTACATGAAGTAAGCTCCGAATCCTGTGCCCAATCCACGAACGGTGAATAATTTATGCCGAGCACCGTCTCATTATTATAGTTATTGCTCATAGCATACACATCTTTGTAATCCTTATCGAGCTTATACTCGTATTCACCTCTGTTCACACCCTCAATGACCTCCTTCGCCTTTTCAGCAGCCTTTGCGTAATATTCCGTTTTGTTCATCGGCCAGCCGGCCATAGCCATATACACTGCTGCCAAAGTAGATTTGGCTGCCTGCCGGGTTACATACACATTCACTCCGTTCAGAAAGCGGGGGCTGCCACTGTAACCCGTAGGCAATACGGCCTCAGCTTCGGTCAGGTCCTGCACAATATGACCATACACTTCTTCCACGGGGGATAGAGGTTTGGTATAATCATCGTTGACATTGTCCAGATTCATCGGCAGCGGTCCCCAAAGTCGCACCAGGGTAAAATAAGCGTATGCCCTCCAGAATTTAGCCTGCCCGAGGGCGATATTTATCTCATCTTGAGTGGTAGGTGTTTTAGAGGCCCCCTGTATGATCAAATTGGCAGCCTTTACAATGGCATAATGCATGTTCCACGCATCTTTGACACCCTTGTTGTTGTTTGCTGCGGCAAACTTGTCCATTTCTGCGGCAGGCTGTTTGTTGCTCCCCGGATTGGTCGTTATATCATCCCCCTGCCACTGGGGCAGCTGCATGTTCGTATATACCTGTGAAAGATTGACTTTCTGGTAAAGGGCATATATGCTCATGTTCAATTCATCCTGGGTAGAGAAGAAGTTTTCCGGAGTGAGTTTTCCCCTGGGATCTTCCGTTAAGAAATCACTGCACGACATCAGTGAAAATGACAGGGCAACCATAGTGCCTGCTATTATTTTTATTTTCATAAGTTCTTCTATTTTAGATTTAAAAATTCATCCGGAGACCGAATGTGAATGTTCTTGGGGAAGGATAGGCTCCCATGTCAATACCCGCGTCAACGTCAACGCTGCTGTTCGAGAAGGTAGTACCGGCCGGATCCATCCCCTTGTACCCGGTTATTGTAAAAAGGTTCTGACAGCTGAAAGTAAGCCGCAAATCAGCGAATCCCGTTGTCTTTTTGGGGAAAGTGTATGAAAGACTGATATTCTCCAGACGAAGGAAGTCCGCGTTCTCCAGCCATTTGGTTGAAACCGGCTGCAGATTATTTCCACCTTCGGTCAGGCTCGGGTATGTTGCCGAAGAGCCAATCTTGTCGAATCCCTTCAGATAGGCGTCTGCCAGAGTTACAAAGCGGGAATTCCCTTCGGCCGAAGCCATCGTATATCTTACAAGATTCAAACGCTTGGCTCCGAAAGATCCGTTGAAGAACAGGTTCAGATCCCAGTTTTTATAAGACAGGGAGTTGTTCCATCCCAGGGTGAAATCGGGATTGGCCTTGCCGATGACCTTGCGGTCGCCACCGTCTATCATCTGATTGCCATCTACATCCGTGTAGGTGTCATGTCCCTTTTCATCCAAGCCGGTCCATTCATATCCCCAAAAAGTACCGATGGCCTCACCCGGCTTGATAATGGTGGCATAATCAACCATACCGGCAGCCGGACTGGAGCCGTTGATGAAATCATTCTCACCACCGGAAAGGCGTTCCACGCGGTTCTTCAAATAAGTACCGTTCAAGGTGGAGGTCCATTGGAACCGGTCATTCTGCATAATCCGGGCGGTCACGCTCAAATCAATACCACGATTACTGATTTCGCCGTCATTCACCCAAAAAGAGTTACCGCCGACATATCCGGGGATACTTCTTTTAAGCAACGCATCTGTAGTGCGTTTATAGAAATAGTCCACACTGAAATTCAGCCGCCTGTCAAACAGGGAGAACTCCAAGCCCAGGTCGAACTGTTTGGTCTTCTCCCACGTAAGCTCAGGAGTCGCTATGTCATTTGCCCAATAACCGGTAAAATTACTGTTGGTTCCAAAATTGTATGCAGTAGCACTCATAAGGCCCATGGTCGCGTAAGGACTGATAGCCTGGCTACCCACAATACCATAACTGGCGCGAAGTTTAATGTCCTGAACCGAGGAAACATCCTTCATGAAATCCTCATTGCTCAACGTCCAAGCTGCGGCAATAGAAGGAAAGTACCCCCATTTCTTTTTGGCAAAGCGAGAAGAACCGTCGGCACGAAATGTTCCGGTAAGCATATAACGATCCTTATAATTGTACATGACACGGGCCACTCCCGACATCAACGCCCATTGCTCGTAACCATTGTTTGCATCACGAGAGGAAGCCATACCCACATTCCACCAGCCCACACCCTCGGTCAGCAGGTTGTTACCGGTTATACCCATTGTCCTGGTTTCGGAGGAGGTCACCTCATATACGGCCGTGGCTGTCAGATGATGGTCGTTCCAAGAACCCGTATATGTCAGGTTGTTGGAACTCTGCAGCATCAGGCGGTAAGTGTCATTGTTGCCCATACCACTCTTGGTCCCCACTCGTTTGGAGCTGAAACTATAACTTTTCCCGTCATAATAGTCCACGCCATTGGTTGTGGTGAATGTCAGCCCCTTCATTATATCAAGGCGCAAATCAACACGTCCGTTGAAAACATTGGTCATTGTCTCTCCCGACTGCAACTTTAGGATACCGACCGGGTTGGAAGCTATGGAATTATAAGTATCGGTGTTATAGTTCCCGTTTTCGGCCATCATCGTCATGGTAGGCGAATAGTTCAAAGCAATCCAGATCGGATTATCCTTACCGGAGGCAAAAGATCCCCCGCGACGCACACCGTGGGAAGCATTGATGTCAGCCGTGATATGCAGCCAGTCGGTAAGCTGTGAGGAAAGATTCGCCTTCGCCTGATAACGCTCGTTCTTCGATTCAATGACCACACCTTCCTGGCTCATGTAGTTGGCGGAAATGTAATATTGGGTCTTCTCGCTACCATTGGAAAGAGCCAACTTGTAATTCTGGGTGATCCCCGTACGGAAAATCTCATCCTGCCAGTCGATGCCCGCCGTTCCGTTCTGATAGGATTGCATCTCTTCGTTTGAGAAATCAATACCTTTGACCTCCTTGAGCGCCAGAGCGTAATCGTATGCTCCAAGGATATCGTATCTCTTATATACATTGGAAACTCCCACTGATGCGTCGAACATAATTTCACGCACACCGGCTTTACCACTCTTGGTAGTGATCAGAACGACCCCGTTCGAACCCCTGGAACCGTATATGGCAGTGGACGATGCATCTTTGAGAACCTGCATCGAACGGATGTCCTCGGGATTGATACCGTCCAAACCGCTTTCGCGGACGATTCCGTCAACCACATACAAAGGGTCGTTGCTTTTGCTGATGGAGTTAGCACCGCGGATGCGGATTTTCACGCTTCCCCCGGGGACGCCGCTGTTCTCAACATGAACGCCACTGACACGCCCCTGAAGAGCGTCTGCAACCTGGGTTATAGGCTGGTCCTTGAAATTTTTGTTGTCCAGCACGGCTACGGAACCGGCCATATCCGCTTTTCTTACAGCACCATAGCCAATAACAACCACCTCGTCAAGGACTTCGGCATCTTCCTTCAAAACGATGTTTAACGGTTCACCTGTCCAGGCTATTTCCTGGCTCTGATAGCCGACATAAGAAACAACAATTATATCCCCTTTTTTTACGTTCCTAAGGGAAAAATCACCGTCAAGTCCCGTAATGCTGCCGTTTGTCGTCCCTTTGACAAGTACGGATGCGCCGATAATGCTTTCGCCATTGGCATCTTTGACAACTCCTTGACAGATATCACTCTGTTCGATAATTTGTCCCCTCAGGGAAGGGTAGTCAGGGAACGCATAAACCTGCATCCCACACAATAGCGAGAGCGACAGAATTGCTCCCGCTGTTTTTTGAAGTGTATTCATAAATTATTTAGTTAGGAAAAAAAGTTCGATAAGAAACATGTTCAGGCGTTATGCTCTTTTCAATACAAGTTCTGTATTCTACCCGGATCATATCTCCTTGGTTGAAACGCTGAAAGTTTCAATAAGGGTATTACCATCTGTTATATATTCTTTTTCCAAACGGTTAACCTCCTTGTCGTCAATGTAGCCTATTACTGTTATATGAAGCCGTTTACCCGCCTCCGAGATACTGGAAACCGAACCGGCACAGGTCATGAAAAACGCATTCCCATTTGTACGACAAGACATAGCTGCCGTCCTTATTTGGGCAGAATAGGAATCACCAATGTATTCTCCCTTGTCATTGTACAACTTGGCGGGACCACCCTTGTCAGCACCACCGATACTTACACTCACTTCAAATGAATCTGTGTCACCGGACTGTTGGATTACAATTTTATGAATTCCTGTCTGAAAATCAGATGCGTTTTCCGTTCGTTCATTGTCACATCCTACAAATATAAATCCGGCCAAGAGCAATACAACACTCCATAATGTGAATTTACTTTTCATATTTATATTTACAACAATAATTGATAAAAATAATATATCTATAAATCTTGCCAAAAAGAATATTAATCATCTAAGGCAAACAAATTATCTAATTAACAACAATATATTTATTGAATATAATACGCAGCCCATTATTCATTGTGCAAAGAAAAAACAAGATAAAATATTATTGATTATCATTTTAGCCCTATAATTTATCAATATGGCCTAATAGTTTGGAATATATAAACAAAATATTATACAATAAGATAAATACATCAAATAAAAATACCTTAGATTTATATTACAAAGGAGATGATTATGGCAAATTTCTATGTTTCATGTAATGTGTCAAAGTATAATAAGAGAAATAGAGAGGAGCTGTAAGGTTATTTTAGGACAAGTCAGGGTGAGAAGTAAGAGAAAAACGACTTTTTCCAATCATTGGATGCGTAAATACCCCAATTTGATAAGGGATTATATACCAAAGGCTCCCAATCAATTATGGGTAAGCGACATTACTTATATTGAGATGGCAGGGTGTTTTGCTTATCTAGCACTTGTAACAGATGCCTATTCTCATAAGATCGTTGGTTGGGAGCTTGCTCCATCACTTCGTGCTTGCAATGCTCTTGCTGCCTTGAAAATGGCTTTAAATAGTTTACCGGAAGGATATTCCGGGCTTATTCATCATTCAGACAGAGGAAGCCAATATTGCAGCGCCAGTTATGTTAATTTGCTAACGCAGCATAAGGTACAAATTAGCATGACGGAAAGTGGCGATCCACTTGAAAATGCAATAGCAGAAAGAATAAATGGCATTCTGAAAACAGAATGGATATACGATGTTAAGCTAAAATCATGGCAGGAAACTATTAACTTCATTAGTCGAATTATTGATTTATATAATAATCAAAGACCGCATCAGAGTATCAGTTATATGGTTCCTGCCTTGGTTCATCAAACAAATATTAAAACGGAACGCAAATGGAAGAATTATTATCGAAAGAGGAATGTACTTAATGAAGAAGTCTCTATCTTTGAGCCGAAGTGTAAAGGCACAGCAGGACTAAAACATTCAATTCCTGATAATGTCAAGCTCATATAGGACAAAGTAATATAATCTGTAAAGTTTTTCTAGGACAAGATAATTCATTGGTGCAAGGTGCAGCTATATACAGATATAGCTGCACCTTGCACCAATGAATTACATCCTAAAAATCAATGATTTACATTTTTAGTAACAAGAATAGGTGCAAATCCTTTTTTGCACTTATTCTGTTACTTACACTTTTCTTGTTTTTCCGTTTACACAGAAAACTAAAAATCTCCTGTTTTTTTCTTTTTCGGTCAAAATTAGTATATTTGTATCAGTTCTAAAAGTGAAGCAAAGCAATGCACTGAAATTAGCACCGCTACCAAATCGCTACCAATTACCAGGCTTATCGCTCTTTACGCTTTATCAATCAGCCGATTAAAAGAAAATCTTAGTTTTTAAATGAAAAATTACTCGTTGAAATACTCAAAAACCTTCCAATAAGTGGGATAGAAGTGCATCGTGTCCGATAACAGTGAAAATCAGTGAAAGAATTTAAAAGAGAAACAAATGCAATAGAATTATTTGGAAGAAATACAATGAAGGCTTACATTTGTCATGTGATTTTTTTCATAGTATTAGATTTAAGGTTAACAAAGGTTGGAGCAAAGCGTTGCTCCTTTTTTTATGTTTATGATAAACTAAGCTAATAATTGATACATTCCTCCCACCAATACACGAATTACACCTTTCATTTCAAGTTCGAAAAGAATTGCATTCATTTTCTGTACAGGAATATCTGCTTCAACAACTAATGTATTAATCTGTAAATCTCCTTGTTTCTCCAGAATATCAACCACCTTTTGCTCGTCCTCGGATAAGTCAAGGAAAAGACTGCGTTGCACATTTTCCACTTTCGCCGGATGAGCAGCAATATCCCAACCCATTGCCGATACAAAGTCGTCTGCCGAAAGAAGTAAAGAAGCCTTATTATCCCGAATCAGTTGGTTACAGCCTTTGGAATATTCATCATTCAGGCGTCCCGGGAAAGCAAAGCAGTCCCGGTGATAGCCTTCGGCTAGTTCGGCAGTGATTAACGAACCACCCTTCTCGGCAGACTCAATAACAATTGTAGCGTCACACATACCGGCAACGATACGGTTGCGGCTGACAAAGTTATGGCGGTCGGGATTCGTTCCGGTCAGGAATTCAGTTAACAGCCCACCATTATCAAGCATATCAATAGCTGTCTTTCGATGCACATAGGGATAGATGCGATCCAAGCCATGGGCAAGAACTCCTACCGTAGAAAGCTGATTGGCTAATGCTGCACGATGAGCGTTTATATCGATTCCATAAGCCAAGCCACTGACTACCAAGACATCAGGGCACAGTACTTTCAGATCGTGCAAAAAAGAAGCACAAATACGGGTTCCATAATCAGTGGCATGACGAGTACCTACCATATTAACGACACGGAGGGCATTCAAATCTGTATTTCCTTTGAAGAAAAGAACAACGGGAGCATCCTCACACTCTCTCAATCGGGAAGGATACTCCTCGTCGGTTATGATCAGGCAACGAATATTATTCTTCTGAACAAAATCAAATTCCTGCTTCGCACGGTCAATGGCTTGCGGGCAATCCAACGCATTCACTACACGCCGACTTATTCCCGAAACACATTCAAGAAGTGCCTCGCGGTTATGGAATATGAACCCGGCACTTCCCGCCTCGTCCATCAAATGTTTCGCTCCAATATGCCCGATACCAGGCACCATTGTCAAAGCAATACTATAAATTTGTTCTTCTTCGGAGCTATTCATTTCAGGTAAGGTGCAAAGACGTTATCAAACAATTCGCTGTCACTCAAACGTCCATTTACTACACATACCGTTTCAACAGTGGATTTCACTACTACTTTATTATCACTTTTCCGGAAAATATCCTGATAAAACACATACTTAATGCCTTCTTTCTTCATATATAGCTTGGATACAAATTCATCTCCACTCTTCAACGGAGTTTTGAAAGCCATATTGATGCGTGCTACTACGGGATCGACTCCCTGCTCATGAAGCGCTGCAAAGCTAACGCCGACCGAGGTCAGAAATTCATGCCGGGTATGTTCCAGATAATGCTGATAGTTGGCATTATTGACAATACCTTGAAGGTCGCATTCATAATCACGCACCTTCATTTCCAATTCATAGATATAGTTCATTTATCGTGAATTAAAGATTAGAGAATAATGACCGGAGCTAGCCTCTTTTCTGTTCGATATCCAGCCCTTTAAACTTTTTCAGTTCTTCGGTAGATACCAGTTTATACAGTTTGTCGCTCGGACGTATCTTATCCGACTTCATAGAGAAATGCTGCCCTTTCTTTACGGTCTGCACCGGTTCCAGATCAACACGCGCTTCATCCAATGTCATAAAAACAGCGCCGGTAGTCGGTCCTGTAATCAACAGTTTGTCGCCTACGCTAACCTCGGCAGCTTCAACCAAAAACTCGGAGACTCCGATGTTAGAAAAGTATTTGATCCCTTTTCCCACGTAAATCTTACGTTCCGTTGCCGCCGATCCATAATTGCGGGTCCATTCTCCCAAACGCTGTCCGAGATAGTAGCCGTCCCAGAAACCACGGTTGAAAACGGTCTTCAGGCGTTCATCCCATGCTGCAATCTTTTCATCAGTAAAGGTATCTTCCAGATAGGCTTTGATAGCTTCTTTGTAGCATTCCACCACTGTGCGCACATACTCAGGTCCACGGGCACGACCTTCAATCTTGAACACACGCACACCTGCATCCAACATCTTATTCATAAAATGAATAGTTTTCAGGTCTTTCGGCGACATGATATATTCGTTATCAATATCCAATTCCACATCCGTTTCCTTATCACGAACGGTATAAGAACGACGACACACCTGCATACAAGCACCCCGGTTGGCAGAATGGTTCATCTCATGCAAAGAAAGATAGCATTTACCCGAAACAGCCATACAGAGCGCACCATGACAGAACATTTCAATACGAAGCTGTTCGCCACTCGGACCGCAGATATGTTCTTCCTGTATCTGCCGGTAAATCTCCGCTACCTGTTCCAGATTCAATTCACGGGCCAGTACCACTACATCAGCAAACCGGGCATAGAATTTCAACGCTTCTGCATTGGAGATATTCAGCTGGGTGGAAAGATGCACCTCCTGCCCTATCCGGCGGGCATAGTCCATCACTGCAACATCAGCCGCAATCACAGCCGAAATTCCCGCTTCCTTAGCCGCATCGACAATCGTATGCATTAAAGGAATATCTTTATCATAGATAATAGTATTCACCGTCAGGTAGCTTTTCATCCCATGCTCATCGCACGTGCGGGCTATTTCCCGCAAGTCATCAATCGTGAACGTATTAGCCGAACGGGCACGCATATTCAAGTTTTCTATACCGAAATAGATAGAATCGGCACCTGCCTGAATGGCCGCAGCTAGAGATTCGCGCGAACCTACAGGAGCCATAATTTCAAAATCTTTCAAACTAAGACTCATAGAATATATACTTATTTGTATCAGTTAAGCAAATGAATGCGTACAAAGGTAGGCTTTTTTCCGTATTTTTGCAGCGAAAAGAAGAAGTTACTTCAATCATAAACAGCAAATAACAAAATCGTATATGAAGATTAACCATATAGACTTGGGAAAACATCCTATCCTGCTTGCTCCCATGGAAGACGTGACCGACCCGGCTTTCCGCCTGATGTGCAAAAAGTTCGGAGCGGACATGGTATATACTGAATTTGTATCGAGTGACGCACTGATACGTGCTGTCAGCAAGACAGCGCAGAAGTTAAACATCAGTGATGAAGAACGTCCCGTCGCCATTCAGATATACGGCAAAGATACGGAAACCATGGTGGAAGCCGCAAAGATTGTGGAACAGGCACAGCCTGATATTTTGGATATTAACTTCGGATGCCCGGTGAAAAGAGTGGCCGGAAAGGGTGCCGGAGCAGGAATGTTGCAGAATATCCCTCAAATGCTGGAAATTACCCGTGCTGTAGTGGATGCGGTAAAAATCTCCGTAACGGTGAAAACCCGTCTGGGGTGGGACGCCAACAACAAAATTATCGTAGAGCTGGCAGAACAGTTACAGGATTGCGGTATTGCCGCATTAACCATACACGGTCGTACCCGTGCACAAATGTACACCGGAGAAGCGGACTGGACGCTGATAGGAGAAGTAAAAAATAATCCGCGGATGCATATCCCGATCATCGGCAACGGGGATGTGACAACGCCTCAACGCTGCAAGGAGTGTTTCGACCGTTATGGAGTGGACGCTGTTATGATAGGCCGTGCCAGCTTCGGCCGTCCATGGATATTTAAAGAGATGAAGCATTATCTGGAGACAGGCGAGGAACTGCCGCCACTAAGTTTTGAATGGTGCATGGAAGTCCTCCGCCAGGAAGTGATTGACAGTGTAAACTTACTCGACGAACGCAAAGGTATCTTGCACGTGCGCCGTCACTTGGCTGCAAGCCCGTTATTCAAAGGAATCCCTAATTTCCGTGACACCCGCATCGCTATGTTACGTGCCGAGACCAAAGAGGAGCTGTTTCAGATATTTAATGAAATACTCACCAACAGAGAAAGTAGCCCGAAAAATTAAATACGATATTTATAGCATTGCATCCTTGAAGATAGTATTATGGAGCAATGCTATTTTATTTGAACATCGGTTGCGCAAACCACTTTTTAAACATCCAAGTTACCACCACGTACAACAGGAATGCGGAGAAAAAGCCTACAATAGCATCAATGACATAATGAGCCTGAATATATACAGTAGCTCCACAAAGCAGCATATAGAAAGGTATCAGGCAAGCAAACAGCTTCTTACTGCCCCGCCATGCCATAATCATCAGAATGGTAGAAATGCCGACATGCGAACTTGGAAATGCGGCCGTAGGCCGTTCGCCCACTTGTTGGGAGCCTTCCACTAAACTATAAAAGAACCCATGCTGATAGCCCGGACCGGGAAGCAATTCCTGATGATGATTGAAATAATCACCGATAGCCGGAAAAATTCCTTTAGAAACGTTATCAAATCCAATGGCAGGAAAATAGAATTGAGGTCCTGCAACAGGTACGAATATATATATCAGATAATAGATAAAGAAGGAAGTGACAAGCACAAAAGACATCTTTTCAAACCACTCGAACCTATAAATGAAATAGAATAACGCCACAATCAACATCATCGGATAATAGAAGAAATATCCCATATTGAACGCCTCACTGACCAGAAGATGCGGGAACGTATGACAGAACCAGATAGCAGGTTGCCCATTAAAAATAAACTGTTCGGTGATAGCGAAGACATGATCCAGATTCGGAAAGAACCGGTTGAACTCGAAAGTATCCGGATACCAGTAAGAAAGCAGGCTCATCTGAATGACGATGCGTACAAACGCCGAAAACTTACAGGGAGCAAGCCGGTAGAGATACATCAACAGAAAAGTCATTGCAGCAATCATAGCCCTATCCAGCAACATGTGCCATGGATGATCCATTCGCTGAAACAGGAATAGAATCAAAATGGAGGTCAACAGATTATAAATCAATGTAATCTTCTCCACAGCAAACAACCCTTTCCGGGTTTCTACTCGCTTAAATAAGTCTAAAGCCATCCTTCGTTTTTATACCAGGCAATGGTTTCATGGACTCCCTTTTCCAAATCATATTCGGGCGCATATCCCAGTTCATTAATTGTCGGGATGATGTCACATTGCCAATTGCGTTGTTTCATTATCTTATATTTATCCGAATTTAGTGTACTGCTCTTTCCGGAACGTGTAGCAATAAATTCAGCGAGCAAAGATATAACTTTTAGCACAATTAACGGACATTTCAGATGAAGAACAAACGGATTACCCAATTCTTTTTGTATCAGGTCCGAAAACGCACGACTCTTATACACATTCCCGTCTGTCAGGAAATACGTTCTACGGGTAACATTTTTCTCTATTCCCAGGAAAATAGCTTGCACAATGTCTTTCACATAAACAAAAGTAAGGTCTTGACGCCGGAAACCCACCGAGAAATCAACATGCTTCTGAATAGATTTCGCCATAAGGAAATAATCTGTTTCACGAGGTCCGTAAACTCCCGTAGGACGATAAATGACATAAGGAAAACCGGGAATACTCTGAATATACAGTTCCGCTTTCAGTTTACTGAACCCATAAGCCGTATTGGGCGCCGGAGTATCATCCGCCTCAATCGGAGTATAATCCTTCTCACGTACAGGACCGAATACACTCAACGTGCTGATATATATAAACTGCTTCGGAACCATATTCAACGCTTTCAGCGTGTCTATAAAATATTTAGTCTGGAGATAATTGACATAATCAAAAGTCTTTTTGTCAGAGCATTTGGTGACACCGGCACAATGAATGATATAATCAAACTTGTTATAAGTACCTTTATGCCCGGAGAGTTGGGCGCGAAGTTCATTAGGATGCGCAAAGTCCAGTTCCAGAAAATGAATCTTCCGGTTTTTCAAATATTTCTTACTGCTCGTAGAACGAATCCCTGCCCACACACCAAACCTTCGTTTCAACGCTTCCTCTACGATGAAACTTCCTATAAAACCGCTTGCGCCCGTAATTAAAACACTCTCCATTATTACTCTCTAGGTTCTGCGTGAATATTAATAAAAGTACCTCACTAAACATTTTCTTGATAATGCCACAAAGATACAATAAATATAAAACAAAAGCCATTTTGCTTTTCTCAATTATTATTTGTCGCACTCAACCCGTTGAAAAAAAACGATACCCTTTAAATACCACTTAAATACAACGATAAAATTATGAGTTATCCCCAACTTTGTAATATACCTTATCAGAACCAACCTGACCTATTACGGAAAATCAAATACAAGACTGCAAAGTTATTTTTCTTTCCTCAAAGTTTCGATAAGGAAAATATTCCTATATCTTTGTAACTAGATATTTTTAAAAGACTACATTATGGCGAAAAAGAAAGAAAAGAAAGAGAAGAAAGCCGGCAAGAGAATGAGTAAAAAACAGTTAGCCGCGCTATTGATAGACTTTTTCCATGCCAAACAAAGCGAGACGCTGAGCATGAAATATATTTTCTCAGAGTTACATCTCACCACTCACCCGCAGAAAATGCTATGCGTCGATATTCTTCACGAAATGCTGGATGATGACTATATCAGCGAAATAGAAAAGGGAAAGTTCCGTCTCAACAATCATGGAACAGAGATGACCGGCACCTTCCAACGGAAAAGTAACGGAAAGAATTCCTTCATCCCCGAAGGAGGGGGCGATCCTATCTTTGTGGCCGAACGCAACTCGGCCCATGCGATGAACAACGACAAAGTAAAGATCACCTTCTACGCCAAACGTAAAAACAAGGATGCCGAAGGGGAAGTAATAGAAATACTGGAACGTGCCAACGATACATTTGTCGGTACACTGGAAGTAGCCAAGTCGTATGCTTTTCTGGTGACGGAAAACCGCACACTTGCCAATGACATCTTTATCCCGAAAGAAAAGCTGAAAGGTGGTAAAACCGGAGACAAAGCAATTGTGAAAGTGACCGAATGGCCGGACAAGGCAAAAAATCCTATCGGACAAGTCATTGATATACTTGGCAAAGCCGGTGAAAACACTACGGAGATGCACGCCATTCTTGCCGAATTCGGTTTGCCTTATGTCTATCCGAAGTCGGTAGAGACAGCGGCAGACAAGATTCCCGCCGAAATTTCAGCCGAAGAGATTGCCAAACGTGAGGACTTCCGCAAAGTTACCACTTTCACTATTGACCCGAAAGATGCCAAAGACTTCGACGATGCACTTTCTATCCGCAAATTGAAAGAAGGATTGTGGGAAGTAGGTGTACACATCGCCGATGTGACGCATTACGTGAAAGAAGGAGGAATCATTGACAAAGAGGCAGAAAAACGCGCCACTTCCGTCTATCTGGTGGACCGCACCATTCCGATGCTTCCCGAACGATTGTGTAACTTCATCTGTTCCCTCCGCCCGAATGAAGAAAAGCTGGCTTTCTCCGTAATCTTCAATATTACCGAAAAAGGTGAAGTCAAGGATTCACGCATCGTTCATACGGTTATCAACTCCGACCACCGCTTTACTTACGAAGAGGCACAGCAAATTATCGAGACAAAAGAAGGAGACTTCAAGGAAGAAGTACTCACACTGGATACTATCGCCAAAGCACTTCGCGAAAAACGTTTCTCAGCAGGAGCTATCAACTTCGACCGTTACGAAGTGAAGTTCGAGATCGATGAGAAAGGGAAACCTATCAGCGTTTACTTCAAGGAGTCAAAAGACGCCAATAAGCTGGTAGAAGAATTTATGTTGCTTGCCAACAGAACCGTAGCCGAAAAGGTAGGACGTGTGCCGAAGAATAAGAAAGCCAAAGTGCTCCCTTACCGTATCCACGACCTGCCCGACCCGGAAAAGCTGGAAAACTTGTCGCAGTTCATCGCCCGTTTCGGCTATAAAGTACGTACAAGCGGTACAAAAACAGATATTTCAAAGTCTATTAACCACCTTCTGGACGATATTCATGGTAAGAAAGAAGAGAATCTGATTGAAACAGTTTCTATCCGTGCCATGCAGAAAGCGCGTTACTCTACGCATAACATCGGCCACTACGGACTGGCATTCGAATATTACACTCACTTCACCTCACCGATCCGCCGTTTCCCGGATATGATGGTACATCGTTTGTTGACGAAGTACATAAACGGAGGACGCAGCGTATCAGAAGCCAAATACGAAGACCTCTGCGACCACAGTTCGAACATGGAGCAAATAGCTGCCAACGCTGAACGCGCTTCTATCAAATATAAACAGGTAGAATTTATGAGCGAACGCTTGGGGCAGATTTACGATGGCGTAATCTCCGGTGTAACCGAATGGGGACTCTACGTAGAACTGAACGAAAATAAATGTGAAGGTTTGGTGCCCATCCGCGATCTGGATGATGATTATTACGAATTTGACGAGAAGAACTATTGCCTTCGCGGACGTCGTAAAAACAAGATATATAGTCTGGGAGATGCTATTACCGTTCGCGTAGCACGTGCCAACCTTGAGAAGAAACAATTGGATTTTGAATTAATAGAAAAATAAGTTCACCACAAAGGGGAAGCTAACAACCATTATGAAAACCTTTATCATCGAAGACAAACAAAGAATCGAGTCTATTATTCTTCATTGTGACGTTTGTTTTGTAGGTATAGTCGATATGGAAGGTAATCCATACGTAGTTCCGATGAACTTCGGTTATGAAGACGGCATTATCTATCTCCACTCCGGGCCCGAAGGCAGTAAAGTGGAAATGTTGGAACACAATAATAATGTCTGTATCACTTTTAGTCTCGGACACAAGCTTGTCTATCAGCACGAAAAAGTGGCTTGCAGTTACAGTATGCGTTCTGAAAGTGCAATGTGTCGCGGAAAAGTAGAGTTCGTTGAAGACATGGAAGAAAAACGTGGCGCATTGGACATTATCATGTGTCATTATACGAATAATGAATTTAATTACTCCGATCCGGCTGTCCGTAATGTTAAAGTATGGAAAGTACCGGTAGACCGGATGACGGGAAAAGTATTCGGCCTGCGAGCTGATGAAAAGCCATAGATATGAAAAAATTAGTATGTGGACTTACCTTGTGTCTGTCTGTCGGCAACATCTTTGCCGGCAGTACAAAAGACATATACAAGAAGAATTGGATTGACTTTAATAAGAACGGAGTCAAGGACGTATACGAAGACTCTGCCGCTCCTATTGAAGCCCGTGTTGCGGATTTGCTGTCGCAAATGACGCTGGAAGAGAAAACCTGCCAAATGGCTACTTTATACGGTTCGGGGCGGGTATTGAAAGATGCATGGCCCACTGCCGAATGGTCAAAGGAAATCTGGAAAGACGGTATCGGGAATATTGACGAACAGGCGAACGGATTGGGTAAATTCGGTTCCGAACTTTCTTATCCGTATGCCAACAGTGTAAAGAACCGCCACGAAATACAACGCTGGTTTGTAGAACAGACACGGTTGGGCATTCCCGTTGACTTTACCAATGAAGGAATACGCGGATTGTGCCACAATCGGGCTACCATGTTTCCTGCCCAATGCGGACAAGGTGCCACGTGGAACAAGAAACTGATCCGAGAAATTGCGAAAGTCACTGCTGATGAGGCAAAAGCGCTCGGATATACCAATATTTACGCCCCGATTCTGGACATTGCCCAAGACCCGCGCTGGGGACGGGTAGTAGAGAGTTATGGCGAAGATCCTTATCTGGCAGGCGAACTGGGAAAACAAATGATTCTCGGTCTGCAAGCCGAAGGGCTGGCAGCCACTCCGAAACATTTTGCCGTCTATAGTATCCCGGTTGGAGGACGTGATGGAGGTACACGTACCGACCCGCACGTGGCTCCGCGTGAGATGAAGACTCTTTATTTGGAACCCTTCCGCAAAGGAATTCAGGAAGCAGGAGCCTTAGGGGTAATGAGCTCTTATAATGATTATGACGGAGAACCTGTCTCCGGGAGTTATCATTTCCTTACTGAAATTCTGCGTCAACAATGGGGGTTCAAGGGATATGTAGTATCGGACAGTGAAGCAGTGGAATTCCTGCATACAAAACACCGCATTACCCCGACTGAAGAAGAAATGGCGGCACAAGTAGTAAATGCAGGACTGAATATCCGCACCAACTTCACCCCGCCACAAGATTTTATCCTCCCTTTACGCCGTGCAATCAGCGAAGGAAAAATCTCTTTGCATACCCTCGACCAACGTGTAGGTGAAATCTTACGTGTCAAATTTATGTTGGGGCTTTTTGATAATCCGTACCCAGGTGATGATCGTCATCCAGAAACGGTAGTACACAATGCCGCTCATCAGGAGGTATCTATGAAAGCGGCTTTAGAGTCTATTGTTCTTCTGAAAAACGAGAATCAGATGCTTCCGTTGTCCAAGAGCCTCAACAAAATAGCAGTTATCGGTCCGAATGCAGAAGAAGTGAAGGAACTGACGTGCAGATACGGCCCTGCCCATGCTCCTATCAAGACTGTATATCAGGGAATCAAAGAATATCTGCCTAATGCAGAAGTCAGCTATGCAAAGGGATGTAACATCATTGACAAGTATTTCCCGGAAAGTGAATTATACAATGTTCCTTTGGATACACAGGAACAAGCTATGATTAATGAAGCAGTAGAACTGGCAAAAGTTTCGGACATCGCTATTCTTGTATTAGGCGGAAATGAGAAGACGGTTCGGGAGGAATTTTCCCGTACCAGCCTCGATCTCTGCGGGCGTCAGCAGCAGTTGCTGGAAGCTGTATATGCAACAGGAAAGCCAGTAGTTTTGGTAATGGTAGACGGAAGGGCAGCAACAATCAACTGGGCCAACAAATACGTTCCCGCTATTGTGCATGCCTGGTTCCCCGGTGAATTTATGGGGAATGCTATTGCTAAAGTCCTTTTCGGAGATTACAATCCGGGCGGTCGCCTGGCTGTAACTTTCCCGAAGTCAGTAGGACAGGTTCCATTTGCATTTCCATTCAAACCCGGCTCCGATTCAAAGGGGAGAGTCCGTGTAGACGGAGTTCTTTATCCTTTCGGATATGGGTTAAGTTACACTACTTTTGAATATTCAGCCTTGAAGATCTCCAAACCGGTTATAGGTCCACAAGAAAACATGCCCCTTTCGTGTATCGTAAAGAATACCGGGAAAAGAGCTGGAGATGAAGTAGTTCAGCTTTATATTCGGGATGATTTCAGCAGTGTGACTACCTACGACAAGGTGTTACGTGGCTTCGAACGTATTCATTTGCAACCGGGAGAAGAACAGACAATCAGCTTTACCCTTACTCCTCAAGACTTGGGGTTATGGGACAAGAACAATCAGTTTACGGTAGAACCGGGTAGTTTTTCAATAATGATAGGAGCTTCATCACAAGATATACGGTTGAAAGGAAGTTTTGAAGTGCAATAAACCCCAATCAATAATATAAATCCATAAGAACCGGTAATAATTTTGTTTTCCTCACTAAAAAGTGAAACAGAAATTATTACCGGTTCTTCAGATATCTATTTTCATCTATCAGTTCAACAGATTGATTCTATTAAAGTTTACTGACTTCACTATCTATATAGTCTGCTCTATTCCTTAACCACGTCTTCAACTCTTTCACTTTTGTATCGAATGAACGAGTATTTTCCCATAATTCACTATTCCTTTCCACAGAGGGTTTAAGCATTACAGCATAATCATCTACATATTGTAACAATGCATCTAGCTTATTATTCTTGAAATCTTGCCAAGTTCTCTTATATATCGCTTTCACACGGCTATCTTGTAGAAAGCGTTGGAAAAATGCCGTACCGACTCCATTCATGCTACTTGAAAATAACGGTGTGTTGTAACGTCCAAAATGATTACTCGTACCTTCATAATCATACGCCCAATCAAAATCCCAGATAGGTCCCATTACATACTTGCCATTTCCTTCTTTATGGAGAAAAACACTTTTAGGATGATTTATCTCCATGTTGTGTACCAAGTTAAAGGTTATCAGAAATTTGGCAACCGATTCAATATCAATCATGTCTACATAGCTATTTCCTTCTAACGGTTCTTTTGCAAATTGTGTCGTGAATGCATTAAAGTCCTTCTTCCAATATTCAAATTGCTCTGTGGTCAAATCAGGGTCTTTCACCATTACAGGGAGGTTAAATGCAGTCGATTTAAACTTAGGCTCATCATCCCAATAAGAATCAAGTTCCCACATGACACTGTTGTTTTCATCCAAATCTACACGGTTTTCTTTAACCTCTATCTGTTCGGTCAACAAGTAAGAACCTTTATAAATTCCGTTTAAAACTACATCTACAGGAATTGCATGATTGGTAAAAGGAAGTTCCAGCAGCCGACCTATCTTGAATGCAACCGAATTAAGCATTAACGTAGGATCAAGATGATTTGCCAACAACACATAATTCTTGGCTTTCCCCAAACCACAGATCTCTGCTTTCTTATTAAGTTTCAGTCGATAAGGCTTTTTAGGATATCCCCACGTTGAATTGCCGCGTCCCTTTATCTCGGTTTTAACTATACAACTTTCATAAGTACTTTTTCCATTGACAGTCAAAGTTCCACTCTCATAAGAGTCTTTACTCTGTATTTCCGAAATAGAAGAATCATCTGTGGTAATGACTAGCAGAGAAACAAGGTCCAATAAGAATTCCATCTTTACCGTATATTGAAGAATTTCTCCATTCCGCATTATGAACTTATAAATAACCGGAGAAGAAAAGTCATTCTCCGTCACACCACTTATTTGTTCCACATCATCTATTAAAACCTTCACTGCATTAGAACTAAACTCTGCCACTAGTTTAGATTGTAAAAACTTATGAAGAGATACAACCTCACCTTTTTCAATCGAACATACAACATCAGCAGTCAAGAATGCATTATTCTTTTTCAAAAAGCGGAAAGCAGAAAGCACTCCGGTATCTTTCAATGCAATTTCCACTGTATATTGCTGTTTACTGCCATCTTCTGCTTCCACAGTAAAAACCAATGGCTGCGAATAATCATTTGAGGTAACTCCGGATTCCTGCTCAACTCCATTTATCGTGATAGATTTTCCATTATATTCGAATACGGCAATTAATGATTTCAAATCATCATACTTATCCAATGGCAATGTAATCACACTCCCCTGAATAGAGGCTTCCACATCATTTGCGACCTTACCTTGATTATCACTTTTCAAAATAGAAAAGTTCAGCAATTCCTTCGTTGAAGAGATTGGGGGTTCTTCGTCTTTACAGGCGGAGAATAGTAAGAGAATAGTTACTAAAATCCCTAAAGTATTGTTTAACATAGTATTAAATAAAAATGGTTACTTGGCAAATATACGATTTTGCCAAATAACCACCCGATTATTCTCTCTCTTTTTTCTAAAATTCAGTGTATCATAAAGGATATTCCTCAAAAGCATACAAAATAGTAGACAAATAACGTTCGCCTGTATCGGGCAGCAACGCCACAATCATCTTCCCTTCATTTTCCGGGCGTTTTGCCAGTTCTGTCGCCGCATAAACAGCAGCACCCGAAGATATGCCGACCAGCAATCCTTCCAGCTTCGCCAGTTCACGGCTTGTACGAATGGCATCATCATTCTGCACCCGAATAATTTCATCTACGACGGAAGCCTTGTAAGTCTTCGGAATGAAACCCGCACCGATTCCCTGAATCTTATGAGGCCCAGGCTTTCCTCCGGAAAGAACCGGCGAATCAGACGGTTCTACCGCTACCACCCTCACACTGGGGTCGCGCATCTTCAATGCTTCACCTACTCCGCTAACTGTCCCGCCAGTACCCACGCCGGCCACAAAGATATCGACTTTCCCCTCGGTATCTCTCCATATTTCCAGGCCGGTAGTACGTAAATGCATGGCGGGGTTAGCAGGATTTTCAAATTGTTGTAAGATAACAGAGTCCGGAGTTGCCGCTTTCAGTTCTTCCGCTTTGGCAATTGCTCCTTTCATACCATCCGCACCGGGAGTCAGGACCAATTCTGCTCCCAAAGCTTTCAAAAGATTGCGGCGTTCAACACTCATCGTGTCGGGCATTGTCAATATCAACTTATAACCTTTGGCAGCAGCCACAAAAGCCAGTCCTACTCCGGTGTTGCCACTAGTCGGTTCTATAATAGTAGCTCCCGCTTGCAAAACACCTTTTACCTCAGCGTCTTCAATCATCGCCAAAGCAATACGGTCTTTAACGCTTCCGGCAGGGTTAAAATATTCAAGCTTCACTACCAGGCGAGCTTTCAAATTCTTACTCTTATTATAATTACTAAGTTCCAACAACGGAGTGTTACCAACCAGGTCCGTCAATTTTCTTGCTATCTTCTCCATATATATCCGTTTTAAATTCATACGTTTTAATATATGACAAAGATAGCGCGGATTCTGTTCAGACGAAATACCACAGATGTGGTAATTTCATACCACATCTGTCTTACAGAAAATCTGCCCGCATCGGAGTAAATGTGTCAATCAGCACGCCTGCTTCGAGACAAACACAGCCATGAGGTTTATTAGGAGCCACATAATAGCCATCTCCTGCCGATAGTATTTCTTTCTGTTCGCCAATCGTTAATTCGAACTTTCCACTTACCACATAAGTAGCCTGACTGTGATGATGTTCGTGCATTGTGCCGACAGCTCCTTTTTCAAACTGCACTTTTACCATCATCAACTGTTCGTCATAACCCATTATCTGACGACGGATTCCCGGACCTGGGTTCTCCCACTTCAGTTCCTTTTCAAACTGAAAGACTTCACTACACATCTTCATATTTATCAAATATTAATCTATTAAATAAAAACAAAGATAGCCTTTTAGTCCATTGACAACAAAATAAAGGCAGCCTTCATTAACAAATCTCATAAATTATCCTGAAATTACTCGACTTAAAACAAGATTGAGTAATGTCTTATTTTTTATGTCAGAATAATCGTTATCTTTGTACGAATCATCTGATATGCATCAATTACATTCACTATTAATCTCTCTCTTATGAACACATTGAAAACTGTCTACATAGCTACTATTATCACCGGATTATTCACCGGACTGTTCTTATCTTCTTCCGCATCCGCGCAAGATATCTCAGGAACTTGGCACGGAAAACTGACTGTTCCCACCGGGTCGCTGACTATCGTATTCCATATCAACCAAGCGGCTCAAGGAACTTATGTAACAACGCTCGACAGTCCCGACCAGGGAGCCAACGGCATAAAGACACAAGCTACCTCTTTCAGTGATTCCATATTAACTATTCAGATACCTGTTATTCATGCTTCCTACAAAGGAAAATTGAAAAGTGACAAAACGATAACCGGAACATTCACACAAGGAATGCCTATCCCATTGAATCTGGAAAAGGGAGAAGCAAGCCGTCCCAAACGTCCGCAGGAACCTCAACCACCTTTCCCTTATAAAAGTGAAGAAGTTACAGTAAGAAACGAACAGGACGGAATTAACCTTGCGGGGACATTAACTCTTCCCGAAAAGGGAAATAAATTTCCGGCAGTAGTGTTGGTGACAGGAAGCGGTGCGCAGAACCGGGATGAGGAGATCATGGGACACAAGCCTTTCCTAGTCATCGCCGACTATCTAACGAGGAACGGAATCGCCGTATTACGCTGTGATGATCGTGGCACAGCCGCCTCACAAGGCAACCATGCAACAGCCACCAACGAGGATTTCGCAACGGACACGGAAGCTGCCATCAATTACCTGCGCGGCAGAAAAGAAATAAACACAAAGAAGATTGGCATTATCGGACATAGCGCAGGCGGAATCATAGCATTCATCGTAGCTGCCAAAGACCCGGCGATTGCGTTTATTGTTTCATTGGCAGGAGCCGGCGTAAGAGGTGACAGCCTGATGCTGAAACAAGTAGAGATGATTTCTAAATCCCAGGGAATGCCGGATGCGCTTTGGCAAGGAATGAAACCGTCGGTACGAAACAGATATGCCATACTGCAGCAGACGGACAAGACAACGGATGAACTCCAAAAAGAATTGTATGCAAACGTTACCAAAACCATGTCGTCCGAAGAACTGAAAGACATGAGTACTGTACAGCAGATTGCCACCCAGATAATTTCATGGACTTCACCGTGGTATCTCCATTTTATGAGGTATGACCCGGCTAAAGCCATGAAAAAAATAAAATGTCCGGTACTCGCTCTAAACGGAGAAAAGGACATTCAAGTGGATGCGATTATGAACCTTACGGCCATTCAGCAAAGAATCAGCGAAAACGGGAATAAGAATGTAACGGTAAAAGCTTATCCGAACTTAAACCATCTGTTACAGACTTGTGAAAAAGGGACATTGGCGGAGTATAGGCAGCTAGAAGAAACCATCAGCCCGGAAGTTCTGAAAGATATAACAGACTGGATTCTTAAACATTCAGGAAAGAGCAATTGAAAAGGCAATCTTTATTAAAAGTGTACGCCAACTAAAATTAACCATAGTCTTTCCGAACAGTATTCCTTGATATCACATTCTTATTTCTTTCTAATATGATACATTTATAGCATATTAAATCCATAGTCTTACATACGCAGCATTGTATAAATTGACTTAAATCAAAATATTTCACACCGAACTCACTCTGCCCGATTTTGTTTTACCTTTGCACCCGCAAAAAAGAAAAAGGTAAAAAGTTACAGGTATCAGGTTAAGTTTGGTATGAAAAAGAGTCTTATCGCATTGGCGTTCGGCACCCTGGGATTAGGTATTGCCGAATTTGTAATGATGGGTATTTTGCCCGATGTGGCAAAAGATTTAGGGATCAGTATCCCTATGGCGGGACATTTCATTTCCGCTTATGCATTAGGCGTCTGTGTGGGTGCCCCCGTGTTGACATTAGCCCGCAAATATCCGTTGAAACATATTCTGCTGGTATTGGTTACCCTGATTATGATAGGTAATATCTGTGCTGCAACAGCTCCCAATTATTGGATATTGCTTGCTGCGCGCTTCATCTCCGGACTACCGCACGGAGCATATTTCGGCGTCGGCTCCATTGTTGCCGAAAGACTGGCTGATAAAGGGAAAGGTTCGGAAGCCGTTTCGATTATGATTGCCGGAATGACCATTGCCAACCTATTCGGTGTCCCATTGGGAACTTCTCTCAGCACTATGCTTTCCTGGCGTGCCACTTTCCTGTTGGTCGGCATCTGGGGAATCGTTATCCTGTATTACATCTGGCGCTGGGTACCTCACGTAGAAGGCTTGAAGGATACCGGCTTTAAAGGACAATTCCATTTCTTGAAGACTCCGGCTCCCTGGCTCATTCTCGGTGCTACGGCGTTAGGCAACGGTGGCGTATTCTGTTGGTACAGCTATATCAACCCTATGCTGACGAATATTTCCGGTTTCTCCACCGAAAGTATTACTCCGCTGATGATTCTTGCCGGATTCGGTATGGTCATGGGAAATCTTATCAGCGGGCGCCTCTCCGACCGCTATACACCCGGAAAAGTGGGAACTGCCGCACAAGCATTAATATGCCTTATGCTACTTCTCATTTTCTTCCTTTCTCCCTACAAATGGACGGCTGCTATACTGATGTGCCTCTGCACGGCAGGGTTGTTTGCCGTATCCAGCCCCGAACAAATACTGATTATCCGTGTGGCAAAAGGCGGCGAGATGTTGGGGGCTGCCTGCGTACAGGTCGCATTCAATCTGGGAAATGCCATTGGCGCTTATGCAGGGGGATTGACTGTTAGTGAAGGCTATCGTTACCCCGCCCTCACAGGTGTTCCTTTCGCACTGACCGGATTCATCCTGTTTCTGATTTTTTATAAGAAATATCAGGCCAGATACTAAAGGAGGTAACTAATTCAAAGTTAGCACATATTTACTCCTCATAGTTAATAAAGTCATGCATAACGAGTACTAATTAATAGTATCCGAACAACTAAATCTTAGAGAGATTAAGATTAATTTATTTCGCTCGCGTCTTGTATCAACTCATACCATACATATTAGAATTTATCACAATTGCATTTTCTTCCCCTTTTACTTGAAAATCAATAATTTATTTTTATCTTTGTGAGAAGTGTGAGTCTTTCGTTTCTAATCACCTTCAAAAACGACGAATATGAAACAACAGTATCTGTTCGACTGCTTCTCGCAGCAAGCGTTGCAAACCCTGCATCGCTACCGTGCTGTTATGTTTAGTCCTACCCTCCGTACTATATAAATTGCAATTTGAGATTCTTTTTTCACATTTTCTCCATTTACATAATTCAGATTCTTATGGACAAACAATATCAACCGACCCTTACCGAAGTACAGGATTGGGTACTTAAACTGTATAATACTTGTGAACAAACGATTACGAAAGCCGAACGCCTGGAACAGCATAAATATGCCGTCATGGTGCAGCGCCCGCAAGACAAGAAATTCCTCGTGAAGATGCTCGACGAATCCTCGCAAATCCGCGACCGGAAGATACTCGCCAAACGTATCAAGACTCTCCTTGACCAGTACGGTGTCCCCAAATTTCTGAACAAACGGGATGCTTTCTTATTCAAAATGTATCAGGCATTCGGACATCATTTCGACTTTATCGCTATCCCGATTATCAAAAAACGCCTGCGCATGGATACCTCGCAAGTTATTATCAATGAGGAACGCCCGCAACTCACGAAGCATCTGGCTACCCGCTTCAAAGAGAAAATCGGGCAGAACGTGAATCTTTTAGGCGAGGTGGTGCTTGGCAACGAAGAAGCCGATCACCGCTATCATCACTATCTGGAAGCTCTTGAATCACCCGACATTAATTACATCTCAGTGAAAATATCGGGAATCTACGCGCAGACACACGCTCTGAACTACGAAGAAAGTTTCCCGGAACTCGTTTCACGAATGTCCGCGCTTTATCAGAAAGCCATTGATTTTCCTTATACGGACGAAGACGGAATAAAACGCTCCAAGTTCATCAACCTGGATATGGAGGAATATAAAGACGCCCACTTCACATTGCGCCTCTTCAAAGCAGTACTCAACCTGCCGCAATTCAAGAACTATTCGGCAGGAATCGTCGTACAGGCTTATCTGCCGGATGCATACGACTTCCAAACCGAGTTGCTGGAATTTGCCAAAGCCCGCGTAGACGGAGGCGGAGCTCCTATCAAAATGCGTCTGGTGAAAGGCTGTAATCTGGAAATGGAAACGGTTATCTCCTCCCTGAAAGGCTGGCCGAACCCGATTCGTCCTTCCAAAACAGAAGTTGACGCCAATTATCTGTGCCTGTTGGAACGTGGACTGATGCCCGAAAATGCCCGGGTTTTACATCTCGGGGTTGCTTCTCATAATCTGTTCTCGATCGCTTATGCTTATCTGCTGGCTCAGAAGTACGGGACAACCGGATATATGACCTTCGAAATGCTCGAAGGAATGGCGAATCATCTTTGGAGAGCGCAGTCAATGCTCGGCAACCGGGTGATTCTATATACTCCGGTAGTGAAAAACGAACATTTCCTGAACGCCGTCTCTTATCTTGTCCGTCGCATGGACGAAAATACAGCACCCGACAATTTCCTGACTCACTCCTTCAATCTGAAACCGGATACAAAAGAGTGGGACTTCCTCGCAAAGCAGTTTGAAGAAGCCTATGCTATGAAAGATCACCTCACGCATGTGTCTCCATGCGTTCAGAACCGTAATCTTCCGTACACTCCCGTCGCCCCATCGGACACAATGCAGAATGAACCGGATACGGACTTCGACTTGTCACAAAATCAGGAATGGGTGCGCCGTATCTTTGCCAAATGGAAGAAAAGCGGAACGGAAGAACCGGAAATCATTCCTTTACAGATAGGTGCGGAAACAGTAGTATGCAAAAACCGCTACAAATACCTCGACCGTTGCCAGAATGACGAGGTCTGTATCTGTGAAATGTCACAGGCGGACAGTGCTCAAGTGGAAAAGATTATCGAAATTGCCGAGACAGATCCTGCCGGGTGGAGAAAAACCACACTGGAAGAACGCCACCGGATTATGTACGAAGCAGCCAACCGGCTCGCTGATATGAGGGGTGACCTGATAGGTTGTATGTGTGCCGTAACCGGTAAAACTGTCATTGAAGGTGATGTAGAAGTATCGGAAGCGGTAGATTATGCCCGTTTCTACACGACAGCGATGAAGAAATTCGCCGCATTAGATGATATAGAGATAAAACCGAAAGGTACCATATTGGTCATTTCACCGTGGAACTTCCCGTGTGCCATTCCCGTAGGCGGTATAGTAGCCGGACTGGCGGGAGGAAACACCGTTATCCTGAAACCTGCCATCGTAGCGGCTCCGGTTGCCTGGATGTTCGCCAAAGCTTTTTGGGATGCAGGTGTACCGAAAGAGGCCTTACAAGTCATCATCACCAACCGGGAAGCGCTGAAAGTGCTGACTACCGCCCCTGCAATCAAGCATATCATTCTGACAGGAGGAACAGACACCGCCCAGAATATCGCAAGAGCCAATCCGGTAACTCCGCTATCAGCCGAAACGGGAGGCAAAAACGTCATTATCCTCACTGCATCGGGCGACCGTGACCATGCTATCATGAACATCGTCGCTTCCGCCTTCGGTAATGCCGGCCAGAAATGTTCCGCCTGCTCTCTGTTATTGGTCGAACGTTCGGTCTATGAAGACAAGAACTTCCAAAGCAAACTGAAAGATGCGGCAACGAGCCTGAAAGTAGGCAGTGTCTGGAATCCCGGAAATATTGTCGGTCCGATGATTACCAATAAGAACGACAAGTTGCTGCAAGCCTTCAACCTCGAACCGGGAGAATCGTGGCTGGTTCCTCCCCGTTTCATCGATGAGAAAGAATATATGCTGGCTCCGACCGTGAAATGGGGAGTGAAACCGGAAAACTTCTCTTTCCGAACCGAGTTATTCGGCCCTCTGCTGAGTGTTGCCTGCATCGAGAACCTTGAAGAAGGAATTAAGTTAGTCAATAGCCTGGATTACGGGTTAACTTCGGGATTACAGAGTCTTGATGAAGAGGAACAAAAGCTGTGGAAAAACTCCGTAATAGCAGGCAACCTGTATATCAACCGGGGAATCACCGGAGCAATCGTCAACCGCCAGCCATTCGGTGGAATGAAACTGTCTGCTTTCGGAGGCGGTATCAAAGCGGGAGGTCCCAATTATTGTACCTGTTTTGTAGAAATCACAGACAAGCCGGACAGCCAGACTGATTACATAGACAGTTATTTCGATGCTTGTGAGGAAGAATTTATGGACCCGAGGGATGTTAATAAGCTATACGGAGAACAGAATGTCTTCCGTTACTTACCTTTGAAAAGCATGATTCTACGTCTTTTTCCGGAAGACACAGATAGAGAGGTCAATATGATCTCATACGCCTCGGAACTATGTAGAACACCTCTCACTATCAGCTTCGACCCCTCGGATGACCGTACTGCCGCACTTACTCAATATGGCTGGCCGCTTCGAAAGGAATCACTGGAGGACTTCCTGAAAGTGATGCCGGACTATGAAAGAGTACGTACTTGTTCTCCGAATATCCCCAAATGTATGTATGAACGTGCCGCGGAAACCAATATGTATATTGTGGCAGCGCCTCCTATGAAACAGGGACGCATCGAACTTATTCGCTACTTCAAGGAACAAAGCATTTCTTTCGAATATCACCGGTATGGTAGTATTTCCGAAGTGCCGCCTTACGAATAATTAATACTAAAATCCCCTTATTCTGTGACTTTACTTTCCATACTAAAAGTAAGCCGGAATAAGGGGAAAAGACAGAAAGTATACCAAGTTTCCTTTATTAGCTCAAAAAATGATTATCTTTGCAGACTAAAAATGAACAACTTGGTAACAAACACTCTTTTTTATCCGGGTATTGCCTCCAAATCATTGTTCATATATATGTATCCTATTGATAATAATAGAAATAATAGATTAATATGGCATTGCAATGTGGTATTGTTGGACTACCGAACGTGGGTAAGTCGACACTTTTCAACTGTTTGTCGAATGCGAAAGCACAGGCGGCAAATTTCCCTTTCTGTACTATTGAACCCAATGTAGGTGTAATTACCGTTCCCGATGAACGTCTGAATGCGCTGGCAGAATTGGTACATCCCCAACGGATTGTTCCTACAACCGTAGAAATCGTAGATATCGCCGGACTGGTAAAAGGTGCAAGTAAAGGTGAAGGATTGGGAAACAAGTTCCTTGCCAATATCCGTGAGACAGACGCTATTATCCATGTACTCCGTTGCTTCGACGACGATAACGTGACACACGTAGACGGAAGTGTAAATCCTGTCCGCGACAAAGAAATCATCGACTATGAACTTCAGTTGAAAGACTTGGAAACGATCGAGAGTCGTATCCAAAAGGTACAGAAACAAGCACAAACGGGTGGCGACAAAGCTGCCAAACAGGCTTACGATGTACTGGTTCAATATAAAGAAGCGTTGGAACAAGGCAAATCGGCACGTACCGTTACTTTTGAGACAAAAGATGAACAGAAGATTGCACATGAACTGTTCCTGTTGACTAGCAAACCGGTAATGTATGTCTGCAATGTAGACGAAGCAAGTGCAGTAAACGGCAACAAATACGTAGATATGGTACGTGAAGCCGTAAAAGACGAGAATGCTGAAATACTGGTTGTTGCAGCCAAGACAGAAGCGGACATCGCCGAGCTGGAAACATACGAAGACCGTCAGATGTTCCTCGCCGAAGTAGGCTTGGAGGAATCGGGCGTAGCACGTCTTATCAAATCAGCCTATAAATTGCTGAATCTCGAAACTTACTTCACTGCCGGCGTACAGGAAGTGCGTGCCTGGACTTACGAGAAAGGTTGGAAAGCTCCGCAATGTGCCGGTGTGATCCATACCGATTTTGAAAAAGGATTCATCCGTGCGGAAGTGATAAAATACGATGATTATATCCGGTACGGTTCGGAAGCAGCAGTGAAAGAAGCCGGAAAACTGGGCGTAGAAGGCAAAGAATACGTCGTGCAGGACGGTGACATCATGCACTTCCGTTTCAACGTATAATCGCGATAACCTTGCATTTGTAATCAGCAAATTGTAATTATTATGAAGTATCTCATTGCAGGAACCGGAGGCGTTGGAGGTAGTATAGCAGGATTTCTGTCGCTTGCCGGAAAAGACGTTACTTGTATTGCCCGCGGAGCTCATTTGCAGGCAATACAGACAAACGGCTTGAAATTGAAATCGGACTTGAAGGGAGAGCACACGCTTGCTATCCCGGCAACAACAGCAGAAGAATTCAATGGAAAGGCAGACGTAATCTTTGTCTGCGTCAAGGGATATTCTGTCGACTCGATTACCGAACTGATAAAGAGGGCGGCACATGACAAGACAATCGTCATTCCTATTCTGAATGTTTACGGAACAGGACCGCGTATCCAACGTCTCGTTCCGGGAGTGACGGTACTCGACGGTTGCATCTATATTGTCGGATTCGTATCCGGTACAGGAGAGATCACTCAAATGGGAAAAATTTTCCGCCTGGTGTACGGAGCCCACAAAGGGACACAGGTTGCCCCGGGAATACTGGAAGCCGTTCAGAAAGATCTTCAGGAGAGCGGAATCAAAGCGGAAATCTCTCCGGATATCAATCGGGATACCTTCATTAAATGGTCGTTCATCTCGGCAATGGCTGTCACCGGAGCTTACTATGACGTCCCCATGGGCGAGGTACAGAAACCGGGAAAGGTACGCGATACCTTCATCGGACTTTCCACGGAGAGTGCCGAACTGGGACGTAAACTGGGTGTAGAATTTCCCGAAGACCCGATAAGCTATAATCTGAAAGTCATCGACAAACTCGACCCGGAAAGTACCGCTTCCATGCAGAAAGACCTGGCACGGGGACATGATTCGGAGATACAAGGATTGTTATTCGACATGATTACCGCTGCGGAAGAACAAGGGATTGATATTCCTACTTACCGGATGGTAGCCGAAAAATTCACTAAACACTAATTCACCAAACCGTAAACCGTTATCCAATATGAATACCTTATTATTATCTATCAACTGGAATCCGAATCCCGAACTATTTAACCTGTTCGGCCTTTCTATCCGTTACTACGGGCTATTGTGGGCAGTAGGAATTTTTCTGGCTTACGTCATTGTTCACTACCAGTATCGCGATAAAAAAATAGATGAGAAGAAATTTGACCCCCTCTTCTTCTATTGTTTTTTCGGTATTCTGATTGGAGCACGTCTGGGGCATTGCCTGTTCTACGACCCGGGACAGTATCTGACAAGCGGTAAAGGGTTTGTAGAGATGCTGTTACCTATTAAATTCCTGCCTGCCGGCGGTTGGAAATTCACAGGATATGAAGGACTTGCCAGCCACGGGGGGACACTTGGACTGATTATTGCTCTGTGGCTCTATTGCCGCAAAACAAAACTTCATTATATGGACGTGCTGGATATGATTGCCGTAGCTACTCCAATTACCGCCTGCTGTATCCGTCTTGCCAACCTGATGAACTCCGAAATCATCGGCAAGCCGTCTGATGTACCCTGGGCATTCATTTTCGAACGGGTAGATATGCAACCCCGTCATCCGGGACAGCTCTACGAAGCGATCGCTTATCTTATCTTGTTCTTCATCATGATTTACCTGTATAAGAATTACAGCAAGAAACTGCATCGCGGCTTCTTCTTCGGGCTCTGCCTGACCTACATATTTGTCTTCCGTTTCTTCATCGAATTTTTGAAGGAGAACCAAGAGGATTTCGAGAACAACATGATGTTCAACATGGGACAATGGCTAAGTATTCCATTCGTTATAGTCGGCATCTACTTCATGTTTTTCTACGACCGGAAGAAAAAAGTAGCCTGAACCTGATATATAAAAATCGACTGCATACTAGAAAGGCGTTTCCTCCAATCACTTAAAGGAAACGCCTTTTATACTTACAAATAGTTTTCCAGACCTCAGAAAACGTTCTATATACTATTTGTGAACACGTTAATAATTCCGCTATTTTCCTCTGACTATCTTCTTTATATCATTCAACTTGTTCAGCGCTTCAATAGGAGTGAGATTATTTACATCCAAATTTAATATTTCATCGCGAATCTGACAGAGTATCGGATCGTCCAACTGGAAGAAACTTAACTGCATACCACCACGGTTCTCGCTTACTTCCGCCAACGGCTTGCCTGCTATTCCCTGCTGGCGATTATCAGATTCAAGCTGCTTCAGAATCTCATTCGCACGCTTCACAATGCTTTTCGGCATCCCCGCCATTTTTGCTACATGAATACCGAAAGAGTGCTCACTACCACCACGTTCCAGTTTACGAAGGAAGATTACCTTATTATCCACCTCTTTCACCGATACATTATAGTTCTTGATACGCTTGAAAGATTTTTCCATTTCATTCAATTCGTGGTAATGCGTGGCGAATAAAGTACGTGCTTTGGCTTTCGGATGTTCGTGGATATATTCCACAATCGCCCAGGCAATAGAGATGCCATCATACGTAGAGGTACCACGCCCCAACTCGTCAAATAGTACCAGGCTTCGGGAAGAAACATTGTTCAGAATATCCGCCGCTTCGTTCATCTCCACCATAAAAGTAGATTCACCTACGGAGATGTTATCACTTGCTCCCACACGAGTGAATATTTTATCCACCAGCCCGATATGGGCGCTCTCCGCAGGGACAAACGAACCGATTTGAGCCAACAGCGTAATCAATGCCGTCTGACGCAAAAGCGCTGACTTACCCGCCATATTGGGACCGGTTATTATGATGATCTGCTGCGTACTGCTGTCCAACATCACATTATTGGCAATATATTTCTCTCCTATCGGAAGCTGTTTCTCAATTACCGGGTGACGGCCCTGACGAATATCCAATACGTCGTTATCCTCAATAACCGGACGGATGTAGTTATTCTCACGCGCCACATTAGCGAAAGACAACAGACAGTCCAACCGGGCAATCTGATTGGCGTTAACCTGTATCTGGGGGATAAACTCCGTCAATGCCTGTACCAAATTCGTATATAACTGCGTTTCCAGCACAAGAATCTTATCTTCGGCACCAAGAATTTTTTCTTCGTACTCTTTCAGTTCCTGTGTGATATAACGTTCCGCATTTACCAACGTCTGCTTGCGAATCCACTCTTTAGGGACCTTGTCCTTATGAACATTACGAACCTCGATATAATAGCCGAATACATTATTATAAGCCACTTTCAAACTCGGAATACCCGTTTCTTCGCTTTCCCGCTGCTGTATCTGAAGCAGATAGTCTTTTCCCGAATACGAAATCCGGCGCAATTCGTCCAAATCCGCATTCACACCGTCTTTAATCACTCCGCCCTTATTTATCAACAAAGGAGGATCATTATTAATTTCCCGGGCAATCCGGTCACGAATAGAAACACAAAGATTCAACCGCTCGCCAATACGGTTCAGACTTGCATTATCCGCTTCAAGACAAGCCTGTTTGATCGGTTCGATAGCCTGCAAAGCCACTTTCAGCTGAACCACTTCACGCGGTGACACACGTCCCACAGCCACTTTGGAGATGATACGCTCTAAATCACCGACAAGATGCAACTGTTCTTCGATCAACTCCTTAAAGTCCGGTTGACGGAAGAAATACTCCACCACATTCAGACGCTCATTGATCGGTTTCTCGTCCTTCAATGGAAAAACTATCCAACGTTTCAACAGACGTGCTCCCATTGGGCTGATCGTCCTGTCAATCACATTGAGCAGACTGCTTCCGCCATCGTTCATGCTGCCAATCAATTCGAGGCTGCGCACCGTGAATTTATCCAGCCGGACATATTTATCCTCCTCAATACGAGCCAATGAAGTAATATGCCCGATTTGAGTATGCTGTGTCATTGTCAGGTATTGAAGAATAGCCCCCGAAGCAATAATACCGTTTTTCAAATGCTCTACTCCGAATCCTTTCAGATTCTTTGTTTCAAAATGCTTCAGAAGTTTTTCGCGGGCAGTAGTTTCCGTAAACACCCAGTCGTCCAGTTCGAAAGTGAAGAATTTACTACCGAAATTGCCTTCAAACATAAGGCGCTTGCCACGTTCAAAAAGAATTTCTTTCGGGCCGAAGTTATTCAGCAGTTTGTCTATATAGTCGAAAGGTCCTTCGGCAGTCAGAAATTCACCGGTAGATATGTCGAGGAAAGCAACCCCGCAGGAAGCCTTTCCGAAATGTACGGCGGCCAGGAAGTTGTTTTCCTTATAGTTTAATATATTATCATTGATAGAGACACCGGGAGTCACCAATTCGGTAATGCCGCGCTTCACCAGTTTCTTGGTCATTTTCGGGTCTTCCAACTGGTCGCAGATAGCCACCCGTTTTCCGGCACGAACCAATTTCGGAAGATAAGTATCGAGCGCATGATGAGGAAATCCCGCCATTTCAATCGTCTTTCCTTTTCCGTTAGCACGTTTTGTCAGTGTGATTCCTAATATTTCGGCTGCAACAATGGCGTCCGTAGAGTATGTTTCATAAAAGTCACCGCAACGAAACAGCATTACCGCATCCGGATGTTTCGCCTTCAAATCCAGAAACTGTTTCATCATGGGGGTGAGCACGATTTCTTCTTCGTTCACGGTTCTCTCCTTTTCTTTTTTATTGAGTATATACTGTGATTATCGGAACAAAGATAACGGTTTTTCGGCAGAGAATCAACGGAATCCACCGATTCAATTATCAAAATTAGTGTTGCATACCTTTAAAAAAGAACGGCGTTTTTCTTAACAAACAGGAGAAAACTATTAAAACGTGTTATAAAACATAGTATTTTACTTGGATAATTTGCTAATTTCCCAAGAGTCCGTATCTTTGCAATGTGTTTTTCATAGTATTAGATTTAAGGTTAACAAAGGTTGGAGCAAGGCGTTGCTCCTTTTTTTATGTCCATAAGCCGGGTTTTACCACCCGGCATGTTCATTTTTGTTTTCGTGCGCATCCGCATCACGTTTCTTTTCACTCTGATAATCCCATTCGATCTCGTCAACGTATTCTTTTCCATTATATACCGCAACAGCCTTGATTTTGTTTTTTCCTTTTTCAAGTGTCACCTGGTCGAAGATATAATGTACATCCGTATATCCCTTACGAATGCCTGTCAGTTCTTTGCCGTTCAAGTAAACTTTGGGAGTTCCGATATTTGAATAAACAGTGACGGAAGTCTGCTTCCGTTCGCGGTCCGTGTTACGTCGTTGCGTCAGATAGAGTACGGGAGACTTGCTCCAGTTCGCTTTATACCAGTAGTAAGAGTCCTTCTTTATTTTCCGGTCAAAGGTCATCAGCCCTTTCAGGTTCCGGGCAGGCACACCGCCACGGCTCCACATAGGCACGGCAAAGTCGAACATGTTCCATAGATAAGAAGCAATAATATAGGGATGCTCAGCTATCACACTCCACTGATATTCATGCGTCTTGGTCTGGAAAGTTTCCGGATAATAAGGCTTTCCCCAGTTCAACGCATCGCCCAGATACTCCGTCTGATGGTCAAGGTTGGCGTCGGCTCCATATTCGGTCAACATCAATTTCTGCCAGGGATAGTCTTTTTCGAGTCCTTCCACCCACGGTTTGATGTCCTGCACTTTCTTTTCGTACCAGCCGAAATAACGGTTCATGCCTTGTATATCTGTATTCTGATTCACCGGATGATTGGCGTGACCGTAACCGTTCACGGCAACCGTGTAGCGGTCAGGATCTTCCGTCTTCGCCAGATCGTGAAGAGATTGAGTCAATGACGCTGTGTATTCGTGAGGCTGATAAACCTCATTGTGCAACCCCCACACATAAATGGAGGGATGATTGAAACTCTGACGAATCAGTTCGCGGAGTTGTGTCTGCGCATTCTCCGATTCGTAGCCTGTCACCCGGTTGACAAAGGGGATTTCCGCCCAGATAATCAAGCCCAATGTATCACAACGCGAATAAAGATATTCCGACTGCTGATAATGAGCAAAACGCACGGTCGTGGCACCGACATCCATAATTTGAGCCAGGTCAAAATCATGTTCACGGTTGGTCAGCGCACTCCCCAGGCCCCACCAGTCCTGATGACGGGTAACACCATACATCGGATATTTCTCTCCATTAAGATAGAAACCTTTTCCGGCAACAATTTCGTAATGACGAACACCCAAAGGCTGCGTGACCTCGTCAATCACCTCACCATTTGCCAACAGACGGGAGACTACTTTGTAAAGATAAGGGTCCTCCCTACCTTGCCAGAGATGAGGATTCTTTAGTTTGAATGTTGATACATAGCTTTGCGTTCCTTGCGGAGTCAACTCAAGCGGCAGACATTGGGAAACCACCTTTTTCCCTTCCTGCGTATAAATACTGTTCTCCAGAACAAGCTGCGCAGGAGCCAGACTACCATTATCCAGCTTTACTTTAACAGTTATATCCGCCGAACGTCTTGATACATTCTTCTGAGTGATGTACACACCGGGAGAGGCGCAATCGGTCACTGTGATATTATTCTGCTCCGTAGTAATCAACCATACGGGACGGTAAATACCGCCATACACCCCAAACAAACTGTGATTGACAGGAATCACATCAGGACGGGCCGTATTGTCAGCCTTCACGATAATCTCGTTCTCAGCCCCCAGTTTCAAGGCAGTGCCTATCTCGAAAGCGAAGGCACTATACCCGCCTTTATGCGTTCCCACCAACTTTCCGTTGACATAGACTTCTGTGCAAGCCCCTACTCCTTCAAAACGCAAGAATACACGTTTACCCGCCAACTCATTTCCGAAAAACTGTTTCTTTCTGTAATAACCTACACCTTCGTAGAATGCATCAGCTTTCACTTGCATATCTTTCGCATTCCAGGTATGGGGAATTGTCACTTCCTCCCACTTGCCGTCCCATTGTGCGGAAGCACGCATAGGGTCCGTAGAAAACGGCCCTTTCTTAAATTGCCAGCCGGTATTGAAAGAAATGACATCACGTGCGGACGTATCATTCATAACTGCTCCCAGTAACAGGAGCAGAAATACAATCATATTTTTTACCATTAGATTATGAGTTCTTGTTTATCTGGCCATTTTATAAATCTCACATCCGCCCATTAAAAAAGCACCCACGCCATATACTTCAGTCATATTCCGCGTCACCTTCTTCGGATCGGCCCCGATAGGCTGTACATAACCTAATTTACCGTCTGCATCGACAGCAGAAACCTGTGCATTCCAGCCTTTTACCAGTATAGGAAGGAAAGTTTCCTTGTCCAGCAGTCCCTCGTTGATTCCGTAAGCCAAAGCATAGACAATAAACGTGGTACAGCTTGTTTCGGGTGACGGGTAAGAAGCCGGATCAAGCAGACTTGCATGCCAGAATCCGTCCGCATTCTGCAATTTAGCGACACGGGTACAGAGCTTCACGAACAGTTCTTCGTAAAACTTCCGGTTCTTGTCCTTTGCAGGCAGTTCTTTCAATATCTCCGCCAGCCCGCCGAGTACCCAGCCGTTGCCGCGTCCCCAGAAAACCTTCCGGCCGTTGGCCTCGCGTTGGTCAAAATACCGCCAGTCGCGATAGAAAAGATTCTCTTCCTTGTCGAAAAGGTGGTCATACGTAGCTTTGTATTCGCGGTTCATGAATTTGATATACTTTTTATCACCCGTCAGGACGTATAATTTAGTGTAGACCGGAGGAGCCATAAAGAGGGCGTCACACCAAGTCCAGCGTTCCAGTGTCTCAGGTTTGCGATAATCCAGCTTGAAATCGTCCGTCGGCGGGTTCTTCATCACCCAATCCGTGCGGGCAATGGTAGGATTGAGCATATATTTGTTCTTATATTTCCGGTAAAGGTCGATAAAGAGTTGTGAAACAGCGATGTCGTCGGCATGATACATCCGCTTGTCCGGCTGCCAGCCGTTACGGCTTCCGATACGGGTGAGCCATTTAAAATAATCCTTGTTACCGTCTTCACGTTCCGCCAATTCCGCCCAGTCGAGCATACCGACATATAGTACGGCGTTTGTCCAGCTCAGGTCACCATGTTCGGCGCCCTTGTTGGGGTTGGCTATTTGCCAGTCGGCAACTTTCTTCATCGTTTCTTTTATTTCCGCTTTACGGAAAGGAATGTTTTGTGCTTGCACGGTGAGGGTAGACAGCAGCACTGCTACGACCCCGATTTTTGTTCTTAGATTCATTCGTTTATCGTTTAAAAAATTATGAAAGTTCGGTAGTTTTTTGGTTCCAATACCCGACAAAGTACAAATATACGCCAAATATCGGATATAATTGAGGGATTTATTGGAAATATATATCCACCATGGTGGATATATAGATTCAACATATTGGGCATATATGCCCAGCGTGGTGGATATATATGCCCAATAAACAGGAAGTTAATGGTACGTTATACCATTAAGAAAACGTTACTTGCTGAAGTCAATGTCCAACGGCTCGATATTGTTTTCCGAACCGGCATATCCCGGTGTCTGATTGATATGTCCCTGCACATTTGTCGAAATAGCATTCAATGCAATCGGCCACAATACATTGTGGGGAGCAATGGTATATTCATTTCCAATCGGCGTTTTCACCCCTTTGTTATAGAAATCCGTTACATCCATAATGTGGTCGTAGAAGAAGTTTTTCTCGGAGAAATTATCCATACGGTAGGTACGTCCCTTATCGTCCGCCTTGCCGGTTTTAGCATAGATAAATGCGATACGGGTCAACTCCGTCTTACGCGGTTCTTCGTAATACAGTTCGCGGGCACGTTCGTCCAGAATCGTACGGATAGTCATCTGGTCAGCATCAAGTTCATCGGCTCCCGCTCTGCGGCGTACCTTGTTCACGTCATCGGCAGCTTTCTGGAGGCTGGTTGCATCACCCTTCCAAATGTATGCCTCAGCACGTAACAGATACGTTTCGGCAATACGGAAAATATACCAGTCGGCCCAACCACCGCGCCACCATTTATCTTTCTGGTCGGCAACGTTGGTCTTATAATGCGGCCACCCCACCCAGTCACGAATGGTATCGTTTACCAGGATGTTTCCTTTATCGTCTTTAAAGCGAACCGGTTGTCCGTACCATTCCGTACCTTTGAGTTCAGGATTATTGTAGGTCAGGTCGGTCATTTCTATCCAGTTGCCCGGAGCATGACGAAGATCTGTGTCATCCAGTGTCCAGATCATGTGCGTATGATACCAGGTAGAACGTGCTGTACATACTCCACGACCATATTGCTCAAGATAGGGATTTTTCTTTGCATCGTTATCGGTAAATCCGTTTTTGCCGTCGGGAGTTTTAATCTCGCCGTCTTTTGCAAACCAGGGAAGCACCTGCCGTTTGATTTCCAGTCCGGCTGCCGAACGAATATCCTCACCGGCATCATAACGGTCGAGCACCATGTAAAGTACTTCTTTGTTTTCAGGCAAGGATTTATTCTCAGACTGATGCAAGTCCCAAATCACATTCTTGGTAGCGTCATTCTTGTCAACACCGAAACGCTCTGTCATTAGATAGTGCACTCCGTCATTAATGACGTTATTGGCTGATTCGATTGCATCGTCAAATTCGCCCAATGCAAGATTGATCTTTGTCAGTAAGTGATAAGCCGCAGCCTGAGTCACCATACCGATATAAACGTTGTTTTTCAGATAAGGAGCCGTACGGTCCAAATCGTTTTTCAGATACCGCAAGATTGCTTCACGCTTCGTTGAATAAAAATCATAACGTGGCCCGGTGATTTCTTCTGTGATGAACGGTATATCCCCATACTGATTCACCAGACGGTAATAACGATAAGCACGATGGAAACATGCCAATCCTTCAATTTCCTTACGTTGGTCTTCATTGTCAAACTCTGCCGTTTCCGAACGGGTCAGCAATGTATTGGCGTCTTTAATACCTTTATACAGATAGGTCCAATAGTTATTAATCTGACTTGCATTTCCTGTCAGAGAAGCACTGGGAGTAATCTGTCGAACAAGATCCTGTGGAGAGTTTGCCGCGTCAGTACGTCCGTTGACACTTATATCCGAAAAGAAATATTCGGAAAGGATACAAGGGTCGGCAGAACCCGATGTGGGATAAAAATCAAAGTAACGGACGTCACGGTTCAACATATCCGTTCCGGTCTTCAGGCCGTTGTAATCCGCAAAAGAGATCTCCGGCGTATAGAATGAAAGTGGCTTCGGGTCCAGCCAATCCGAACAACTACTTGCTAATACAGCTACTCCAATCATGCAGGCAATGCCTGTTTTCTTATTATTTAGTTTCATCAGTCTGTAGATATTATAAAGTCAAGTTAATACCAAAATAAATTACTCTCGGGGTATTTGCATCACTGTTTTCCGGGTCGTAACCGGGCCAACCGGAGATATAACCTGCATTCTTCATCGTAGCATTGACGTTCAGGTTCTGAATCCGCAGCGGCTCTATCAGCTTCTTCGGGAAAGTATATCCGATTGAGATATTATCAAAACGCAGGAAAGAAGCGTTCTTGTAAATGGCATACGAAACGCCGGCAGGCTTCTTGTTGGCCAGACGCGGATATTCATTGTTACGGTTTTCCGGCGTCCAGTAGTCACGTTTAATCTGGTTCGTCACGTTCAGCAAAGCATTGTCGTTGGTAAAACGTCCCAATGTCTTTTTATGTCCGATATAGGAGTACATATTGAACGAGATATTGAAGTTCTTGAACAACGTGAAATCATTACGCATACTCCAACGCAGACGCGGCATCGTAGTTCCCTGGAATTCCTTATCCGTATTGTCATATTTGTAGTTCATGTCTTTATCCAGCAGATGAACGTCACCCGGCTGCTGACCGTATTTGGCAGCTTCTTCACGTTCTTCTTCCTGCCAGATTCCCACTACCTTGTAATCCCAGATTTCATCAATATCGTGTCCGATGAAACGCTTGTTCTTGATATCGTCCGCTTCACGCTGGCCGATAACGTTACCGTCCGCATCTTTCACATCTTCCATGATTCCGTACAGGTGAGTTATCTTGTTCTTGTTATAAGCCAGGCTGAAAGAAGTACGCCATGTAAGCTTATCCATTCTGATGTTGGTAGAGTTCAGTGAAAGCTCGACACCGGTATTCTGGACCTCACCGATATTAGACATCACGGAGCTGTAACCGATCAGGCTGGGCAACTCACGGCTGACAAGCAGGTCGGTCGTAATCTTCTTATATACATCCAGGTTCGCGCTCAGTCTGCCTTTCAGGAAAGTCAGGTCCGTACCGATATTCCATGAAGTCGTTGATTCCCATTTCAGGTTGGGATTAGCCATAGTAGAAGCGTAGAAAGTGTTGGCGGTCACCAGACTGCCGGTTGCCGGATCCACATAAATGTATTTGCGCGGGGCCAACTGCATGAATGCAGCATAAGTACCTACGGCACGGTTACCATTCTTACCCCATGAGAGACGCAGTTTACCATATTCGAACCAATCCGGACGGTGCAGGAATTTCTCTTCAGAGAACACCCAACCCAATGCGATAGCCGGAAAAGTGGCACGCGGGTTGGCAAGACCGAAAGCCGAATATCCGTCACGACGTACAGTGGCGGTAATCAGGTAACGCTGGTCGTATACATAGTGCAGACGTCCCATAAAGGCGTCTCCTGTACGGTAGACATCATCACTGGATACGTTAGGGCTGGTACCGAAACCGATACCTCCATAACCCAGTTCGTCGGTAGGCAGGAAGTTTTCATTCGTCATTTCATCATGCCAACGCTGGAACTTCTCCCAGTTGGCAAGGAAAGTAAAGTCAAAAGCGTGCTTGCCGAATGTCTTGTTCCACTTCAGCATATTATCCCATTGCCAATAGAAATCCTTCGTATGCGTACGTTCCACACGGCCGTTCTGCGAACCGGAGTCGGGAGAAGCGGCTGCCTTATGGAAAAGATAGTTTGTCCATTCAAAACGCGGAGAATAAGTAGTCTGGATAGAAAAGCCCAAAGGGAGGGTGATTTTCAGATAAAGAGCTGCATTCAAGTTCTCGATGTCATTGCGTTTATTCTGGAAAGCCGGAGCAAGCAACGGGTTGCTCTGGTTATTGTTACCGGTAGGGTATTGTTTCAAAGTCACTCCATCGTCTTCGTAAAGGCTTCCGAAAGGTGAAAGAGTAGTGTAATTGCCGGATGAACTACTGATATATCCCTCATCACGTGAAGTAAACTGTGCGTTCACACCGTAAGTAAGGAAGCTCTGTATCTTATTCTCCAGGTTGATACGTGCACGGATAGCACTGTATCCTCCGCCACGCACGTTACTCTCGTTTTTCAGGTAGTTGATAGATGAATAATAAGACATTTCGTCTTTCTTTCCTGCCACGCTGACCGTGTAATCCTGACGTAACGCTACATCCTGATAAATGACATCGCGCCAGTCTACAAGACGTCCGGCCAAATAGTTGTTGACCTCCGTATTGGTAAATTCGAGACGTGTCAGCCAGATACTTGTCGGGTCGCCTTTATCGTTTCCCATCCAGTTTGCCAAGTCCGCATTAGACATGTGTGCCGGATTGTCGAAATATCCGGTAGCTGCTTTTGAAGGATTCTTGCTAACTTCCACATCCCGGCGGAAATTGATGAAATCCTCTCCTTCGTATACTTCCGGCAAAGAGTTCACCATTGAAAGTCCCCATGTACCACTGAAATTGATAATCGGTTTCGTTGAACTTGTTCCTTTCTTGGTAGTAATCAGCACAACGCCATTGGCTGCCTTCGCACCATAAACGGCTGTGGAACTGGCGTCTTTCAATACGTCTATCTGCTCAATGTCGTTAGGATTGATGTCGGTCATCTGTCCCGAATAGATTACTCCGTCCAATACAATCAGAGGTTCAAGGGAAGATTTATCCGTACTCGTTGCACGCAGGTTGTTTTTACCACGCACCATCATGCTGGTGTTACCCTTCGTGTCGGTTTCGATACCTACCGAAAGTCCGGCCACACCCGTGCGGAGCATATCCTGAACAGTTTTCGGTTGTTCTTTTTCAAGGTCGCTGGCTTTCAAGGATGCCACGGCTCCGGTCAGGTCTTTCTTCTTCATTACACCGTAACCTACCACTACGACCTCCTCCAGTGTCTTGGAGTCTTCCTTCATTTTGATGATAGACTTCTGCCCGGCTTTCACCGTCTGAGTCGTATAACCGATATACGAGATCTGAAGCGAAGATCCGAAAGGCGCTTCCAGTTTGTAGTTACCGTCAATATCGGTAATCACACCGGTCGTTGTGCCGGCTACCAAAACGTTAGCTCCGATAATGGGCTCTCCGTTCTCGTCTACAACTTTACCGATGATTGTAGTCGCCTTGCCCGTTTGTGCCGGAGTACTCTTTTTGGGGAACAAGGCAATCTGTGTGCTGGTCACTTCAAATGACAGGTCAATGCCTTTCAGCATTTCTCCTACCGCTTTGGATACAGGAACCTGTTTCACGTTCAGGCTGACTTCCTGTTTCACATTTACTTGTGTTGCGTCATAAAAGAAGGTATAGCCGCTGGTTTTCTCAATGCGTGCCATAGCTTCGGACAATGGAATTTTCGAGAAGCTTATCGTTATCATCTTCTCTTTTACTTGTGCAGAAAGTACAACGCTAAAAAATAATAGCGTTAAAAGTGCAAAATGCTTTTTTAACTTCATATTTTTGCGATATTAAAAGTTAACTGTAAGGAGGCTGCATTAAAATGGGTCAGATTTTAATGTTCACTCACTTTCTTCGGTTAATAAAAAACTTGATTTGGTAGGGGGGAAAGCCGGAAGCGGAACTTCCCCCTTATTTATTCTATATCTTCATTATATCATAGGCTCGCCTTTCTCTCTTACTTATTTGTCAAAAAAATCATTTTACCGATATTGAACTCGGATATTTGCATTGTGTGTTACCACTTATTGTTTCTGCTTCGGTAAAATTGTCAACATATTCTCATCATTAAATTCATAGTTGATAGGATGAATGCGCGACATGATTCGCATGATTTCTTCCAACGGTTCGTGCCGCAAGGTGAATGTGTATCTGTACTGTTCCTGCAATTCCGGAGACAAATTTATCTTCACATTATACCATTTGGACAGAAGAGGGCAAATCTCATCCAACGGCCTGTTTTTAAATACAATCTGATTGCTTGCCCACGAGACAGCCAACTCGATATCTCCTTTTTCTATTTGAAGCCGTCCGTTACGCTTGTTGAAAGTACCGACTTCTCCCGGATGCAGAAAACGGGTTTCCGCTTTCGTCTCCAACGACACCGAACCTTCTTTCAGGCTGACAAATGTATTTTCCGAACCGGGAAAGGATTCTACATTGAATTTTGTACCGTGTACGGTGATTTTCATTCCTTCGGTTTCAACGACGAAAGGATGATCTTTATCGTGGGCCACATCAAAGTAAGCCTCTCCATTCAACCGGACATTTCTGTTTTTCGAATAATAATTCGTATTATAAGTAAGCGAAGTAGCCGAATGAATCCATACATTCGACCCGTCCGGCAAAGCTACTTCTGATTTACCTCCCCAATTGGAATAGGTTTGTTGCGCCATTTCCGGCTGACCGATCTTTATACCTATATATAAAGAAACGGAAAGGAAGACAGCCACAACTACGCAGGCAGCCGCAACATAGCGTTGAAAACGGGGGAAAGCCCACAAACGAACAGGTTGTTCCTTATCTTTGAGATTCACTTCAACTTTATCTTCAGACCTTTCCATATCTTCAGCTTGTCTCCGTTCAGCCTCCTCACACTCCTCCATGCGCTGCATCAACTCTTTCCAGTAGAAATCTACGTCCGGCGTATAATTGATAACTTTAGCACGCACCTTTTCCCAAACTCCCCGAAGTTCTTCATACATCTTCCGGTTCTCATCGATAGACACCCACTCCTCCAAGTGCTTTTTATCAGCATCGGAGATGTCTTGTTTCAGGTCGGAAATGATTAACTCCCAAGGTATTTCTTTTTTCATGCTTCGCTGTCGTTTTTAACTGTTACCGATACTAAGACACAAAAAACGAATCATACCCTTATTCAGAAAAGCATTTTTTTAGTTTCTACTAAAAAAATATTCTTTAACTTTGCAACGTCTCACTAACCTAATTACAAACACTATGGACGATATGTTCCTTTTGCAATTGATAAAGAATGGTGATAAGCAGGCGTTCAAGTACGTCTTCGATACTTATTTCACTGTTCTTTGCCGCTTTATGTATTTGTATTTAGGAGATACACAAGAAGCGGAAGATATAGCAAGTGACATCTTTGCGTCCGTATGGGAAAACAGAAAAAAACTTGAAATCAGGCTTACTTTCAAAGCTTATCTTTTTCAGGCTGCCAAAAACAGGTGTCTGAACGCTATACGGGACAGAAAGGCTACTGTCTCACTGGACGACATCAACGGACAGGACACTCCGCAAGTAAGCATCACCGATTCACTGGAAACAGAAGAACTGAATAATTTAATTCAGGAGGCTATCCTGTCACTTCCCGAAAAATGTCGTGAGGTATTTCTGCAAAGCCGCACGAAGAATCTGACAAACCAGGAAATCGCGGAGTCAATGGATATATCTGTCAAGACAGTAGAGGCACAAATCACGAAAGCGCTGAAACAAATCCGGAAGTTCTTGGGTACACAATATCAATATTTGTTCTAAGTTTCCCGGCAGATAAAAGATGGAATGATCCTACTTCTTTTCCGCCAGATAAACCCCTAATATGATGCAAGCCGCCCCCATTAACGTAATCCATGTGATTTGTTCGTGGAGAATGAGCACCGAAGCCACCATCGTCACCAACGGATTCAAATAGATATAATTGGAAGCCCGCATCGTTCCCAGCTGTTTCAAAACCACATTCCAAAGAATATAGCAGATCAAAGAAGCCAGGACTGCCAGGAACAAGAGATTGGACAATACGAGCGGTTGCAGAAGCACATCAAAATCCGGTTGCAGCGGATGAAGAAGAAAAGCGGGAAGAATAGTCAATACCCCATAGAAAAATATCTTACGGGTAATAAATACCGTGGGATAACGTCCCGTCATCCGCTTTATTACCAGACTATAAAAAGCCCATGACAGAGCCGCAAGCAAAGTGAGCAAATCACCCACAGGAGAAAGCTTCAACACCACACTTCCGTTAAAGACGACCAGCCCTACGCCAATCAGGGCCAACAGCGAACCATAGATCAGCCCTTTCGTAGCCTTCTCACTCTTATAAAAGAGCAGGGAAAGAATCGTAGTCAGCAGAGGAGCCGTGCAAATGATGAAAGCAACATTGGAGGCTTGGGTAATCCCCAAAGCTGTATTTTCTGTGAAGAAATAAAGCGATCCGCCGAATACGCCTCCCGCCACCAACCAAAGCTCATCTTTCAAATTATCGGCAAACAAGTGTTTTGGAGAAATCGCCCAAATACCTATATAGGCTATCAAAAAGCGATAAAAGAAAATTTCCTGAGGAGTGAGTCCGTGATTAATCAATACTTTCGTTGCAATAAAGGTCAGCCCCCAGATAGCAACCGTCAGTATGGCAATCAGATGATAGTATCCGTGCGTCAGTTTCATACTTATACTTTTAATAATGCCGCAAAGATACAGGGAATCACGAAAATATATACCGACTCTTATGAATATATTTCAGACAGAATCTCGACTAAACAAAACTATAAATAGTCACTTCCTGCCGAAGCACCCGGTCACTGTCAAATAAAATACCAACAAACGCAAAGGGTTCATTGTATAAACAAATCTTACCAAATAAGGGAAAAACTAAAAATCGGCAAATCCTCACGATATTTCTTCTTTACACTTTATCACCGATATTGCATAAACCCGCTTCGAGTTTTTAATAAATAATGAAATAGTTTATTATAAACGGTTTCCAAGTTTATTAAAAACTATTTTTAGGCACTTTCAGTTACTCAAATCAAATTATTGCAACAAAAATGGGCAAGAACCTTCACAGTTTCTTGCCCATTCGTTATCCTCATATGCAATTTTGCACATTCACCTATTGAACCTATGTAATAATACTTATATATTTCATGATTACTTTTCTGTTTTTAATTTCTCCAAATATACGAAATAAAAACGAGAAAGTCAATAGGTAAAGCGTGGTTATCTGAAAATAAACACGTAAATTTGTGCCTCAAATTAGAAATAACAATATAAATCACTATAAATAAAAACTTTATCACTATGGAGTACAATTTCAGGGAGATTGAAAAGAAGTGGCAAGCAAGGTGGGTGGAAGAGAAAACCTACCAAGTTACGGAAGACGAATCGAAGCAGAAATTTTATGTATTAAACATGTTCCCCTATCCTTCAGGAGCCGGACTACACGTAGGACACCCGCTGGGATATATCGCTTCGGACATTTACGCCCGTTACAAACGACTGCAAGGCTTCAATGTACTCAATCCGATGGGATACGACGCTTACGGCTTGCCCGCCGAGCAATATGCTATCCAGACCGGACAGCATCCGGCCATCACTACCATCAACAATATCGACCGCTACCGCGAGCAACTCGACAAAATAGGTTTCTCTTTCGACTGGAACCGTGAAATCCGTACTTGCGACCCGGAATATTACCATTGGACACAATGGGCTTTCCTAAAAATGTTCAACAGTTATTATTGCAACGACGAGCAGAAAGCACGCCCTATCGAAGAACTGGAAAAAGCCTTTGCTGTCTACGGAAACGAGGGACTGAATGCCGCTTGCAGTGAAGAAATCAGTTTCACCGCCGATGAATGGAACGCAAAAAGCGAAAAGGAAAAGCAAGAAATCCTGATGAACTACCGCATCGCTTATCTGGGCGAAACAATGGTAAACTGGTGCGCTGAATTAGGAACGGTATTGGCGAATGACGAAGTAGTGGACGGCGTCAGCGAACGCGGCGGTTTCCCCGTCATCCAAAAGAAGATGCGCCAGTGGTGTCTGCGTGTATCCGCCTACGCACAACGTTTGCTTGACGGACTGGATACTATCGACTGGACAGATTCTCTGAAAGAAACTCAAAGAAACTGGATCGGACGCTCGGAAGGTGCCGAAGTTCAATTCAAGGTAAAAGACAGTGATCTCGAATTTACAATCTTTACCACCCGCGCAGATACCATGTTCGGTGTTACCTTTATGGTGTTGGCCCCGGAAAGTGAATTGGTGGCACAATTAACCACTCCTGCACAAAAAGCGGAAGTAGACGCTTACCTCGACCGTACTAAGAAACGTACGGAACGTGAACGTATTGCCGACCGCAGCGTTACCGGTGTATTCAGTGGTTCGTATGCGATCAACCCGTTCACAGGCGAAGCAGTACCTATCTGGATCAGCGACTACGTATTGGCCGGTTACGGAACGGGAGCTATCATGGCCGTACCTGCCCACGACAGCCGCGACTACGCCTTTGCCAAGCATTTCGGATTGGAAATCCGCCCGTTGGTAGAAGGTTGTGATGTCAGCGAAGAAAGTTTCGACGCCAAAGAAGGTATCGTCTGCAACTCTCCGCGTCCGGACGTCACTCCTTACTGTGACCTCTCCCTGAACGGACTGACTATCAAAGAAGCAATTGAAAAAACCAAGAACTATGTAAAAGAACATAATCTGGGTCGCGTGAAAGTAAACTACCGTTTACGTGACGCTATCTTCTCACGTCAACGTTACTGGGGTGAACCCTTCCCGGTTTACTACAAAGACGGAATGCCTTATGTAATCGAAGAAAGCTGTCTGCCACTGGAACTTCCGGAAGTTGCCAAGTTCCTGCCTACCGAAACAGGCGAGCCTCCATTGGGACACGCTACGAAATGGGCGTGGGACACAGCGAACAAATGCGTGGTAGAAAACGAAAAGATTGATAATGTAACCGTTTTCCCATTGGAACTGAATACCATGCCGGGATTCGCCGGATCTTCCGCATATTATCTGCGCTACATGGACCCGCGCAATCATAAAGCATTGGTTGACCCGAAAATTGACCGGTACTGGAAGAATGTAGACTTATATGTAGGGGGTACCGAACATGCTACGGGACACTTGATTTATTCTCGTTTCTGGAATAAATTCCTTTATGATATGGGTGTATCCATAATGGAAGAACCATTCCAAAAATTAGTAAACCAAGGAATGATTCAGGGTCGCAGTAACTTTGTATACCGTATCAAAGATACCCATACATTCGTTTCACTGAACCTGAAAGACCAGTATGACGTTACACCGCTTCACGTAGACGTTAACATCGTATCCAATGACATTCTCGACCTGGAAGCATTCAAGGCATGGCGTCCCGAATATAAAACGGCAGAGTTTATCCTCGAAGACGGAAAATATGTCTGTGGTTGGGCGATTGAAAAGATGAGTAAGTCAATGTTCAACGTTGTCAACCCGGATATGATTGTTGAGAAATACGGTGCGGACACACTTCGTATGTACGAAATGTTCCTCGGCCCGGTAGAACAGTCCAAGCCCTGGGATACAAACGGTATCGATGGTGTACACCGCTTTATCCGCAAATTCTGGTCGCTGTTCTACAGCCGCACGGATGAATATCTGGTGACGGACGAACCGGCAACGAAGGAAGAACTGAAAAGCCTCCACAAACTTATCAAGAAGGTGACCGGTGACATTGAGCAGTTCTCTTACAATACCTCTATCAGTGCATTCATGATTTGCGTAAACGAGCTTTTCAACCTGAAATGCAGTAAGAAAGAGATTCTGGAACAACTCGTCATCACGCTTGCTCCTTTCGCTCCGCACGTTTGCGAAGAATTGTGGGACGTACTGGGACACGAAACTTCCGTATGCGACGCCCAATGGCCGGCATACAACGAAGAATATCTGAAAGAAGATACAATCAACTACACGATCTCTTTCAACGGAAAGGCACGTTTCAATATGGAATTTGCTGCAGATGAAACTTCGGACGCCATCCAGGCAGCCGTATTGGCTGACGAACGTTCACAGAAATGGATCGAAGGAAAGACTCCGAAAAAGATCATCGTCGTTCCGAAGAAGATTGTAAACGTTGTTATTTAAACAGGCATTAAGTAATAAGTATTAAGTATCACCACGGCTATGATTCAAATATATATCCGCAAGGTGAATACTTAATACTTGATGATACCTGATACTTTGACACCTAATACTTAAAATCAATGCATAAACTAGCAAAAGCGGGAATAATGAGAGAAGTGAAAGATTATGCTTACATCACTCTCGGACTAATCAGCTATTCTTTGGGCTGGGCGGCATTCTTACTGCCCTATCAGATAACGACCGGAGGAACTACCGGTATCAGTGCTATCATCTACTACTCAACCGGATTCCCTATCCAATGGTCATATTTCATTATCAACGCCGTTCTGATGACATTTGCTATCCGGATATTAGGCCCGCGATTCAGTATAAAAACGACGTATGCTATCTTTATGCTGACTTTCCTGCTCTGGTTGTTCCAACTACTGGTCAACAATTATGTGGAAGTACCGGACATGACAGCCGACGGCAAACCGCTACTGCTCGGTCCCGGACAGGATTTCATGGCCTGTATCATCGGTGCCGCCATGTGTGGCGTAGGTCTGGGCATTGTGTTCAACTATAACGGAAGTACGGGAGGAACAGATATTATCGCCGCCATAGTTAACAAATATAAAGATGTGACACTCGGAAGAATGATTATGATTTGCGATGTATTCATCATCAGTTCCTGTTACTTTATATTCCATGACTGGCGTCGTGTTATCTTCGGTTTCGTCACCCTGTTCATCATTGGCGTCGTGCTCGACTGGATTATCAACAGTGCACGCCAATCGGTCCAATTCTTCATTTTCTCCAAGAAGTATGACGAAATAGCCGACCGTATCATCAAAGATGCCGATCGCGGAGTAACCGTGCTCGATGGCACAGGCTGGTACAGTAAAGCCAATGTAAAAGTACTGGTAGTACTTGCCAAGAAACGCCAGTCACTCGACATCTTCCGTCTGGTGAAACGTATCGACCCGAATGCTTTTATCTCCCAAAGTTCAGTTATCGGAGTATATGGCGAAGGATTCGAAAAACTGAAAGTAAAATAACCGGTTCCAAGCTTTGATTGGCCCGATAAGTATTGAACAACCCCGTTAAAAACAAAATAAGATGATGAAACGCAAACTGGTATTTGCTACCAACAACGCTCATAAACTGGAAGAAGTAGCCGCTATCTTAGGAGACCAAATAGAACTGCTGAGCCTCAACGATATCGGTTGCCATACGGATATTCCCGAAACAGCCGAGACGCTGGAGGGAAACGCCCTGTTGAAATCGTCGTTTATCTTTAAAAACTACGACCTGGATTGCTTTGCCGATGATACCGGACTGGAAGTAGAAGCCTTGGACGGGGCCCCCGGAGTCTATTCCGCCCGCTATGCAGGCGGCGAAGGACACGACGCCCAAGCCAATATGCTCAAACTGCTTCACGAACTGGAAGACAAAGAAAATCGCAAAGCACAATTCCGTACTGCCATTTCGTTGATATTGGACGGAAAGGAATATCTTTTTGAAGGAGTGATAAAGGGCGAGATAATCAGAGAAAAACGGGGCGATTCGGGTTTTGGTTATGATCCCGTGTTCAAACCGGAAGGCTATGAACGGACGTTCGCCGAACTGGGAAATGATGTCAAGAATAAAATCAGCCACCGTGCACTGGCTGTGCAAAAACTATGTGAATTTCTACAAAGCTAATTGTATATATCCTTTTAAAACATAAAACACAATGAAGAAAATTACTTTATTTACCTTCCTTACGATCCTATTATGTACTTCATGTGTAACGAAAAAGAAGTTCATGCTTGCAGAGCTGGCAGCTACCGCAAGCAAAGATAGTTTGCAAGGACTACTGACCGACTGCCGTAACACGGGCAACCAAATGTCGGTACAAATCAAAAAACTCATGCGTGATACAACAAAAATGGGAAACAGTATCCGCCAGTATCAAAGTATGCTGAATGTGAACATGACCGAACAGGAAAAACTGAACGCCCTGTTGAACCAGAAGAAAAACGAGTTGAACGAAAGAGAGCGTACTATCAACGAGTTGCAGCAGATGATCAATGCACAGAATGAGAAAGTCCGGAAACTGTTGAGTAGCGTAAAAGATGCGTTATTAGGCTTCAGCAGCGATGAACTGACCGTTCGCGAAAAAGACGGAAAAGTATATGTGGCAATGTCGGATAAATTATTATTCCAATCAGGAAGCGCCCGTCTGGATAAGCGTGGTGAAGAAGCTCTTGGCAAATTGGCCGAAGTACTGAACAAACAGACGGATATTGATGTGTTTATTGAAGGACATACGGACAATAAGCCTATCAACACTGTACAATTCAAGGATAACTGGGATTTGAGTGTGATTCGTGCTACCTCCGTCGTACGTATTCTGATTAAAAACTATAACGTGAATCCTTTGCAGATACAACCGAGCGGCCGCGGCGAATATATGCCTGTCGATGACAACGAAACGGCAGAAGGCAGAAGTAAGAACCGCCGTACGGAGATTATCATGGCTCCGAAGTTAGACAAACTGTTCCAAATGCTCCAAAGCACGGAAGAGTAAAATTAAAAATTCTTATATCGAAAAAGAGGCTGACCTAACGTTAGCCTCTTTTTCGATATTTAGTGTTTCAAGCCATTAAACTATCTATTTTTTAGAAGGATGTGTCATTACCCGCGTTGAACGGATAATGACGGGGGAAACATCACTTCTTTAATGACTGGTGTCCATCAATTGGAAAAGCTTTTCCCGCCCATGCCTTTTGAGATGTCCATTCCTCGGCCGGATCACTCCAAAAAGGATGATCGGCAGGAAGACCCAAAGGCAAGAAAACGAGTGAAGTCATATACAAGCTACCATTATTAGTATAATAATTGGCCAAATCCGGCTGATGTCCCGCAAAACCAAGTGCCAGGAATCCTTTATCATCAAAATTTCCATCTACTGAAAACATATTTCTCATCACTGCACTTAATGCACTCCGGACTTGTCCGTTAGTCAGTCCTTCAGGAAGGCCATATTTCCAGGCAGCCAATGCCAACGATTGGAATGCTCCCATACGATAGACTACGGAACGCCCGAAAGCCGGGAAGGTACCTTCCGGAGAAATAAGACGTTCGATGAAGGTATTAAAACGCTGCATACGACTGATTGCCAGCTTATAACTGATTGGGGTAGGAAAACGGTTCTTGCTGCACGTTTCCAGTATCTCGACATACATGGGATGAATAACGAAAGAATTATAATAATCCAACGAAAATTCCGCTCCGTCGGAATACCATCCGTCACTAAGATACCATTCATTTATTTTATTAAGGCCGGTAGTCAAGGCATAACCGTCAGGTTCTTCACCGACGGAAAGCAAGAAAGCCTCTACCATGTCACGAAACAGTAACCAGTTATTATAGGCAGGACGGATGACACGCACCTTCTTAAAACATTCAATATAACGTTCTTTTGTCGTATCATCCAACTGTCCCCAAGTGGCCTTAGGAGCACGGATGAAACTTTCCGCAAGATAAGCGGCATCTACCAAAAGCTGCTGATGTCCTTTCCACAGCAAATAATCCGGACTCTGCGGGTCAACAGCATTTTGATAAGCCTTCAAAGCCCACTCACGTATTTGCTTGCGTTGCTTTCCTTCTGCCGTATCATCATCAGGCAGCTCCAGCCAGGGAGAAATGCCTGCCATGAGCCGACCGAATGCTTCCATATAAGCCACCCGCTTGTCTCTTCCGTCCCACGTAGGACTCAACTCCAGTTGCATATTCTTTTGCAACTCGCCTTTACTCATATTCTCCAAAACGGGTTGCGCTATTTTATAACATAAGTCAACCCACTGTGTTCTGTCGTTCACCGGTTGATTCTTTTTCTTATCAGCGGCATTTACACTCAGGAAACAAAAAGAAATAAGAGCTAATAAAACAATTCTCATTTTCATAATCATTCTTTTTAAATGGCAGTTTTTTCAATATCCGTTTTACGTTTCAAAGCTTCCAGATAATAATAATCCGCATAGTTCAACGGAACATCCACTTCGCTGTTATGAGGAATACTACCTACACTGTGCATCAGGATAAACCGTCCGTTTTCTCCCAATTTGGCAGTATAGCTCTCTGATGCAAGCGACTCCATTATTTTGTCGGCATACGCCCGGTAAGAAGCAGCGTCCGGCAGGTCATAAGTACTCATCTCATATAAGGCGGATGCTATGACAGAAGCCGAAGAAGCATCTCGCGGGGCAGCAGGAACATCAGGCGCGTCCATATCCCAATATGGAACAAGGTCCTCCGGCATATTCTTAAGATTTTTCATAAATTCGAAAGTCTTGATTGCCTGGTCAAGGTAAGTACGATTCTTTGTTTCTCTATAACATACGGTATATCCATAGATCGCCCATGCTTGTCCTCTAGACCAAACAGATTCATCGGAATAGCCTTGAGCAGTCTGGCGATGACGTACGGTTCCGTCCTCAATACTGTAATCAATAACGTGATAACAGCTTCCGTCCGGGCGGAATTGCTCTTTCAACGTACGGTCTGCGTGCATCACCGCTACGTTATAGAAAGTAGAATCACCGGAAAGTTTGGTTGCTTCAAACAACAATTCAAGATTCATCATGTTGTCTATAATCACAGGACATTCCCAGCCCCGTTCCGACTGCCAGCTATTTCCTTTCACATCCCAGCTTTGAATCACTTGAGGCTTTTCACGAAAACGGGTACAAAGAGATTTTGCTGCTCGGATCATTACCTCCTTATAACCGGGTTTATCAATCAGGCGCAAGCCATTGCCAAAGCTGCAATTAATGATAAAACCAATATCGTGATGCCAAGTAAGATTTTGTGCTTCGCTAATAGCCTCGGTATATTTCTGGGCAAGCGGAAGCAAAGCAGTGTCGCCTGTCAGTTCATACAAATACCATACACTGCCGGGAAAAAAGCCGCTCCGCCAGTCAGCGTATCCGCAATAATAGACACCACCCTTATTATTGAGCGTCACCGGATTCAGAAATCTGCCGCTACTTTCAATAGTATCAATTTCCAATCCAATTTGAGCGTGTGCGTTTTCAATAGCTTTTTCAACCCATGTTTGTTTCTCGACAGCTCTTTGGGTGCAAGATGTGGCTACCACAAGAGCAGTACATCCTGCAAGAATAGAGTTTTTCAATTTCATGATATAGATTCTTTATTATAAATGAATAATTTCCTTTTCTGAATGACCGAATACATATAATTGTATAAAATAATGAGAACACAAATATAAGTATTTTTTCTATCATCTAATTAAGATATTAATGTATGGCAAAATAGCACCATTTATTTTTATCTTATCTGACTAAATTGTCCTCAATAGTTGCATCTATTTTCCAAATCATCCAAATCAACGGGGAAAATATTGATTAATACAGATATAATTTTCATCTTTGCCTGCGACATAATAATCATACAACATCATGAAGAACATTAAAATACGCTTTTTTATTTTATGCCTTTGTCTGTCAGTAACAGGATATACATCCGCATCCGCCCGAACAGAAAAAGTAAAAACGGATATAGACTGGCCTGCTTTCATGCAAAAACAAGATTTGATCTGGGAAATATTGCCCGAATACTGGTATGAATCGGCTTATATGGGCAACGGTATGTTGGGACTTATGATTTATAAGGAACCGGGACAGAACTATATCCGGTTTGAAACCGGCAACTGCTCGGTACACGACCACAAAGCGGGATCGGACTTATTTGCCATTCCCCGACTGCTCACCGGGCACTTCGCCTTACATCCTGAAGGTACAATCGTAAATGGAACGATGCATCTTGACATCTGGAATGCCGAAACAAAAGCAGAGATAACCACCACAAAAGGAATCATCCGTCTGCACGCCTATGTACACGCCAATGATATGGTAATGCTGGTTCAGACTAACGCCACCGATGGAGAGAAAAACTTCCGTTGGGAATGGATACCTGCCTCCGCCCAAAGCCCGCGATATCTTTATGCAAAAGGAGAAGGAAAATGGATAAAGGTGCCTGAAGACTACTCTCTTAACCCGGCACCGGAGGTAAAACCGGAAGTATCCGTTCAGAAATTGCGGGCAGGAGGTGAAACAGCCGTTGCATGGAAAGAAACCCGAACTAAAAAAAATGAACGCACATACTGGATTACCGTAACTCATTCGTATCCCGAAGCCACGGCCGAAAAGGATGCCGCTCAAATTTTGGATAAGGCATTAGCAACAGGAACCGGAAAATTACAGAAACAACACCGTACCTGGTGGAATCATTACTATCCGAGCAGTTTCCTTACGTTACCGGATGGTATGAAAGAGAATTTCTATTGGATACAGATGTATAAGCTTGCCAGTGCCACGCGCGGCGACCGTGCACTAATAGACAACACCGGCCCATGGCTGACCGTCACTCCATGGCCCAATGCATGGTGGAACTTGAACGTACAACTGACCTATTGGGCACTCAATGCATCCAATCATCTCGATTTGGCAGCCTCTCTGGAGAATGCTATTTACAACAATATAGAAAACCTTAAGAAAAACGTACCGGAAGCCTATCGCAAAGACGCATTGGCAATAGGACGCTCGTCGAATCTGGTATGCGAATCCGGCGAAATCGGAATCCCCGGTGTGGACAAAGCAGCGGAAGTCGGGCTTTTGCCTTGGGCATGCCATAGCTTATGGTTGATTTATCGCCACAAAATGGATGACGAGCTATTACGCAACAAACTCTTTCCTGTACTTAAACAAGCTATCAACTACTACCTGCACTTTACCTACAAAGGAAAAGACGGCAAGATACATCTGCCCCAAACATATTCTCCGGAATATGGCAGTGCGGAAGATTGTAACTTCGACCTGGCATTATTATCTTGGGGTTGCCGGACATTACTTGAGATTACCGGCCGGCTGAACATAGACGATCCGCTTATCCCGCGTTGGAAAACGATTTTGGAAGAACTTACACCGTTCCCCACAGACCCGGCCAACGGGCTTATGATAGGACGGGATGTTCCTTATGCTTTCTCGCACCGCCACTATTCGCATCTATTGGCTGCCTATCCTCTATATCTCATCAATAAGGAAAATCCCGAAGAATACGACCTCATAGAGAAATCACTCCTCTATTGGCAAGGCAAATCCGGGGCACATCAGGGATATTCATGTACGGGAGCATCCTCTATATCATCCGCTTTAGGTAAAGGCAATGAAGCGCTTACATACCTTGACAAGTTGTTTACTAAATTCTTATCTGTCAATACACTTTATCGTGAATCGGGCCCGGTCATAGAAACACCATTATCTGCCGCCCAGTCTATCCATGATATGTTGCTTCAAAGTTGGGGAGGAAAGCTGCGCATTTTCCCTGCCGTTCCCGACAGTTGGAAAGACATTGCTTATAAAGACTTCCGTGCTGAAGGTGCTTTTCTTATCACTGCCAGCCGGAAAAACGGTAAGACTGAGTTTATCACTATCAAAAGCCTTGCAGGCGAACCTTGCATTGTAGTGACTGACATATCTTCACCTGTCTTCAAAGGAAAACGCCAATTTGCGGCCACAGCTTTATCCGAATCTATGTACAAAATAGATTTACAGAAAGGCGAAGAAGTAATCATTTACTCCAAAGGTACTCAGCCGGACTTCACCATTCGTCCTGTGAATAATAGCAGAACGAATTGTTTCGGAAAAAAGAAACAGTCCTGAATCAGTCTGCCTGTTTCTTTTCTTTCCGGTAATTCTGAGGTGTACATCCGAACTGGTTTTTGAAGCAACGGCTGAAATATACAGGCGCATTGAACCCACTACGGTCACTAACCTCTGCAATGGGAAGATCAGGGTATTGCTTCAATAAAGTGGCTGCGTGCTTCAGGCGGTAATTTAGCAAGAAGTTATTGGGTGTCATGCCGGTTAATGCTTTGAACTTAGTATAAAGCAATGACCGACCGACACCTACTTCTTTACAAAGAGCCGGAATATCAAATTCCGTATCGTCAATATGTTGCTCAATCACCTGTGAAGCCCGTTTCAACAGATCTTTGTCCAAAGGATTTATGCTGGCCAAATCAATCTCGGACATCGGTTTCTTATCAAATTGATGTTGCATCAGCAAACGGCTGCGTATCAGGTTATTGGCACGTGCCAGTAACAACTGTGCATGAAAGGGTTTCGTGATATAATCATCGGCACCACGGCTGAGTCCCTCAATGTTCTGCTCGGTAGAGTTAAGTGCAGTCAACAGAATTACAGGTATATGACATAAATCTATATTATTCTTAATTTGCAGACACATTTCTGTTCCGGTCATCTCAGGCATCATGACGTCACTGATAACTAAATCAGGAGAGTTCTCATAAATCTGACTGAGTCCTTCTTTCCCGTCATGGGCACAAATGATCTTATAGAAAGGCTCGAAAAGCTCTTTCAGCACTTGGAGCAACTCATCATTGTCTTCCACAAGAAGCACCGTATGAGTCTTGTTTTCCGTATCTTTAGTCTCAATAAGTTCTATGGGCGAATTCCCCTCATCTACAAATACAGGCATTGAATCGGGGATAATATCACTTTCAGAATCCTGAGTATAAAATTGTACATTCTTATCGTTCAGGAATACATCTTTCCGGCGGGGCAGCCGCACTGTAAATGTACTACCTTCACCAACAACACTTTTCACTGTTATCTCTCCATGATGTTTTTCCACAATTGTTCTGGTCAATGCCAATCCGATACCGGTTCCGCTAAACAGGCTTCCTTTCTTTTCTTGATTGTCAGCCTGAAAGAATCGTGCAAATATTTTATCTTTATCTTGTTCAGAAATACCGATACCGGTATCCGTTATATTAATTTTTATATCACTATTCGTTATCTCTCCCGACAGAATAATATTCCCTTTGTCGGAGGTATACTTAAAGGCATTGGACAAAAGATTGAAGAATACTTTCTCCATTAATTGCGGTTCAAACCAACATAAGACAGACAATTCCGGTAATTTGAATTCATAATTTATATTCCTTTGCTGTGCATAATCGACAAAAGAAAGATAGATTTCCTTCAAAAATACAATTATATCCTGTTGCTTTATTTGTATCGTTCCATAGTTCTGTTCCAATTTCCTGAATTCAAGCAACTCAGAGATCAACTTATTCATTTGTTGCGCATTTTTCCTAATCTTCGTTATCTGATTGTATATAGAAGGGTTCAATGAATATTTTTGTAATAGGATATCAATATGACTGATAATCAGAGTTAGAGGCGTTCGGAACTCATGGCTCACATTTGTAAAGAAAACTAGTTTTTCCTGGTTAAGCTGCTTTATCTGTTGTTTCTCAAAACGTTCCTTTTCCAAAGAAAGAGCCAATGTGCGTTTTGCTATTTTACTATATACATAATAGAAAACGCACGCAATGAAAGCTGTCACATAGATTATCCATGCCCACCACGTATCATACCACGGAGAGGCAATGACAAGCTGCATCGTTATTTCCTCCAAACTTTGCCCGCTCTTTTCATTTATCGAAGCCACATGCAACGTATATTTTCCCGGATCCAGATTAGTGTAATACAATTCCGTCTGTTTAGTCTTAATCCAATTCTTGTCCAAACCTTCAAGCTTATATTGAAACCACTTTTCCGATAATTGTTGTCCGTAATCGGACAAAGCAAAATGAATAATCAGATTATTCTGATCATAATTAAGTTTAAGTTCACGAGTGTACGGGAGCGACTGAGACAATATCCCTGTATCATCTCCCGGAATAATCGTCTTATTATCGACCCAAAGTTCTGAAAAGTAAAAGTTAGAATTCTCATTAGCAGTACCGGTTTTGTTAAACTCATTTTCTGAGAATACGGTTACTCCTTTTGTATCTCCAATGTAAATACTTCCCTCTCCGGATACCAAAATTCCACATCCGTTGATAATATGAGTCGAGGGAAAGTTTCTCATCAAATCAATCGTTGTGAAAGTGCCCTCGGAAGGAACAAAGCAGGTGACTCCCTTATCACCTGTTATCAGAATCTTTCCATCCTGGGTCCGGCAAAGATTATAGCAGAAATCACCCGGCAACTGATTGTTTCGGGAAGTATAATGAGCCATGTTACGCGTCTGCCTATCATAAAAAAAGAGCCCCATTCCTAACGTACCGATATAGACACCATCGGAGGTGGCAAGCACACGGGTAGGAGTTGCTTTACTATCTCCTTCTGCCAATGGAACATAGACTATAGACTCGGGATGTTCTACATGAGTACACAAAACATTTTTCCAACCCACCATATACAAATTACCTTCCGCATCAATATCGAAATGCTCATAAAATGCAAAAGGAATGTTGATCCTATGGAATTTCTGTGTCTGAGTATCCAACCGAAAAAAGCCATTATGGGCAGATATATATATTTGATCTTTCCATATCTTCACATGATAAACAATTTCATCAGGCATATCGGAAGAGTGACTCTCTTCTTTCCAATAATTATAAAACCGACCTGTATTCAAGTCATAACGTGACAAACCACCCAAATAGGTTCCTATATACAGACAATTCTTCTTTTCATCATAACAAATACTTTTCACATTATTATGAGAAATAGAGTTTTTTCCACCGGCTGTAAACTGCTGAAGAGTATTCCATTTCTTATCTACACAAGTGATGCCGCCCCCATCTGTACTAAGCCATAAATGCTCATTCTTATCAATAACAATTTCTCCGATATAAGAATAATATGAGTTTATCTTTCTCCCATAGTCATAATGTACAAAAGTATCATGTTGAGGGCTGAAATAATTAACTCCTCCATAGTAACTACCTACCCAGATAGTTCCGGCAACATCTTTATACAATGCAAAGATAGAGGGATGATTCAGCCCGCCCACATATTGGGGAATTTGAATGAGAGAATACTGTTTGTTACCAATACTGTAGCGATGAAGTCCGTCAAAAGTACCGAACCATATATTTCCCTCGTTATCTTCTACAAAATCACGAATCTGTTCGCTACTGATACCTTCCGAAGTTCCCGGCAAATAAGGAACTTTCGACAATTGTTGTTTGTCGTTCATCCGATATAATCCATGCATGCGGGTACCAATCCATAGCTCTTTTTGAGAACTTTCAAATATGCGATAAATCTCCACCCCTTCCAATAGTTGCTTTTGCTGATATGTACGGCGATCAATCAGATAAACTCCGTTATATGTCCCGATACCAATCTGATCGTCCATCATGGTCAGACAACAAATACGTGAAGTGATATTCGTTTTTAATACAAAAGTTGGTTCTTTATCTGCTTTCAAACAAAATAAAGAATCATGTTTCATATACCACACTTGTCCTTCGGACGAAGTAAGCGCGGTGATAATACTTTCATTCGTGAGTCGGGAGAATTTCTCTGTTTGTATGTCATATTTGATTAAATTCTTATCAATTAAGAAATATAGATTATCCAAGCTGTCACCAACGATAAACGAAACTTCATTGCCCAACCAGACCGGTGGTTCTTCACCTACAGATTTTATCCAGCCTTTGAATATTCTTACACGGTTTCCATCATATTGGCTTATTCCTTCCTTTGTTCCAAACCACATTCTGCCCAACCTATCCTGATAAATAGCCATTACAGAGGGCTGTGTTAAACCTTCCGACAAACCAATATGTTTGAAATATTCAGCATATAATGGCAAAACAAAGAAAAAAGAAATAAACAACAGTAATAAATGACGCAACTTCATATTATTTTTTATTTGGTGTTGTTCTGTTAATCACAAATTAATCGCTTAAATATACTAACAATTTGCAATATTCGAAAAAATACTGGACATAAACAACATTTTTATAAGCGAATCAATCTATAATCCTGCCTTTACGATTCTAACAAAGGTTTTCTTCACTTATGTCAGATATAATAAAAAAGGTTGCAAATTTTATAGAAATTCACAACCTTTACTCTCAATTTTATAAGTATCAGCAATATTCTACTTTTAGCACATAAACAGGAAAAGAGTCTTTAGCAGAACGATGTATATTACTTATTTTTAACCCGTCATCATCTAATTCCCAGTCTACCTTCTTATGATTCTCCAATAATGTAACTTTCCTGATTTTATCCTTTTCCGAAGAAAAGGAACGCAATGTATAAGAAGCTTTAGTAACATGACGTACGATAATATATACACTTTTACCTCTCATGGTGAAGCGGACATCAGGTACAATATCTTTAGGAGTTCCATCATATACTGCATCGTGAAAAGGTTTCTGTTCAGTATCTTCTACTCTATTTACCGTAAAATCTTCTCCAAAGATACGCCAGGGAGTTGTTCCATAAATAGCCTCGCCATTACTCTTCAGCCACTTATGAAAAGTTTTCAATATTATATCCGTTTGCTCCGGAAAACATCCTACTTGGTCTGGTCCCACATTCAACAATAAATTTCCACCTTTACTGACAATGTCTACAAAATTTCTGATTAATATATCCGGTTTTTTATAAACAGTATCATAACGATTGTACCCCCAATTCTTACCCATCGTCAGGCAAGCTTCCCAAGGTTTGTTATTTATGCTGTTAGAAAGTTTCTGTTCGATAATTGAATAGTCTCCTAATCCGTTCCCAATGCGACTATTGATTAAACACCCCGGTTGCAACGAATGAATCAATTCACGTAATTCCTTACTCTGTTGCCTGGTAACCAGTTCAGGCGTATCGAACCAGATAACTGCTATTTCACCGTAATTCGTAAGTAATTCTTTTAATTGTGGTTTTACTTTGCGTTCAATATAAGCCGGTAACTGCTTACTATCTTCATCCGGATAATCCCAAGTATTGCTGCGGCCTGCTTTTACAGGCCAGTTAGTAGGAACATCCGGATCTTCCCAATCACGTCCTAATGAATAATAAAGTCCCAGCTTGATTCCCTCTTTTTTGCAAGCTTCCGCCAGTTCTTTTAAAAGATCTTTGGCAAAAGGAGTACACTTCACTATGTTATAATCACTGCAAACTGAATTATACATGGCAAATCCGTCATGATGTTTAGTCGTATATACCAAATATTTCATTCCTGCGTGCTTGGCAGCCCGTACCCATTTCTTCGCATCAAATTTTACCGGATTAAAATCTTTGGCTATTGTTGCATATTCTTTTAACGGAATACGCTCATAAAGCATAAAGTGTTCGCCACCTTCGGTTGGATGGCCTTTCCATTCACCGGCTGTCTGAGAATATAATCCCCAATGTATAAACAAACCGAATTTTGCATCTTTGAACCAATGCAAATTGTCTTCGGTAGTAGCCATAGAATAATTGGATATAACTGTCAAAAGAACAATTACTATAAAAATTTTTTTCATACAAAACTTATTTTATACAACCATTAATGCCAACGTAAAAAACTTAATCCCAATTTCAAAGAAACATCCGGATTACGTTTATAATAATCTAATACCTCTTTAAGTTCCTTATCTATTTCGTACAATTCATCGATCACATATAAAGTTCCCGAAGGATTGTAAGCTTTATTGTAATCCGAACGTTTCTTATCGGGTTCATATTCTGTACCTACAAATTCAAGGTGAGTATATTTCTTGGAATCCAACAGAAAAGGTTTCCAGAAAACCACACTATTCCGGATAGAAGCTCCCCAATGTACATCCTTCTTATAGAAAGCTTCAGCAGCTTCATAACCTTCATACATCGCCTTCAAATGACAAAGACGAGCGAAGAACAATAAATCATAAGCATGATAAGCAAAAGCATCACGACCGAGTAAATCCGTAGTCGTTCCGTTAGGAAACAGGTTACCCTTCACCCAATCGTCATATGAGGAACGGAATTTATCGACTATAGCCTCATCTTCCAATACCGTGCCGAACAGATAAAATTGATATAACAGACAAGTACCCCAGTTATTGACCCTCAAGTCATTATCTTTAATAAATACCTCCGCCCTCTTACGTAGCCAGGTATCAATCAATTCCCGGTCAGACTGGCCGATTACTTTACGAATCAACGAATAACCTTCGACAGCAATATTATATGATTCTTCATGAATATTTCTTTTCGACAAGGCAACATTGATTTCAGACCATGCTTTCAGATATTCAACCGCTTTACTCAGATACGTCCTATCCTGTGTAAAAGCATACGCGAGACATAATTGATGAATAGCTTTCATTTCATTACTAATGTCTATCTTATCCGGATTTTCATCAATAGATTTAACCGGAGTCGTTTTCCGGTTACTCTCTACAATATTTTTAGCGGGAGTTTCTATCTGTTTGATATACCAATTCATCGGAAAAGCGGTATTATCAGCCTTCTCCAATGCTGTTTTCACTTTATCATAGTTTTCACGTGTGAGCACGACATTCGGAAACATTTTATCCACGTCCGAGGTTTGAGCCTTTACACAAGACATCCCCCATAATAACATACATATTAGAAAACATTTTCCTTTCATCCTTTTCCTCTCCTTCCGTTCTTATAAAATTTCAATATCATCTATGTAACATTTATACTTATTTCCCTCGGCCAAAGTGACTCCCGAACTATATGTCGGCAGAATGACTATGCCTGCTATACCATTCTTCAACTGTGTAGCGGCAGCACTGTATTCTCTTTTACTAAAAGCAAACGTATATGTTTTCCATGCTCCTTCTTCTTTGAAATCAACCAACGAATTGGTTAATATAACTCCTTCTTCCTGCTCGTAATCATTCACCGAATTAAACCTTCCTATCAGTTTAACTCCTAATTGTTGAGATACTGCTTTGGAAGTACCCTTCCACGTTTCTTTTCCTATCACATTGGCAGGTTGATAAATTCGGAAACGGATTCCTCTTAGTTCATCAATATCTACTGTTTCGGAAAAACGGAATTTCAAACCGTAATTCCGGGCTTCCATCGAAATATATTCCAGCACTTTGGAGGAAGTGTTTTCTTCACTCTGAACCGGATTATCTATCACTATATGGGAATATGCCCAACGCGGATAATAATCGTCTATCTTACTACTGCCTGAATTGCCATAACGAAAGAAATAGGGGGTTGTATCATACGTTTCAAAGTCGGCGAATAAAGTTCCTTTATCGGGAAGAGGATCTTCTTTATCATCTTTCCCTTCGTTAGAATCAACTGCAGGATCATCGCTTGAACAGGATATAAAAAGTCCCCATAATATAATGAAAAATACATTGTAGCTATATTTCATAATTTACCTTAGATTTTAGTTAATGCCGGAAATTCATGTTTTAAATATAATGAGGGTGCCTTTCCTCGAATGAACTGACACCCTCATCGGTATATACTCGTTATCTCATTCCAAATTTACCACCCTGTGTTCTGTACCAGTTTATGGTTTTTGAAAAGTTCGGTATTCGAAATCGGATAGAAATACATTTTATCCTGAATATTGTAAGTGGCATGCAAAGCTTTCGTATATTGAATAGTACCGTCAGTTTGCTTAACTACTTTCACTTTATAAATATTCTGCATATCATCTAATTCTTTCCAGCGACGAAGATCCCAGAAACGTTGTCCCTCGAATGCAAATTCTACACGGCGTTCGTTTTTCAATCGTTTCAAAAAGGCATCTTTACTCATGTCGGCAGGATACGCCGGCATTTTCACATCTCCACGATTACGTACTTGGTTGACTGCATCGCGTGCACTCAGGCTATAAGAACCTGTGTAGTCAGGATCACCATAAGCATTTACCATTGCTTCTGCATAGTTCAACAGAATTTCTGCATAACGAAACAAGATCCAGTTATGCTGCTGGCTGGTAGTAGTTTCACCCGGTTCAAAAGTGACACTGTTATTCACATATTTTCTCAAGTAATATCCGGTAGTCGTGGCATTTTTTATAGGCTGACCGTTCTTACCTCCTTCAAACACTTCTACCGGGGTCGTTTTAGGCCATGCCATACCATTATATACTACGGTCATTCCCAGACGCGGGTCACGATTCGCATACGGGTCTTTAGCCATTTCTGCATTACTCCAGTCAAAAGCTGTACCATCTATCATTTCATAAGCACTTACCAAGTTTTCTGTCGGACAAGTGGTAGTAGAGCCTTTAGTAACTCCCATCGGGAAGTTTGCAGACTCAAAACTTGTACTTGCTCCCGTGGGACGGCACATGATGACTTCTTTACTTTGGTTATTGGTAGCACCGTACAAATTAGAATATTTCGGGTCCAGACTATATCCTAAAGTACCGGCCTGACTGATAAGATCGTATGCTGCCTGAGCGGCATTTTTCCATTTCTGCGTATCATCGGCAGAATACAAAGGGCTGGCAAGATACAGAGATGCACGAGACTTCAATGCAAGAGCCATACCTTTAGTAGCACGTTGCAAGTTACCTTCTCCACCAGGCATATTGTTATAATTAACAGGCAATTTGTCATTAGCCAGATCAGTACATTCACTGATGATGAAGTTCAGGATAGTAACTGCATCCGAAGGTTCTGCTTCGTTGGCTTCTTCCTGTGTCAGTGTCTTCGTTATCAGAGGTATATTCTGATAACGTTTCACCAACTCAAAGTAATAGAATGCACGCAGAAAGCGAACTTCATGCTCATAATTCAGGTAACTTTTATAATCATCGGCAAAACCGTCGGAATATTTCCATTCATCGAACGTCAGTCCGACACAGTTCTCAAGATAGAAGTTAGCATCATGAATAGCGTTGTAGTAAGTACCGAATACGTCATTGACCGTATAATTGGCTGACCACGTACCATTGACAAAACGTTGGATAGCAGATGATTCGTAAACATGGATAGCATCATCCGTAGCTGCGTCTTGCATAGCTCCCGATGTATTACAGAAGTCATGCGGCAAATAACTATATACCTGTGTAGCCAGTTGTTTCACACGGTCCATGTTATCCAGAATTTGTTGCTTTGAATAATAATCTGTTTCGCTGCAATCCATAAAATCACAAGCTGTGTACAGAGGAGCGGATGTAACCGCAAGCAACAAGGCAATATGTTTGATTTTAAAATACTTCATGTTCATTTTACTTTTTAGAATGATAAGTTAACACCAAAAGTATACTGAGTCATGGTCGGATGATTTGTTCCGATATTTTCAGGATCTAATACTTTAATCTTATCTACACAGAAAAGGTCGTGACCGCGCGCAAAGACTTTGGCACCTTTGATGAATTTGCTCTTCTTCATCATTTCCTGTGAGAAATTATAATAAAGTTCCAATGTACGCAATTTCATATAAGACGCATCAGCCACCCACAAGGAGTTAGTCGTATAGTTATTGGCGGAACCTTCTGAAGTCAGACGCGGATATTTAGCATTCGGAGTATCTGGAGTCCAACGATTGTTATAATATTCGGTGGAAATAGTACTGTTACTAATCAAAGGCCAATACACACTTGAAGTGTTCAAAAGACGGCTCTGATTTCCCGTTCCTTGGAACAAAGCATAGATACCGAAACCTTTATATTCCAGATTCAAGTCGAATGAGTAATAGATTTCCGGCATAGCACTGTATCCTAAAGCTACCTGGTCATAAGCGTCAACAACTCCGTCATTGTTCTGGTCTTTATACTTCAAATCACCCGGACGAACATCTGAAAGGTTTTGTTTAACACCGCGGTTATCAATCTCTTCCTGACTCTGGTAAATACCTTCCACTTCATAACCGAAGAACTGCCCCAAACGCTTGCCTGTACGTTTCAAGTAGTCATGAGGGCGATATTCTTCGTTCTGGTTAATAATCTTGTTACGGTTGAAAGTCAGCATACCGCCAATTTGATAATTAAAATCACCGATTTTATCCGCCCAGCGTACGCTTGTTTCTACTCCATAACTATTCACAACTCCATTATTGATATTGGGAGCTGTCAAACCAAATATAGAAGACACGGCATTATCTCCGCTTACTAAAATATCCGTGCGGTGATCGTAAAAACCGTCAATAGTAACAGATAACTTGTTGAAAGCTATGAAATCGAATCCTACATTCAATTTGTGAGACTTCTCATAGGTCATGTCAGTGATACCCAGTTGAGTAATTTTCATACCACTGATGCTTGCCGGATTTTTTCCGAAATAATAACTTCCCCCTGTACCATACACATCAAGATAAAGGTCAGTACCATAATCAGCACGTCCGGAAATACCGTAGGAAGCACGAAGTTTCAACAGGTTTAACCAGTCGCTTTTCAAGGCAGCTTCTTCCGACATAATCCATGCGGCACCTACCGACGGAAAGATTCCCCATCTATGTCCCGGTTCCAGAATGCTGGCGGCAGAACCGGATAAAGATGCGTCCAGTACATAACGATGGTCATATACATAATGGGCCTGTGCCACTACATCCATAAATGCCTTCGAGTTGTTCTGACCCTTAGCATTTGTTTTATCCATATTGTATTGCAGAGTTGCAACCAGACTATGCTTATTCCAGTCCTTAGCATAGTTGGCATAGGCCCCGAAATTGAAATGATTGACCGAAGATCCTACACTCTTACTGAATGAAAGAGTACCTTCATTACGTAAAGTATTATAAGTAGTTTCTCCGGTTTCCCAATTCATCGTTGCTTGTTCATATCCGAAGTTCATGGTATTGTTGTCCCAATAAGAAGCACTGTTGTCCAAACCTACCTGAAAGCCTACTGATAATCCTTTCACAAGAGCACTCAAATCTTGATTCAATTTCATATCAGCATACATATTACGGGTTTGAGAGCGAGCATAGCCTCTACCGGAAATACTTGCAATCGGATTGTTGGAATATACAGTTGTACCACCCCATACATTGCGAGACGTTTTTACAGGAAATGCTCCAGAAGGAACTTGATACAATGCACTGAAAATGTTCGATGTCGTTTCTCCCGGACGGTTATGTTCGGAGAAATTTCCAAACAGGTTCAGCTGTACGGTAGTTGTAGGACTGACAGTAATATCCAAATTGGTACGAATATTCAGTTTTGAGTATTTGAACTGAGTGGAGTAACCGTCATTATCACTTGTCGGTTCCAATATACCATTATCATTCAAATAATTCAACTGAGTGAAATAACGTACAAATTCTCCACCACCTCTTGCCGAGAAGGTTACATTGTTTCCATAGCTATGATCTCGTAATGCTTCGTCCCACCAATCTACATTCGGATATACATCCGGATTACTTTGAGTTCTGAAAGCTTCCAGTTCTTTAGCCGAATAACGTGCCGACAATCCATCGTTGGTCAATCCTTCATTCAAAGCTTTGGCATAAGTATATCCATCAACAAATTCCGGCAGACGTTGTGGGGTAGCCATATTGAATTGATAAGAGAAATTAATCTCCGGCTTACCCATCCTTCCACGTTTCGTTTTCACCAAGATAACACCATTGGCACCTTTCATTCCGTAAAGAGCCGTAGAAGCTGCATCTTTTAAAACAGTGACAGACTCTATTTCATCAGCACTTATTTGATCCAGTGAACGTTCAAAACCGTCTACCAACACTAATGGAGTAGTAGAACTGCTGGTTCCATATCCGCGTACTCTCAATGTTGCAGCGTCATCCCAGGCATTACCGGAATTTTGCAACACTTGCAATCCGGGAATCAAGCCATAAAGCATATTAGAGTTATTGATGCTTTTCTTATGCGAAAGTTCCTCCTCACTTGCTACTGCAGTTGCCGTAGTCGATTCTTTCAGATTGAAAGAAATGCCGCGTCCATACTCTATAGCCACTTTACTTTTGCGTGCAAACAAGCTGTCCTGTTCCTGAGCTACAATAGCTACCGGAGAACACAACATACACGCTACTAATAACTTGATACTTTTTCTCATGAGTATATTGTTATTTCTATTTTCTGTTAATATCATTAATTAATTATTCCCAACCCGGATTCTGAACAAGGCCATATCCTTTATTGATTTCTACTGAAGGAAAGGCACTCAAGCACCATCTAGGTTCGAAACCGCTAGTCCACCATACACGCGGATATTTGGTCAATTCATATGGAACAAATTTATATTCGCCTGTATCTTTATGTTTATATACATGCAAACCATGTAACTGCTTCTCAAAAACATTATAAAGCTTCCAACGAATCAAATCAAAGAAACGAACTTCTTCGTAACCGAACTCACAAGCACGTTCACGCAATAAAGCTTCACGAAATTCTTTTTGCCCCAATCCTTTTTTAAGTCCAGGCAAGTTTACACGAGCACGTACTTTATCAACAGCATCGTATGCTTGCGCATTGGGAGAACCATTATACTCATTCAACGCTTCTGCATAACTAAGATAAATTTCTGCTAAGCGCAGGAACGGCCATTGTATAGGACGGTTTTTCCATTCCGTATTCCGATCCAAACCCCATTTACGGCATGCCAGTCCCGTACCCAAACTCAATACATGCGTGCTTCCACCTTGTGCCCAGTCTGCTCCCTGTGGATAATTTACAGGATCACTAGCCAATGCTTCTGTCAATGCAGCTGTTCTACCATTGTATTTGTCTCCATCCAAAATAAATGTTTCATATAAACGAGGATCACGATTCAAAAATGGATTCTTAGCTTGTTCAGGATTATCCCAACTAAAATCAGTACCATCGCTCATCTGGAACATATCAAAGTATTCTTTAGTAGGACAATAACCTCCCCAACGAATAGAATTGCTTAATATCGAATTAGCGTTGGCATTTAATATATTTCTTCTAACAGAAATTAAAGTTTCTGTTGTCCCACGATCATAATATGCACTAGTATATGCCCCACGAACATCAGATGTACCATTATCACCAACTTCTACTAACTTATAATAACCATTTTGATTCAATGCAGTGAAAAACTCTTCACAAGCATTAATAGCATCTTTCCAACGTTCTTTATTATATCCACCAAACCAAGTCATCAAACTAGATGAAGCTTCTCCATCACAGTAGGGAGCATTATCATTGAATAATGGACTGGCTACAAACAGTAAAACACGTGCCTTAAGGGCCATAGCTCCAGCTTTTGTCATGCGACCATCCCAGTTTGCCAAATCATTATCTGATATTCTCCATGGAAAATCAGGACAGTTAATAGCATCGTTAAGCAAACCTATGATAAAATCTACCGTAGCTTGTAAAGTGGCCCTCCCTGGTAGATTCACATCTTCAGGGTCAATAGCGTGATCTACAATAGGCAAAGCACCAAAGTGACGCAACATATGAGAATAATAAATAGCAACTATCATTTTAGCTTCCGCTTTCAGGCGAGATTTTTCAGTTGCATCCATATCAGGTACACGGTCAACATTTTCATAAAGAAGCCAAGCGTGACGGATACCTGTCCACATATGCGAATCAGCATCGTTAAAACGACATTTAGTTCTCTGTCCCGTAGGATATGAACTTTTTCTATCTTCTATAGAAGCATTATAATTACCCGGATAATAAACTTTAGCTAATCCAGAATAACCTACGTTATCATAGTTCAAATCTGTCAAACCTTCAAGAGTCCCCAACCACATTTGCGTCCAATAACCTGAAGTTTCCATTCCATAAGGAAGATATTGATAACTCTTCCACAAGATACGACGGGCGTATTCTGAAGTGGAAAAAATAGTATCAATCGTTACATCTGAACTAGGTGGCTTTTGCAAGAACTTGTCTCCGAAAGCCAAGTCTTCGCAGGAAACCCCGACAAACAAAGTACCCATCAAAAGGGTTGTATATAATAATTTTCTTAATGACCTCATGATTCTACATTATTAAATTAGAAACCAACTTTTAATCCTACATTTACGACTTTGATAAGCGGATAGGCTGTTCCATCCGGATTAGCTTCCGGATCACTTACTTTCAATTTGTCGAAAGTCAGCAGATTATAACCTGAAACAAAGAGCCGAAGTGAACCAATGTGCGCCTTCTTCATTAATGAAGAAGGAAATGAATAACCAAGCTCTATATTTTTCAAACGTACGTAAGATGCATCTCTTAACCACAAATCAGAATCCTGATAATTGTGTGATTTACTCTTAAAGGAAAGCGCAGGTGCTTTAGCAGAATTTCCTTTCTCTGGTGTCCAGGCATCTTCAATCATGTATTTCATGACAGCTGAATTATTACTTTCACCAAACGGTACCCGATACATAGAACTCAAAAGACGAGAAGTTTTGAATGCGGCAGACCAAGTCATACTAAAATCAAATCCTTTCCAAGAGACGCCTAAATTCATACCAGCTGTATAAAGAGGATATTTCGGATAACCGATATCTCTTACATCTTTTTCATCAATTTTTCCATCTTTATTCAAATCTTTGTATTTTACATCACCAGCTAAAGGTACATAACCAGAACCTTGGTCAGGAATCCCTCCTTCAATATTTCCTTTCAGATTCTCATAATTGGCAGCTTCTTCTTCTGTAAAATATCCATCAAAAACATAGCCAAATTGCTGACCGACAGGTTTTCCTTCAGTTTGCATCCATTCATAGGGGTATGTAATCTCATCGATAAATACAACCTTATTCTTAGCGTAGGAAAGATTAGCTCCGATGTTATAACGCACCTCATTGATACGATCTTCCCACTTTAGATTGATTTCATAACCCTTATTATCAACTTTACCAATATTTGCAATAGGCAAGCTAACTGCCAAGTAATCGGGAGTTACAGTTCGTGCCTTTAATATATTTTTACGATGTTCAACAAAATAGTCAAAGTTTAAACTCAATCGATCTTTGAGAAACTTCATATCAACACCATAGTTTTGCTTAGCCGCTGTTTCCCATGTGACATTAGGATTCCCTTTCTTAGATTCTACCGCTCCGGCAATATTAGTTGAAGTATTTATACCAAAATTATAACTTCCTGAGCTAATCAAATATTTATCAGGTAAATATAGAAAACGGGAATAATCACTAACACGATCATTTCCTACAATACCATAAGAACCACGAATTTTAAAGTAATTAATTACCTTCTTTATTGGCTGAAAGAAATTCTCTTCTGAAATAATCCATCCCAATGATCCAGCAGGGAAAAGACCAAATCGTTGTCCCTCTGCAAAGTTTTCAGAACCATTATAACCTAAACTTAAATCTAGCAAATATTTAGTTTTATAATCATAAGTTGCACGTCCTACCAAACCAACATAACTTCTTGGAATACCAATAAATTCTGATGGACTACTACCTTCATAAGGATAATAAGTCATAGATTGATTATACATAGCTAGTGCAGACACGTGATGATTTCCAAAATCACGCTTATAGTTTACAGCAGCCTCTAAATACCAGTTTCTTGTTTGACCTGTACTTTCAGAATATCCCAGCTTTTGGTAATCCTGACTCTTTTTATATATCAGCTCATTATTTGTATTATAAATCGCTTCATATTTATTGGCACGCCCTTCCCGACGCTTTGTGATAGTTACACCACTGTTGTATGCTCCTTTCACATGTACCTTTAACCCTTTAGTTAAAAAATCCAATTTTTGATCTAACTGAAAATCAAAGTTTAATGTGTTTTGAGTACGGTTATTATATCCTTTCCCATAATAAGTATTTAATGCATCATAATAATTACCAATAGAAAAAAGATCAGTATCCGATACTACCCATTTACCATCTACAATACCTGCACCAGCAAAAGGAACAGCGGTATAAATATCCCGAAATAAGTATTTTAACTGCGTGTAAGTACCATTATTGTAATTTGGTTCTTGTTTATCATTAAGATAACCTCCTAAATTAATCTGCATAGAGGTTGTCGAAGTTACATTAATATCCATATTAATACGGTAGTTATAACGATTATACTTAAATCCTTTATCATTACCGTTTTCTTCAAATGTTTTAAAGAGTCCATCTTGAGTAAACACTCCTAATGAAGCAAAATACTTAACTCTTTCCGAACCTCCTGATATATTAAAATTATGTTGTGTTTGTAAAGCTGATTTCTTAATCAACATATCTGTCCAATCAGTATTTGGATACACAAGAGGATCACTATTGGTACGGAATTTCTCAATTATATCAGAAGAAAAAGCTAGTTGATCCTCTGAGACACCATCATGTAGTTGAGCATTATTATAAGCATTTGCATAACCATAGCTATCTGCAAATTCCGGTACTCTTGAAGGCATTTGCCAAGCATAAGTAGTTGAAAAATTTACTTTTGCTTTTCCCGATGTACCACGTTTGGTTGTAACCAGAATGACACCATTTGCACCTCGTACACCAAATACGGCAGTAGCAGAAGCATCTTTCAATACTGTTATACTTTCGACTTCATTCGGATCTAATTGAAAGAAGGAACGTTCTACACCGTCCACCAACATCAAAGGCTGAGATAAGTCAGTACTTAAAGAACCGACACCACGCACATACAAAGTTGCATCATCGGCACCAGGCTGTCCACTAGATTGCACACTGGCCAAACCTGTGACCTTACCGGTCAAAGCATTAGCCATACTTGCAACTGGAGATTTTAATAGTTCTTCATTATTAATAGAAGAAAGAGCACCAGTCACAGTTACTTTCTTTTGAGAACCGTAAGCGATAATTTGTACCTCCTCAAGTTCCTGAACATTCTCATTCAATTTAATTTTCAGACTTCTTTCTCCTTTATAATGGATTTCTTTATTTTCATATCCAATATAAGAAACCACAATAGTAGCTCCTACCGGAACTTTAAGCTTGAAATTACCGTCTGTATCAGTAATAACTCCTGCACTCATGCCTTTTACTGTAACAGTTGCCCCAATCACAGGACCAAAATTATCAGTAACAGTACCAGTAACTTCAATTACCTTCTTTTGTTGTGCTATATCTTGGCCCGTCGAAAAGGAAATAGTTTCCATTTCCGTTGAAAAAGCCGCTTGCCCTACAGACAATGTGGCTGCCAATAGCCATATTCTACAAGGTATTTTCATAGAACTGACTCGTCTTTTCATACACTTTTAATTTTTTAGTAGTTAATAATAAATAAAGGTTAATAACAGAATACTTGTCATGTTAAATACTTAGATAGAATCTTACTATTTGATGGTAAACGAATTGTTGAATGTCTTTTCATACGTAATAGATTTTATTGTTGTTTAACTTTTCGCTTCAAAGGACGCGTTTTATTTTAAATTATATCTGCTAGAATTTTCCTTTATAACTGCACAAATTGTATACGGACGATTTATATTATACCCGGACAATTTATATACATCGAACAACATCCGATATAACTACCTGATTATAAATACAATTACCAGTAAAAGCACATTTTTCCTCCAACTATAATTTAAGTGTTAAACGTAACCGGATAGACTAAGAAAAAATAAAAGGAACACCTTATTAAAGTTGTGCCCCTAGCTACAAATACTGTAATGTGATGAAGTATTTTCCTATGGTTGAAGCATGAAAAGTCGAGAAGTCATTCGCTCTTTTCCTTCCAATTCAATTCGGTCTTTGTATATTCTAACAATGCCGAATGAATTTTTATCCGGAGTTTCAATCATACCTTCTACAGTATTACATGGAATATGATCGAAGTATCCAAAAGCTCCCGAATGATGATGGCCAGAAAATATAGCTTTTACGCAATTATAGCGATTAATAACATCTAATATTTCCATATTATTTAATGCAGTAAATTGACTTCTGGGATATAACGGATGATGACAGAAAATCAATACGTTTCTATTTTTCTTTTCGCTTTTCTTCAAAAGGTTGTCCAGCCACTGCAATTGCCGGCTGCTTACGCCTCCATTCCACCTAGCGCCTTGAATTTCTTTATTTACTTTAATCTGATTCTGTATTCTCAAAAGTTCCTGCTCTTTTGCTGTTCCGACAACATTTGAATAAGCTGCTATTTCGTTTGTATTCAGAAATACAAACACCCAGTTCTTTTTCATAAATGAATAGTATTCTGAAGGCATTTTAAGCTTCTTATATAATACTTTATTATCTGTAATACCTTTATAATCATGATTTCCAGTAGTATGGAATATTTTTTTGTTTAAATGTTTCAGACATATTAATACTGAATCTAAATCTTTTTGATCTCTATCAATGATATCACCCAAATTAACTGTAAACTGTACCTTTTGATTATTAAAATAATCAATACTTTCATGTAATTTACCTAAAGAGTTTCGATAAAATCGAGTTTTTCCAGATTCACAGTCAGCATATTGTGTATCTGCAATCAAACCAAACACGATAAGCGGAGGACTACTTTGAGCAAAAATATTATTTAAGGAGAAGAATATACCTACTATAAATACGGCCCATGAAATATTAATGTTTTTCATTACTTAATTTTATTTGATGTTCATACTTAGTTTATCTCATTCAAATGCCTATTAAGTATTTCTTTATCCATTTATTAACCCATAGGCAAAGGTAGAAAAAAGATACTGAAATGCAAAAAAAGAATTGAATATCATTTCATATACTAAATTTAATCAAATATAGAAATCTTGAATGTGCTGATTAATTCATCAAACTCTTCTTCTTAATATCGAAGATTAATAAAAGAATTTGCTTTAAAATTTAATATCTCTTATCTTTGCTATATCATAACACAAGTATGTATATACTAAATCATTATACAATGAAAACATTCATTCAATGCATAATCTTTGCTATTCTGACATTTACCAGTCCTTTTCTCGATGCTCAAGAGAAAATAATTGTATGTCCGAATGAATTACAACAAGAATGGGCAAATGCTGAAATAGGAGTTATCATTCACTTTGATATGCCGGTATTCCACCCCGACTATAATTGGCGACAATTTGGTACCCATCCTTCACCATCTACATTTAATCCTTCTTCCCTTGATACCGATCAATGGATACACACAGCCAAAAGCCTTGGAGCCAAATATGCAGTGTTAGTAGCCAAACATTGCAGCGGTTTTTCATTATGGCCAACAACAGCTCATGAATACAGTATAAAAAATTCACCTTACAAAAATGGAAAGGGAGACATTGTAGCCGAATTTGTCGCTTCTTGCCGAAAATACGGAATTAAACCAGGAATCTATGCCAGTACTACCGCTAATGGTTTTCTACATGTCGACAACCCTGGACTTGTCAAGAAAGGAAGTCCGGTCACCCAAGAAGAATATAACAAAATAGTAGAGACACAATTGACCGAACTTTGGAGTAATTACGGAAAACTGTTTGAAATATGGTTTGATGGCGGCGTACTCTCTCAGCAAAATGGAGGAGCTGATATATTGACACTTATTCAACGTTTACAGCCCAATTCCATTGCATTTCAAGGCCCTTATGGATATCCGAATTTAATCCGCTGGGTAGGTAATGAAGAAGGTAACTCTCCTTATCCCTGTTGGGCAACAGCCGATGCAACAACTTCCGCTGATGGCGTACAGAAGATAAAAGGCTTATACGGTAATCCACACGGAAACTACTGGTGTCCCGGAGAAGCTGATTTCACACTACGCCGTAATGACTCATTCCAAGGTGGTTGGTTTTGGCGCGCTAATGAAGATCATCTGATATTTTCTACTGATGAGCTTTTACTTAAATATGAAACCAGTGTAGGACGTAATACCAATATGCTGCTTGGTTTAGTAATAGATAAGAACGGCTTGGTTCCTGATGCTGATGTAAAAAGAGCGAAAGAATTCGGTGACATTATACGAAAAACATTTTCAAAACCTATCCGAAAAATATCAGGCAAAGGATACGAACTATCTATCCGGTTAAACAAAGAGACCAATATAAGCCGTATCGTATTGTCAGAAGATATAGCATTTGGAGAAAGAGTTCTGAAATATAAACTAAAAGGTCTGTGTAATGGAAAATGGATACAACTTTCTGAAGGAAGTTGTATCGGTCATAAACGGATCGAACACTTTCCAACTCACTCCTTATCTGTTGTAAAGTTGGAAATAGAAGAAGCTAAAGATAATCCGGTCATAAAGTCTTTCGCAATATATTAACACTAAAAAGAAAAGGAGAAACTTATTGTTGTCAAGTTTCTCCTTTTCTTTTTAGATATTTCTTTCAAAGATATCCAGTAAGTAAACCAAAATAATTTCTTATAATCCCAACTTTGCCGAAATCTCCAACATTCGTTGAATCGGCTTCACTGCCTTTTCTGCTACTTCAGGATCCACCGTAATTTCCGGCGATTCATTCTTCAGACACTCATACAGCTTCTCTAACGTATTCAACCGCATAAAGCTACACTCATTACATCCGCACGTACTATCATTAGGAGGAGCCGGAATAAACGTTGTCTGCGGACATTTCTTCTGCATCTCATGCAGAATGCCCGATTCGGTAGCTACGATATATGTGTTTTCGGGATGATTCACGGCGTACTTCAGCAATGCAGCCGTAGAACCTACCACGTCCGCCAGTTTCAGCACCGTACTCTTACATTCGGGATGTGCCAGTACCAATGCTTCCGGATGTTGTGCTTTCAGTTCCACGATCTTTTCAACCGAAAATTGTTCGTGTACATGGCAGGCTCCGTCCCAAAGAAGCATATTCCTGTTCGTAACTGAGTTGATATAATTACCCAGATTCCGGTCCGGACCAAAAATTATTTTCTCATCTTTTGGGAAGCTTTCCACAATCTGCCGTGCATTGGTGGAAGTTACCACCACATCCGTTACCGCTTTAACCGCAGCCGTTGTGTTGACGTACGAAATAACGGTGTGTCCCGGGTGCTCTTTGACAAACTGCGCAAACTTGTCCGCCGGACAACTGTCCGCCAACGAACAACCTGCTTCCATGTCGGGCACCAGCACTTTCTTGTTCGGACAAAGCACCTTCGCCGTTTCACCCATAAAGTGAACGCCGCACATCACAATGATGTCCGCTTCCGTTTTGGCCGCCCATTGAGCCAATGCCAAACTGTCACCGACGTAATCAGCGATGTCTTGTATTTCACCCTTCTGGTAGTAGTGGCCCAGAATGATCGCATTCTTTTCTTTCTTCAGCTCGTTAATAGCCTTTATGAGTTCATTCATAATAATATTCTTATTTCTTCCTTTTTTAAAAAAATCCTTTGTTAGTGATGATTGCCTGTTAATAATGTTAGCAAATAAATCCGTTTTTTCTTGCCGGATAAGTTATTAGTCCATACTTCTGCTTTATAAGTCCGTTATGAACGGGAAAAAAGAAGAAGATTTACTGTCTATCTGCTTTATTATCAATGCAAGCATCGGTCAATGGAAGTTATCTATTAACTCCCTGTTGATAAAGTGCAAAGTTAAAAACTTTATGGATATAAACAGGTAGATAAGTGCTGAAAAATATGTTTATGTCTGCATAGAAAGTTTTGATTTAATTTTTTGGAATGTTCATAATGAAGTCCTCTTATACCTTCTTTTGAATAATGCAAGAATTATTTTTCAAAATCTTTGCCGATAGTTTTGACAGGTTTTAAACTGTTATCAACATCTGTGTTAACAGAAAAGAGTTACCTTTGCAATCGGAATGTAATAAAAGAAAAGACGTATGCGCAAACTGAAAATAACAGAGCTGAACCGTATCAGTGCCGAAGAGTTTAAACAGGCTGAGAAACTGCCTTTGGTGGTAGTGTTGGATGATATTCGTAGTCTGCACAATATAGGTTCGGTATTCCGTACTTCGGATGCTTTTCGTATTGAATGTATTTATTTGTGTGGTATAACGGCAACTCCTCCACATCCCGAAATGCATAAGACAGCATTGGGGGCTGAATTCACTGTCGACTGGAAGTATGTTGATAACGCTGTTGATGCTGTTGATAACCTTCGAAAAGCTGGTTATATGGTCTATTCGGTAGAACAGGCGGAAGGAAGTATCATGCTTGATGAACTGGAATTGGATAAAAGTAAGAAATACGCTATCGTAATGGGAAATGAGGTGAAAGGTGTGCAGCAGGAGGTTATTAACCATTCGGACGGTTGTATCGAAATACCTCAATATGGTACGAAACACTCATTGAATGTTTCTGTAACGACAGGAATTGTGATCTGGGATTTATTCAAAAAACTTCGTTGACAGCTTAAAACCTTATTAGTTAATAAGTGGTTTATAACTAGTTAATAATATAGTTAATTCGCTTATAATCAATATATATATAATTGTTCATAAGTATAGAATCCAAGTTATGTCATTGTACTCTTTATAGGAGGGATATATCCTGTTTACTGGGCATATATATACAGCGTATTGGACATATATGCCCAGCATGGTGGATATATATATACATCACATTGGGTATATATGCCCTGCAAATAGCTTATATATGTCTTGTAAAAACGAAATCGATGTTGGTAAATCAAGGATAATGTTGTAGAAGAAAGTAATAGCTTTACTAACTTTCGGTTAATAAAGTTGGTTAATAAGCATCAGACACGTAATTTAGATTTGTCCGTTCTCTACCAGCAATACTACACGTTCCGTTAGTTTGTCTTCACCTTCCGGATCGTATTCTTTTTTGAGGCTGGCGCCAAACAGTGCAGCAAATGCCTGATAGAATCCGGCTTTGAAAGGTCCCATAAATGCTTTTACCAGTTCATAACTGGTCTGATTACTTTGACGGTCCACTAACTTTATCAACAACTTTCCTTGAGCAAAAGAAAGTTTCTTCATTCGGGCGGTATACTGGTCTTTTAATCCCTTTTCCACCCGTTTAATGTGTTTCTGACGGGCTTTCTCGTTTGGTAATGTTTGCAGATATTCGTAAGTTTCGATAATGGCCTGGTTGATTTCCTTAGAAATAGGATATACTTTTTTCACGTTACGAACAAGTTTGTAATACTCTCTGCGTTCTTTTTCATTTTTGAATTTCAGTGGTCGGAAGATATACACAGTTCTTAGTTGGACACATGGAATCGTATCTCCATTATAGATACACATCGGAACCAAGTATCCATTAATGCTTTGTTTTTCCTGAGCCTGCAGATGCAGTGAACAGTAAAAAACAGCAAACAACGTCATTATTACTATGTTAAGTCTCCTTTTCACATTACAAAAATAGAATTAAAATTTTATTATTCAGATATTTTCTTAGAGCGTTAACCTATTTAAAGTATCTTTGCGCTCTTGTCTGTGAAAAGGCAAGAAGAAAATACACATTTTATTGATGAAAACTACTCAACTATTACGGTTGATAAGTATTATAAACAGCCTGTTCATAATTCCTGCTTGTAGTGCTCAAAACCCTTCAGAAAATCTTATGGAAGAAGTTCTTGAAGATTTATCTGTTAATAATGATATTAATAACTCGGTTAATTCCCTGAATTGGGAAAATGAATTGGAAGAGCTTTCCAACCGTCTGCAGGAGCCTGTTAATTTAAATAGTGCTACCCGTGAACAACTCGAACAATTTCCTTTTTTAAGTGATATTCAGATTGAGCATTTATTGGCTTATATTTATATACATGGGCAAATGGAAACCATTTACGAACTTCAGTTGGTAGAGGAACTGGACAGGCAGACTATTCAGTATTTATTGCCTTTTGTCTGTATAAAAGCTATTAACAATGAGCCTGCTTTTCGGTGGAAAACTATGTTGAAAGATGCAGGAAGGTATGGTAAGAATGAAGTGTTAACTCGCTTGGATATACCATTTTATAAACGAAAAGGTTATGAACATACCTATTTGGGACCTTCTGTTTATAACTCTGTGAAATATACATTTCGATATCGTGACCAGCTTTATGCAGGGGGAGTTGCCGAAAAAGATGCCGGAGAACCTTTTGCTGCTTTGCATAATCGCTACGGATATGATTATTACTCATTTTATTTATTACTTCAGAATTGTGGTCGGTTGAAATTATTGGCTGTTGGTAACTATCGGCTTAGTTTCGGGCAAGGCTTAGTGATGAGTACGGATTATCTAATGGGAAAAACAATATATGCATCCTCTTTCAACAATCGCAGCACTGGAATCAAAAAGCATTCTTCTACGGATGAATATAATTATTTTCGTGGGGTGGCAACTACTGTTGCTTTGACAAAACGTTTATCGGTTTCTGCATTCTATTCACATCGGAATATGGATGGTGTTGTTACGGACGGAGAAATAACATCTGTATATAAAACCGGATTACATAGAAGTCGCAAAGAAGCGGATAAAAAGAACTTGCTCACATCACAGTTAACAGGCGGAAATGTTAGTTATCAACAGAACCATATCCGATTGGGTATCACCGGTGTTTACTATGTTTTCAACCGACCTTATGAACCGGAACTAACAGGTTATTCCAAGTATAATATTCATGGAAATCATTTCTATAATTTAGGGATAGATTATGCCTATCGTTGGCGTCGCTTCTCTTTTCAGGGAGAAACGGCGATAGGAAAACAAGGTTGGGCTTCTTTGAACCGATTACAATACTCGCCGGTTCAAGACATACAGTTTATGTTGATACATCGTTTTTATTCGTATGATTATTGGGCTATGTATGCTCATTCTTTCGGTGAAGGAAGTACGGTTCAAAATGAACAGGGATATTATGTTGGATTAGAAACAACACCTTTCAGCCATTGGAGGTTTTTTGTTTCATTCGATCTGTTTTCTTTTCCCTGGAAGAAATACAGAATTAATAAACCTTCCCGTGGAACGGACGGATTGATTCAGGCAACTTTTACTCCGCGTACTAATTTATCAATGTATCTGAAATATCGTTATAAGCAGAAAGAACGTGACTTGACAGGCAGTAAAGGAACACTAACGCTTCCTATTTTTCATCATCAACTTCGTTATCGTTTGAACTATTCTTTGAATGATGTGTTTAGCAGTCGTACAACTTTAGATTATAATCATTTTCATTCTCAGGACAGAGCTGCTACTAAAGGATATCAGGTTACACAGATGATATCCTCCCAACTGCCTTGGACCAGGCTGTTTGCTGACGTTCAAGGCAGTTATTTTTGTACGGACGATTATGACTCCCGTGTGTATGTATCAGAAAAAGGATTGCTCTATACATTTTATACTCCTTCCTTTCAAGGTCGCGGATTTCGTTGTGCTGTCCGGTTAAGATATGAATTGAATAAACACTGGTTGTTTATAACCAAGTTCGGAGAAACTATCTATCTGAACCGGAATGAAATAGGTTCCGGCAACGATTTAATCTATGGAAATAAAAAAGCAGATATACAAATGCAACTACGTATCAAGTTTTAATGTATATTTGTCTGCCAGAAAATAATAAAAGAATACGAGAATAAATGGATGATAAAGCTGCTTTTGACAGAATGTTTAATGAGTGGTATGCACAATTTGTATATTTTGCATACTATTTTGTAAATGATGTCGAAGTCTGCCGGGATATCGTAAGTGATGCTTTTGAATATTTGTGGCGTAATTATGATAAAATAGAAGAAGTTACAGCGAAAACTTATTTGTATACAATAATTCGTACACGTTGCATTGATTACCTTCGTAAACAAAATATCCATGAAGAATATGTCGAATTTACTTCGCAATTAATCAATAAAATAAAAGAATCGGATTCACAACAACCGGATTCCCGTATTTTATGTATTCGTAAAGCCATGAAAAAGCTGACTCCGTATAATTATTACATTTTGGAAGCGTGTTACATCCATAACAAGAAATATAAGGAAGTGGCCGAGGAACTCAATGTAAGCGTGGCAGCTATTCATAAGAATATAGTAAAAGCTTTGCGTATTCTTCGTGAAGAATTAGGCCAAAAAGGTAACCAAAATGAATTTTAAAACGTATATTATATATCTAATGAATAATCTATGGATGAAAATAATACATATATAAATAAGTCGGAAAAGGAAGCTTTGGAAATAATGGAAAATGTTTCTGATATTACTTCCGATCAATTGCAAGCATTAAGAGAGAATGAGGAATGCTTTCAGACCTGCAGTGATATTGCAGAAGCTGTAATAGGAATGCAAATGGAAAAAAATGCACTTTCCATTAATACACAGCAGGCTTTAGCTGATTTTCATCGAAAACATCTGGACAGGCGAAATAAAAAGCTCTATATTTTATGGACAAGTGTTGCAGGAGTAGCGGCAACAATCATTATTATACTGGTTTTACGCATGATGTCCTTTTCTCCGGAATCGGATATAGAAAGTATTAAAGTTTTTCAGGCAGACCACGCCCCGCAGCAAGTTACTTTGCAGGTTGCCGGTGAAGAAAAAGTTGAACCTTTAAAAAAAGCAGTGCAATCACTTCCCTCTTCTACGGTGAAATTATCACCGCAGAAGATTGCTTATAATACTATTCAGACTGAGAATAAGAAAATAAGAAATAAAAAAGTACAGATACATAGATTAAGTATACCGAGAGGAGAAACTTTTAAGGTAGTTTTATCCGACGGGACTGAAGTACTTTTAAATTCGGACAGTCGCTTGTCTTATCCTACGGTGTTTAAAGGAAAAGAAAGAGTTGTTTCTTTGGAAGGGGAAGCCTATTTTAATGTAACCAAAAATACTGAACATCCTTTTATAGTAAAAAGTGGAAATGTTCAGGTTCGAGTATTAGGAACAGAATTTAATATGTGTAGCTACACCCCCGACAATGTCCGTGTTACCTTAATCGAAGGAAAAGTTGCCGTCAGTGATACCTGTGGTTTACAAACTGTAGAAATGAAGCCGGGACAAAGTGCACAACTCGTTTCAGACGGAACATTTGCCGTTGATGAAGTTGATACGGAAACATTCTTGTATTGGAAGGAGGGATTCTTTTATTTCGACGATGTAGCATTGGTGGATATGATGAAAGAAATAGGTAAATGGTATAATATAGATATAGAATTTAGAAACAGTGAGATAATGAATCTGCGTATGCATTTTCTGGCAAACCGTCAACAGAAAGTTTCTGATTTGATTGAGTTGTTAAATCGTATGGAAAGAATTCATGTCTATTTAGAAGGTGAAAGCCTTATTATCGAGTAAAAAACAACTATTCAGCAAGAAATAAATCCGGTTAGAAAAATATTTTTGGAAAATAAATCTTTTTATGGGTAACCATTCTTTTATAAAACTCGTATAAAATATAAAAAATAGATTTATTTAACCAATCGGATTTATGGAAAGACAAGCATGGAAATTGATTGTTTTACTTTTGTTGTTCTGTTATGTCCATTCACCTTATGTTAAGGCACAAGTTGGTAATGGAAAGCAAATAACAATGGAATTTAAAAATGAAGGTTTACCTTCTATTTTTAAACGTTTGCAGAAATTATCGGGATATAAAGTACTTTTTATCTACGATGAAGTTCGTTCTTATCATTCTACTGGAAAGGTGGAGAAAGCTTCGATTGAAGAAGTTTTAAAGGTAATTATTGGGAAGCATCCTTTGAAGTATGTCATTGAAGGGCAATTCATCAATATTACACATAAAAATCCTCAGAATGTTATTTCGGAAGTAAAAGGTAAAATTATTGCTGAAGAAGACGGACTACCTGTAATTGGTGCAACCATACAGGTAGAAGGAACTTCTATTCGCACGATTACAGATGCGAACGGGAATTTCAGACTTGTCAATGTGCCTCAAAGCAATCGGATAAAGATATCTTATGTAGGCATGCAATCTCAATCGTTATCTCCGAAACCCCAGATGTCGGTGGTACTGAAAACCGATACCAAAGCATTGGATGAAGTGGTAGTAGAGGCAGGTATTATCCAACGTAATAAAATGGGGTTTACCGGTTCGTATAGGACAGTCAATCAGGAGGAACTGAAAGCTGTGGGTAATATTAATGTGCTTCAAAGTTTAAAAACGTTGGATCCTTCTTTCGTAGTTGCTGATGATATGTCGATGGGGTCTGACCCTAATACCATGTCCAGAATTACCATGCGTGGTGGTACTACGATGACTATTTCCGGAATTTATGATGATACGACGACCAATCCCAATGAACCTCTGTTTATTTTGGATGGTTTTGAATCTAGCCTGCAAGAGATTAATGATTTGGATATCAATAGAATTGAATCTATCACTTTACTTAAAGATGCTGCTTCCACTGCCATTTACGGTTCAAAGGGAGCAAACGGCGTGGTGGTTGTAGAAACTATTAAACCCAAAGCCGGTGAAGTGATGATCAATTATAGTGGAGATGCGCAAGTGGCATGGGCCGACTTGAGTGTTTACAACATGATGAATGCTGCCGAAAAACTGGAATTTGAAGTCTTGGCCGGTCGTTATGGTGATTTGAATGACTGGTCAGGCAACAGAGAAAGCATTGCACAATATCAGCGGGCTTTGGAGAATGTGAGAAGAGGAGTAGATACTTACTGGTTGAAAGTACCTATCCAAACTGCCGTCACACAATCTCATTCATTGAATGTGTCGGGAGGTGACAAAGGATTCCTGTACCAGATAGGTGCTATGTTCAAAGATATCCAAGGAGTTATGAAAGGTTCTGTTCGTCAGACATTCGGAGGAAATATGCGTATGACTTACCGTAAAAACAAGTTTAATATTTCGAATAACTTGAATGTAAACATAACAAATGGAAATAATGGTGCATGGGGCTCCTTTTCAGAGTTTGTAAATGCTAATCCTTATTATCCGGTTACTAATGAAGACGGTACTATCCCTCGTGATCTGGATGTGTATAAACGTGCGAATTATGCCGACATAACAGCTACTAATCCATATTACAATGCTATGTTGCCTTCCGAAAACAGATCTAAAATACTGTCCGTTACTAATAACACAAACCTTAATTGGTATATTATTGATAATCTGCGTTGGACGGCCTCAATGAGTTTGAATACAACCAACACTGACAATATGAACTTCACCGATCCGGCTCATACGAAGTATGCTTCGTCGGATTATACCAAACAAGGTGAATATTCCTCATCGAAATCCAGAAGTTGGCGTTATACCATGAATACCGGTATCGCTTATGCACTTTCTTTGAATGATCATAATCTGACTTTCAATGGCCGTGCTGAAATCAGGTCTACTTCTTCAAATACCGAATCATTTGTAGCTACCGGTTTTCCGAAAGGAGTAGGTGCCATTCCTTCTTTTGCTTATTCCTTTAAAGAAAATTCGACACCCGGATATAGCGAAAGCATTAGTCGTGGAGTAAGTTTTCTGGGGACTTTCAATTATAACTATAAGTATCGTTATTTGTTTGATGCCAGTCTTTCGAGTGACGGTTCCACTTCTTTCGGGCGCGATAAGAAATTCCAGACATTCTGGTCGGTAGGGGCCGGTTGGAATGTCAGTAAGGAATCATTTGCCAAGGATTGGGACTGGATGCAGGAATTAAAATTACGTGGTTCATTTGGTAGTAACGGTAATCAGAATGTCAGTAACCTGACAAGTAATGTATATAGTTATTATGCAGGTAGCGATATTTTCGGTACTGCTTCTTATTTGTCCGGTTATGCCAATCCTAATTTGGAGTGGCAAGTTGTAAAGAAGACCTCTGTGGGTATTGATCTTATGTTCTGGGATAATCGTTTGTTGTTGACCATGGACTACTATCATACAAATACCAATCCATTGGTAGTATCTATTCAGCAAAAGCCTTCCAGCGGTTTGTCTACTTTACCCATTAACCTCGGTCATTTGAATACTAATGGTTTTGAGTTTAATGTGAGTTGGTATGCTATACGAAATCTGGAAAAGCGCATTATGCTGAACTTCCGTTTGAACGGAAATACTTATAAATCTGTATATGGAGGATTTGGAGAAGCTTTAGCTAACTTGAACGATGCCTATAAGAAAGACTCTTCGGTAGATAGTAAGTTGAATGTAAACTCAATGATACAGTATCAGGATGGTGAAAGTCCTACTGCCCTTTTTGCAGTTCGTTCGTTAGGCATCGATCCGGCAACGGGTAAGGAAGTATTTCTCACCAAGAACGGAACTCCTACATTCGATTATAATGCTGACGACCGTGTGAAGATAGCCGATACCAATCCGAAAATACGGGGTGTATTCGGTATATCGTTTACTTACAAGAATTTGCAGGCAAGTGTCAACTTACGTTATAACTTAGGTTCGTTTGCATTCAACTCGGCTTTGTTTAACAAGGTAGAAAATATTTCTGCATCGAACATTGCTTATAATCAGGATAAGCGTGCTTTGTATAGCAGATGGCAGAATGCCGGTGATGTATCACAGTTCAAGGGTATTTCATTAACTACCCAGACTCCGATTTCATCTCGCTTTGTTCAACGCGACAATTATCTGCGTGGCGAAAGTGCACGTATCAGTTGGGATTTTTCCAGAGACGAATGGATTAAGCGTTTGTTCCTGAAAGACCTGCGGTTTAATGTTTCATTCAATGATTTCTTCGACTTGAGCGAAATGAAACGGGAAAGAGGAACGGACTATCCGTTCCAGAGAGCCATATCTTTCGGATTAAGTGCTCGTTTCTAACGATAACAATACACGAATAAATATAGAATTAAGTATGAAAAGAAATATATCACATTTATTATATATAGTAGCCATAGGCTTCTTTACTTCCTGCAGTGACTTTCTGGATGTGGCACCGAAGGACAAAGTATTGGAAGAAGACCAGTATAAAACGGAAGCAGGTATTCATGGAGCTTTAAACGGGCTTTACAGGCAATTAATATCTACCTCCCTTTACGGGGCGAATTTATCTCAGACTGCTCTGGACGCAATGGGGCACTTTTATACCTATCCTCCGTCACAACCGTCGGGAAATAAATTGTCTGCCACATTGTTTTTCCTCTGTAACGGACGGTCCGAAGAGTATGGAGCAGCTGAAAGCATATTTGCCGATATATGGAAAAGCGGATATAATACGCTTCTCAATATCAACTATTTTTTGAAAAGCATGGAGGGATCGACTGCTGTTATCGGTAGTAACAATAAAGATGTATTGATGGGTGAGGCATACGGATTACGGGCTTATCTTCATTTTGACCTTTTCCGTTTGTTCGGCCCCAGATGGGAAGATCGTTCGAATATCAATAAGATTTTGCCGTATAGTAGAACTACGGATATGATACTGAATCATGTCGGTTATGAAGAAGATGTGTACTCCACTGCCGATGAATATTTGGATTATTTATTGGAGGATATTCGTGAGGCGGAACGGTTGTTGGCTGCTGACCCTATCCTGTCTGATGACTCTGCTATTAGTAAGGAGCTGATAAGTGATTTTTATAAGAATCGTAACAGACGTATGAATTATTATGCGGTGAAAGCGCTCGAAGCCCGTGTATTGCAATATATAGGAGACTATAAGAATGCGGCTATAGCAGCCAAGGTAGTGACTGATCAGATAGGGGAAAAAGGAAAAGTGTTCTCATGGACAAATGTTACAACCGTACTTGCCAATATGGATTACTCTTTCTTCAATGAAGTAGTTTTTGGAATCAACAATCCGGATATGCTTTCCAATTATAACTCCTTTTATAATAAAACGGATATAAACGATTTATATGCAGTAGACCGTGATAATTTGGTTCAAAACATCTATTCCGGTTTTGGTGATAACCTGAAAGCAATAATAGATGTCCGTGCCCGGCAGTGGACGGAAAGTAACGACCAGGGAGGAAGTTCTGTCTCCTATTCGCAGAATGGTACCTACATCTCTAACAAGTTTAATATTTCAGCCAATAGTAATCTTCCCGCGTTGGTCGATTTCCAACCGTTGATTCGTGTCACTGAAATGTATTATATTCAGGCGGAAACAGCCTTGAAAGATGGTAATAAAAAGACAGCTGCCGAACTATTGAACACGGTTTCTTCTCATAGAGGCATTCCGGAGACTAGCTTTTATTACTTGACGGAGAATGATATGGATGAACAATTCTATTCCCACATAGAGAGTGAATATTATAAGGAGTTTTATGGGGAAGGGCAAGTTTATTTTTATCATAAGCGGATGAAGAGCGATCAGATGTTTCCCGGATACGGAGGAGCTTCGGTGGCAGTAAATGCCAGTGCAATGTATAATATACCTATTCCGAATATTGAAACAGATATATAATTCAGTCTTTAAAAATAAATTCAATATGAAAAGAAACAGTTTTAAATGGTGTGTTTATACATTTCTATTTCTTGGGATAGGAATGGTATCTTGCGCTGACGAGGATTTAATGACTTATGAAGATGTTCCTCGAATTTATTTTAAATATGCTGATGCATCCTCTTCCGACTTTGGAGAAAATGAAGATCAGATCACTGTTAATATGGGATATGACAGGCCGTTGAAAAACGACAGTATCATTAAGATTCCTATCAAACTAATGGGACGAGTTTCGGAAACAGACCGGGCGGTAAAAGTAGTGATGATACCTGAAGAATCGACAGCCACAGAAGGAGAAGATATAGAGATTTTGTCTGCGTATCTACCTGCCAACTCAATCTTTGGTAATGTGGAAGTAAGGCTGAAACGTACGGAAGCCGTTGATAATGAAATGTTGTTTGCCCGTATCCGGTTGGCTTCGAATGAAAACTTTCATACGGATTATTCAACGTCCAGATATGATAAAGGAAACAATCGAAACGGATTGATTTATAGTATTTATTTTACGGCGCTGGCTGAAAAACCCAGTTTATGGGCGGCTTCTTATTCGTCGATGACCTTAGAAAGTACATTCGGCGCATACAGTAATGCAAAAATGAATGTGATATATGAGGCTTGCGGAGTGACTAGAGAATATTTTGAGATTGATCCCGAAGATAACGACCCGACGGGTAAGGAAACGTTTACCAAACGTTTTTCGAGGGAAGTTTCTTTTGGAATGATTTCATTGATTAATCGTTACTTAGTAAAATATAAAGAAGAACATGGAGAACCTTTGGTGGATGAGTTTGGTGAAGAGGTCAAGACTCCTCTACCGAGTATTCAATAAAAGATGACGGATATGAAATATATAATAGATTTACGGATAATAATTGTATGTGCTGGGATACTGTCTCTGTTTGCGTGTAATGAAGACAAGGGCAATTATGACTATGAGGCAATCAATCGGGTGACAGAAATTGCTAACATTCAGGAGAGTTATTCAGTGGAAGTAGGAGAACGGTTGTTGATTACTCCTGAACTCAATACAACTTCGGGTAATACGGACAATCTGGATTATACGTGGTATTATAAAAGCGGTTCTGCATGGAATGTATTGCAGGAGGGTAAAGACTTTGATTTTGTTATAGCTGATCCTATCGGATCTCCGAATAGTACTTATACTTGTGCCTTCGAAGCAAAAAACAAAGTGACGGATATTGCTTACCGACAAATTTTCAGTATAAGAGTAGCGGGAACTTTCAACAAGGGATATGTCTTATTGTATGAGAAAGAAGACGGATTTGATATGGGAATGGTCGTTCAGAATTCTCAGAATCAATATATACCGAAGTATAATATACTGGCTTCTACTGCACCTTCCCTGCAACGTGGAGGGGTAAAACCTTATGAGCTCAATATCTTTGCTGATCCCACTGCTCCTCATCCATATCAGCCGGATGGTTCCAACCGTTCGGTTTACTTGCTGACCGACCATTATACGACACGTCTGAAAGTTGCTGATTTCAGTTGGGATTCTTCGTATGATATATCCAATTCAGTGGAGAACGGTTCGCCTCTTCATCAGGAATATGTATCGACTGGGCAGCCTATTGTTGCGGAGAAGATGAAAGTGGGGTATTTTTCTACAAGTGGTGGTATAAAACCGCATGTATATGTATATGTGAAAGATGATAACGGACAGGGAAATTGGTATTTGCATAACACTTATCCTGTCTACTACTTCTTTTCCTATCCGATGAATGCCTATCGTACGGGGAATACCGTATACGATAGTGAACGTTACGAACCTGCTCCGTTTATATCGTGTGGTAACAGAATAACATTGTTTTTCGATCAGGAACAAAATAAATTCAGTTGCCAGACTACATACCGTTCTTCCAATGATTTCAGCACATCGTTCTTTTTTACCGAAGATTTTCTGGATGAGTCTTCCGACCATATTTTTAACTTTGATGATAAGAATGAGGGGTTGTTGTATATGGGCGAACGCTATACGAGTATAGCAAAGATGACTTCTTTTGCTTTTCTGAAACAAAGTAACGGTACATTCAGATATATTGAATACGGTTTGCCGTCTAACACTACTGCTTTGGTGACGAAAGATAATAAATTGAGAACGTGTATATTTGATGCGTCTACCGGCATTGACCATGCCAAATTTATTGCTGCCGCTCCCGAACCCAACAATGCGTTTATCTATTATGCAACTGAAGATAACCGGGTGTTTTATGCCGACGTATCGGGTAGCAATGCAGTGGTTAGAGAAATAACGGATGCGGTTCTTCCCGAAGGTTACAATGAAATAACCGCTTTAAAGTTTATGATTCCCAGTACAAGCAGTAAATATTTGGGAATCGCTACCTACAACAGTTCCTTAGGAAAGGATGAAGGAGGCAGAATAGACTTCTATTCCATGCCGAATGCTTCTTCCGGTGCACTTGCCATAGCGACGCACAAGGTGAATGATGATGAAACGATAGAGATGTCGTGGAAAGGTTTTGGAAAGATAGTAGGTATGGATTATAAACCTTAAACGATTTAGAAAGATGAAAAATATGAAACTTAGAAAAATAATATGTCTGTTACTGGTGACTTGCAGTTCATGCAGCTTTTTTGCAGGATGCACGGATGACATCAACAATTATGAGAAACAGACAGCTGCTGAAGCTTCCAACAAAGTATTTATCAGCGATAAGTATGCTTCACTTGCTTTCAATGCCCAACGTACAGTAGAAGGTAAGGTTGCCAATATGGATACATTGGTTGCCAAACTGGTAGTCAATTGTACTTCTCCGGCAGGTGGCAATTTGACGGTGAAAGTTACTATTGATACATTGTTGGTAGATGTATACAATAAGAAAAATGAAACATCCTATCACCGGTTTGCAAGTAATTGGATCAGGTTGAATAAATCGACCCTGACCATTCCCGAGGGAAGTATGGAATCTGCAGATACACTTACCGTTGCCTTGACCCGGCCTTTGGACGGGTTTACCAGTATGGACGGATACATCATGCCGGTGCGTATCACTTCGGCTTCGGGCTATGATGCACAAGTAGATTACAGTAAAAGAGTCTCTTATCTGACGTTGGATGTGACACAGGAGAACGGTGTGGGATTTGAAGAAGGCAAAAACAGTGTGATGGTTGCAGGAAACGAAAGTTTCACCGGATACGATCTGCCGCTTATGGCTTATATTGCGTCAGACAATGATATAAATATCGGGCTGGAAGTAGACAATAGTCTGGTAGCAGCTTTCAATAGCAAATATGGGACAGCTTTCAAAACCCTTGCCGTGAGTGACTGGGAATTGGCCGATGTTGCGTTACCGGCCGGCAGTACAACGGCTACGGGACATATCGCCTATAAGGGAGAGACGTCACAGTTTGCGGGTGATAATTATCTTGTTCCCATAAAGATAAAATCGGTCACATCACCGGGTGCGGTAGAGCCTGTCAAGACTATGCGTACAGATGTATATTATCTGGTAGTGAATTCGGTATCCGGTGGGTACACGCTTGAAAGCGATGATACTGCGTTTGGTGTGCGACAGACAGAAAGGAGCGGTTATAAAGCCCTGTCGGAAGAATATAAATTTACTCAAGGCAGTTGGGAAAGTATGTTCGAAGGAGGTTTCTGGGTATTGGATGTTCCGGCCAGTGTCACAATCGATTTGGGACATGAAGTTCGCAATATCACCGGAATATATCTCAGGGCGAACAATAGCTCGATGTCTCCTGCAAGCATGGACTTGTCTTATGCCGGAGAGGAACTCTATAATGCTACCCGTCTTTCGGTGAGCCTCGGTTCAATAGCACTTCCCAGCCGATGCGAACACATGTACTTCAAGTTTGCCGAACCTGTGAATGCCCGCTATATCGGACTGAATAATATGGTAGCTAAATCGAAGTACTATTCTTGCAAAGATTTTTATATATATACTCAAAATGAATAATCCATGAAAAAATTATTATTAATGATCCTTCCTGCGTTTATCTGTGCAGGAAGTTTGTTTGCCCAAACATCTACTGTCAGTGGCGTGTGGGAAAGGGGTAAAACGAAAGCAGTCAAAATGTTCAAGATTGTAGAAGGCGGTAACTTGTCGGAAGTGGCCACTTCTGCGTTGGGAGAAGACGGTAGTTTCCGGATGACGTTTACCCCGGAGAAGGAAGGTTATTTCGTGTTGGGTACTTCCTCTTCCGTTTTTCAGAATCGCTATATATTTTATATGAAGCCGGGTGACCCGTTGAATGTGCGGATATTGCCCGAAAGTTATGAACTGATAGGAAAAGAGAATACGGCAGAGAACAAGGAAATGGTCCGCTGGCATGATTTTATTTTTCCTTTGGAAGATAAAGCTGTGTATTTTATGGGAAAACACAGTACGTATGTAGACTTCTTTCCGCTGTTGGAAGAGAAACTGGATAAATTGGGTTCTTATAAAGTGAAGAAAACAAAGAATAAGGTTTTCGACACTACGTTTGCTGATTTTCGTAAGTATGATTTGCTGTTCAATGCCGTGCAGTTCATTTATACGGTAAGGTCGGCGCATCCGCAGAAGGAAGACTTTATTGATTATTACCGGCAAATAGATATTCCTGCTATCGCCCGTACTACGAGTATTCTTAATTATCCCGGCGGATTGCGTTTATTTGTTAATGCATATATGCTCAAGGCCATGGTATCCGATTCCTCATCAGCCGGAGAGAAACGAAAGAATCCCGTTTCGGCTATGCTGAAGGAAGATGTCGAGATGATTAGTAATGACACAATTAAAGGAGAAATAGCGTTAATGTTCAGCGGAATGAGTAAAACGCAGGTAGGACTGGAACAATATAAACAAGAATATGGCAGTTTCCTGGTCACCGACAGTCAGAAAAAGCGTTGGCAGCGTATCGAAGATAACTTTGCGGAGAATATGGAGAAAAAGAAGCCTATTAACTTTACGTTCCCTGATGCGGAAGGAAATGATGTATCTCTTTCCGATTTTCGTGGCAAGGTTGTCTATATTGATATCTGGGCTACCTGGTGCGGTCCGTGTAAAAAGGAGATGCCTGCCATGAAAGCATTGGAAGCAGAATATAAAGACAATAAAGACATTGTATTTATGGGGATTAGTGTCGATGCGTCTAAAAATATCCAGAAATGGAAGGACTTCGTGATAAAAGAACAGCTCCCCGGTGTACAGCTTTTTGGCGGAGACATGGCGGGACCTACATTATCCAAACCCTATAAGATAACAGGCATTCCTCGTTTTATGCTGGTTGGTAAAGACGGAAGTCTGATTTATATGGATGCTCCGCGTCCTTCTTCTTCCGAAATACGGGCAGTGTTGAACGACGCATTGAAGAAATAAACAATATTATCAACAGGTTGATATACAAGTACTTCAATGGGTGCTAATAGCAGAGTTGTTGGGTATATATATACTGTGTGTTGGGCATATATATCCAACACGTTGTATCTATATACCCAGCATGTTGTATCTATATGTCCAATACATAGGCACTCAATACCCTCTTTTCCAATGTAATAGACTATGAAATACTTGAAAATAATAATATGCTTTCTGTTCTTTCCGTTGATAGCAAACGGAAAGGCGGAGCAAGACAGCATCCGTCTTGCTTTGAAACACATGGAAGACGGTTTGAAAACAAAAGAAATCGCTGTTGCACAAAAGAGTTTTGCTCCCGAATTTTCTATCAGCATTTATTCGTTGCCCTTTGCATCCGGTTTGTTGAAACAGATTATGGAAGGTATAACTTTCCAATCTATCCAACCCGACTGGAAGGGGATGAAAACAAAGGGAAACGTCACCAGTCTGGAGGTCCGTTTCACATTGGCCGGCGGACAGGAAGAGAAGAGCATGATAGCTTTCAATGAGTCCGGAAAAATCCTTTTTGTCGATTATTTCGACCGGCTGTTCGGTGATAGCCGTTACCGGAAATCATCGTTGGCAGCCGTTCTGCCTTTTCGGATAGAGGGTGGCTCTATCATTTTGTCTGCCCGCTTGAACGATAGCCCCCGGGTGATGTCATTCTTGCTTGATACGGGAGCTGACGGAATGGCTATCCGCCGTTCGTTGGCAGATAGCATAGGGCTGAAAGTCAGTCATTCGCAAGAAGCGAGTGTTGTAGGCGGACGGAAAACGGTGCAGATATCTGCCGATAATGTACTTCGTCTGTCGGACAGTTTATCATTGAAAAAGCAGAATATTGCAATTTTCGAGAGGGTGCGTAACGGTACGGATGGCATCATCGGGCTGAATCTGATAAGAAAATATATCACTGAAGTGAATTTTGATACGCAAACTATTTCGCTTTATACCTTCGGTGATTATATCTTTCAGAGGAAAGGACGTATGATCCCCCTTAGGGTACCGAGCCTTATCATGTTACCTTCCGCATTGAATCTGACCGGGGATAAAAGTATTTCGGGTAATTTTATAATGGATACGGGAGCTAATTATTATTTGATAGCTTTTAGTCGGTTTGTTCGTCAAAACAGGCTGTTACTGAGCGGATTCAAACCCGAGGGAAGTGGGGCGACAGTGAGTTTGGGGCATTCAACACCAGTTTTTTATGGTCATGCACGTTCATTAAAAGTGGGCAGTGTAGTGAGCAAAAATGTACCTGTCACTCTTCAAGCTTCAACGGGCGGTGATTCTTCAAATCATACCGATGTAGACGGATCGATAGGTATACAGTTTTTCAGTGATTTCAATTTTACGATCGACTTATTGAGAAAAGTAGTACACCTGTCTCCTCGTAAGAAGTTAAAGTAAGGCATTCTTTCAGTAATGGCAGTGCAGTTATAGTCAGGGGAATGTTTTGCGGAAGTATACCGGTCGAATGAAGAACATCATTAAAAAATGTTCAATAGAATTAATAACCTGGAGTTTTTTGAGTTATCTTTGTTGTAGCTAATTAAACAATAAAAAGATGACTGTAATTTATCCTTCACCCATTTTCGGTCCTGTTCATTCCCGCCGTTTGGGTGTTTCTTTGGGAATAAATTTATTACCGGACGACGGTAAAGTTTGTTCGTTCGATTGCATTTACTGTGAATGCGGCTTCAATGCCGAGCATCGTACAAAGAAGCTTCTTCCTACCCGTGAAGAGGTTCGTACAGCCCTTGAAGAAAAACTAAAAGATATGCAGGCAAATGGTCCTGCTCCCGATGTACTGACATTTGCCGGAAATGGTGAACCGACTGCACATCCCCATTTCCCGGAAATCATAGATGATACTCTTGCACTTCGGGACAAGTATTTTCCGAAAGCGAAAGTCAGTGTATTAAGTAATTCTACATTTATCGACCGCCCTGCTGTATTTGATGCACTGAATAAGATAGATAATAATATCTTGAAACTTGATACAGTGGATGAAGAATACATTCACCGGTTAGATCGTCCGAATGGAAAATATTCTGTAAAGAAGATTATCGAGAAGATGAAAGAATTCAAAGGAAACTGTATCATTCAAACTATGTTTCTCAAAGGGAGTTACCTGGGAAAGGATATGGATAATACCTCAGATAAGTTTGTACTTCCCTGGTTGGAGGCGGTAAAAGAAATCGCGCCCCGGCAAGTGATGATTTACACGATTGACCGTGAAACCCCTGATCATGATTTGCAGAAGGCAACTCACGAAGAGTTGGACCGGATTGTAGAATTGATTAAGAAAGCCGGCATTCCGGCAACAGCTTCTTATTAATTATAAAACAGAAAGCATACCAACAGAATTTTTCAATTATCAATGATATTATCAGGATTCCTTCAATCAAGATTGATTGGAGGAATTAATGTGTATTTATTGTGTTTAAACAGACAAAAACAGAGAAAGCAAATAGAGATTTTTTCGTAAGTATTTTAATGCCAATCCCATATGATATTCTACAGTTTTTTCACTGATAGACAATTGCTCGGCAATTTGTTTATAGGTTAAGTTTTGCTCCCGGCTCATGCGAAAGATTTCTTGCTGCCGTGGAGGCAATTGTGATATTAGTACTGAAAGATACTTTTTTAAATCGGATAATTCCAACTTATTTTCTTCTTCATATTCTTGTTCCATTGCTTGTAGAACAGTAACTTTCAGAAATGAGTAGTTTAATTTTTTGCGTGAATAATTAAAAATCATATTACGGGTAATGATAAAAAGAAACCCTTCAAAAGGCTGCTCTTCATCTATCAGATGTCTTGCTTCCCAGAGTTTGATGAAAACCTCTTGTACCACTTCTGCGATATCTTCAGAAGAAACTAGATAAAGCCGGGTAAAGCCATAGACCTTTTCCCAGTAATGTTTATATAGAAATGAAAAAGCATCTTCATCTCCATTTTTAAACCTTCTAATCAGCTCTTTAGATATCATTTTATCTTTTTGGGACAAAATTAGCTAAATACTTTCTAAAAAAAAAATTGCTTTTTCACCAGGGTCTCCAATTTTTGATGTGTATTTAATAATAGAATAACAAATAATAGAGAAAAGTAATGAGTTATAAAAGTGAATTAATTAGAAAATTATTTTCAGACAGACTGAAAAAAGACGAATTAAAGGATCTGTCCGAAATAGATATGATAGAGCGCAAAATGAAAGTGCAATGGGAGGAGCAAAATCCGATAGCGGAAAACTCGGAAAGAGTAGATCCGGAAATCGGAGATTATATTTGGGCGAAAATAGTCAAAGAATATAAAGTACGTTCGAAACGTAAGTCAATTCGACAGTTCTATTATCCGTTGGCAGCAGCCTGTGTGGCTTTAGCCGCAGTTTTGGGAGGTTGGCTTTTTTATGTGAATAGTGATTTCTTCGTTAAAGAAGAATTTGCTGAGGTAGTAGCCACCCGAAATATGTTGTATCAGTTGCCCGATAGTTCTGAAGTATGGATGTATCCGAATAGTTCCATTCGTTTTGCCAAGAACTTCAATAAAGACAGAAGAGTATGGTTGGAGGGTAGTTCCATGTTCCATGTACGTAAGCAGCATGGGAACACCTTCAAAGTTTATATTGATAAAGCCTTTATCGAAGTAAAAGGTACCCGGTTTCTAGTAGATAAAAAAGAAGCGGGAAATAATGAGATTACGCTGTTCAACGGTTGTGTTGAGTTTAATGTAGAGGCGACCGGCAAACAGATAGTAATGAAGCCCATGGAAAAGATTTTTTATAACTCAGTTAATGCGGAAATAGGAATACGGAAGATTGAAAATATAGAATGGCAGGATGGTAAATTCAAGTTTGACGCTATGCCGCTTAACCGCCTCATTTCTATCATTAATCAGATGTATCATGCTAATATAGTGTATGAAGGTAAGGACGAAACTTCTCCGTTCAGTGGTACCATTCGTCAGGAGGAAGCGTTGGATGATATTATTCTCAAAATCTGTTTCCTTATGAATTTGAAAGAAGAAAGAGTAGGTAACACAATCATTATCAGAAATTGAATTTTAATAAACTATATGTCTAATCTAATAAAATGAGAACATGAAAAAATGTATTTTTTTGTATCGACAGCGGTATTTGAGCTATCTCGTATTACTCTTATTATTATGGCCAACTGTGATGTTAGCAGCACAAGGGGATATCCAGATAAAGGGAAAGTTCTCTCTCAAGGAGGCTATCCGGTATATAGAAGAAACGAGTGATTATACTTTCTTTTATAAAGATAGTGACTTGAAAGATACTTCGAAAAAGGATATTAGCTGTAAAGGTACAATTGATGAAGTATTGAAAGAATTGTTTGCAGGAAGTAATGTAAATTTTATTATTAATGGTAAAGAGGTTGTTTTCAAGGTTAGTAGTCCGGTAAGTGTTGCACAGCAGCAAAAGAAGCGCACGATAACGGGAATTATTGTTGATTCGGAAACTAAGGAACCGATTATCGGGGCCAGTGTATGGTTGAAGAATAGTTCGGCCGGTGCTGTTACCAATCTGGATGGAAAATATTCAATTACTGTTGAAGGAGTTGGTGGTGTACTCGAATTTACCTATGTAGGTATGAAGAAGCAGGAAATTGTGATTGGGGATCAGAAAGTGATTAATGTAGTGCTGGCCCCTGATACGGAGGTATTGGATGAAGTAGTGGTTGTAGGGTATGGCAATCAGAAAAAAGAAAGTGTTGTGGGGGCTATTTCTACGTTGGATATTTCCCACTTGAAAGTTCCGGGTTCATCTATTTCAAACGTTCTGGCCGGACAGTTGTCTGGTGTAGTGGCTGTTACACGTTCAGGAGAGCCGGGTAAAAATAGTGCAGCCGATTTTTATATCCGTGGTGTCTCCTCTTTTAAAGGAACTTCCACTCCGTTGGTGTTGGTAGATGGCATCGAACGTGACTTGGACCTTGTTGACACGGATGATATTGCTTCTTTCTCTATTCTCAAAGATGCTTCTGCATCAGCTGTGTATGGTGTACGTGGAGCAAACGGGGTAATTCTGATTACAACGAAAAAAGGAAAGGAAGGTAAACCGTCTATTAATGTACGTACGGAGTTTGGTTTTACCAGTCCGACGAAAAGACCCGAAATGGTAAACTCGGCAGAATGGGCTGAGTTGTACAATGAGGCTTTCCAAACTCAATATTATTCTCCTGAGGATATTCGTAGATATAGGGAAAATTCAGATCCCGACCTGTTTCCAAACGTAAATTGGTTTGATACATTGTTCGATGATATGGCAGAAAGCGAACGTGTGAACCTGAATATAAGCGGAGGAGGTGATATTGTGAGATATTACGTGGCCGGTTCTTTCTATAATGAAAATTCTATTTATAAGAATGCGGGTAATATTTATGGATATAATTCTTCTTTGCGTTACAACAAATTTAATTTCCGTGCTAATATAGACTTGAACGTAACTCCGAGTACGGTTTTGAATTTGAATTTGGCAAATATTTATGAGAAATCATTTGGCCCGGGCTATGGAGATGATGATAAAAGTATCTGGTCTTATACTTTTATGACTAGTCCCAATGCTTTCCCGTCTGAATATTCGGATGGAGTTATATCCGGTCCGTCTACCGATTCGGGTGCGAACCCATGGAATATGCTGGCACATTCCGGTTATCGTGAACAATTCTGGAATTCTGCACAATCTTTGATTGGAATTACTCAGGATATTGGTAAGTTGTGGGAACCTTTGCAAGGATTGACTGCAAATATCAAGTTCTCTTGGGATGCTTGGAATACAACTCTTCAACGCCGCAGCAAATCGGTAACTTGGTATCATGCGCGTGGAAGAAATGCTGACGGAAGCCTCAGATATGATGATAACAATGAAGACGGTATTTGGGATCCTGTACATCAGGGAGACGAACAACTCAGCTATGCTATTGGTCGGGACGGAACAATGACCCGTTATCTGGAAGGTTCGTTGAACTATAATCGTTTGTTTAATGAAAAGCATAGAGTAGGCGCTTTGTTCCTTTACAATCAGAAGATTCACACCAAAACACAGGCAGGCGACAGTAGTTCTTCACTTCCCTATAAGAATCAGGGTATTGCGGGACGTGTAACATACGCGTTCAAAGATACATATTTTGCAGAAGTAAATGTTGGATACAACGGCTCTGAGAATTTTGCACGCGGCCACCGTTTCGGATTTTTCCCTGCAGTAGCTGCCGGTTGGATGGTATCTCATGAGAAATGGTTCGAACCGTTTACTAAAACAGTGGATATGTTGAAACTGAAAGGATCTTACGGTAAAGTTGGTAATGACGATATTGGTGGACAAAGACGCTGGGTGTATGAATCTACAATTGTGAATAGCAGTGATTCATGGTATTATGGCAAGAACGGAAATGATGGCGGACAGGGTATTCGTATCGGTGAAGTGGAAAATCTGAATGCATCCTGGGAAGAAGCGTTGAAGTTGAATGTAGGCGTAGAATTCTCTTTATTTAATAAAGTAAAAGTACAAGCAGATTATTTCCGTGAAGAGAGAACGGGTATTTTCCTGCAACGTGCCGGACTTCCGGCTATCGTGGGACTTTCTACCACTCCTTATGTCAATGTGGGAGAAACTCTTAACCAGGGATTTGATGGTACGATTGAATATTCGCAGAAGATTGGGCAGGTGTTTGTTACAGCTCGCGGTAACCTGACTTATACACGTAATAAACTTCTGAATAATGATGAACCCGACTGGGCATATAAATATCAGAACCGTATAGGTAAACCTTTCGGACAGGGAGGTAGCATGCAACCTTTCGGATTGGTTGCTTTGGGATTATTCCAGAACCAGGAAGAAATTGATAATAGTCCGAAACAGTCGTTCGGTGAATATCGTGTTGGTGATATTAAATATCAGGATATCAATGGTGATGGAGTTATTGACAATCAGGATCAGATAGCAATCGGATATACAAATCTTCCGGAAATAGTTTATGGATTTGGGGCAACGGCTCAATGGAAAAACTGGGATGTTAATATCTTTTTCCAAGGCGTGGGGCGTACCAGTTTTTCTCTGAATGGTTCTTCTATCCGTACTCCTTTTTCTGCTGGTAATATGGAACGTGCGGCTATTAATAAGGATTTGTATGGAAATGTATGGATGTCAACAAACACACCCGAGCAGAATGCAAATGTTATATATCCCCGTATGAGTAATGGTAGCGGTGGTGCAGGTGCTTCTAACAACTCACAGAGTTCTACCTGGTGGTTGCGCAGTGGAAGTTTCATGCGTCTGAAGAATTTTGAGATAGGTTATACCCTTCCGAAGTCACTGACTGGAAAAACCTTTATCAAATCCTTGCGGTTCTATATGTCTGGCAATAATCTGCTGACATTCAGCAATTTTAAACTGTGGGATCCTGAAAAAGGTAGCAGTGATGGTTCCGGTTATCCGTTGAACAAGATATTTACAGTCGGTTTTAATGCTAACTTCTAAAAAAGAAAAAGTCATGAAAAAATCTTGGAATAAAACTATTTATATATTGGCTGCTACGTGTGGCTTGCTCTTTTCCTCTTGCAACGATTTTCTGGACAGACAGGAGGATGAAAAGCTTACTTTTGATAAAATTTGGGAATCAAGGAATACAATCAGACAGTATTGGTTGACTACTATGTCATTCCTACCCAACGAAAATATTAGCAATCATGTGGATAATGATCCTTATATCGGAGCTGCTGATGAATTCTCCGTAGCTTGGGACCGTGATTATCGTAAAATTAATTTTGGTTCATGGAATGCAAACAATGTTCCTTATGACCGGTTTGCCAAATATTACAAGGGAATCCGTGAGTGCAATATATTCTTGCAAAATGTGGATCGTTCTTCCGACCCTATTTTGACGAAACAACAAATTGAAGAGTGGAAAGTACAGACCCGCTTTGCGAGAGCGTATTATTACTTCTTGCTGATGCGTGATTACGGACCCGTATTTTTGATAGGCGATGAATTGTTAGATTTTTCGGCTTCAACCGAAGAATTGTATCGTCCGCGTAACACTTGGGAACAATGTGTCGATTATGTGACGGAAGAAATGACAACTTGTGCTGAAAACCAATATATGTACAAACAGTCTGAAATGCCGGATTCATATTACGGGCTTGCTTCAAAAGGAACTTGTTATGCTGTTATTTCCCGTTTGAAACTATATTCTGCACGCGATTTGTATAATGGTAATAAGTTATATAAAGATGTGAAAAATCCGGTTATGTCCGATTTTCCCGAACTGTCGGGTGTGAATCTCTTTCCACAGGATTATAATGCTAATAAATGGTTAGAGGCTGCACAAGCTGCTCATAAAGTATTTGAGGACGGAAGCTATACTTTATACCGTTCGGCAAATGATGACCCGTATGAAAACTATTATGGTATCATCCATGAGACATGGAACAGTGAATTGATTTGGACAGATAGATATTGTAGTCTTCAAGCTTGGGGTTCGGGTACGGTGCCTACTAGTGTAGGCGGTACGGCTTATGGTTCTATCGGCCCTACTCAGCAACAAGTAGATGCGTATGCTATGAATAACGGACGTTATCCTATTTTAGGTTATGAGCAAGATGGTACTCCTGTTATTGATCCACAATCAGGATATAGTAAAGATGAGTTTGAAAAGTCAACCTGGACATATCCTTGTAAGGGTTGGTCGGTAGCATCCAATTATTCAATTGAAGCCCCTAATATGTATAAAAATCGTGAGCCTCGTTTTTACGTTTCTGTATTTTTCGGTGGAAACTACTGGTTGCACGGACAAGGTGGTAAGACGATGACTTCTTTCGCTAAAGGAGCTAATGGAAATAAATCTCACGACTATCCGAAGAGTGGATATTTGGTAAATAAATGCTATGACCATATGCTGAATTCCGCAAATGGTTCATGGGGAAATGTTACTTTCCCGCTATTCCGTTTAGGAGAGATATATCTGAACTTTATAGAGGCAGTACTTGAGTGTAAAAAGTATGGAGTTGCTCTTACCAATGGATATGAGCAGGAAGCAATGGACAAATGGGATGATTTGCGTAAACGTTCCGGTATGGAGCCGATTATGGATATTTATCCGAATGCGACAACTGAGGAATTGATAGAGTTGTGTCGTAAAGAAAGAAGAGTGGAATTGGCTTTTGAAAGACAACGTTATTTTGATACACGTACCTGGATGATTGCCGAACAGACTGATAACGGACCAATGTATGGTATGGATACTACTTGTCCGCTAGAAGAAGGAATGAATGCAAATGAAACTCCGGACGGATTCTGGAAACGTACTGTATTCGAAACACGCGTATTCAAAAGCAATCATTATCTATATCCGTTCTCACAAAGAGAACTGGACAGAAATAAGATTCTGACTCAGAACTATGGATGGTAACCTTAAATAAGAATATCTAATTAATGAACGATATGAAGAAACAATTATTATATTTTTCAATGGTAGGTATGTTGTTGACTATGAATGCCTGCGATGATGATGGAAAAACTGAATTCTTGGATGATTATTCTACAATCATGTATTTTACAAATAGTGGGATACAAAATGTAGAATGTCTGAAAGTGGGTGAGCCTACTACTTATAATATAGCCGTCTATAAAGCCGGAAGTGATCTGTCGGCTACATCGGACGCTACTGTGACATTAATGAATGAAGCAGAGTTGCAGGAATACAATCTTGCAAATGATACTCATTACAAAATGCTACCGGCAGACTGTTATCAGTCAACTCAGAAGAAAGATTTTCAATTCGAATCTTCTGAGCTGGTTCATACATTTCCTGTAACTTTTGATTCGGATAAGATTGACGCATTGGATAAAAATAGCGAGTATGCATTGCCGTTTAGTCTGTCGTCTACTCAGACGGTGAATGAGGAGAAGAAGGTATTATTGCTTCATCCGGAAGTCACTACCCCTACAATCTCTTTCCAGAATGTGGATTTTGAGCAAGTAACGGTTACTGAGAGTGATCCTGCGAAAGTAGTACTTGAAAGAATCATCACTGTCCCGTTCCAGAATAATTGGGAGTTTGATTGTGAGATAGGTATTGATGAAACTGCGGTAGGTCAATATAATGAAGAGAACGGAAGAGATTACAGTCTTCTGCCGGAAACTGCATATACGTATGATAAGATTGTAACTTTTAAACCGGGTATCAACAGTATGACGATAAAGGTTACTATTGACCGTTCAGAATTAGATAATGGCAATTATCTGCTACCTTTGAAACTCAAGAAGTGTACGCATCCCCGTTTTGAAATTCAGGCGGAGAAAAGTCTTCTATTGATAGGCTATTGTTATGCTCTACCAAACATTCCTCTGAATTTGAGCATGCTGACTGCCAATGCGACTGTTGAGGGAGATGGTACGGGATTGACGGGGCTGTTCGATGGAGTTGGTGACGGCAAACATTATCATAGCAATTATAGTGGTTCTGTTATTGACCCTATTTACGGGCACTATATCCAGATTCATTTTAAAGAATCCATTCAAACATTGTTGTTTGAATACTGGACACGTTCAAATACTAATAATGGAACTCCGTTGAGAATTGAATTGTTCACAAGTAACGATGGGATTCAGTGGCACAAATTGACAGTCATTGAAAAGGGTTTGCCGACAACACAGAGTACTAAATATCAATCGGGATTCTTCAAAGCTGACGAACCATTTACTTATTTGCGCTGGTGTGTGACTAAAGGTCCGAATGGAGAAATGGCAAAACAAGGAGATAAAGGCTATTTCAATCTTGACGACTTGATTATCTACGGACAATAATTGCTTGTTAGATTGAAAATAGATTGGACCTGTTTCTGCATTCCGTTGTGGAAGCAGGTCTTTTTTTACTCATTAACTTAAATGTAGAATAAAACATGAAAAATATATTCGCTATTCTTTTATTATGTTCCACTATCGTATGTTGTGCGTGTGGTAGTGAAGACGAGAAGGAGATGATTACTCCGGTATTGGAAGTGGGAAGTAAAAATGTATATGTCGGTGAGAGCGCTGTGACCAGGGAGATTTCTATAACCTCCAATGTGGAATGGTCCGCTTCTGTGGCTTCCGAAGGTCAAGCTTGGTGCCACGTTGATTTGCAGTCGGACCGGCTTTTGATTCATATTGATGAAAACACGGAAAAGGATGTTCGAAAAACCTCTATTCAGATAGCTGCTTCTCAGTTGAAAGAAACCATTCAAGTGGCACAACTAGGCTGGGGAAAAGCTATTCTGGTATCACCGAAAAGTATAAAAGTACTTCCGATAGGAGAGGAATTCTCTTTCGAAGTAACTGCTAATATAGAATATAATGTTGAAATAGAAGAAGGGTGCAACTGGATACATGTAGTACCTAAAACCCGTTCTACTCACGAAATGGTGACAAATACATTTGTTTATAAAGCTGATTTGAACGCGACTGAATATCGTGAGACTACTATTTGGGTGAAAGATAAGGATGAGAACTCAGAAATTGAATCAGGTTCGCTGACAGTTACTCAGGAGAAAATGAAAGATAATTATGAGTCTACCGGCATTGAGGGGATTAAAGAGGATATCAAGGTACAGGTTATACGTGGTGAGGCCAATAAAGCACAATCTATCAGTGAAGGAATTGAAAAAACGTTCGATGGGGATATGAACACAATCTACCATTCTCCATATAATGATAATAAAGTGACGGAAGAGTCGCCTGCAATATTAACTTATTATTTTGATGAAGGTGCTGATATGGATTATTTAGTGTATTATCCTCGCACAGATGGCGGTGCTAACGGTCGGTTTAAGGAAGTGGAGATTCGCGTGCGTTCTAATGCCAATACCTATGGAACCGATGAGTGGACTACTGTTATCAAGAAAAATCTTGGTGGTTCTTCCAGTGCCGCTCGTATTGACTTTCCGGTAGCCCAGATTGGAGTATCTGCTGTGCAGATTGTGGTTAACTCGGGTGTAGGAGATTTTGCCTCATGCGCAGAAATGGAGTTTTATAAAAAGAATCCCGATCCTTTTGACTATTCAGTATTGTTTACTGACGCTAGTTGTAGTGAACTCAAGCCGGGTGTCACTGAAGAAGATATTCAAAACTGCAATTACTCATTTTTCAAGAACATAGCTTATTATATGTATCGTCAGAAGTATCCCCGGGAATTTCGTATAGCTGAGTTTAAGGCTTATCCTCATCCGGATATACAGAAAGCAATTAATAAGACCAGTGCTTATAGTCTGCTTGATAATCCGACAGGCATTTACGTCGCACAGGGACAAGAACTCGTTGTATTAGTGGCCGATGCGCATAATGAGGACATGGGTATATGTATACAGAATCTGGATAAACCAGGGGGAGACGGATTTGGAGGAGATACTTATCCGTTGACGACAGGAGTCAATAAGATAAAAGTGAAAAACAAAGGACTTGTGTATGTGATATATCATACTACGTCTTTAGAAGAACTGGCAGGCAAACAACCGGTGAAAATTCATTTTGCTTCGGGTAAAGTAAACGGATATTTTGATAGCAATAAACATGAAGCCTCCCGTTGGTCGGAATTATTGAACAATACGGTATGTGGCTATTTTGATGTATTGGGGACTTATGCGCATCTGACTTTTCCGGTAAATCGTCTGCGTAATTCTACCGGAAACAGGGGCAAGGAACTGATTGATTTATATGATGAGATTGTAGAAAAGGAGCAGATATTTATGGGACTGAAGAAATATGGCGGTATGTTTATGAATCGTATGTATTTGAATGTAATGTATCATAATTTTATGTATGCCAGCGATTATCACACAGCTTATCATGATGATACGATGGATGAACTGTGTAATCCTGACAGACTGAAAACAACCGGCTGTTGGGGACCTGCTCATGAAATAGGACATTGTAACCAGACACGTCCGGGACTGAAATGGCATGGTCTTACTGAGGTGACAAATAATATTATGTCTCAATATATTCAAACAACTGTTTGGGGCAATACTTCGCGTTTGCAATCGGAAGGCTGGTACACAAAAGCTTGGGATGAGATTATAGCGAAAAGGCGTGCTCATGCTCAAGAAACAGATTTCTTCATGAAACTGGTTCCTTTTTGGCAGTTGGAACTTTACTGGGGAAAAGTGAAAGGGTTTACTCCAAAAGAAAGTAATGGTTGGGATGGATTCTATCCACAGATTTATGAGCACATCCGGAAAAACCCTGATTTGCCGACAGCGGGAGAACAGCAACTGGAGTTTGTATATATCTGTTGCTTAAAAGCCGAGAAAGACTTAACCGGATTTTTTAGAAAATGGGGATTTCTGACTCCGGTAGACGTAACAGTAGATGACTACGGGGATGGTAAAATTATTGTGACTCAGAAACAGATTGATGAAATACTTGCGAAAATAGATTTGTTAGGTTTTGAAAAGGAAACAGCTGCTTTTGAGTATATTACAGACGATAACCTGAATTATTTTATTGAAAATAAACCGGTGCAGGCAGGTACATCTTCCAAAGAGGGTGGTGCGATTACATTGAACAACTGGAAAAATGTTGTTGCTTATGAAGTTGAAAATGAAAATGGTGAACTTGTTTATGTCGTGAATGCATTAGAACGTCCTTATGGGTTTACAGTTCCCTCCTGGAAAGATTCTTATAAAGTATATGCCGTATCTGCTGCTCAAGGGCGTATAGAGGTTACATTTAATAAATGACTATGATGTTTGAAAATCTTATAAACAATTAAAAACGAGAAGAATGAAGAAACTGTATTTGTTTGTATCTCTGCTATTTATGTCTTTACATACCCTTTGGGCATGGGACAATCATATTCTAATATCCACTCCCCGAACCTCTCTCCTTCTTTATGCGGAAAAAGGTAACAGTTTACGTTTTCAATATTTAGGGGATAAAATCACTTCCGGGCAGATTCCTCATATTTATAGTAGTGGGAATGGGTTAAACCGGCCTGCTTATCCTGTGTTCGGAACAAGTTGCTCACAAACACCTGCTCTGCAGGTGGAACATGCAAACGGAGATTGGACCTTGGATATGGTAGCCGAGAGTGTAGAAACTCAAATAATAGAGAATGCACATCAAACTGTGATTACGCTTGTTGATAAATTATATCCTTTCGTTGTGAAACTGTATTATAAGGCTTATGATAATGTAGATATGATAGAGACTTGGGCGGAAATTTCACATACGGAAAAGAAAGCTGTAGCGTTGAAACGTTTTGATTCAGGACATTTTCTTTTGAGTCAGAATGATGTCTGGGTTTCCCATATGCATGGTTCATGGGCTTCGGAGACTTTTGTGACTACTGAAAGGTTGGAGTCCGGAATGAAAGTCATTAAAAATATGGATGGAGCAAGAAATGGGCAGAATGATCATGCGGAAATTATGTTGTCGTTGGACGGAAAACCGAATGAAAATACAGGTCGTGTAGTAGGAGCTGCCCTTTGCTGGAGTGGTAATTATAAGTTTCGTATTGATACGGATAATAATTCAGTTCACCATATTTTCGCAGGAATCAATGATGAGGCTTCAGAGTATAAATTAGAACCTAAAGAGGTATTTGTAACTCCCAAACTGGCAATAACTTATTCACAGGAAGGCTTAAGTGGAGCCAGTCGTAATTTTCATCGTTGGGCACGTAATAATCGATTGCATGACGGCTGGGGTACACGTGATATTTTACTCAATAGTTGGGAAGGCGTTTATTTTGGAGTCAATGAAACCGGTATGGATCAGATGATGAGTGATATCTCCGGTATGGGAGGTGAGCTCTTTGTTATGGACGACGGGTGGTTTGGAGATAAATATCCTCGTAACAATGATGTATCTTCATTGGGAGATTGGGTAGTAGATACACGCAAATTACCTAAAGGAATAAAGGGACTGACGGATACTGCCAAGAAGTATGGCATCAAGTTTGGAATCTGGATTGAGCCGGAAAGCACGAATAGCCAAAGTGAGTTGTTTGAGAAACATCCCGACTGGGTGCTTCAGGTAAAAGGACGCACGTTCAATTATGGACGTGGAGGAACACAGTTGTTATTGGATATGTGTAATCCTAAAGTACAGGATTTTGCATTTAATCTCGTAGATACTTTGTTGACAAACTATCCTGAAATAGCGTATCTTAAATGGGATGCCAATACGGAACTGAAGAATTATGGTTCTACTTATTTGCCTAAGGATAAGCAGTCGCATATTTATATTGATTATCATCGCGGGCTGATTAAGGTACTTGAACGTATCCGTGCAAAATATCCGAAGGTTGTTATTCAAGCTTGTGGCGGTGGAGGCGGTCGCGTTAATTATGGTGTGATGCCTTATAATGATGAATTTTGGGTAAGTGATAATACAGATGCTTTGCAACGTATCTATATGCAATGGGGTACTTCTTATTTTTATCCTTCCAATGCAATGGCACAACACGTAAGTGCTTCGCCTAATCACCAGACAGGACGCCGTCTTCCTCTTAAATTTCGGTTTGATGTAGCCATGAGCGGGCGTTTGGGAATGGAAATCCAACCGAAGAATATGACGGATGATGAGAAAACGTTTGCACGAAAATCGATTGAATCTTATAAAGATATTCGTTCGATTGTACAACTGGGTAACCTATACCGTTTGGTTTCTCCTTATGACCGTAAAGGGATGGCATCGTTGATGTATACGAACGATGAACAGACAAAAGCGGTATTTTTTGCTTATAAGATAGAGCATTTCGTTAATCAGGTAATGCCTCGTATACGTTTGGCCGGACTTGACCCGCAAAAGACCTACAAATTGAGAGAAGTTACTCCCACTGGGAAACCTTGTTCGTTGGACGGGAAATTGATTTCCGGTTCTGTACTTATGAATACAGGAATTGCTGTACCTTTGTGGCAGGAATACTCAAGTGTTGTGCTGGAGTTGACAGCCGAATAATCTATAAATGAATAGTAAAAAAGTAAATATTGAGTAATGAAAAGAATAAACTTTAAGACAACTTTGATGACAGGGCTATTTGTTCTATTGGGAATGGTGGCCAAGGCGGATAATAATCCCATTGTAGTAGGAAATAGTCGTTTTACCTTTATTACGGAGAATCTGGTTCGAATGGAGTATGCTAATCATCAAAAGTTTTTGGATGATTCTACTTTGTTTGCTGTTAACCGTCAGGCCGGAAATGTAGATGTGAAGGTTGAAAAGAAAGATGGGAAGTATATATTTTCTACGTCAATGATGTCTGTTGAATTTGAGAATGATGGTTTTCCTTTTGGACAGAATAACGTACGTGTATCTTTTGAAATGGACGGAAAGCGTAAAAGCTGGTGTATGACGGACGAACAGCGAAATAATTTGGGAGGTGCTGTCACTACACTTGATGCAATAGGCAGCCCTATTCCTCTTCAGGAAGGATTATTGAGCCGTGACGGTTGGTATCTGATTAATGATACAGGTAAAGATGTTTATAAGAATGGCTGGTTGTCAGTTCGGGATCGGGACCATGTACAGGATTTATATTTATTTGTTTATGGCAACGATTATAAGTCTGCTTTGCGCTCTCTTAAAGCGATTAGCGGAGCAGTTCCTATGACGCGTAAATATGTGCATGGTTCCTGGTATTGTCGTTGGTGGCAATATACGGCAGATGATTACCGTGATTTGGTAAAAGGATATCATGAACATGATTTTCCGTTGGACATTATGGTATTTGATATGGATTGGCATCGTAAAGACGGAAAGATTGGTACCGGACATGCTTTTACACGCGGGTGGACCGGATATAGTTGGAATCGTAAACTGATACCCGATCCGGGAGCATTAATCCGGGAGTTTCATGACCAACAAATTTATGTAACGATTAATGAGCATCCACATGACGGCATTCGTCCTCATGAGGATGTTTATCGGGAATTTACCCGGGCATTAGGAATAGATGCAGATAAAGACCCTGTCCCTATCTTTGATGCCGGTGACCGGAAGTATATGGACGCGTTTATGAGATATGCACATCAGGAAAGTGATTCTATGGGAGTTGCTTTCTGGTGGTTGGATTGGCAACAAGATTATGCGTATCCTGTGGTGCGTGGTACAACAACCAAGCATTTACCTTGGTTAAACGAGATATATTATAATTATTCGAAACAGGGTGAGCTTCGTGGAACAGGCTTTTCTCGTTGGGGAGGTTGGGGCGATCACCGTCACCCTATCCAGTTTTCCGGTGATGCAGTCGGTAACTGGAATATGTTGAATTTCGAAGTAAAACTGACTACTACCAGTGGCAATGCTGGTTGTTTTTTCTGGGCGCATGACATTGGAGGTTTTTACGATGGCCTGGATTCTGAATTATATACCCGTTGGACACAGTTTGGACTGCTGAATTCTTCATTACGTATCCATTCTGTAGTAGGTGATAAGATGGATCGTCGTCCATGGCTTTGGGGAGAACGTGAAGAAAAAGCGATGCGGCGTATTTATCACATGCGTTCGGAATTAATGCCTTACATTTATAGTAGTGTTCGTCAGTGCCATACAGATATGTTACCATTGAATCGTGGGCTTTATATTGAATATCCTGCCGATAAAGAATCTTATAAACACGAAGAAGAATTTCTTTTTGGTGATTTAATTTTGGCTTCTCCTATTACGCAGGCAGGAAGTGGTAAAGACAAGATAGTGAGCCAATCTGTGTGGTTCCCAAGGGGGGACGATTGGTATAGCCTTTTCACCGGTAGTAAATATGAAGGCGGAAAGACGTCCGTTGTAAGCTGCCCGTTGGAAGAGTTTCCGGTTTTTGTGAAGGGCGGTTGGCCTTTGCCGATGCAACCTTATACTGAACGTATGGCTTCTACTCCGTTAACTACACTTGTGATACGTTGTTATCCGGGAAGTGAAGGAAGTGATAATACATATTCATTGTATGAGGATGATGGTTTGACGATGCAGTATGCTAATGGCAATTATGCCACTACTGACATGACTTATAAGAAAGAGAATGGGTGTGTAACAGTCCATGTTCATTCCGTGAAAGGTAATTATAAAGGGCAGCCACAAAAGAGGGCTTATCGTATTGAACTACCTGGGGTTGATGTGAAATCCAAAGTTAAAGTGAATGGAAAAACGGTTAAACCAATCGTGGACAGTAGCGTGAATGGAATTATCATTTTGGTGAAAGCTATTGATATACGCAAAGCTGTTGAAATAACTGTAAGATAATTGTTTTGTGGATAATGTCGGGCTGTTTCAGGGAATGAACTGCACCCCAAAAGTTTTGTGTCTAACTTTTGGGGTGCAGTTCAATTGAAGTGAGCTCTCTTTATTGGAAATCTTTGGTGTAAGAGTATTGACCGCTTATTGTTTTATGAATGCTATTTGGCTAATCATTAGGTTACCTCCTTGTTTCGTATGGGTTTTTAGAACTATTTTTCCGTCATTTGTATCTTCCCGCATGACGAATAGTTTCACCCACCGTTCTTTTCCTTTCTGATTTTCTAAAATGGACTCTCGTCCTTCGATTGATAAGAGCCCTGCTCTATTTTGGTGATTCCAGTCTTCAAATTTTACATATAAGTCTCCAATAATACCTTCCGGAGTTTGTATTTCAATTGTCATATTTTTGCCTGTCCAGGCTGTCCCTTTTTCATCTTTCCAGATATTATCACAAGTAACTTTGTATTTACAACGTTCGTCTTGTATTTCAATATGGTCGAGCGTGGCTGTCCAAGGAGCAGAACCGGAATTCTTCATTTGCTTCCCGCATGATATATAAAGAATTGAGTTTTCAAATCCTTTAGGAACGGAAACCATTGCTTTAGGAGTATATGCAAACATCTTCTTCAGTGTATCAATTTCTATTGAATAAGAAGGATTGAAGTTCGATTGTGTCATATAATGTAATAAGCTGTATTTTAGTTGTCGTGCTACCGGTGAATCCAAATTCAGGTTGTAACCGCAGACTAATAATTTGCCTTTGCTCACTTTACATTCGAAGATAGAAGCTAGTTTGTCGTTGATATGGAAGTCGCTTACCGGTTGTACAATGGGGTGTAATTGAGGGTGTTCGTTGATGATAAACGAACGGCCTTGTGTTATTTCTTTCCATTGCCAGTCAGTATAATTGTCGGTTGGAAATTGCGAGAATGCAGGGTGAGCTTTGTCTATCCATGCCCCTAGGGTGGTGTTGCTTTGACCGGGAAAGAAAGAAGTAGACCAGAACAAAGGTGTGAAGTAAAGAGGGGTGGAGTTATCCTTTTTCCCGAGTTGATCTGCCACTAACAATACTTTCTTTCCTTGTTCCAAGGCACTAATGACAGTCGAATCAAATTTGTCGTGAATGATGATATTGGTTTGTGGCATGTTATAAGGAGGATATACCCAAATACTCCAACGGTTGTGATAAGGTGTGCCGCTAATGGTGACATCGAGGTAATATTTTCCCGGTGATGTAATTTCGGAGAGATCGATAGATAAAGAATCTACCTGATTTACTTTTCCGGATGATAAGGGCACTTCTCTGCTGCCTTGCTGTTGCAGTTTGCCTGTTTCGTCGGTTAAAGTCCATATCGTAGGTGTAATTAGAGTTGTATCACTGTAGTTTGCCACTTGGATTTGAGCTTTGAACGTCTCGTCCGTTTGCCAGGTATATTTGTGGAAACGTGCCAGAGGGACAATGTCGTTGGAATAACATCGGAATTGTTCGGGCGTGATGATTCCTTTGGAATCCCAAAATGAATCTAACCAACCGACTAAAGCTTCTCCCTGTCCCGAATAATCAGTCATACTTAACATTTGGAATCCGGCACATGAGGGGGTACGCAGTAAATTTTCAATCAAACCTTTATATAAGATTGTTTGTAATGCTCCACTGGCTTCATGGAATTTTCTGTCCTGGTGTTCTATATGATTTTTTACGGCTTGTTGGCGTAAGCTTTCAAGATTTCTGGCTTCCAATACACCGGTATATTTATCTATCTCGTTCCAAAGAGGGTAAACTGGATATTGACCGACTTCATGGGCGATGACCGGGATTGTTGCCTTAGAGTAGATAGATTCTCGGTCATTGTCAGTGCCGGAACCGTTTATGCCATAAGTACCGCCTGTCTGGGGTATGTTGTGAGTGACCATATATTGATCTGCCGGCATAATCTTTCGGGCGGTAGAAATAGCGTAAAGTCTGCGTGGATCTTTTTCTTGCAAAGATTTAATCCATTGTTGCATGATATCAAAGTTTGAGTTGCCTAATTCATTTCCAATACAAAGCATAGTGAAAGAAGGGTGATTACCGTAAGCCTCAATCATACGTTGCAGTTCTTCCGGTACAAATTTATCTGCACTTGGATTATGCCCCAATCCTTTCGGCAGTCCGCGTGTGGTCATTTCAGGGCGCTCTTTTCTTACGACGGACATCCACCAGTCAATCCATAATACTTCTGCCTGAATATAAATACCAATCCGGTCGGCTGCCGTAAAAGCTGCCTCGGGAGGACACCATGAGTGGAAACGCACATGATTGAGTCCGTATGATTTGTAAATACGGAAAATACGTTCCCATTCCTGAATGTCGCAAGAGGGATAACCGGTAAGGGGAAAATGGAGGCAATCCAGATTACCTCGCATGAATACGGGTCGGTTGTTGATCAGAATCTTTGATCGGGAAGCAGTAACATTACGAAATCCGAAATCAACTGTTTTAAGTTGGGATTGTCCTTTTTGCGTGATACATATCTCCAACCGGTATAGGTTTGGGTGTAGGTCGTCCCAGTGTTTCACGGCTTGCCGGATATTCAATGTTTCCCGGTGATGTTGTATTCCTTTTTCTCCTTTTATTTCTTTTTTGTATGCGTATATTTTCTTTTTGCTTCCAATTTCTTTCAATGTATAGGAAACCTCTCCTTTCAATGTCTTATTTGAATGATTTTGTATATCGAAGGAAATATCCAAGCGATTGTCAGATGTATGGGGATATACTTTGATCCGGTCTATTGAAAGTGTGGGTGAAGATTGTAGTTCTATTTTTCCGAGGATACCATTCCAGATAATCTGAGTGTATTCTCCGTATGAATGGCCCTTATCACCTATATTGTATATCATGTCGTTGTTGATACGGATTGCTATTCGATGTTTTCCGGGATTTAAAGTTCCTAAACGATGATAATGTGGAGTTCCTAATCCTTCCTGTGTATCAATGAAACGTCCGTCAATCCAGACTTTTGACTCCCACAGCACACGTTCCAGATAAAGTGTTATTTCTTTTCCCTGCCAATTGTGAGGAATGACAAACTCACGTGTATACCAGGCCGGACCTATGTATTTGTGTCGGCGGGTGAGGATACCATAATCCGAACCGACTGTGCGAGTTCCATAGCCGGCTTCATCAAGAGTTCCGGGTAGCTGAATCGGCATGGTTGTATGACCGGAATTGAAATAGTTGTGCTTTTCACCGATACTGTCCGGATCCAACTTTACACCCCATTGTCCGGTAAGAGATAGTATATCATCCTGAATGTCTTTATTTGCAATATTCTTGATTAGTGAGGACAAGTCATTGATTATATTATATTGGGGCAATTTGCTTGAAGGATGTGCTTGTGCTGTATAAAATAAAATACAGACTAAGGATGATAATAGATATTTGTTTATCATGGCGTTTATGGTTTTGTTTAATACACAATTTATTCGTTCGCAATTTCCTTTAAAGTTCAGTTATTTGGCTTGAATTGAACTATTTAAGCTGTCTTTATTACAATGACGATTGTGTATTGGGTTACTCCTCAGTTTTAACAAAAAAAGAGAATGAGTTATTGAGATTTTTTATGATAGTGTTCCATTTTTAATATTTTGATGAGAACTTATCGTTTCATAATCGGTGTACGTCGCTCCTTTTCTCACCAAGGAAGCTCTTCTTACTCGGTGAAAAGGAAAAAACAAGTGCTTTTTGAGCTGTTTTTTTCTATTTGATATCAAAAAACGGATAAGAAAGGAGTAGTAAAATGATAGTTTATATATCCAAATAGTGTTTATTAGTAGATAAAATATCTAGATGTGAATCATACTGATCGATAAAGTTGTTTAGTGTTGGAAATACGTATTTCTGTATTAGCAAATGCCTTCATTTTTTCTTTTTCCCTTATAAGCTGATATTAAATACAGCTCTTTTTATAATTTGAATGTCCCTTTTTTAAAAAAGGTATATCTTTAGTATTGAGTGATATGAAGAAGGTGAAAAAATGTAGTAAAAAGTGAGGAGTAATCAATTGTCTATTCGTCATAGTAATAGAACTGTTTTGGAGAGATGAATTGAAGAATTTCGATTCGCCGTCTAAAACGCAATATAAAGCAACTTTATTTTATGAAAAGTCAACAAAAACAAGAATTGGATGGAATAATCGATAAAATCATCGGTTATTTTAGATTTCATGACCGTAAAGAACGGGATGATGAGACGGATATGTGGGAACGAATCAACCGTGAAATAAGACGACAGGAGAAGAAAACACGAGCAAGAGAATATATAAAAAGATTTTTAATACCTGTATCGGTAGCTGCTTGTTTGTTGTTGGCATATGTGATAGGTAAAGGAGAGTTTTCGGATAACAGTTGGACTTTGGATGCCTATGTAGGCCAGTTGGCAGATGTAGCGGAAGCAAGTGGTCAAGTACAATTATTGCTTTCAGACAAGCGGAAAGTACAGATAGATAAGGACACAGTCGGTATTGTTTATTCTTCTAATGGAAAGATTCAAATAGAACAGGAAGAACATACTGTTAGTGAAACGAGTGAAAATACAGATGAGGCAAAAGGGTTTAATCAAATTATTGTTCCTAAAGGGAAATATAGTCAATTAACGCTTTCGGACGGAACACGGATGCATGTCAATTCCGGTACACGGGTAGTGTATCCGAGAGTCTTTGCCGATAACCGAAGAGAAATATATGTAGAAGGAGAAATTTATCTGGATGTAACTCCTGATAAAAGTAGACCATTTGTAGTAAAGACACATCAATTTAATGTAGAAGTATTGGGAACTTCCTTTAATGTCAATGCTTATAAAGGAAAAAAACAGTCAGAAGTAGTTTTGGTGGAAGGCTCTGTGAGGCTTAGCGACAAATATCAAAAAGAAGTTTTGATGAAGCCTGATAACCTGGTTGTTGTAAGTGAAGGACGTGCTAGCCGGATTAAGCGCGTGCGTGCAAAAGACTATACGGCTTGGATTAATGGTTTGCTTATCTTGCACAACGAACCATTGATGAGTGTGTTCGAGAGGCTGAACCGTTTCTATGATATCCCCATTGTTGTAGCACCCGCTATACAAACTGAAATTGTAGATGGAAAGTTGGATTTACGTTTACCCTTGTCCGAACTGGTTAGAATGATTTCGGTAGTGGTGCCGATTGATTGTCAGATAATTGATGGAACCTATTATATAAGTCCGAAGCGACAGCAATAAAAACGGATGGTACCGCAAATACCATCCGAATTGAAAAAAGGGATAATAACCAATAACCGATGATTAAAATCCTTAATAATACAAATTTATGGATAATCTATTAACTTGCAATGCGGATTGTAATAAAAAGACAGAGGGTGGGTAACTTTAAGTTTTTTTATAAAAGACTAAGGAAGAATGCGCTAGTTGATAGAAAAAAGCTACATTTGTAAACCTTATCATTAATTGCAAGCTATTTAAAAGACACATGACGGATATCGAGCTATGGACACGAATACTGAAAGGTGATAAAGTTGCTTTTGAGGAACTATATCATCGTTATTATTCTTCTTTGTTTGGGTATGCCCTTCGTCTGAACTTTGATGAAGAAACAATTAAAGATTGTTTGCAGGATATGTTTGTTAAAATATACGTAAGTCATTCTTCTCTTCCTACCTTATCTTATGTGAAGTCTTATCTATATCGTACTTTATTAAATGCTCTGTTAGATTCCTCCAAAGCTGCCCGTAACCGTAGCTTGCCATTGGATGAGTACGTTGATATTCCTATCGACGACACAGGCTTGATGCAGATTTTTGAGACAAATGATTCTGACCTAAAGAAGGTCCAATTATTGAAAAAGGGTTTTCAGCAACTGTCTTCCAAACAAAGAAATGCCATATATTTTCGATTTGTTCAAGAATTTTCGTGGGATGAACTAGCAGACATGTTTGAGATGTCTTCTCATTCGTGTATGAATCTGGTAGGACGCTCGGTAGCTAAATTGCGTCAGATCGTTTTGGCTGGAGGGCAATTTCACTAAAAAATCTTTTGCACATTTTTTCCTGATAAATTGAGGAGTAATAAAGAACTCGTTCGTCTTATCAATAGAATGAACGAGAAAAATAACTAATATTTATGAACTTATAAATGAGAAACACTATGGGACCATGATTTTTTATGTTTTTCCCTATTCGTTGATGATACCGCAAATATCATTCGGATGCAGAAAGGGGCTTAATACACAATTACCGATGTAACATTCTTAAACATTTAATTCTATGATTAACTTTATGGCTAAGGAGGATTCTGTAGCTAGGAAAAACGGCAAGTATCTCCTTCTATTTGTTTTTTGTTTTTTGGTCGCTGCTTTGCAGGCTAAATCTCCGGTTTATGGGCAGGCCAAAACGTTTACGGTATCGCTGAAAAATGTAACTTTGAAAGAGGTTATTTCTTATGTGGAAAAGAATAGCCAATATGTATTCTTTTTTAAGCCGGAAGTGATAAATCAGTCAACACAAATCAGTGTGAGTTTAAAAAATGCAACTGTTAAGCAACTGTTGGATAAGGTCTCGGAGCAAGCTAATATTGTATATGAGATGAAAGAACGCCAGATAGTTCTGAAAGAGAAAAAAGTATCAGAGCAAAGCGTTTCGCAGAAAAAACGTTTGCTTCAGGGGCTTGTGAAAGACGAACAAGGAAATCCGATTATTGGTGCCAGCATTCAGTTAAAAAATACGGGAACAGGGGTTATTACAGATCTAGATGGCTTATTTCAGATACAAGTAACCGATAAAAATTCCGTAATTGTCATATCTTATATAGGATATGTGACTCAGGAAATTTCAGTAGGAGATCGTTCTTCGATAACTGTTCAGTTGAAAGAAGATACGAAGTCACTAGAAGAAGTTGTAGTTACAGCATTTGGTGCTACACAGAAAAAAGAAACAATGGTTGGGTCTATCCAGCAAGTACGCCCTGCCGAATTGAAAGTTCCTTCTTCCAGTTTAAGTACCAGTTTTGCCGGACGTATGGCCGGTGTGATTGCTATACAGCGTAGCGGACAGCCTGGCGCTGATGGAGCTGATTTTTGGATTCGTGGTAAATCGACCTTCGGCGATGCTACAGGCGTTTTAATTGTATTGGATGGGGTAGAAATCAGTTCGAGCGATTTGAATGCTTTGGATCCGGAAGTCATTGAAAGTTTTTCTATCTTGAAAGATGCTACGGCTACGGCTATGTATGGAACCCGCGGAGCAAATGGTGTGATGATTGTCACTACTAAATCCGGTCAGGACCTTTTAAAGCCGATAATTAATTTCCGCTTGGAAACGTCTATGTCCCAACTTACTTCTGTTCCCGAAATGGTAGGAGGAGTTGACTATATGAAGCTTTATAATGAAGCCTTGACAACTCGTGGCATCACAACCGGATTATATGATGATACTAAAATCAGGGCTACGGAACAAGGGTTGAATCCATTGGTTTATCCGAATGTAGACTGGTATAATGAAATGTTTAATAAGAATGCTTTTGCGCAGCGTTTTAATTTTAATATTCGTGGAGGTAAAAAGGCGGTTACCTATTTTATGAGTGCATCGGTGAAGCATGATGCTGGTAATCTGAAGTCATTGAGTAAGGATTATTTCTCATACAATAATAATATCAATGTGATGCGTTATGATTTTGTTAATAATCTGAGTATAAAAGCAACAAACACTACCAAAATATCATTGGGATTAAATGTAAGTTTACGGGATTGGAAAGGGCCTTCAGCAGGTGTTGATGGAATATTTTCTATGTCAAGAGAAGCTTCTCCCGTTGATTTTCCTATTGTATATCCGGCTCGTAATGATAAAGAGATTTATACGCTTTGGGGAGGTATGAGTGGTGGTATTTATAACAACGGTTACCGTAATCCGGTAGCTGAGTACGTTGTCGGTTATAAAAAGCAATTTGCCAGTACGGTAAATGCAAATATTCGTTTAGACCAGGATTTAAAAATGGTAACTAAAGGATTAAAACTCCATGTATTGGCTTCTTTTAAAAACTGGTCAAAGACGGAAACTACACGTAAAGCTGGTTATAATCAATTTGAGATTGATCAATACAATGAAGCTACGGGAGAATATACATTAAGTAGAGTGGGTAATGAACAAAAAACGGCTTTAAATACGGAGGGAGCTGCCACAGGTGACCGTAGAATATTTATTCAAGCCTATTTGGACTATAAAAGAAAGTTTGGCGTACATGATGTCAATGCAATGCTTTTATATAATCAGGATCAGTTAGACAATAATAAACCGGATAATCTCTTATCTTCTTTACCACGTCGGAAACAAGGAATTGCCGCACGTCTGTCTTATGCTTATGATGACCGTTATCTGGCTGAAGTCAATTTTGGATATAATGGTTCGGAGAATTTTGCGAAAAACAATCGTTTCGGTTTTTTCCCTTCAATAGCTTTGGGATATAACATCTCACAAGAAAAGTTCTGGGAACCGATTTCAAATGTGATATCTCATTTCAAATTGCGTGGTTCTTACGGCTTGGTTGGTAATGATGGTATCAATGAGCGTTATGCTTATTTGGAAGATATTGTTTTATCTAGTGATAAATGGAAATATACGACGGGAGTAAATCAGAATGTTAATTTACAGGGTCCCGTATGGAACCGTTATTATAATCCGAATTTAACTTGGGAGGTAGGGAAAAAACTGAATGTCGGATTTGATATGCAGTTATTTCATCAAGTCAATTTGAATTTTGATGTATTTAAAGAGATTCGTAGTAAGATCTATATGCAGAAAGTAAATACTCTTCCTGATTTCATAGGAACTGGTGAAACGAAAATCTATGAGAATAGCGGTAAGATGAAGAATGTCGGATTTGATATAGCGTTGGATTACAATAAACAGATAACAAAAGATTTCTTTTTATCATTTAAGGGGACACTTACTTATGCGCATAATACGATTTTGGAGCGTGACGAACCTCCGTTCCAGTTGTATCCTAATTTGTCCAGTGTAGGATATTCCAGAGGGCAGCATTTGGTTTATGTAGCGGATGGATTATTCCGTGACCAGGCTGATGTTGATTCACATGCCGAACAAACATTGGGGTATATTCCTCAGCCGGGCGATATTAAATATGTGGATCAACCAGATGCAAATGGCAATTGTGATGGGATTATTAATACCAATGACCGTGTTTATATGGGCTATCCGGAAGATCCTGAGATTGTATATGGTTTCGGTCCTTCAATGAAATATAAGAATTGGGATTTTTCATTTTTCTTCCAAGGGGCAGCTCGCACTTCTATTCTAATGTCGGGTTTTCATCCGTTTGGGAAAAATGCTACTCGTGGTGTTATGAAGTTTATCGCTGATGATTATTGGAGTGAAAGTAATCCGAACCCGAATGCAGCTTATCCACGCTTGACTCGTGATACCAATGCTAATAATACGGTAAATTCTTCATATTGGTTGCGGAATGGTGCTTTTCTTAAGTTGAAGAATGCAGAAATTGGCTATACATTCAAGATGTTCCGTGCTTATTTGAACGGTTCGAATCTTTTGACTTTCTCACCTTTTAAGCATTGGGACCCGGAAATGGGTGGTGGTAGTGGTATGAAATATCCTACTCAAAGAGTATTTAATATTGGAATTCAATTCACCTTTAAGTAAAAAGCTATGAAAAAGTTTGCAATTATATTATTAATGGGAGGAGTACTCCTTTCTGGATGTAATTATTTGGATATTGTTCCGGATGAGCGTAATACACCGGAAAACACTTATCAGAATCCTCAGGCAGCAAAGAATTATTTGTATTCTTGTTATTCAAAAATGCCTGATCCGCGAGTGAGTGAAGCGCTTGATAAATATTCGGCGGCGGAGATTATTAATGTGATCGAAAAAAGTGAATGGGTTACTTTTCCGCGTGGTTATTATTCACCGAGTTCGCCACAGTTGACAAAAGGATATTATGATAATATTTGGACAGGTTTGCATCAATGTTATCAGTTTTTGAGTGTGGTGGATTTTACACCTGACATAGAACCGGATGATTTACAGTATTATAAAGCAGAAGCTACCTTGTTGATTGCTTATTATCATTGGTTGTCTTTCCGAGCCTATGGTCCTTCGGTAATTATGAGAGAGAACATAGATCCGCTTACCCCTATTGAAGAACTTCCCGAGCGTTCGAGTGTAGATGAAGTAGTTCAATTTATTGATGAAAAGATTACTGAGGCGGAAACAATAGGGCTAGCTGAGAAACATGATGGAGATGATTACGGGCGTTTTACGAAGTATGTGGCAGAAGCTTTACGTGCGAAAGTACATTTGTATGCTGCTTCTCCTTTGTTTAATGGCAACTCTGATTTCTTTGCAGGCTTTAAAAGTCCGTTGGATGGTCGTTTTCTAATATCTCAGACGGTTGACATAGAAAAGTGGAAAACTGCAGAGACGGTGACACGTAAGGCAATTGCTGATTTGGAGAATGCCGGTTATCGTTTATATAATGAAGTAGGACATGATGATGCTGGTACTCCTTCGGCTAATAAACCGGGGCCCGTGAATAAAGCTCAACGTGCTGTACGTTATACTTTTATGGATAATGTAGGTGGCACAAATCCAGAAGTGATCATGGTTGATACTCGTAAAGAAGGGACGTATGCTCTTCAGAATCAGTCTACTCCAAAACAAAAGGCATCTAATGGATATAAAAATTCATGGGGTATTTTGGCTCCGACATTACAGACTGTTGAGATGTTCTACACAAAAAATGGTTTACCTATTGATGAGGATAAAGAATTCGATTATTCCGGGAGATATAAAATTGTGAATATGCCGGTAAATTATGATGGAAATAATTATTTTGCTCAATCAAATGGAAGAACTTTGAATTTACATTTAAACCGAGAGCCGCGTTTCTTTGCGTGGATTGCATTTCATAATGGAAATTATGAGATCATGAAATATAATGGAAAAGTAGTTAATACGAATAATGCAAAAAAGGCTATAGTAGTGAAATTCAGAAAAAATGATGCTAATGGCTGGGAAGATGGACAAACAGGTAATTACACAGGTACCGGATATCTGAATAAGAAGTTCGTTCATCCTGCATTTCAGAATGGTCCGGTTCATTACCCCTATCCGGTGATTCGTATGGCAGAAATGTATTTGAATTTAGCTGAGATTTTAATAGAACTGGATGCTTTGGAGAATACGACGGGACGCTTGGAAGAAGCTAAAGGTTTAATTGATAAAATTCGTGTTCGTGCAGGTATTCCTACTATTGATGAGGCATGGAAAAAGGCGAATCATCCGGAGAAAGCGAATACTGCTGAGGGACTTAGAGAGATAGTACGCAGAGAACGGCAGATAGAATTTTATTTGGAGAACCAACGTTTCTGGGATTTACGCCGTTGGAAAGATGCAGGCATTTTGGGTGAGAAAGTATGGGGTATGAATATTGAAGGAGATACAGATGAGACATTCTTTGTGCCAACTGAATTACAGAATATTCGTACTTTTAAACAGGCACAATATTTGATGCCTATTCCTATGACAGAAACCAATAAGGTTCCTCATATTGTCCAAAATCCAGGATATTAATCATAATTATTGTTTGAAGGAGGCTTATATTGATACCTCTTAGGTTCATATAAGCCTCTTTTTATTTATAATTTAAACAAGATGACTATTAAAAGTATATTTATTTTAGGGTTGTTGAATGTCTGTTTTGGGATTACCGTACAAGCTACTCCTGTCAATTTTGTTGCTATTCCTTATTCTGATATCAATTCATTGGCAAAACAGCTGAAGACATCCCGTTATAGTCCGTTTGAGAATCCTACCGGATTATATTTTGAAGAAGGCGAAACGATACAGGTAACAGCTCCTGATTTACAAGGTTATCAATTGAATCTATTGTTGGTCGACTTTAGTAAACCTGCTGAAGGTGAAAAGAAAGAGAAGACTACCGTATTTACTTTAAAAACAGGAAATAATAAGTTTTATGCTCCTCATAAGGGATTGGTTTATGTAAGCTATTATGTAAAGGATTGCCGGAAGGCTCCGGAACAGAAACTTACCTTTCACACAGGAATTAATAATGGGGTGTTTAATGCCTATCAACATACGAATGATGAATGGAAGCGAATGTTGGATAGCGCGATAGCAGAAGTGATTGATATGCAGGGAAAATATGTACATCTGACTTTCGATGTAAAAACTCTGCGTGAAAAAGGAAGTGATTGCGGAGTGGAGATGATTCGTATGTATGATCGAATTATTCTGTGGCAGCAGGAAATGTTGGGAATTGATCAGTTCGGTTATCGTACGAACAACCATATGTTTGCTCGTATCAGTTGGGCAGGTCCGCCTAATGCAAATGGGAAAGGAGTCTCTTTTCCTCGTACTTCTTCTATTATTCGTCCCGAAGATATCCGAAATTCCAATTGGGTAATCGGGCATGAATTCGGTCATGTGAATCAGGTACGTCCGGGCTTGAAATGGCATGGAACAACGGAAATTACTAATAATATTCAGGCGGCATGGATACAATATCTGCTGCGTCCGGAAGGCCCCTTTAGGATAGAGCATTCCAAAGCTCCCGACGGTACAGGGCAAAAAGTTTATGGTGGTTTGTTTAATTGGCATTTCAATCATTGTGTCGTACAGCAAAAGCCTTTGCTATATAACCCTCGAACATCGTTTACGCCTCCCTATTCAGATAATAAAAATCCTTTTGTACGTCTTTGTCCGTTTTGGCAACTACAAATTTATAATGCACTTACAAATTTTGGAAAACCGGATTTCTATGCGCGTATAAGTGAGATTGTACGTCGGACAAATGAACAGGATCTGACAGTAGGTGAACTTCAATTGAACTTTGTTAAGAATGCCTGCGATGTAATACAGGAAGATTTAACAGACTTTTTCATAAGATGCGGTATGCTCCGGTCTGTAGATACTGAAATTGGTGATTATGGAGGTAACCGGCATTTAAGTATTTCTCAAAAGCAAGTAGAGGAAGTTATCCGTTATGCTTCCCGATATCCAAAACCTAAATCTCCGGTTATACATTATATAACAATGAATAGTGTCAAAGCTTTCCGTGAACAGTTACCTGTACAGGGTATAAAAGGAAAGGGGATTCGTGTGGAGGGTGAATCTTGTTATATTTCTCATGATATATGGAAGAATGTAGTGGTTTTTGAAGCCTATCAGGGAAGTAAATTGCAGCGTGTTTCTATGGTAGGTACGGGAACTGAGGACAATACTGAGACAATCGCATATTTTCCGAATGGATGCGACCGGTTAGTGGCTGTTTCTTGGGACGGTAGACGGAAGGATGTTTTTACATTATAGCTCTTTTAAATACTCATAACGAATCTAATCATGAAACATATTTATTCTTATTTATTCTTACCATTTCTCTTTTTTTTATTTGCATGTAGTGATACGGAAGAAAATTTGATTGATCCTTATTTGACTGTTGAGCTCGAAAATAATGTATTCAATGTACCTATTGAAGGAAAAACGGGAACTATAAAAATACATACCAATTTGTCTGATTGGGAATTGGTTCCTAAAATTTCAAGTGGATACGATTGGTGTAAAACTTCTATTGGTTTATCGGCTTCAGATATTCATTTACTGACATTTAATGTCGCTCCTAATGAAGAAGTGGGCAGGCGTGAGGCTGAGTTCGTTCTACGTGGTACAGGAGTTGAAAGTATACCTTTTCGAGTGGTACAGTTAGGTTCAGAACCGGAAATATTGGTAAACATTGAATCAAAACTTTTATCAAAGGAGGCACAAACATTTACTATGAAAGTGACAGCTAATGTAGAATATACCCTTCAGAATGAAGAAAAATGGCTGACATTGAAAGAAGGACCGGATACGAGAGGAATGGTGGAGTCGGAATATCAATATAGTGTGACTGCTAATATTGGTTTATCTCCACGTAGAGATATAATTCGAATAAATTCGGTTGAGCAAAGTGATGAACCTGTTGTGATAGAGGTTGCAGTAGAACAGGAAGCTGCAAACGTTGATGATGTTATTCCGGATGATATTAAGGTAAAGGTTGAAAGTGTTGGGATGATTCAAGGTACTGTTTATGGTGATGGAAAGTCGGGACCGGAAAAGACTATTGATGGTGATCTGAATACTCATTATGGATCGGGCACAAGTGCAAAACGGGAACCTATCATATTTGAGTATACACTGCAGGAAGGGACAGAAAAAGTTGATTATGTTATTTTACATCAAAGAAAAGCGGGAATAACAGTACATAATCAATTAACAAAAGGGGAAATAGCATATAAGTCTGCTGCGGTAACGGAATGGACTAAATGTGGTTCGTTTGATGAGTCAATAATAGTGCCGTCTATTCGGATGGATGTGAATGTGGTAAAACCTACTCATTTTCGTCTTACATTTGAACGTACACCAGAACCAAATCAAGGCAGTGTTGCTCTGGCAGAGTTTGAATGTTATCAGAAAGCAGAAGGTACTGATTTTGATCTGGCGGCTGATGCTGTTTATTTTGAAGACAATGTTTTTTCTCAATTGAAACCTACGACTACCCAAGCTGACATTGTGAAAATCACTCATCCGATGATACGTGCCATTGCACAAGAACTTTTAGACAATACTTATCCGAGTGAGTTTCGGGTACGGACTTACCAGTCTTGTAAAAATCCGGTAACAGTTGGTGAAGGGTTGACAATTGGTAAAAGAAGTATTTGCGATAATCCGACAGGATTATTTTTTGAAAAGGATAAGAAGTATATTATATTTGTAGGAGACGAGATAGGTGATAAGACCCTAAACTTATATATCAAGGATTGGCGTGAAGGAGGCGAAAATCAGACTATTAGATTAAAAAGTGGTTTAAATACAATAATAACGACAGTAGACGGTACAGGGTATATACAGTATTGGACAGATATGGAAGTATATGAACCTGCCGTAAAAGTACATGTATGTTACGGTAATGAAATAGGATTTTGGGATGTACGTGCCGGACATACCAATGAAGATTGGAAACGTATTCTTAATTTAGCGAATATATGTGTCCAACGTTTGAATGTAACTAATGCTATGCTGGATGTTTTAGGTGAACGTGTTCAATTGATAAATACAGTTAATGCATTTAATACTTATTGTCCGGATGATATTATGAGTATAATGAATATGCATGATGAACTAATGCAGATAGAGTATATGATGATGGGATTAGTTAAAAACAATGCAGTTCCCCGAAATCGTATGTTGGGTGTGCGTTCATGGGGAGGATCCCCTAATTGGAATGGAACTTGTGCTAATTTTCCCAATAGTGAACAAGCTATGCTTGATAAAGGAGTTTTTCTTCAGAATATCTGGGTATTCGGGCATGAATTTGGTCATGGCAATCAAGTGGCTCAAATGAAAGGAGCCGGTTGGGCGGAAGTAACAAACAATATTTATGCGCAACAAGCCATGTATCAGATGAATAATGCTGCTTGTCGTTTGGAGCATACTGAATTTAAAAGGCAAGGTTATAATGATAAAGTAGTTGCCGATCGTTTTAATGCCTATTTGAATGATGCAATTGTGAAGAAAAAACCGTATTTGACACATGAAGGCGGACTTGTTAATGACCCTGAAAAAGGTGAATATTATAGTGCTGATCCGTTTGTTTCATTGGCTCCTCTTTGGCAATTATCTCTCTTTTTTATGTTAACAGAAGATGCTCCGTGGTCTAAACCTGATTTCTGGCCAGATGTACATTGGGCAGCTATTCACGATAATAATTCGGTATATACTTATGGCGAAAAATATGTAAATTTCATGAAACGTGCGATGGATGCATCAGAGATGAATTTGACCGATTTCTTTAAAAAGATGGGATTACTGCGGGAGATTAATATGAAAGTCGGGGATTATGGGCCGGCAAAGCAAATAACGATAACGAAAGAAATGGTAGGGGAGATAGAAAACTATGGTAAGAGTAAATCTCCGGTACCTACTCCTGTTATTTATTATATATCTGGAAATAGTCTGGATACATATAAAAAACAACTTTCTGTACAAGGAGTTTTTAATCAAGGGGTATCTAATGGTAATCTTTCGAAAACAGTTTCTCATTCGGTGTGGAAAAATGTCGTAGCATTTGAAACGTATGCTGGTAATGAGTTAGTTGAAGTTTGTATTGTCGGTACAGGAACTATAGATAATTCAAGTACATTTATTCGTTATCCCAAAGGGGCTACTCGTATTGAAGCTGTCTCTTGGGATGGTAAAAGAACTTTGGTTTGTGGTACAAGATAAATTTATATGTAAAGAAAAGTATGAATATATTAAAGTATATATGTCTTCCCGGATTGTTAGTTTCCGGTGACATTCAGACCGTCTCGGCGGTAGAAAGTAAAACTGATAAAAATCCGAATATATTGGTGATCTTGATTGATGATGCGGGTTATAATGACTTCGGATTTATGGGATCAAAAGAGATGCAAACTCCTAATATTGATGCTTTAACCAGTGAGGGAGTCGTATTTACCGATGCTCATGTGGCTGCGACAGTAAGCAGTCCCTCAAGAGCTTGTCTTATCACAGGGCGTTATGGACATCGGTTCGGCTATGAATGTAACTTATCGGACCGTACTAATGGCCTTCCTTTGGAAGAAGAAACGATTGCGGAAGTATTTAAAACGAATGGATATCGTACTGCTGCTATTGGTAAGTGGCATTTGGGAAGTAGGGATGAACAACATCCTAATAATCGTGGATTTGATTTGTTTTACGGTATGAAAGCGGGGGGACGTGATTATTTTTATAATGAAAAAAAGAGTGACCGTCCCGGTGATGAACGTAACCTGTTATTGAATGACAGGCAAGTGAAATTTGAGAAGTATTTGACTGATGCTTTCAGTGAAAAAGCGGTTGAGTTTATAAATGAAAGTTCTCAGCCTTTCATGATGTATTTGGCTTATAATGCGGTGCATACTCCAATGCAAGCAACCGATGAAGATATGGCTAAGTTTGAAGGGCATCCGAGACAAAAACTAGCTGCAATGACCTATGCACTCGACAGGGGCGTAGGCACTGTAATTCGTGGACTGAAAGATAGTGGGAAATTTGATAATACATTGATTTTTTTCTTAAGTGATAACGGAGGAGCCACTACCAATCAGTCTTCAAATTATCCTTTGAAGGGTTTCAAAGGAAATAAATTTGAAGGTGGACATCGTGTGCCTTATTTTGTAGTATGGAAGAATGGAATTCCTGCTGGCAAGCCTTATGATGGTTTGGTTTCTTCTTTGGATATTTTTGCGACAGCTATTGATGCGGCCAGTATATCGAAAACACGTAATAGATTGGACGGTGTATCATTACTACCTTACCTGAAAGGTAAAAAAGGGGAACCCCATAAAGTGTTATACTGGCGTAAAATGGATACACGTGCTATTCGTTCGGGAGATTATAAATTAATCATCACTCATGGGGTTGATTCTGTATTGTATAATATCCGAAGAGATCCTGAAGAGATGAATAATTTGATAAACAAAGAGCCGGATTTGTATCGTAAACTGGCGAAAAAATTGGCTAAATGGGAGAAAAATGAGTGTATTGAACCCTCATGGCTGGAAGAAGGTTGGCGAAAAATAACCAATAGGTATCATCAGCAGTTGATGCATAATGAGATTAAAACAGCTCAGGATTTATATAAGAGAAAATAGATAACTTATTAAGTATCCATAAAAAAAAGAGACGGATGAGACATTTATATTTTCCGATATTGGCTGGTGGGTGTATGTTTGTATCAGCCTTACATGCACAGAACGAACGTCCCAATATTGTATTTATCATGGCTGACGATTTGGGTTGGAATGATCTTGGCATAACCGGAAGTGATTATTATGAGACGCCTAATATTGATAAACTGGCTTCTGAAGGGGTTTTCTTTGATAATGCTTATGCAGCGGCAGCCAATTCGGCACCGAGCCGTGCCTGTTTTATGACAGGTCTCTATACTCCGAGACACGGAGTATATACTGTGAGTCCTTCAGCGAGAGGAGATAAAACCAAGCGTAAATTGATTCCTATTACAAATACGGAGGATGTGCGGACAGACCTTGTTACTTTGGGAGAGGCATTAAAACAGCAGGGATATGTGTGCGGGCATATCGGGAAATGGCATTTGGGTAGTGATCTTGATGGCAGTAAAACCGGTCCCCTATCACAGGGATTTGATTATAATATAGCCGGCGACAGGGCTGGTTCACCTTACTCTTATTTTTACCCTTATTGTAGAAAGCAAAAGTGCCATTTGGGATTGGATGAGGGGAGTGAGGGAGAGTACCTGACAGATCGTTTGACAAGTGAAGCTATTAAATTTGTAGAACAGACAAAAGACAAGCCTTTTTTCCTCTATATGGCGCATCATGCGGTTCATACGCCTTTAAAGGCTCCCCAGACTTTGGTCGATAAATATCAGAAAAAGACTAAGGGGAAGTATCAGACGAATGCAATTTATGCGGCTATGGTAGAAAATCTGGATTGGAATGTAGGCAGGTTATGTCATGCTATTGACTCATTAGGACTTTCGGAAAATACGCTTATTGTCTTTTATTCTGATAATGGAGGTGCTGCGGCGGCAACCAATAATTTCCGGCTTAGAGGAGCCAAAGGAATGCCTTATGAAGGAGGAATCAGAGTTCCGCTTATAATGAAATACCCTCGTAAGATAAAAGCGGGAACAGTAGTTTCAGAACCTGTAACAGGAGTTGATTTCTATCCTAGTTTAGTAGTATTGACTGGTGGAATACCGGATAACGGGCTTGATGGCGAGAATATTTTTGATCGGATGAAGAAAGGTACATCGAAAGTTCAAAGAGCGCTTTTCTGGCATTTTCCTGCTTATTTGGAAGGCTATCAGGGGCTTGGTAAAGATTTTAGAGCAACTCCATATTCCATCATCCGTTCGGGAGACTGGAAACTGATTTATTATTATGAAGATAAGTCAATGGAGCTTTTTAATTTGAAAAATGATAGAATGGAAAGGAATAATTTAGTTAATTTGCAACCGACTCTCGCAAAAGAACTGTATACCAGACTGATGAAATGGCTTATAGATACCCGTGCAGATATTCCGACAGAACTGAATCCTGCATATATAAAAGCGAAAAAACAATAACCCAATAACAATTATATTATGAAGAACTTTGATTTATGGATGAGTATCAGCGGCTCTTTGTTGATCGCAGCGCCGATTCAGGCACAGAAGAAAGCAAAAGAAAAACAACCTAACGTAATCTTTATTATTGCTGATGATTTAGGCTATGGAGATATGAGTTGTTATGGTGCCCATCGCGTTCAGACTCCTCATGTAGATGCATTAGCCAGTAGTGGTATTCGTTTTACGGATGCGCATGCGGTAGCTTCAACGAGTACACCGTCACGTTATTCTTTATTCACCGGACATTATGCCTGGCGTAGAAATGATACGGGAATTGCCCGTGGTGATGCAGGTATGGTTATCCGGCCGGAGCAAACTACGATTGCAGATATGTTTAAGTCTGCCGGATATACGACCGGAGCTATCGGGAAGTGGCATTTAGGCTTGGGGGATAAAACGGGTACGCAGGATTGGAACAAGAAAGTTAGTCCGGGGCCGGAAGATTTGGGATTTGACTACTCTTGCCTAATGGCTGCTACCGGTGACCGCGTGCCTTGTGTATGGATGGAAAATCAACAGGTGCTTAATTATGATCCATCGGCTCCTATTGAAGTAAGTTATACAAAGCCTTTTCCCGGCGAACCTACCGGAAAGAATAATCCGGAGTTATTGACAAATTTGAAACCGTCTCCGAATCATGGTCATAATCAGGCTATCGTTAATGGAATTTCCCGTATCGGATATATGAAGGGAGGAGGTAAAGCACTTTGGAAGGATGAAGACATTGCTGATACGATAATTACGAAAACGGTAGGTTTTATCGAAAGAAATAGTGATAAACCTTTCTTCCTGTATGTAGGAACCAATGATGTACATGTCCCTCGTTTTCCGCATCCTCGTTTTGTAGGCAAAAGCGGAATGGGGTATCGGGGAGATGCCATTCTTCAGTTTGATTATACGGTAGGTAAGATTCTGGAGGCATTAGAGAAACAGGGATTGCGGGAAAATACTTTAATTGTATTGAGTAGTGATAATGGTCCGGTGGTGGATGATGGCTATCAGGATCAGGCGGTAGAACTGTTGGGCGACCATCGTCCTTGGGGAAACCTGCGTGGAGGTAAATATAGTAATTTTGAAGCAGGTACTCGCGTTCCGTTTATTGTCAGCTGGCCTGATAAGGTGAAAAAAGGTAAAACTTCGGATGCTTTGGTGTCTCAGATTGATTTATTTGCTTCAATGGCTGAATTGGTGGGACAAGAGATGCAGTCGGGTGCCGGAGTAGACAGTCAGAATCAGTTGAAAGCCTTTTTGGGAACTGATCGTAAGGGACGTGATTATGTGATCGAAGCTTCTGGTTCTTTGTCTGTTTCAGACGGAGCCTGGAAATATATTACTCCGAATAAAGGGGCAGCTTTTATGAAACTGACAAGGACTGAGACTGGTAATGCTCCGGTAGATCAACTATACAATCTGAAAAAGGACAGAGGTGAGAAAGAAAATCTGGCTGAAAAATATCCGGAGAAGGTGAAAGCTATGAAAGCCATATTGGAACGGGAAAAAGCGAATACTAAGTAAGATAGGATATTCGGATGTTTAGGGATATGGCAAGGTGTAGGTAGAGAACCGAATTTTAATCATTGAATGTAATTATGTTTTTATTAAATCTTTTAGTAGCAGCCTCGGGAACGGTAGCAGGTTATCAGGAACGTCCTAATATTATTGTTTTTCTGGTAGATGATATGGGACTTATGGATACTTCCGTTCCTTTTCTGACAGACGGGAGCGGAAATCGGGTGAGGCATTCTTTAAATAATTGGTATCATACTCCCAACATGGAGAGGATGGCCGAACAAGGGATTTGCTTTTCTACTTTTTATGCGCAAAGTGTGAGTTCCCCTTCCAGAGCCTCATTGTTGACGGGGCAAAACGCAACAAGACATCGCACTACGAACTGGATTAATGCGGAAAGTAATAACCGTACTCCTTTCGGGCCTCCTGATTGGAATTGGAAAGGGCTGACGAAGGATATTCCGACCATGCCGAAAGTTCTGCAACAGGCTGGATATAAGACGATTCATATAGGAAAAGCTCACTTCGGCTGTATGGATAGCGAGGGTGAAAATCCGTTGAATCTTGGTTTTGATGTCAACATTGCGGGGTCGGGAATAGGACATCCCGGCAGTTATTATGGTGAGTGGGGATACGGTCATATTAAAGGTTCGAAAGCCAGAGCAGTACCCGATCTGGAGAAATATCATGGTACGGATACTTTCCTGAGCGAAGCCCTGACGATAGAGGCTAACCGTGAGATAGCTAAAGCTGTGGAAGAAAAGCGTCCTTTTTATTTGAATATGGCTCATTATGCTGTCCATGCACCTTTCCAGGCCGACAAACGTTTTCTGTCCCGTTATACAGACCCAAATAAGAAGGAACAGGCCAAGGCCTTTGCTACATTGATAGAAGGCATGGATAAGTCTTTGGGGGACATCATGGACCAACTTGAAAAATTGGGAATTGCGGAAAACACTTTGATTTTCTTTTTGGGAGATAACGGTGGAGACGCACCTTTAGGAGAAGAACGGGGATATGGTTCTTCCGCGCCATTGAGAGGAAAAAAGGGTACGGAGTTTGAAGGTGGTATGCGTGTGCCTTTTATTGTGAGTTGGGCAAAGCCCCGGAAAGGTAATAAATTTCAGAAGCGGTTACCTATTGAAGTCGGAGGTATGCAAAGCCAATTGGGAACGATCATGGATATTTATCCGACAGTTTTATCGGTAGCCGGATGTAAACTGCCTGCCGATTATGTAATAGACGGATTCGATCTAAAGAAGCAGCTAAGTGGAAAAGTCAATAGAAAACGTCTTGAAACGTTCCTTATGCACTTCCCTCACGCTCATCGCGGCAATTACTTCACAGTATATCGCGAGGGAGATTGGAAGCTGATTTACTATTATTCGCCGGAGACTCCGAAGCAACCGAAAGCGGTACTTTATAATCTGAAAGAGGATCAGGAAGAGAAAAAAGAACTTTCTTCTGTATTTCCTGATAAATGTAGGGAGATGATTCGTAATATGTCGTCTCGGTTGGAAAAAGAAGGCGCTCTTTATCCTATTGATAAACAAGGAAATGAGCTGAAACCTTTTGTTTATTTTTAAGATTCTCTTTTGTTTACCTCTAATTTTAAGTAAGTGAAAAATAATGAGTTATCGAAAGTTGTTGTTTACTATATTGTTTCTATTGGCTATTGATTCATATGCTTCGGTAGTAACTGTTTCTACTCATGTGCATGATATGGAATTTCGAGACTTGGCAAGAAAATGGGATGAAGCAATACCGCTAGGAAATGCGACTATTGGTTCTTTAATCTGGCAAAAAGGAGAACGTTTGCGTATGTCCATAGATCGCAGTGATTTGTGGGACTTGCGGCATTCTAAAGAATTAGAAGGAGAAGGCTTCTCTTTTCATTGGTTGTACGAACAGCTTCAAAAAGGAGATTATACACCGGTACAGAGGCGGTTTGATAATCCATATAACGCTTATCCCGGCCCTTCAAAAATTCCGGGTGCGGGTTTGGAGTTTCCAATAGAACATTTTGGAGAGGTTGAAAAAGTGCATTTATATCAACGACAAGCTGTATGTGAAGTTGTATGGAAATCAGGAGTATCCTTACGCTGTTTTGTCCATGCCCAAAAACCTGTGGGTTGGTTTATATTTGAAGGGGTAGAAGCTGATTTTGAGCCATTATTAATTCCTCCTTCTTATAATGAAGAAGTAAGACATACCGCTGAAGATCATAGTCAGCATAGTCTGTTCCGACTCGGATATGAACAAGGAAAAGTTGAACGGACATTATCCGATAAATTTGTTTATAATCAACCTGGTTGGGGGGATTTTTCTTATTCGGTTGCAGTAAAATGGAAGCGGTTTGGAGAAAAAATAATAGGTGTATGGAGTGTTACCTCTTCTCTTGTAAAAGAAGAAGCATCACAAATTGTGGATGAGGCTATGAATGCCGGAATAGAGGCTTATTATCAGACTCACCAAAATTGGTGGAATATATTTTATAGCCGTTCGTCTGTCACATTGCCGGACAAGGTGATAGAAAAGCAATATTACAATGAAATTTATAAAATGGGGAGTATCTCTAGAAAAGACTCGTATCCGATATCTTTACAGTCTGTGTGGACAGCTGACAATGGGCAATTACCTCCTTGGAAAGGTGATTATCATCACGATTTGAATACACAATTGAGTTACTGGCCTTTTTATACTGGCAATTATCTGGAAGAAAGTTACGGATATTTACATACTTTGTGGAATCAACTGAAGGAAAATAAGAGATATACGAGAACCTATTTTGGAACTGAGGGGTTGAATGTTCCGGGAGTTTGTACTTTACTGGGACAACCGATGGGAGGATGGTGTCAATATTCATTAGGCCCAACTGTTTCCGCATGGCTTTCCCAGCATTTTTATTTATACTGGAAATATTCACAGGACCGTCAATTTTTAATAGACAGGTGTTATCCCTATTTGAAAGAAGTTGCTACTTATTTGGAGCAGTTTACTATAGTGAAAGATGGGATAAGAAGTTTACCTTTAAGTTCATCTCCGGAATTTAAAGATAATAGTATGGATGCTTGGTTTAGAGAGATGACGAATTTTGACCGTGCATTGGTTCGTTTTGCTTTTCGTGCAGCAGCTGAATTGGCTAGGGAATTAGGGCGGAAAGATGAAGCTGATCATTGGGAGAAACTGGAGGAAGAACTACCTGATTTTATTCTTGATGCTCAAGGGGGATTGTCTATTGCTGTAGGGCATCCATACGAACATTCTCATAGACATTTTTCTCATTTATTAGCAATTCATCCGTTAGGATTGCTTGATAAATCTTATGGAAAAAGCGATTCTCAAATTATTGATGTTAGTTTGAATACATTAGATAAATACGGGCCTGGCGGTTGGACCGGGTATTCGTATAGTTGGTTGGCAAATTTAAAGGCACGGGCTTTTGATGGCAACGGAGCTGCTAAGGCCTTACGTATATTTGCGGAGTGTTTTTGTTTAAAAAATGGTTTTCATGCAAATGGAGATCAAAGTAGAAGTGGTAAGTCCGGATTTACTTATCGTCCATTTACATTAGAAGGGAATATGGCTTTTGCCTCCGGAGTTCAGGAGATGTTATTACAAAGTCACAGTGGAGTTATCCGTGTTTTTCCTGCTATTCCGTCCGATTGGAAAGATGTTTCGTTTGATAAGCTACGTGCCATAGGAGCCTTTGTTGTAAGTGCCAGTTTAGAAAACGGAGATGTTTCTTTGGTTAAAGTTGTTTCTGAGAAAGGAGGCTTGTTGCGTTTGGTCACTCCTTTTAAAGGAAAATTCAGGATTGCTGGGAAAAAGAAGAAGATTACTGAAAAGAATGGAGTTCTTGAGTTAAAAACACGGGCGGGTGAAGAAATAACATTAGAAAGAATTGGTTTGTGAAGGCTTTAATTTGAGGAATGCATGAAAAGAAGCTATAATATTAAAAGAACATCATTTGTATGTGTTGCTCTTTTGTTAGTAGCTTTGCCGGGTGTGGCAGAGAAGAAAAGAGAAGCAAGAGGCATATCTCAATGTTGTCGGAGATTATTTTAATGACTACAAAGAGGAAAAAATAGTAAATGAGAAATATCCGGAGGTCTTGTAGAGACTGAAAAACAACTTGAAAACATTTAAATAACTACATAAATAAATATGAAAAACTTGAATTTGACTTTTTATGCGTTCGCAGGCATTTCTTCGATGCCTGTTACCCTGTTGGCCGGACAGTTTCAACCGGAGAAGAAATCTATAGATAAACAACACCCCAATGTAGTACTTATTGTTGCTGACGATCTGGGTTACGGAGATTTGAGTTGCTATGGGGCTGATGCAATACAAACTCCCGGTATGGACCGTATTGCTAATGAGGGTATTCGTTTTACTCAAGGATTTTGTACGGCGGCTACTTCTACCCCCAGTCGTTATTCGGTAATGACAGGCAGGTATCCCTGGACAAATCCGGATGCAAAGATATTGCCGGGGAATGCAAAGTTGATTATTGATACAGAGGCAATTACTTTGCCTAAGGTAATGAAACAGGCCGGATACATAACCGGTTCCGTAGGAAAATGGCATATCGGACTGGGGGATGGTAATGTGGACTGGAATAAAAGAGTATATCCGGGAGCTTCTGAGATTGGATATGATTATTCGTTTATTCAGGCAGCTACGAATGATCGGGTGCCTTGCGTTTTTTTAGAGAATAATAAAGTGATAGGGCTTGAGGCGGAAGACCCGCTTTATGTTGACTATCGGAAAAATTTTCCTGGAGAGCCTACGGGGAAAGATAATCCGGAATTATTAAGAATGCATCCCAGTGTCGGGCATGCCGGTTCGATAGTGAATGGAGTGCCCCGTATTGGTTTCCAAAAAGGGGGAAAGGCAGCACAATGGCGGGATGAGGATATGGCACAGTTATTTCTTCAAAAAGCGAAGCAATTTGTCGTAGATAATAAAGAGCGTCCTTTTTTTCTTTATTATGGCCTGCATCAGCCGCATGTGCCTAGAGTACCTAATGAACGTTTTATTGGCAAGTCGGGTATGGGGCCTCGCGGAGATGTTATTCTCGAAGCTGATTGGTGTGTTGATGAGTTTTTGAAAGAACTGGACCGGTTGGGACTGGCAGAAAATACGATTGTAATATTGACGAGCGATAACGGTCCTGTGTTGGATGATGGATATAAGGACCAAGCAGTAGAGTTGGTTGGTAAGCACCGTCCGGCAGGCCCTCTTCGCGGTTGGAAGACGACGATGTATGACGGAGGAGTACGTGTGCCGTTTATGTTGCGCTGGCCCGCTATGGTAAAACCAGGAGTATCCGACGCTTTTGTTTGTCAGATGGATCTGTTGGCTTCATTTGCCGGACTGTTGGGACAAACTTATCCGGATAAACTTGATAGTCGGAACACCTTGAAGGCTTTTCTGGGTAAAAGTAAAAAGGGTCGGGAAAAATTGGTAATTGAAGGTATGTTCAATTATGCCTATCGAAAAGGAGATTGGGCGTTAATACCTCCTTATCGTAAACAGACGGAATATCAACTTTATAATTTAAAAGAAGATATCGGGCAGAAGCATAACTTGGCTGATAAATATCCGAAAAAGGTAAAAGAGCTTACTGATGAGTTTGAAGCGCTGAAGCTGAGTACGGGTAAAAAAACTAGATTTTAATCGTTGAATATAAGTATGCTTTGATAAAAGATAAATAAGCTGAATCTTTATGTTTTTCTCTAAGTCGGTTCCTTTTTTGTATACCATTGTTTTCTTTGTTTAAGTTGGGCAAATAGTGAAAAAAAGTAATAAGAACAAAGAATATTTAAAAAAACGCCTTTTTGAATAGGGGTACAATGAACTGGTGTGTATTTATTATACATTAGCGAAATATTTCCGTAAATAAAGCGGAAGTATTGGAAAAACAAAAGTTGAGATAGAAATAAAAAGCAGTCTTATGTCTAATTCTAAATAAGTAAAACATGATTAAAAACCACTCTTTCTGTTTGCGAAAACTTAGATTTATCGCAGTGTTTTTACTCTTTTATCCGATTTCACTTCTTTCCATACAAGCATCTGAAAAGTCCGATATGAGTAATGTCGTTTCGAACACGGCTCAACAGACCTCGGGTATTCTTAGTGTGAAGAAAGTAAATCCGACAACAGTCGATGTGTTATTCTCCAATAATCAGCGGAGGACAATTGATTTTTACGGAGAGAATATCTTCCGTGTATTTCAGGATAATTCGGGAGGAATCATCCGTGACCCGGAAGCAAAACCTGAGGCACAGATACTTGTAGACCAGCCTCGTCGTCAAGTATCCAATCTGGCAATAGATGAAAAGGACGGCATTATAACATTGGCTACCGGAAAAGTCCGGGTCGAACTGAATAAACAGACAGGGCTGATGAAGGTCATCAATCTGGGAACAAATGCCTGTGTCATTGATGAAACTGCTCCTGTGGTATTCGAACCGAAGAAAGTAACTGTTACTTTGAAAGAGCAGCCGGATGAGTACTTCTATGGTGGCGGCGTACAGAACGGACGCTTCTCTCATAAAGGCAAAGTCATTGCTATCGAGAATCAGAATAGCTGGACCGACGGCGGCGTAGCATCCCCTACCCCTTTCTATTGGTCGACAAACGGCTACGGAATGATGTGGTATACATTTAAAAAAGGTGAGTATGACTTTGGCGCAACGGAAAAAAATGTTGTGAAACTATCTCACAATTCTTCCTACCTTGATATTTTTTATATGGTTAACGATGGAGCCGTTGCGTTGCTGAACGACTTCTATCAACTGACGGGAAATCCTGTTTTACTCCCCAAATTTGGTTTTTACGAAGGACATTTGAATGCCTACAACCGTGACTATTGGAAAGAAGATGAAAAAGGAATTCTTTTTGAAGATGGAAAACGCTACAAAGAAAGTCAGAAAGACAATGGTGGTATCAAAGAATCTCTGAACGGTGAAAAGAACAACTATCAGTTCTCCGCTCGTGCAGTGATCGACCGCTATAAGAGCCATGACATGCCCCTCGGCTGGCTGCTTCCCAACGACGGTTACGGTGCAGGATACGGACAGACCGAAACGCTGGACGGTAACATTGCCAACTTGAAAAGTCTGGGAGATTATGCCCGTCAAAACGGAGTGGAGATCGGACTTTGGACACAGTCAGACTTGCATCCGAAGGAAGGCGTAAGTGCTTTGCTGCAACGTGATATTGTGAAAGAGGTTCGTGATGCAGGCGTGCGTGTACTGAAAACAGACGTAGCGTGGGTAGGTGCCGGATACTCCTTCGGGTTGAACGGTGTGGCTGACGTAGGCCGTATTATGCCTTACTATGGAAATGATGCACGTCCTTTCATTATCTCTTTGGACGGTTGGGCAGGCACACAACGTTATGCCGGAATTTGGTCGGGCGACCAGACAGGCGGTGTGTGGGAATATATTCGTTTCCATATCCCTACTTATATAGGCTCCGGCCTTTCCGGTCAACCGAACATTTGTTCGGACATGGACGGAATCTTCGGTGGCAAGAATGAAACAGTCAATATACGTGATTTTCAATGGAAAACATTTAGTCCGATGCAATTGAATATGGACGGCTGGGGCGCCAATGAGAAGTACCCCCATGCTTTAGGCGAACCGGCCACATCCATAAACCGGATGTTCTTGAAGTTGAAATCCGAATTGATGCCTTACACATATAGTTTTGCCAAAGAGGCGGTAGACGGAATGCCTCTTATCCGTGCGATGTTCCTGGATTATCCCAGTGCTTATACGCATGGAACGGCTACCCAGTACCAGTATATGTATGGTACGGATTTCCTTGTAGCTCCCGTTTATCAGAAAACCCAGGCTGATGAGAAAGGCAATGATATCCGCGACGGTATTTATCTGCCCGCCGGCTCCTGGATTGATTATTTCAGTGGCGAGAAGTACGAAGGTAACTGTATTCTCAACAACTTCGATACTCCTATCTGGAAACTTCCCGTATTTGTGAAGAATGGCTCTATCATTCCGATGACCAACCCTCATAATAACGTTAGCGAGATAGACAAGTCTCTGCGTATTTATGAGTTCTACCCGAACGGGCACACTGAAACCATAGAGTATGATGATGACGGTGTAACGGAAGCTTACCGCCGGAATAAATCAGTATCTACCCTGATTGAATCGGACGTAAACGACAAGAAGAACCGTCTTACTATCACCATTCATCCGACAGCCGGAAACTTTGACGGTTTTGTGAAGGATAAAAAGACGGAATTGCGTATCAATGTTACCGAAAAACCGAAGAAACTTGTCGCTAAGGTGAACAAGAAAACGGTGAAACTTATGGAAGTAACTACGGCCGAAGATTTCCTGAAAGGCGAGAACGTCTACTGGTATGAAGCTACTCCCAACCTGAATAAATTCGCTACTAAAGGCAGTGAATTTGAGAAAGTGGTCATTACAAAGAATCCGCAACTACGCGTTAAACTGGCTTCTGCCGACATTACGGTCAGTCAGGTTGTGCTGAACGTAGACGGTTTCCGTTTTGCGCCTGCCGATCGTTACCGTGTGACTACCGGTACTTTGACCATGCCGCAGAATGCACAAGTGACCGAAGAAAACCGCGAAGCATACACCTTGAAACCGACATGGGATAAGGTCGCTAATGCAGATTTCTATGAAATCGAATTCGACGGTATGCTTTATACGACTATCCGCAATACTTATTTATTGTTTGAAGGGCTGAATGCAGAAACTCCGTACTCTTTCAAAGTACGTGCTGTCAATAAAGACGGCGTTTCCGACTGGGCAACTATTCAGGTAACGACGAAGGCCAATCCGTTGGAATTTGCTATTCACGGAATCGAAGGTGAATCAACTGCCGCTTCTCAGGGAGGATTCGGAGTGAACCGTTTGTTCGACTTTGCCGAATCGGGAGACAACTGGCATACGAAGTACCGTGTGAATGCAATGCCGCTTGATCTGATTATCGACCTCAAGACGGTGAACCAACTGGATAAGTTCCACTACTTGCCGCGTACTGATGCCGGTAACGGTACATTATTGAAAGGTACGGTATATTATAGCATGGATAAGGAACATTGGACGGAAGCGGGTGCATTCGATTGGAAACGCAACGGTGATGTGAAGATATTCAGCTTCGAGTCCCGTCCTACTGCACGCTATATCAAACTTGCCGTTACGGAAGGTGTAGGAAATTACGGTTCCGGCCGCGAATTGTACGTATTCAAAGTGCCTGGAACAGCCAGCTACTTGCAGGGAGATATCAACAATGACGGTAAGATCGACCGCAACGACTTGACTTCTTATATGAATTACACGGGCTTGCGCCGTGGAGATTCTGATTATGAAGGATATATCAGCAAAGGGGATATAAACATGAATGATCTGATAGACGCTTACGATATCAGCGTGGTAGCTACTCAGCTCGAAGGTGGTGTCGGCAGAAAAGATACGCTTAAAGTATCGGGCTCTTTATCAATCAGCACCCCGAAACGCCTCTATCAGAAGGATGAAATCGTTGAAATCCGCGTGAAGGGTAATGACCTGAAAGCTGTGAATGCACTTAGCTTTGCATTGCCTTACGATCAGAATGACTTTGAGTTCGTTGGTGTAGAGCCGCTGAATATGAAAGCAATGGAAAACCTGACTTACGACCGCTTGCATACCAATGGAGTGAAATCGCTCTATCCTACGTTTGTCAATATAGGAAAGCAGGAAGCATTGAATGGTTCGGAAGAATTGTTTGTCCTGAAGCTGAAAGCGAAACGTAAAGTGAAGTTTGAATTGACTTTGAAAGACGGAATATTGGTTGATAAGGAACTGAGAATGCATCAATTCTAGTGATAGAAGCAGCATTCCTGAATCATTCAATCTATTTTTTCTTGTAAAATGGTTAGGGGAGCAAATAGTAGAGGCTGGAAATAAAAATCCGACTCTACTGTTTGCTCTGTTTTTTTAGAAAAAATAGAATCGGCTCTTTATATCAGTCTAGGATTTATTTCGTAGTTTTACGGACGTATTAGCAAGGAGTGTAACCTCAAATAGTAAAGATTGTATGGAATGTAGAATACGTCGGTGGCGGATAGAAGATGCCAATGACATTGCAGAGACGCTGAATAACAAGAAAGTGCTTGATAATTTGAGAGACGGCATTCCTTTCCCCTATACGGTGGAGGATGCGAAAGAGTTCATACAAGCGATGAATGTTGCCGATCCGGAAACTACTTTTTCATTTGCCATTACTGTAGATGACAAGGCAATAGGAAGTATAGCCGCGTTCCGTCAGAGCAATATACATTCGAAAACGGCTGAAGTAGGTTATTATATTGCAGAACCCTATTGGGGAAAAGGACTTGGAACGAGTGCCATCAGACAGATATGTGAGTATATCTTTCGCAATACCGATATCATCCGGCTCTTTGCGGAGCCTTTCGCACATAATATCGGCTCTTGTCGTATCCTTGAGAAAAGCGGCTTTCAGTTGGAGGGAACGCTGAGAAAGAATGCGGTGAAGAATGGCGTCGTTGTGGATATGAAGATGTATTCAATCCTGAATTGTGATAAGGCATAATCTTATCGTTTTTCTAACGATCGTACCATTTATTGATTCAGTACTGTTGAGAGCGATGTATAAGCGCGGATTATTCTTGAAAGTCTGGTGAAATAATGTTTGATTTAAGTAGCTTGTATGCCGTGTGTGCTGGACATATAGATCCGGCACGTAGGCCATATATACCCAACGCATTGGATCTATATGTCCAATACGTTGGATCTATATGCCCGATATACACGGTATATATCTCCTGTAATTAGTTGATAAACATCGCTATTTCACAATGCTTTCCGCTCTTTCCAACGCTATATTTATGTTCGGGCAGATGTTTTCTTTTCCCAGCAGTTCATAGAAGCCGGATTTCTCCAGCACTTTATGTACCTTATCATTTACTCCGGAAAGGATAACAGTTGTTTTTTCTTTCTGCGACATTTCACAAAGCACGGTCAGGTTGTGTATGCCTGTGGAGTCAATGAACGGAACTTTTCTCATACGGATGATACGTACTTTCGGGCGGTCTCCCAGTTGTGCCATGGTGTCTTCAAACTTTGTAGCGATACCGAAGAAATAGGGGCCGTTGATCTCATATACCTCTACGCCTTTCGGGATGATGAGGTTCTCTTCGTGCACGGCAATGTCCGATTCTTTGTTCGGGTCAATCTCGTCGGTGATGACAGAGATTTCGGTTGTCTCCATTACGCGTTTCATAAAGAGAACGCAGGCAATGATTAATCCTACTTCGATAGCAACGGTTAAATCGAAAATGACCGTAAGGAAGAAAGTGATAAGCAACACAGTGACGTCTGATTTCGGGTTTTTCAGTAAAGCCTTGAATACGCGCCAGCCGCTCATGTTATAAGATACAATGACTAACACGCCGGCAAGGCATGCCATGGGGATGTATTGTGCCAGCGGCATCAGGAAAAGCAGAATCAGGAGCAGGATTACTGCATGAATAATTCCGGCTATCGGTGTCTTGCCACCGTTGTTGATGTTCGTCATGGTACGGGCGATAGCTCCGGTAGCGGGGATACCTCCGAACAGAGGGGCTACGATATTTGCCGCGCCTTGCGCGATAAGCTCTGTGTTGGAATCGTGGCGGTCGCCAATCACACCGTCGGCTACCGTGGCGGACAGCAATGATTCGATAGCTCCTAATACGGCAATCGTGATAGCTACCGGAAATAATTCCCTGATAGCTTCCCAGTCTAGGGCGGGCACGACAGCGTCAGGCAATTCCGATTTGATAGTGAAACGGTCTCCTATCGTCTGGATGCAGTCGATTCCTCCGAAGGTTTTCATCAGATAGACGGCAGCAGTGACAACGACAATTGCTATCAGTGAGCCGGGAATTTTTTTTGAGAACTTGGGGGTAATGGCGATGATAATAATGCTGACAACGCTCACGATAGTGTTCCACCAGTTGACCGTATCGAAGTGACGGAAATAAATCATCCACTTCCCGACGAAATCTCCCGGCACTTTCTCCTCTCCAAAAGATAAACCGAAAATATCGGCAATCTGGGTAGTGAAAATAGTAACGGCGATACCGCTGGTAAATCCGACAATGATAGGATAAGGGATAAACTTGATGACTGCACCGAGTTTGAAGACTCCCAGTAATACAAGCAGTACACCTGCCATGAGCGTGGCTACAATCAGTCCGGCTTCACCGTATTGCTGGATAATGCCGTAGATGATAACGATGAAAGCACCTGTCGGGCCGCCGATCTGGACTTTGCTACCTCCCATTAGGGAGATGATAAATCCGGCGATGATAGCGGTGATAATACCTTTTTCGGGCGATACTCCCGAGGCGATACCGAAGGCGATAGCCAATGGAAGTGCCACGATACCTACGATGATGCCGGCCATTAGGTCCGCCATAAACGTTTCTTTCGAGTAATTCTTCAGACAAGAAACCAGCTTGGGTTTAAATTCAAATAGCTTCATTTTTATGAGTTGTTATACGTGTAATCTGACCTTTTTGCAAAGTAGAGGTTGCAAAATTATATAAAATAATCGAAATAAGTATGTTCTCCAGCATATTATTTGTCTGTTGATAGATTTCATCAATGAACTGATAGTTTTTATTCATAAAGAAAAGTCGGTTTATTACGAACAATTCGCTTATATTTGCGTTATAAATAGTACGACAAGTTACGTTTGGTAATTACCAATTTAAAATATAGATTAGAATTATGGCTAAAAGTATTAAAGGAACTCAGACAGAGAAGAATCTGTTGACTTCATTTGCAGGAGAATCACAAGCAAGAATGCGTTACACTTATTTCGCAAGTGTGGCTAAAAAGGAAGGTTACGAACAGATTTCTGCTATCTTCACTGAAACGGCTGATCAGGAAAAAGAACATGCAAAACGTATGTTTAAGTTTCTGGAAGGTGGTATGGTTGAAATTACTGCCAGCTATCCGGCCGGTGTAATCGGTACTACACTCGAAAATCTTCGCGCTGCCGCTGCCGGCGAGCATGAAGAATGGTCACTGGATTATCCCCACTTCGCAGATGTAGCAGAACAGGAAGGTTTCCCGATGATTGCTGCTATGTACCGCAACATCTCTATCGCTGAAAAAGGTCACGAAGAAAGATATCTGGCTTTCGTGAACAATATCGAAAATATGACTGTATTCGCTAAAGAAGGCGAAGTGGTATGGCAATGCCGTAACTGCGGTTACATCACCGTAGGTAAGGAAGCTCCTGAAGTTTGTCCGGCTTGCCTGCATCCGCAAGCATATTTCGAAGTGAAGAAAGAAAACTATTAATCTGCGTCTACCGGGTTAATTGGATAAAGAAAAATGAGGCTGACTTGTTAATCAGCCTCATTTTCTATTTATTTCGGATACTGTCTTTGTAAATGGTAATTGTCCGTTCTCCTGTCGAATCATTCTTGATACTAGTTACATCTCCCCGTGTGGTGAAATATACATAGTTTCCCATATCAAAAAAACGGTAGACTTTTATTCCCTCGTGCTCAAACAGATAACTTACTTCGTAGGTTCTGTTGTTCTCGGATTTCCCACTTTTTAGCGGGATGCCTGTATAACAGGAAGCTAATCCTATCATACAGAACAAAGAAATAAAGAGTTGAGCTAATGTTTTCATAATTATTTCTTTGCGTGCGGATAATCTATCGTGTAATGCAATCCGCGGCTTTCCTTGCGTTCCATTGCCTGGCGCATAATCAGATAGCCGACATTCACCATATTGCGCAATTCACAGATTTCTCTGGAAGCGACACTACGTTTGAACAGGCTTTCAGTCTCTTCGTAGATAATGTCCAGTCTGTCCCAGGCACGTTTCAAGCGAAGGTCGCTGCGGACAATACCTACATACGTACTCATAATCTGATTCACTTCCTTCATGCTCTGTGTGATGAGTACCATTTCTTCCGGTGAGCGGGTACCTTCATCGTTCCATTCGGGGATGTTCTCGTTGTAGGAATATTGGTCGATGACTTGCAGACTGTGCTTGGCAGCTGCATCGGCATATACCACGGCTTCAATCAAAGAGTTGGAAGCCAGGCGGTTACCGCCGTGCAGTCCTGTGCAAGAACACTCTCCTACTGCGTATAGACGCTCGATAGAAGACTGTCCGTTCAGGTCTACCAGGATACCGCCGCAGAGATAATGGGCGGCCGGAGCTACCGGGATATAATCTTTAGTGATGTCGATGCCCAGACTCAGGCATTTCTCGTAGATATTGGGGAAATGTTTCTTTGTTTCTTCCGGATCTTTGTGGGTGACGTCCAAATAAACATGATCGTCTCCGCGATTCTTCATCTCGTTGTCAATGGCACGTGCCACGATGTCGCGCGGGGCAAGCGAGAGACGCGAGTCGTATTTCTGCATGAATTCCTTGCCGTCCATAGTACGGAGTACGCCACCGTAGCCGCGCATTGCTTCCGTAATCAGGAAAGAAGGACGGTCACCCGGATGATAAAGGGCGGTGGGGTGGAACTGCACAAATTCCATATCTTTCACCGTACCTTTGGCGCGGTAAACCATAGCGATGCCGTCCCCCGTGGCGACTAGCGGATTGGTTGTGGTCTTGTAGACGGCTCCCACTCCACCGGTGGCCATCAAAGTCACTTTGGCAAGATAGGTATCTACTTTTCCGGTCTTCGGATCGAGGATATAAGCACCGTAGCATTTGATGTCCGGTGTCTGGCGGGTAACGGTGACTCCCAGATGATGTTGGGTCAGGATTTCAATAGCAAACTGGTTCTCGATTACCGTGATATTGGGATGCCGTTGCACGGCTTTGATCAGGCTATCCTGTATTTCAGCTCCCGTATTGTCTTTGTGGTGAAGGATACGGAATTCAGAGTGTCCCCCTTCGCGGTGCAGGTCAAATTCGCCTTTCTCATTTTTGTCGAAGTCCACTCCCCACTTGATTAGTTCCTCAATTTGTGCGGGAGCTTCACGCACTACTTTCTCCACTGCGGCACGGTCGCTGATCCAGTCGCCGGCGTTCATGGTGTCTTCAATGTGTTTGTCGAAATTGTCTACCAGCAGGTTGGTCACAGACGCTACCCCACCTTGTGCGAAGTACGTATTGGCCTCTTCCAGCCCACTTTTACAGATAAGAGCAACTTTACCTTTGTGCGCCACTTTCAGCGCAAAACTCATACCGGCAATTCCGGAGCCGATAACGAGGAAATCGAATTTTCTTACCATAATTTTGTTATTTCTCACCGCAAAGCTACAAAATAAGTTACTTCGTTGTACTTTTCGTTGTCACTAATTCATAAAATTGCTACCTTGCAGGCAAAAATCTGACAAAATGAATCGAATTTTTCATGCCCGCATCGCCTGGTACCAGTATTTCCTCTTGGCAGTGCTTACTGTAAATGCCGTCGGTGCTTTGTGGTGTAAATATATCTTGCCGGCTGTGCTGTTTATGCTCATGCTGATTGTAGTGATCGAACAGATTATACATACCGCCTATACGGTCACTACGAACGGAAATATTGAAATATCCCGTGGACGCTTTATCCGTAAGAAGGTAATTCCTATTTCCGAAATTACGACTATACAAAGGTACCGTTCTATGAAATTCGGGAGTTTCTCGGTGACCGATTACATATTGATAGAGTATGGGAAAGACAAGTTTGCTTCCGTCATGCCTGTCAAAGAACGGGAATTTGTTGAACTGATTGAAAAGAAAATGAACTAAATAATTTATTTACTATGAAATACCAAGTGATTATTATCGGCGGTGGTCCTGCGGGATATACGGCTGCCGAATCTGCCGGCAAAGCCGGTTTGAGTGTATTGTTGATTGAAAAGAACAATCTGGGCGGTGTCTGTCTGAACGAGGGATGCATCCCGACTAAGACCCTGCTCTATTCGGCAAAAACTTATGATAGTGCAAAGCACGCGTCGAAGTATGCGATAAACGTATCCGAAGTCTCTTTTGATTTATCCAAGATTATTGTCCGTAAGAGCAAAGTGGTACGTAAACTGGTATTGGGGGTGAAGGCGAAGTTGGCTTCGAATAATGTCGCGATAGTATCGGGAGAAGCGCAAATCATAGATAAGAATACAGTCCGCTGCGGTGAGGAGACTTACGAAGGCGAGAACCTGATACTTTGCACCGGTTCGGAAACCTTTATTCCCCCTATTCCCGGAGTGGAAACGGTGAATTACTGGACGCACCGGGACGCGTTGGATAATAAAGAACTGCCCGCTTCTCTGGCCATTGTCGGTGGCGGAGTGATAGGAATGGAGTTCGCTTCTTTCTTCAATAGCTTGGGCGTGCAAGTGACGGTAGTCGAAATGCTGGATGAGATTCTCGGCGGAATGGATAAGGAACTTTCTGCTCTGTTGCGTGCGGAATATGCAAAGCGAGGCATTAAATTCCTGCTTAGTACGAAAGTTGTCGGCCTGTCGCAGACGGAAGGAGCTGCTGTTGTCTCTTATGAGAATGCGGAAGGAAGTGGCAGTGTGGTAGCGGAGAAGCTGTTGATGAGTGTCGGCCGTCGTCCTGTGACAAAAGGTTTCGGGCTCGAAAACCTGAATTTGGAAAAGACAGAACGTGGGGCTGTCAAAGTGGATGAGAAGATGCAGACCTCCGTGCCTGGTGTTTATGTTTGCGGTGACCTGACCGGATTCTCCTTGCTGGCTCATACAGCCGTTCGTGAAGCAGAGGTGGCCGTGCATTCTATTTTGGGAAAAGAAGACACTATGAGCTATCGTGCCATTCCGGGGGTTGTCTATACCAATCCGGAGATTGCCGGGGTAGGTGAAACGGAAGAATCTGCTTCAGCAAAAGGCATTACTTGTCAAGTCATAAAGCTCCCAATGGCTTATTCCGGTCGTTTTGTAGCAGAGAACGAAGGAGTGAACGGGGTTTGCAAGGTGTTGCTGGATGAACAGGAGCGGGTGATTGGAGCGCACGTGTTGGGTAACCCGGCTTCAGAGATAATAACCCTTGCAGGAACGGCCATTGAACTTGGGTTGACGGCGGCGCAATGGAAGAAGATTGTCTTCCCTCATCCAACGGTGGGTGAGATATTTCGGGAAGCATTGTAATCCGGTACATACCATAAAAAGATATATATGAGGAAATATATAATTGTTCCGGTTTTCTTGGCGGTGGTGCTGGTGATGATGTGTCATTGTACATCCGACCGGAAAGCAACAGTTCCGGCAAACGAATATTTGATTCAGGGAGAGCTGGCAAATCTTTCGGATAGTATAGTGATAGGGCTGTATGTGGATGAAGGAAACATTTTCAACCTTGTGGCGAGAGATACGCTTCTGAATGGCAAGTTTTCTTTCCGGGATACTGTCTCTGTTACAAAGAAAATGCTGATAATGTCTGATAATAAGGGATTCCCGGGCACATGGCTGGAAGTATGGATAGCGCCGGGGGAGTATATAGAAATCAAAGGAGAGGACAAATTACTGAAAACCTGGGAAGTGGTGAGCGATATCCCCGAACAGGCGGAAGAAAATCGCTTTACGGCTTGTGCAATGGCTCAGCAAAAAGAACTGATGCAGCATTTGGCGGCCGAATATGACTGGCAGCGGATGATGTTTATAGACCATGCAGGCGATCAGGAATTTGAAAAGAAAGGCTGGGCAAAGATAGACTCTATCCGGAAGTTGACAACGCCTTTACAGCAAGAAATCTGGAAAAAGGAACTTGAATATATGAAAGAGGCGCCTATCTCTAAAGTGTGGATAGATAAGCTGCTGCTATATGCTTCTATGATGAAATACGAAACTGTCATGCCTTATAAGGAAGAAGTGAAGAGCTTGTATGCTCGAATGCCGGAAACCGAGAAGCAAACGGATGCCGGACAGGAGATTACGGCCTATATTTATCCTCCTTCTGTGGCAGGAATAGGAGATATGATGGTTGACGGAGAACTATATGACGTGAATGACTCTCTCCGCCATATATCCGAATTTGCGGGACGATTCATTTTGCTGGATTTCTGGAGTAGCGGATGTGGTCCTTGTGTGGAGTCGATCCCGGAAATGGAGAAGGTCATAGATACTTATAAGGATAGAATGACCGTGATTAGTATCAGTGAAGACCCGAAAGCACGCTGGAAAGAATATGTTAAGACGAAAGGAATGGGCGGCAACCAGTGGAATGAACTTCGCAGAGGCCGTACGGGACTTGCTGTGAGTTATCAGGTGAAAGGGATTCCTCATTATGTGCTTATTGCTCCTAGCGGGAAGATACAAGATATGTGGTCCGGTTATGGTTCCGGTTCACTTCTGGAAACGGTGAAGAAGAATCTGAAATAGTAGAAAAGAGACTGACTAAAAAGTCAATAGTATCTCCATTCTCCTCCTTCTGGAAGGAGGAGTACCCGTAGGGGGAGGTGGTAGGTAGATGCATAAATCATTTATTATCAGCATTGTGCATCCACCTGTCACCCCGGCTTTCAGATACCCTCTTTTGTTTTTTGTCAGATTTTAGACTTATTCAGTTGGGAAGTGCTATATTTGCGGGTGTGATTCGATTCATAACCTGTATTGTATGAAGAAAGTTCTTTTATTAGTTGCGTTGTCCGTCTGTCTGTTGCCGTTGTGGGGACAGCGGGATTTCTCCCAAATAGACTCACTTATCAAAAAGATGCTTCCCGAAGCGTCCGAAGTCGGCATATCCGTTTATGACCTGACGGCGAAAAAGCCGTTGTATAGCTACCGTGCAGACAAGCTCTCCCGGCCTGCCTCTACCATGAAACTGTTGACGGCCATTACCGCTCTCTCCCGTCCTGATGCGGATGAGCCTTTCCGCACGGAAGTATGGCACGATGGTGTGATAGAGCACGATACACTGCAAGGCAATCTGTATGTAGTAGGGGGATTTGACCCCGAATTTGACAGTCAGGCAATGGATTCGTTGATAGAGGAAGTGATGACTTTTCCTTTCTCCGTGATTAACGGGCAGGTGTATGGCGACGTTTCGATGAAAGACTCGCTCTATTGGGGGCATGGCTGGGCTTGGGACGATACTCCTGCAGGTTATCAGCCTTACTTGTCTCCGTTGATGTTTTGTAAAGGCACGGTACAGATTTCCGTGTTTCCTTCCGCTGTGCAGGGAGATACGGCAAGCATATCCTGTAAACCGGTTTCCTCCTATTATACCCTGACGAACCGGACAAAGACACGTACTTCCTCTGCCGGAAAGTTCTCCTTCTCAAGAGACTGGTTGAGGAATGGAAATAATCTGGTTGTTTCGGGCAATGTTACCTCCATTAGAAAGGATGATATAAACATCTATGATTCTTCCGCTTTCTTTATGCACACTTTCCTCGAGCGTCTTCGGGGGAAAGGTATCACGGCTCCCCAATCATACGGATTCGCCGAATTACCCCGTGACAGTGTGCAAGTGGAACGGATAGCCTGTTGGAATACTTCCGTTCAGGAAGTCTTGAACCAACTAATGAAAGAGAGCGATAACCTGAATGCCGAAGCATTCCTCTGCCGCCTTGGCGCGCAGGCGACAGGGAAGAAGCAGGTGGCTGCCGAAGACGGAATCGTCGAGATCATGCAGCTCATCCGCCAGCTGGGACACAACCCGAAAGAGTATAAGATTGCGGACGGTTGCGGACTCTCCAATTACAACTACCTCTCCCCCGCCCTGTTGGTTGACTTCCTGAAATATGCATATTCCCGGACAGAAGTGTTCCGTATGCTATACAAGTCTCTTCCCGTAGGCGGCATAGACGGTACGTTGAAAAACAGGATGAAAAGCGCAGCCACATTCCGGAATGTTCATGCCAAAACGGGCTCGTTCACAGCTATCAATACACTTGCAGGCTATCTGAAGATGAAGAACGGACATGAAGTGGCCTTTGCCATAATGAACCAGAATGTGCTTTCGGCTGCAAAGGCCAGAGCCTTCCAGGATAAGGTGTGCGAGGTGATTATCGGGCGTTAGGCGCTCTCTCTGCCTATCGGCTTATAATGTCACCTCAATGGCGGCAGGATAGATGCGCTGCGGATCAAAGAATGTGGCACAACTGTTCACCATATTCTTCAGGTCCGGCTTTACCTTTCCCTGAAAAGCCTGTTTCCCATTCACTGTAACAGTGATTTCCTTCTTCAAGTCAACCAGTTCATCACAGAGATAAATAATCACTTTCCCTTTGGCGGCAGGCGTGTAATTCTTCCTGAACTTCATTTCAATGCCCCACCTCGGATCTTTCTGAACGGTCTCATAAACGACATTATCCACATTCAGTGTGATGTGGTTGTCCGTAATGTTCATTTCGTAGCGGGTACGGGCATTGATATCGTCATTCGGGCGCTCTTTGACAAAGAGATTGTAGAATCCTTTGCGGTGCAAGCCGTCCATTTCAAAGTCTTCCCAGTAGACATATTTCGGATAAGGGTTGCGGGTATACTGTTTCAGCCACGGAGTGGTGGGACGATAGTCGATAGAATGCCCTTTGCCGGGGATTAGCTCTATGTGATGCTTGTATAGTCCGGGATGCAGACCTTGCAGCCGTTCAAATTCCTCCTTCACGTAGCCGGTGAGGATGTTCCGGTAGAAGCCGCGGTCGTCGGCACCGGTCCGCAGGGAGAAGGCGATGTGAGCACAGTTTTCGGCAGGGGCGTTCTTCAAAGGTTCTCCGCCTGCCATGGGACCTGCCCCGGCCAGGTAGTCGGCGTAGAAAGAGGCAAGACGCTGGCTGCCGTATCCACCTTCGGATATTCCGAAGATAAACAGTTTATCCGGATTGACGTGCCCGGATACTAGTGCCTGACGGAACAGTTTCTCCCAAGCGTATTGCTTGGCTTTCTGCCACCAGCGATAGTAACCTCCTTCGTTGGGGATTTGCGGGATAAAGTAGACGGAAGGAGCGTCGTCAAAACGCGAACAGATGTTCAGGCCGGTTTTCCATTCCGCCTGTTTGGGACCGGAACCGTGTATGTAGAGATACATCGGATAACCGTCTGCGGGTTTTTCCGTGCCCTTGCTCCCCCAATAATAGGGCATGATAGCATTGGGTTCCAGTTCTTTGGGGAGGTGCCATTTTCCCTTGCTGGAAGCGGATAACGTATCCAGGGCGATTAGCTTTTCTTCGTCCAGCTCATCGTTGGCTGTTTTCCAAGCTTCCCATACCAATTGGCGGTAGGCCGATGCTTTGAGAAGACTGAATGACTGGTGCTTTTCATATAAAGGCGTTTCTCCACGGAGATAGTCGTTGAAATAGCATTCGATATTTTTCCGGATTTTATCAGCAGGACCGGCTACTGCTTGCAGCCTGCCGCTCCCTAATATAATAAGGAGAAGCAGACTGTGTACAGCTATCTTTTTCATATTCTTTTTATATTCAGACTTAGGTGAATAGAAAATCGGAATATTATCGGGCGTATTCGGCCCAGTTAGTGTTCTTCATATCACCGCTCTTGGCAAGTTCTGCGTGCATGCCCAGTGCAGCCTGAATAGCGTGCGGAGTCTGTGCCTTGCCGCCGGCCAGTTTGAGGTAATCCCAAAGTAACTGTTTGTAGTCGGGATGTGCACAGTTTTCGATAATGGCCTGTGCACGTTCTTTCGGGCTCTTGCCACGAAGGTCGGCAACACCTTGTTCGGTGATAACGATATTCACGGAGTGTTCGCTGTGGTCGAGGTGGGAAACCATTGGCACGATAGCGCTGATCTTACCTTCCTTAGCTACTGACGGGCAGGTAAAGATAGAGATATAAGCATTGCGTGTAAAGTCGCCCGAACCGCCGATACCGTTCATCATCTTCGTACCGCCGATATGAGTTGAGTTTACGTTGCCGTACAGGTCGACTTCGATTGCGGTATTGATAGAGATAACACCGAGACGGCGTACTACTTCCGGGTTGTTTGAGATTTCCGACGGGCGGAGCACCAGTTTGTCGCGGAAGAAATCCATGTCATTGTAGATACCTTCCAGACAGTCGTTGGTGACAGTCAGCGAGCAGGCGCTGCCGAATTTGATACGTCCTTCACGAATCAAACCGATCACGGAGTTCTGAATAACTTCAGTGTACATTTCGAATGCGGGAATCGTTTTGTCACGTCCCAGCGCACCGAGTACGGCGTTGGCGATGTTTCCTACGCCCGACTGCAACGGCAGGAAGGTCGACGGGATGATACCGCGTTTCATGTCTGCGGCAAGGAAGTCGGCAACATTCTGTCCGATTTTGTCGGTCAACGGGTCGGCAGCGGCGAAAGAGCGCGCTTCGTCCGGCCAGTTAGTCTCTACCACGCCTACGATTTTCTTCGGATCCACTTGGATGTAAGGCAGTCCGATGCGGTCGCTCGGCTTGTAGATAGGTATTTCGCGGCGGTAAGGCGGGTCGAGTGGTTCGTACACATCGTGCAATCCCATGCAGGATTTGCTGTGCGCGCTGTTCAGCTCAACGATGATCTGGTCTGCCAAACGGCAGATAGTCGGAGAGATACCGCCGGCAGCCGTCAGATATATTTTGCCGTCCGGAGTCAGTTCGCAGGCTTCGATAATGGCTACGTTCACTTTCCCCATGAAGCCGTAACGCACTTCCTGTGCCATTTGTGAGAGGTGTATGTCGTTGTAGGCAATTTCTCCGTTGTTGACAGCTTTGCGGAAATCGGAATTGGTAGTGTAAGGAGCACGGTAACGAATGGCTTTGGCACGTGCCAGTACGCCGTCACAAGATTCACCGGTCGATGCACCTGTAAAGATACCTACCTGAAAAGGGTTTCCCTTGGCATGTTCTGCTTCAGCTATTTTTGCTAGCTCGGCTGTGACAGCCTTGGCCGTTCCGGCGGGAGTAAATCCGCTCAGGCCGATATTGTAGCCATGTTTGATAAGGCTTGCAGCTTCTGCTGCTGAAATACGATTGAATGACATAAATAGTACAATTTCGTGTTAAATACAGTTGATATTTAATTGGTTAATAATTCGCTCAATATGTTGACATTCAGGGCGGAACCTGATACTCGAATCGTAATGCTCAATGTTTAATACCTGACACAGTTGATATCTAATACTTTACACCTGACACTTGTCAATACTTCCGTTGAAGGATTTCTCCCCAGATAATAGCGCGCCGGGCTTCTTCAGCAGAATGAATGGTGAAGTCTTCTTTGTTGTCATGTGAATCGTGGGAAGTGTTATAGTGGGCACCTTGCCGGCTGTTTCGTTCATCCTGTGCGGCACTGTTGGCGATAGAGGCGGCAACGGATACTTCTTCTTTTTTCTTTTTCGGTTTCGACTCCTGCTGCCTTTCTTTCGGTTTGCGCGTCCGCTGCTCTGCGGGAATCGGCTGAAACAGTTCTTCCAGCGACCTGGGTCTGCCCCAGGCTTCGGGCATAGGAGTGGCGTCGGGAGCTACTTCGACGGGAGAGGGTGTCGGCGGGACGGGGCGGTTATTTTTAGCTTTCTTCGATTTGCTATTTTTATTCACCTCTTTGAATATTCCCACGAGAATGACACCTGCTATCAAGAGAAATTTCAAAAAATCTTCCATTTTGCTTCACTTCTAAATAGTTGTCCGCCAAAGGTAGGCATTTTATCTGGTTTGAGCTAACATTTAGTTATGAAAAAAGGGCAGCTTCACAGCTCCCCTTAATTTTTTTAACCTAAACCTTAACTATGAAAAAATCTAATGTTTCTTTCATTGCACAAATGTGAAAAATAAAATTAAATTTGCCAAGAAACTGACCGGAAAATGTTTATTCTCTTAACATTAATTACAAGTTAGCTCGCCAGACTATAAGTTTTTGCGTTATTTTTGTATCAATTCACCACTTATTAAAAACCGAAGCCGTATCTTTGCAGTCGAATTTTTAAATGAGATTTGAGTATGAACGAATTAACGGGAGCGGACTTTAAATCCGCAACTGCTGATGACAACAAGAAGTTGTTTATCGAAACCTACGGCTGCCAGATGAATGTGGCCGACAGTGAGGTGATCGCCTCGGTGATGCAAATGGCGGGGTACTCCGTAGCTGAAACGCTGGAGGAGGCTGATGCCGTGTTTATGAACACCTGTTCGATCCGCGACAATGCGGAACAGAAGATTCTGAACCGCCTGGAGTTTTTCCACTCGCTGAAGAAAAAGAAGAAGCGTCTCATCGTGGGGGTACTGGGCTGCATGGCCGAGCGAGTGAAGGATGATCTGATAACGAATCATCATGTCGATCTTGTGGTCGGTCCGGACGCTTACTTGACGTTGCCCGATCTGATTGCCGCCGTAGAAGCCGGCGAGAAGGCAATCAACGTTGAACTTTCCACCACCGAAACCTATCGGGATGTGATTCCTTCACGTATCTGCGGCAATCATATCTCCGGATTCGTGTCTATCATGCGTGGCTGTAACAATTTCTGTACCTACTGTATCGTGCCCTACACCCGTGGACGCGAGCGCAGCCGTGACGTGGAAAGTATCCTCAACGAAGTGTCGGACTTGGTGGCAAAAGGCTACAAGGAAGTCACACTTTTGGGGCAGAACGTCAATTCCTACCGTTTTGAGAAGCCGACAGGTGAAATCGTCACCTTCCCGATGTTGCTCCGCACGGTGGCCGAAGCTGCTCCGGGAGTACGCATCCGTTTCACTACCTCTCATCCGAAGGATATGAGTGACGAAACGCTGGAAGTGATCGCGCAAGTGCCCAATGTGTGCAAGCATATCCACCTACCCGTGCAAAGCGGCAGCTCCCGTATCCTGAAACTGATGAACCGCAAATATACCCGAGAATGGTATCTGGACCGTGTGGCCGCTATCAAACGTATCATTCCCGATTGCGGACTGACAACGGATATATTCTCCGGTTTCCACTCCGAAACGGAGGAAGACCACGCTCTCTCGATCTCCCTGATGGAAGAGTGCGGATACGATGCTGCTTTCATGTTCAAATATTCCGAACGTCCGGGAACGTATGCTTCCAAACATCTCGAAGACAATGTGCCCGAAGATGTGAAAGTCCGCCGCCTGAATGAGATTATCGCTTTGCAGAATCGCCTGTCGGCTGAGTCCAACCAGCGTTGCATCGGAAAAACTTACGAAGTGCTTGTGGAAGGAGTCTCCAAGCGTTCGCGCGACCAACTGTTCGGTCGCACGGAGCAAAACCGCGTCGTAGTGTTCGATAGGGGTACACATCGTGTCGGTGATTTCGTCAACGTGCGTATCACGGAAGCCAGTTCGGCTACGCTGAAAGGGGAGGAAGTGTAAGTTTTAAATTTGTGTACCTGCTCGTATGCAATGTTTGTAGGGTGATTATCTCGTGGGTAATGTTGCCAAAAATGGTTGGTGATAAGTTATAATGATTTTAAAGTAATGGCGTTGCGGTACCGCAACGCCATTACTTTTTGTCATCTTGTTCCTGAAGTAGAGATACCATTTGACATAGTTTTGATAATGACATGGACAAGTTTTATGTAGGTTACATAGTCGAAATATTTGATGATTCTATTCTTTTATATTCGTATAATGAGGATGGCAAAGAAGATGGGGATCTTTTAATTCGGTTGGTTGATATGAAGAAAAGAATCTTCTTAAACTTCTTAAAGCAAGCGTCCTACCCTGACGTAAATAACTGTCTTGCTCTGTTATATAGATTTCAGTTTATACAACTTATATCAGAGCAAGGTCAGTTTGTATTATTAAAAGTCCTTAACAAAAGCCCATTACATCACTTTTTATTTGTTTCTTTGCACCAAATTCGGGTATAGTGTTGTCTTGTGGTTTGAGGCAGCACTTAATTTTGCTTAGAAATTAATGGAGAAACTCAGTATAAATGCTTGTCCGGTGTGTGGCAGTACGCACTTGAAACGCGTCATGACTTGTACGGATTTTTATGCTTCGGGCGAACAGTTTGAACTGTATTCGTGTGAAGATTGCGGATTTACGTTCACGCAAGGTGTTCCCGTAGAGGCTGAGATAGGTAAGTATTATGAGACTCCTGATTATATCTCCCACACTGATACGCGCAAAGGCGCGATGAATTCCGTTTATCACTATGTACGTTCCTATATGCTGGGCCGCAAGGCGCGGCTGGTAGCTAAGGAGGCGCATCGCAAGACGGGGCGTTTGCTCGATATAGGTACGGGCACCGGTTATTTTGCCGATACGATGGTGCGTCGTGGCTGGAAAGTGGAGGCGGTGGAGAAGAATCCGCAGGCACGTGAGTTTGCAAAGGAACATTTCGGACTGGAGGTGAAACCCGAATCGGCTCTGCAAGAGTTTGCTCTCGGCAGTTTTGATGTCATTACCCTTTGGCACGTTATGGAACATCTTGAACACCTCGGCGAGGTGTGGCAACAGCTTCACGAGATGTTGACGGAAAAAGGACTGCTAATTGTGGCAGTGCCCAACTGTTCCTCTTATGATGCGCAACGTTACGGCGAGTATTGGGCGGCTTATGATGTCCCGCGACATCTTTGGCATTTCACACCGGGCACTATCCAACAGTTGGCTTCCCGGCATGGCTTTATCATGGCGGCACGTCACCCGATGCCGTTTGATGCTTTTTACGTATCCATGCTAAGTGAGAAACATCGGGGTAGTTCATGTAGTTTCCTGAAAGGGATGTATGTCGGAATATTGGCATGGTTCAGCGCTTTGGGACGGAAGGAGCGGAGCAGTTCCATGATTTACGTTTTTCGGAAAAAGAGGTAGAGGATGGGAAATAAAAGCAGATATAAGTCAAGTTCGATTTTCGATATGCAGTTTATTACGTCGAGTATCAGTACCACGCTGGTGTTGTTGCTGTTGGGGCTGGTTGTGTTCTTCGTGCTTACGGCGCACAATCTTTCCGTATATGTCCGCGAGAATATCAGTTTCTCCATTCTCATTAGCGACGATATGAAAGAGGCGGATATCCTGAAACTGCAGAAGAGGCTGAATCAGGAACCTTTCGTGAAACAATCCGAATATATCTCTAAAAAACAGGCATTGAAGGAGCAGACCGAAGCTATGGGAACTGATCCTGAAGAGTTTTTGGGTTATAATCCTTTCACCGCTTCTATTGAAATAAAGCTCCATTCCGATTATGCTAACTCCGACAGTATTGCGAAGATTGAGAAAATGGTCAAACGGAACAGTAATATACAGGATGTGCTCTACCGGAAGGAGCTGATTGATGCTGTGAATGATAACATACGGAATATCAGTCTGGTATTACTGGCTTTGGCGGTAGTGCTTACTTTTATCTCCTTTGCTTTGATAAACAATACGATAAGGCTTGCTATATACTCCAAGCGCTTCCTCATCCATACAATGAAACTGGTGGGGGCGAGCTGGAGCTTCATTCGGCGACCGTTTCTCCGAAGGAATGTGTGGAGTGGCGTGCTGGCTGCCGTAGTTGCCGATGCCATATTAATGGGGACGGCCTATTGGGCAGTGACATACGAGCAGGAATTGCTTCAGGTAATCACTCCCGAAGTCATGCTTATCGTTTGTGCGAGTGTGTTGGTGTTTGGAATGGTGATTACGTGGCTGTGTGCCTACATTTCCATTAACAAATACTTGAGAATGAGGGCCAATACCTTGTATTATATTTAGTAGAGAATAGATAGTAAATAGGTATAGCGAACTGTGATTCGCGACTTTAATTTTGAATTAATAATTAAACAAACTATGTCTGACAAGCAGAAATTTGCCTTTGATAAAGTGAACTTTATCTTGCTAGCGGTAGGAATGGCGATTGTTATTATCGGGTTTCTATTGATGACAGGACCTTCGTCGTCCGAAACGGTCTTTGAACCTGATATTTTCAGTGCACGTAGAATTAAGGTGGCGCCTGTCGTTTGCCTGTTCGGTTTCTTGTCGATGATTTATGCGGTATTGCGCAAACCTAAAACTAAAATAGAATAAAGATAAGTTATGAGTTGGTTGGAAGCATTAATCCTTGGACTGGTTCAGGGATTGACAGAATATTTGCCCGTAAGTAGCAGTGGGCATTTGGCTATCGGGTCGGCATTGTTTGGGATACAGGGTGAAGAGAATTTGGCATTTACAATTGTAGTGCATGTGGCTACGGTATGCAGTACATTGGTGATTCTTTGGAAAGAGATAGATTGGATTTTCCGCGGGTTATTCAAGTTCCGGATGAACGAGGAGACGCGCTACGTGATTAATATATTGATCTCAATGATACCAATCGGTATTGTGGGAGTATTCTTTAAAGACTATGTAGAAGAAATATTTGGCTCGGGACTGCTGATTGTGGGCTGTATGTTGTTGTTGACGGCTGCCCTGCTGACTTTCTCGTACTATTACAAGCCGCGTCAAAAAGAAAAAATCTCGATGAAAGATGCGCTTATTATCGGTATTGCCCAGGCTTGTGCAGTAATGCCGGGATTGTCCCGTTCGGGTTCTACCATCGCTACGGGATTACTGTTGGGAGACAACAAAGCGAAGTTGGCGCAATTCTCTTTCCTTATGGTTATTCCGCCCATTCTGGGTGAGGCATTGCTTGACGGTATGAAGATGATGAAAGGGGAGGACGTAGTGGGAGACATTCCTGCATTGTCGTTGATTGTAGGTTTTATGGCTGCTTTCATAGCCGGTTGCCTGGCTTGTAAGTGGATGATAAACATAGTGAAGAAAGGAAAGCTGATCTATTTCGCAATCTATTGTGCGATAGCAGGATTGGTAACGATTATATTGAGCTGATGAATTTTAAAAAAGGCGAAGTACTGTTTTTTAATAAACCTCTTGGCTGGACTTCATTTAAGGTGGTAGGGCACGCCCGCTATCATATCTGTCGCCGGATAGGGGTGAAAAAACTAAAGGTCGGCCATGCTGGCACGTTGGACCCTCTTGCAACGGGGGTGATGATTGTATGCACAGGCAAGGCTACAAAGCGGATTGAAGAGTTTCAATATCACACGAAGGAGTACGTTGCGACACTCCGGTTGGGTGCTACTACCCCGTCGTATGATTTGGAGCATGAGATAGATGCCACCTACCCTACCGGACATATCACGAGGGAGCTGGTGGAAAAAGTGTTGACGCACTTTATCGGAACGATAGAACAAGTACCTCCTGCCTTTTCCGCCTGTATGGTGGACGGCAAGCGTGCTTACGAGCTGGCACGTAAAGGTGAGGAAGTCGAACTAAAGGCGAAACAGCTTGTTATCGACGAGATTGAATTGTTGGAATGCCGTTTGGAAGAACCGGAACCGATGATTCGGATTCGTGTGGTATGCAGCAAGGGGACTTATATCCGCGCACTGGCACGCGACATTGGCGAGGCGCTCCATAGCGGGGCTCATCTTACAGGGTTGATTCGTACCCGTGTAGGCGATGTCCGTTTGGAAGACTGTTTAGATCCCGCACTTTTTAAAGAGTGGATCGACGGGCAGGAGATAGAAAATGATGAAGAAAATAATTAACGTAATAAGGAATAGATATGAAGCTATCACAATTCAAATTTAAGTTACCCGAGGATAAAATCGCTTTGCATCCTACGAAGTATAGAGATGAGTCGCGTTTGATGGTATTGCATCGTAATACAGGTAAAATTGAACACAGGATGTTCAAGGATGTATTGGACTACTTTGATGATAAAGATGTGTTTATATTCAACGATACAAAGGTGTTCCCCGCTCGTTTGTACGGTAATAAAGAAAAGACAGGTGCTCGTATTGAAGTATTCTTATTGCGTGAGTTAAACGAAGAACTCCGTCTGTGGGATGTGCTCGTAGACCCGGCGCGTAAAATCCGTATTGGTAATAAATTGTATTTCGGTCCGGATGATTCAATGGTGGCCGAAGTAATTGATAATACCACTTCTCGTGGTCGTACGCTTCGTTTCCTGTATGACGGACCGCATGATGAATTTAAGAAGGCTTTGTATGCTTTGGGCGAAACTCCGCTCCCCCACTCTATTATCAATCGTCCTGTAGAACCGGAAGATGCCGAACGTTTCCAGTCTATCTTCGCGAAGAAAGAAGGCGCGGTGACTGCCCCGACAGCTAGCTTGCACTTCAGTCGTGAATTGATGAAACGTCTGGAAATTAAGGGAATAGACTTTGCCTATATCACCTTACATGCCGGCCTGGGCAACTTCCGTGACATTGATGTAGAAGACTTGACGAAGCACAAAATGGACTCGGAACAGATGCTTGTGGACGAAGCGGCGGTGAAAACTGTCAATCGTGCCAAGGATACCGGTAGAAACGTATGTGCGGTAGGTACTACGGTGATGCGGGCTATCGAGAGTGCAGTCAGCACCGACGGACATTTGAAAGAATTTGAAGGTTGGACAAATAAGTTCATCTTCCCGCCGTACGAATTTACTGTGGCTAACTCGATGATTTCCAATTTTCATATGCCTCTTTCTACACTCCTGATGATTGTAGCCGCTTTCGGCGGATACGAGCAGGTAATGGACGCTTATCACGTAGCATTGAAAGAAGGTTACCGTTTCGGTACTTATGGCGATGCAATGCTGATTTTGGACAAATAATGGCGGAAGTATATGTAGGACTCGGTACTAACCTGGGTGATAAAGAACAGAATCTCCGGGATGCCGTGCAGAAAATAGAAGAGCAGATAGGGAAAGTTGTTTCCCTGTCTGCTTTTTACGTTACTGCTCCGTGGGGCTTTGCTTCTGAAAACAGTTTCCTGAATGCTGCCGCTTGTGTAGACACGGATTTATCTCCTTTAGAGGTATTGCGGGAGACGCAACTAATTGAACGGGAGTTAGGGCGCACCAAGAAGTCTGTTGACGGAGTATATAGCGACCGTCTGATTGATATTGACCTCTTGCTTTACGATGATCTGGTGCTCTCTGTTACTTCTCCTTCCGGAGCAGCACTGAATCTCCCCCACCCTCTAATGACGGAGCGCGATTTTGTGATGCGGCCACTGGCGGAGATTGCGCCGGACGTGGTACACCCGGTATTGGGAAGGACGATAAAAGAGCTCATTTCTTCTTCCTGTCGGCAATAAATCGTGGCAGATAAGCCAGACAGCCTATCAATATGGCATAAAGCAGGTGAATGTCTTGAAACTCACGGTGGATGAAATGACAGACAATGGCGTAAATCGCAATCGTAAATCCGATATAGAGCGCCAGTGCGAAAAGCGTTCTTACTTTCTTATTTAGAATCATTTTAAATCTATTATTGTGTTAAATACCGCCCAAAGATACTCATAATCTCCGAAATCTCTTTATCTTTGCAACCGAAATGAAAGTGTGGACAGATTTGAGTAGCTTGCAACCACAGAAAAAAATGCTAAAACACGACTCGTTGATGTCTTTCGGCATATATTTGCACTACTCACCTCTCCTGCTCTATCATCTTTTAATTCTTATTTTTTAATTCTTAATTTAAGAAAGATGGGATACTTATTTACATCCGAATCGGTGTCAGAAGGACACCCCGACAAGGTAGCCGATCAGATATCGGACGCCGTGCTTGACAAACTGTTGGCTTACGACCCCAGTTCGAAAGTAGCTTGCGAAACACTAGTAACTACCGGACAAGTAGTATTAGCGGGTGAAGTGAAAACAAAAGCGTACGTTGACCTACAACTCATCGCACGCGAGGTGATTAAGAAAATCGGTTATACCAAAGGAGAGTACATGTTCGAAAGTAACTCTTGCGGTGTACTTTCCGCTATTCACGAGCAGAGTCCCGATATCAACCGTGGTGTAGAACGTCAGGATCCGATGGAACAGGGTGCAGGCGACCAAGGTATGATGTTCGGTTATGCAACGAACGAAACGGAAAACTACATGCCGCTTTCTCTTGATCTGGCACACCGTATTCTGCAAGTGCTGGCCGACATCCGTCGCGAAGGCAAGGTAATGACTTACCTCCGTCCCGACGCCAAGAGTCAGGTTACTATTGAATATGACGATAACGGAACTCCTGTTCGCATTGATACAATTGTTGTCTCTACACAGCATGATGATTTTATTCAGCCGGAGAATGACTCGGAAGCCGCTCAGTTGAAAGCTGACGAAGAAATGCTGTCTATCATTCGTCGTGATGTGATTGAAATTCTGATGCCTCGCGTGATTGCTTCTATTCATCACGATAAAGTGTTGGCTCTGTTCAATGACAAGATTGTCTATCATGTTAACCCGACCGGAAAGTTTGTCATCGGTGGTCCTCACGGAGATACCGGTCTGACCGGACGTAAGATTATCGTTGATACCTACGGCGGTAAAGGTGCTCACGGTGGTGGCGCTTTCTCCGGAAAAGACCCTAGTAAGGTGGACCGTAGCGCAGCTTATGCAGCTCGTCATATCGCTAAGAATATGGTTGCAGCAGGTGTGGCAGACGAAATGCTTGTACAGGTAAGTTATGCTATCGGTGTGGCTCGTCCGATTAATATTTTTGTGGATACTTACGGCCGTTCTCATGTGAACATGACTGATGGCGAGATTGCACGCGTTATCGACCAGCTGTTCGATCTTCGTCCGAAAGCAATCGAGGAACGTCTGAAACTTCGTAACCCGATTTATCAGGAAACGGCAGCTTATGGTCACATGGGACGCGAACCACAAGTGGTAACGAAGAAGTTTTCTTCTCGTTATGAAGGTGACAAAACAGTGGAAGTGGAACTCTTTACATGGGAGAAACTCGACTACGTTGATAAGATTAAAGCAGCTTTCGGTCTGTAAGCTAGTCTGAAAGAGGGTTTATACGATAAGAGCCGCAATCTCACTTCCGTTTTATGGAATTTGGGATTGCGGCTCTTTATTTCTACTAGAAATCACTACCTTTGTTCCATTAAGAAGTAAAACAAGCCGTGAGATGAAAAAGAAATACGACTATTTTATATACTACTTTCCACTATTCGCCTTTTTGTTTATCGGTATGGGTAGTATTTTACTATCTGTTTCTCTATCCTCTTGTTCTTCTTCTGTGAAGAATCCGTTACTGCTCTGTGCTGACTCGTTAATGGAGGTAAGTCCTGATAGTGCGTTATCTATTTTGGAGTCAATTTCCTCACCACAGAAGCTGTCACGTGCTGATAGAGCGCTTTATGCATTGTTGCTTACACAGGCACGGCATAAGAATTATGTACCTTTAGATGATGATTCGCTGATAAAGACGGCTGTCGATTATTATGGTGACAGAGATAAGAGTTTACGCGCTGCACAGGCTCATTATTATTGGGGCGCCACTTATCGGGATATGGGACGTACCTCCTTTGCGGTAGAAGAATATTTGAAAGCGATTCGACTAATGCCTGAACAAAATGAGTTCTTGGCAATGATATATGATAATTTGGCGGAATGCTATGAGGAAGAAGATTTGGATGATGTAGCAATGGAGGCTTATCGTAAAGCTTATCAGATATTGAAAGGAGGTGTAGAACAAATATATCCATTAAGGGGTATGGCACGTGTTTTTTTGTTGCAAAATGAAAAAGATAGTGCATTGTACTATTATCAGCAAGCGCTTGATTGTGCGGTAGCTGTGCAAGATTCTGCTTTGATGGAGGTACTTTATTATGATTTGGCTACAATCTATAATGAAGAAAAGAACTATATTCAGGCAAATAAGTATGTGTCAAAAGCAATTGAAACAATGGGACAGAATAAGTCAATTGCTTATTTGTTAAAAGCAAAGATTATGCTAAATATGAATAACCTTGATTCTACTAACTATTTTTTTAGCAAAGATATAGATAGACTTGATATTTATGGGAAGGCTATTTGTTACAATGGGATGTATCAGGTAGCAAAAAGAAAAGGAGAATGGAAAGCGGCAGTGGATAATCTTGATACATATGTGATGCTTTATGATTCTATTCAAGGAATATCAGATAACGAAGAGCTTGTTCGGCTTATGGATAATTATCAGTTAGAGGAATATAAAAGGAAGTTGTCTGAACATACTAGAACATTGATAATGAGTTTGGTTGTTGTGTTTATTTCTTTGATGATTATATGCTTGTTTCTTTTTTTGTGGAATGACAGGAAGCGAAAAAAATACTATATAGCTTTACAGCATGAGTTGAATCAAAAGCGAATAGATACTATGTTGTTGAAAGAAGAGACATTTTCAGGATCTAATAAAGAAGATATTAATAAGAAGTTGTCAGAACTGAGAGAGGAGCAACTGCAATTATGTATATCTGTTTTTCAAACCACAGATTGCTATCGTAAATTAGAGGCTTTGGAGAATGCAACTCCTAAGCAATTACTGTTAATGCATAATTTGCGAACGGAAATTAATGCAACTATTTGCAAAACATTTGTTGATGTAATGGCGAATTTGAAAGAATGCTGTCCGACTTTAACTAATGATGACCTGTTTTATTGTATTCTTTCTTTGCTTCATTGCTCCAAAGTGGTTATAATGGAATTGATGAATGCTACTTCAGATGCTCTTAAGACACGTAAAAATCGTATTAAGAACAAAATGGACCAACAGTTATTTGAATCTGTATTTACTGTTGATAATCAGTAAAGTATAGAATACTGTTACCACTGTTACCATATAAAAATCGTTTCTTTTATTCTATCTGTGTACTTTTGAATCATAATTCTTAAAACACATTTATTATGAAAGCTAGATTTTTGTTATTTTTGTTATTCGCTATTTTACTTCAAGTAAATACATCTTCTTTTGCACGGGAGATGAAAACTGCACGCCGAATTGAGTTAAGAGTTAAAGCGCAAGCACAACATCGGTCTATTCTAATTTCGCCTGTTGCCTCTGTTGAAGGTTCCTTGGTATCTATTGATTTTTTATCTGTTATTCCTTCTGTAACAATTACTGTAAAAGATGCAGAAACAGATAAAGTTGTTTATTCATCTACAGAATTGAATGTAAATGATTGTACAGTTGATCTTGCAGGTGAGAATCCAGGAAAGTATACAATAGATATATACATAGGTGAAAATATCTTTTCTGGAAGTTTTTTTATTGAAGAGGAATCTAATTATCAAATTTAGCCAAGATGAAAAATAAATTATTTATAGGAGCATTAGTAGTTTTATGCTGTTCTTGTGCTGGTAACTCTGTTCTGTTGGATACAGAGTCTGATTTAAGAGGCTTAAACAATGAGTATGAATTAGGTAAATCAAAAGCGATTGTTGGCGCTGAATTGAAGGCCGAGACCTTTGGTGATGAAGATTCCATTCAAATGTTGAAAGATAATTATATCGCAGAAATTATGGGGCGTTTGGAAGTTGCAAAAGAAAAAGTAATGCGTACGGCCTATAGTGCGGCATCACCTAGAGTTGGTGTTTTTAAAGTTGGTTCTTGTGGAAATTATAAATACTTAGCAATAGTTATTGATTGTGAGAATGGCAGAAGTAAAACTCGCGTAGAGGGTAATGTTGGCGATAGTTTTGTTGATGGTAATGATAATATGCATCTCGAATTTTGTTTGGTAGAAGCTGCAAATAGTTTTCCTGGAGGAGTATTGTTAATTGAAGATGCACCTACCGTTAATGAGTCATTTATAATTGTTCGTCATCACGATACGGAAGATGGTGGTCATCAGAGTCTTTGGTCTGATGATCCTTTTTATAGGGATGGTGATATAAGTCGTATATCCGGATTATCAAAACTAGATGCTAACGCGACATTAGCATGGCATATGAATAGGAATATGTCTGCATGGGGAGGAAGGCCTCCAATGGGACCGGTAGGAATTAACTATGGGGTTATTGCGCTTCCGGATATGTCTTCAGGTAATTTGTATCTTGATGATGAAGATCATAATAATAAAAATTGGGCACAACGTTGGTTGGGAAATCGATATCAAGCTGATTTAGGTAATTCTGGATGTTATTTTGGAGTAGAAATAGGTATTAATACAAGATATTATATCTGTCTCAATACTGATAAAGATAAATTTGGAAGATTAGTACAGATGTCGTCTCAACATTAATTTGTTTATAATAAATTCTTATTGACGAAATTCATTGATAAGAATTTATTTAATTAATATATAAATATGAAAGTAGCCTCTCTCCTTTTTTTGATCACTTTTTTTATTTCTTGTAATATTTCTAATGTAAATAAAGATGAGATTGTTGCAGAAGTAAATGGAGAAAAGATTTATCTTTCAGAATTGTCATCTCAGAGTAAACAAGAAATTTTTGATTTGTTAAATACTGCATACGAAATTAAAAATCGTGTATTGACGAATTTAATAAAACAGAGATTGCTGGAAAATACGGCTAAAAATAAAAACATGTCTTTGGAGGAATTTCTAGATTTTTTGGTTCAGCAGAAATTACTTCTTGATCAGGATAGTATAAAAAAGTACTATGCGATTAATACAGAAAGTTTTTATGCAAAGAATAGTTTAATTCCGCTAAAAAAGGGGACCATAGAAGAGGAGTTATCGTTTCAACAAAGACTTCGAAATCGGATAGTCCAAGCGTTGGTCGATTCTTTATATCAAAAAGCGGATATTAAGAGATATATTTATCCCCCTAAACAACCGGAATGTGTTGTGAGGGATTTATGTGTACATTATAGAGGAAACTTAGATTCGTCTACTTCTTTTATTGTTGCTTCTGATTATAATTGTGGGCGCTGTGTGCAATTTGAAAAAACATTATCTAAGCTCTATGATCAGTATAGGGAGCAGGTGAAGTTTGGATTTGTACATTTTGCAGATGCTCCTTCTCTAGCTGCTTTGGCGTGTGAAGCTGCAGATAAACAAGGGCAGTTTTGGTCTTTTCATGACGCGATCTTTAACTATGTAGAAGTGGCTGACTCTGCATTCATATACAATTTTGCAAAGTCTAAAAGGTTAGATATGAGGGAATTTGATAAAAATTTGCATTCTCCTGATAATTATAAGAAATTGGATAATATTATTAATCGATTGGTTGAGAGAGGGCTTATGGCTACTCCTACTATTATTATCAATGACCGATTGGTTTATGTCACTAATAGCTATGAAGAATTATCCAAGCTATTGGAGCGCGAACTTTAATGTAATAACTAGAATGAAACCTAACTTTAACTTTCATTGTATAGTTCTTCTACAATTGCTGTATTTATGTGCAGCTTGTGAAGAACTATATAATACAGAAATGGTACCACCTGAAGGTGCGATTGTCTTTGATGGAGTGATAACTAATGAGCCTCCTCCTTATTTTTTTTCATTAAGTAAACCTTCTGGGGGATTGGGTGAATATGTAAGTCGTGGTTATGAGAGGATTAATGATGCAGAAATTGTTATTATTGATCAGACGGTTGGGGTGAGAGATACTTTGAAGAATGCAGAACTGACACCTTATAATGATTTTCGATATTATGACCATTATAGGCATAAAGAAGTAACTGTTCCGATAAAGTGGGATAAAGGTGAAACACCGGGGGGACTTTATGTTACTACAAAGATATATGGGATAGAAAATCATATATATGAATTGCATATTAAATATAAAGGAAAGGAATATACTGCATGTGAACGGATGGTGCCTAAAACTCCTATTGACAAAATAATAATGAAACGTGTTGATATGGGAGAAGGAGAACATAATGAAGTTCCATGTATAAGCTTTAAAAATCCTATGGAGGAACATAACTATTATTTATTTTATATTGATTCTTTTTCTTCTAAAACGTTTCGTATTGCATCCATTTATAACTTGTATTATGGGATGACAAATAGCGGTGGCTGGCCATTTTCTATTTTAGATGATAAATATTTAACAGAAAATGTAGAAGATTATGCAGTAAGTGTTGGGGAGCAGTTTATACTTCCTAATCGTCCCACATGGAGCTATCCCATTGCTGATTCGATTTGGGTACAAATGCATTCAATTTCTGAAAATTGTTATAATGTATATGATCGGATGATTAAACAAATTCGTTCAGATGGCGGAACTTTCTCTAATCGTCCTGCTTCTGTAAAGAGTAATATTAGTAATGGAGCTTATGGAATCTTTCGCGTAAGTGCTATTTCAGAGATATATCATTATCAAAAACACAGGATTTGATGGAGAAGTATTTATTATTGCTTTTTTTATCCTGTTGTGGAGCTTTCACAATCTGTGGTGCCCAAACCGTTACAGTCAGAGGACGTGTTATAGACAGGAAAACTGGTGAGGTACTTTCTGACGCTAATGTTGCGGACTTAGTGTTAGGGACAGGGGTGGCTACTAATTCATATGGGTTGTACTCCATTCATGTCAAAAGTAAACAATGTATTTTAAGATGTTCAATGTTGGGGTATGCTACTAAGATAGATACATTGACGTTGGCAGTTAATATGGTTCATGACTTTGCGCTAATGCCTGATAATTATCAATTAAACGATGTGGAGATAGTAGGTGAACGAAAATTTGGCGGGCAGTTAGCATTAACTCAGAAAGAGATCCAGTCTTTTCCGACTTTGGGGAGTGAACCTGATGTGTTAAAGTCGTTGCAATATTTACCCGGTGTTATTAGTGGTAATGAAGGGACTAATAATATTTCTGTTAGAGGGAGTGATCAGTGGGGGAATTTGGTTCTGTTGGACGAAGCAATGGTTTATAATCCGAATCATGCTTTATCTTTCTTTTCAGTATTTAATAATGATGCCATACAACAAGTTAATCTTTATAAATCTTATTTTCCGTTGATGTATGGAGGAAGAACCTCATCGGTAATTGACGTTAGAATGCGTGAGGGAAATAATCAAGAAAAGCATCGGAGTGCTACAATTGGTGTTATCGCTTCGAAACTTCAATTGGAAGGTCCAATAAAGAGAGGTAAGACATCATACTTGCTATCTACTAGATTTGCTTATCCGGGTGCTATACTTGGGGTGCTGGAGCGATTTCGAGGCACAAAAATGAATTTCTATGATATAAATGCTAAAATTAATTCGACACTGAATGATCGGAACCGTTTTTTCTTTTCCATATATAATGGTGGAGATCATACTTATTTTAATCAGTTGGTTCGGGGGTATGGTATGAACTGGGGTAATACTACTGCTACTTTCCGTTGGAATCATGTTTTGACAGATAAGACCTCAGGAAATTTGAGTGCTATTTTTAGTAATTATTATTATCGTTATAAGTCGATGGCAGACGGTATGAAATATTTGTGGAAGTCAAATATGCAGTCGTATCAGTTGAAATATGATGTGGATTATGCTTTCTCTAATATGTTACATATTAAAAGCGGGCTTTCTGGACATACATTTACAATTATGCCTGGGGGTATTGATAACTGGGGAGATCTGAACAATGTTGTTCCTTATCGAATGAATCGACGGCGTTTGCTGGATATAGCTGCCATCTAGGCGAAATTTCTTATGAAATTTCGCCTAGATGGCAGTTTAATGGAGGTATTCGTTTATCTACTATTTACAGTCCTAAGGTGAGTACGTATAAACAGAAGTGTTATGTTATGCCTGAGCCAAGAGCAGAATTGTCTTATTTTCCGGGAAAAGGGGATAAATTGCATGTTGCTTTCACGCAATCTTCACAAAGTTTACATATGTTATCCAATTCTTCTGTGGGCATTCCTTCTGATATTTGGATACCCGTTAATGGACGGGTGAAACCTGCTGTAATGAAACAAATGGCTATAGGGTATAAAAAAAACTGGGCAAAAGGGGCATATAGCTTTTCTATGGAGGCTTATTATAGAAAGACCAATCATATTGTTGATTTTGTGGATAATGCTAATATCTTTTTGAATAACCAGATTGAATCACAGTTAGGTTTTGGTTTTTCAAAAGCTTATGGAGCTGAATTTTATTTTTCTAAAAATGTGGGACAGTTGACAGGGTGGATTAGTTATACTCTCTCGCGTGCACAAAATAAAGTGGCAACTTTTGAAGATAATGAATATCCGCCTGTTTATGATCGTCCGCATAGTCTGAAGATATTTCTGAATTGTGAGGCCGGACGACGACGAAGATGTGCTTTCGCAGCTACTTTCTCTTATAATTCAGGAATGAATCTGACGTTGCCTATTGCTCATTATAAGACGCAGGGTACATCTTTCTATATCTATTCTACGAGAAACGGGTATCGTGCTCCTGCGTTTCATCAACTGGATTTATCTATGGCATGTAAGTTAAGAAAGGGGCGTTTAATCTTTTCTGTGATTAATGTATATAATAGGAAAAATGTGTTTACTATGTATACAAGTAGAAGCGAATTCTCTTTTAGAGATCTTGAAATACATAAAATGTATTTGTATGGTACATTACCTTCTGTTTCCTATCAATTCAAGTTTTAGTTGGCTTGGGCTATTACGTATGCGTTCTATGTTTTTTGTACTTTTATATGAGCTTTTAAACGATTAATTATAAAAGCCCCACTATTGAGAATATGTAGTGCATTGTTAAGATGGCGATTGAATGCTTCCAGAAGGGGAAAGATTTGGTTGCTCATTCGCGGGCTTTATAATTCTTGTAGAATAATAAGATAAAGATCATCCTTATTAATTGTTATGCTGAATGCTGGTAGGGTTTCAAGCAATCTGATGATTTGAGAAAATCGAATAATAGGATTGATTATATTCAGCAACAATTCGGTGCATCTGCTAGTAGGTGAAATACCTGATAATAGATGTATTCTCTGTGAGAAAGGCTCTTGGGCTTCCGAGTAAGAAGCCCAAGATTGCTTCCGGAGGTAGTGGACAAATACCAAATTTTTTCGTAATTTTGTGCCCATGATATAATAAAATCATGGAGAAACTGATGAACCAGATAAATTCCGTATGTGTATATAGCGCTTCCAGCACTAAAATAGATCCTGTTTACTTTACCGCAGCCGAGACTCTCGGGCGACTGCTTGCCGATCATCATATCCGTTTGATTAATGGTGCCGGCAGTATTGGCCTGATGCGTTCTGTGGCCGATGCGGTGTTGGCGAATGGTGGTGAGGTGACTGGTGTTATTCCTCATTTTATGGTAGAGCAGAACTGGCACCATACAGGCTTGACGGAGCTGGTTGAAGTGGAATCCATGCACGAACGCAAACAGAAAATGGCAGATTTGAGTGATGCGGTGATAGCTTTGCCGGGTGGCTGCGGAACGTTGGAAGAATTGCTTGAAATTATCACCTGGAAACAACTGGGACTCTATCTCAATCCGATTGTGATTCTGAATGTAAACGGGTTCTTTGATCCGTTACTCGAAATGCTTGAAAAAGCAATCGACGAAAACTTTATGCGCCGCCAGCACGGTGATATATGGAAAGTGGCGCAAACGCCGGAGGAAGCTGTGGAACTGCTTTATTCAACGCCTGTATGGGATATCTCCATTCGTAAATTTGCAGCTATATGACGATTGACACTCTCAGCTTCCAGCGCACTACGGATACTCTGTCGCTTTTCCAACAAGGGCAGCTCGGTGGTTCATCGCAATCGACAATAAAGGCGGATAGTGATAGCTTGCAATTGGCACAGATCCATTCTGCGCAGGAAGTCATTTCCGGTTTCGAGGGAACTCCTATCCCCTATTCTCCCCGTACAGATGATGCCATAGCGCTAACCTTGCTGGCTTGTTTCTTCCTTTCTTCCATAGCTTTGGCACGCGGAAAGAAATTTCTTTCCCAGCAAGTAAAAGACTTTGTGCTGCATCGTGAACGGACAAGTATTTTTGATAGTTCTACAGCGGCTGACATGCGTTATCTTCTTGTGCTTGTAGTGCAGACGTGCGTATTGTCGGGGATTACTTTCTTCAACTATTTTCATGATACATCCCCTGCTTTGATGAACTCCGTATCCCCTCTTCTGCTTTTGGGGATTTATGTGGGCTCCTGTCTTGCTTACTTCTTACTGAAATGGTTGCTTTATATGTTTATAGGTTGGACATTCTTTGATAAAAACAGGACAAATATATGGCTGGAATCTTATTCTACGCTCATATATTATGCAGGATTTGCCCTTTTCCCGTTCGTACTCTTTTTAGTTTATTTCGACCTGAGTCTCACCAATTTGCTCATAATTGGAACCATAATTCTAATTTTTGCTAAAATATTGATGTTTTATAAGTGGATAAAGCTTTTTTTTCATCAATTTGGCGCACTTTTCCTATTAATTTTGTACTTTTGCGCTCTTGAAATACTACCTTGTCTGCTACTCTATCAAGGTATGATTCAAATTAACAATATATTGCTAATAAAATTTTAGGACGTTGAAAATTAAAAAAGTACTAGTGTCGCAGCCTAAGCCTGCGTCAGAGAAATCTCCCTATTACGACATTGCAGAGAAGTATGGCGTAAAAATAGATTTCCGGCCGTTTATCAAGGTTGAAAGTCTTTCGGCGAAAGAATTTCGGCAACAGAAAATTTCGATTCTCGACCACACTGCCGTTATATTCACTTCTCGTCATGCTATCGACCATTTCTTTAATTTGTGTACTGAATTGCGTGTTGCAATTCCGGAAACTATGAAGTATTTCTGTGTGACGGAAGCAGTTGCATTGTATATTCAAAAATATGTGCAGTACCGTAAGCGTAAAATCTTCTTTGGTGCAACGGGAAAGATTGAGGACCTCGTGCCTTCTATCGTAAAGCATAAAACAGAGAAATACCTTGTCCCAATGTCGGACGTACATAATGACGACGTAAAAACACTGCTTGACAAGAACGGCATACAGCATACCGAAGCTGTGATGTATCGCACGGTAAGCAATGACTTTACACCCGACGAAGAATTCGATTATGACATGTTGGTGTTCTTCAGCCCTGCCGGAGTAACTTCTTTGAAGAAGAACTTCCCTGATTTTGACCAGAAAGAAATCAAGATCGGTACGTTCGGTTCTACTACCGCACAGGCTGTACGCGATGCAGGACTCCGTCTGGATCTCGAAGCCCCTACGGTGCAAGCTCCGTCTATGACTGCCGCACTTGACATGTTTATCAAGGAAAACAATAAATAAACAGAGTGGGTATATATACTTTGTGCAAAGCCGAAAGGCTGAATAGTAAAATTCTGATCGGAAAGATGTTTGAAGGCGGTGTTTCGAAGTCGTTTTCCATCTTTCCGATACGCGTTGTATATATGCCTGTCGAACAAGGCGAGGCTCCGGCTTCCATATTGATCAGTGTATCGAAACGCCGCTTCAAGAGGGCGGTGAAGCGCAACCGGGTGAAACGGCAGATACGCGAAGCCTACCGGAAGAATAAATATCTGTTGGTAGACGAGTTGCAACGCCGGGAAAAACGTTTGGCTATTGCCTTTATCTATCTGTCGGACGAGCTTACTGCTACTGCCGAGCTGGAAGAAAAAATGAAAATAGCGCTTTCGCGTATCTCCGAAAAACTATCCTTATGAAAGCCCATAGCTCCCGGATGTCTGGCATCCGGATGTCCGTCAAAGGATTTTTGAGGAGGGTGTTCTCATTCCTGCTCCTGCTTCCTATCTATTTTTATCGGATTTGCATATCCCCACTTACTCCTCCCTCCTGCCGGTTCACGCCGACTTGCTCGGCATACGCGGTCGAAGCGATAAAGAAACATGGTCCTATTAAGGGTTTTTATCTGGCTGTGAGGCGTATCTTGCGGTGTCACCCTTGGGGTGGTTCCGGCTATGATCCTGTACCTTAAACTCCAAAATGTGGAAAATGGAAAGGAATACAAATAATATTCTGGATATTCATACCCATAAAGCAGAACCGGTTTCTGCCGGGAAGGCGATTATTAACCGTAAGTTGGCGACAGATGCTTTGTGCGAAGGATATTTCTATTCTGCTGGTATTCACCCTTGGGATTTGACGGAGTTTGATACGGAGCGTCGATTGGAATGCCTTCGGGAGCAACTTGCAGAAAAACAGTTAGTGGCTGTGGGTGAGGCCGGACTGGATAAGCTGGCTGCTGCTCCGATGCAGCTTCAAGTAGCTGTGTTTAAAGAACAGGTGGAATTGTCGGAAAAGTATGAATTGCCGTTGATTATTCACTGTGTGAAGGCTATGGACGAACTGCTTGCCTTGAGAAAGGAATGTGCACCGAAACAGCCGTGGATATGGCATGGATTCCGTGGAAAGCCTGAACAGGCAAAACAATTGTTACAGAAAGGATTCTATCTTTCTTTCGGAATGCATTACTCCAGTGAGGCGATGAATGTAGTGCCTGATAGCCGTTTGTTTTTGGAAACGGATGACAGTCCGGTAGATATTGAAGATGTGTTGCGTGATGCGGCGAAAGTACGTGGTGTGGAAGTAGAAACGTTGCAGGCTATTGTCCGTAAAAATATTCAAGACATCTTTTTTAGGGCGTAAGAGTTGTATCTTCCGAGAAAGAGTCGTACTTTTGCCCCTCACGGGATTGAAATACAATAAAAAACTAATAATAAAAGAGTAATACGATGAATTTTGTAGAAGAATTGAGATGGCGTGGCATGTTGCAGGACATCATGCCGGGAACGGAAGAGTTGTTAATCAAAGAGCAGGTGACTGCCTATTTGGGTATCGACCCGACTGCCGATTCGCTACACATTGGTCACCTTTGTGGAGTGATGATTCTTCGTCATTTCCAACGCTGCGGTCACAAGCCGTTAGCTTTGATCGGTGGCGCTACGGGCATGATTGGTGACCCTTCAGGCAAATCGGCAGAACGTAACCTGCTGGATGAAGAAACACTGCGTCACAATCAGGCATGCATTAAGAATCAACTGGCCAAGTTCCTCGACTTCGAGTCGGATGTACCTAATCGTGCTGAGTTGGTGAACAACTATGATTGGATGAAAGACTTTACCTTCCTGGATTTTGTTCGCGAAGTAGGTAAACACATCACTGTGAACTATATGATGGCTAAAGACTCAGTAAAGCGTCGTCTGAATGGCGAAGCACGTGACGGACTTTCATTTACCGAGTTCACTTATCAGCTGCTTCAAGGCTACGATTTTCTTCATTTGTATGAGACAAAAGGCTGTAAGCTCCAAATGGGCGGTTCCGATCAATGGGGAAATATTACTACCGGTGCGGAATTGATTCGCCGTACCAACGGAGGTGAGGTGTTTGCGCTGACTTGTCCGTTGATTACAAAAGCCGACGGTGGTAAGTTCGGTAAAACCGAATCTGGAAATATCTGGCTGGATCCCCGTTATACTTCTCCCTACAAATTCTACCAGTTCTGGCTGAACGTAAGTGATTCCGACGCCGAACGCTATATCAAGATCTTCACTTCGATCGAAAAAGAAGAAATCGAGGCATTAATTGCAGAACATCAGGCTGCTCCGCATTTGCGTATTCTTCAGAAACGTCTGGCTGAGGAAGTGACTGTAATGGTTCACTCTGAAGATGATTATAATGCAGCGGTAGATGCATCGAATATCCTGTTCGGCAATGCTACTTCCGAAGCTTTGCGCAAGTTGGACGAAGATACTTTGCTGGCTGTATTCGAAGGTGTGCCTCAATTCGAGATTTCTCGTGACGCGTTGACGGGAGGTGTGAAGGCGGTTGATTTATTCGTTGATAATGCGGCTGTATTTGCTTCAAAAGGAGAAATGCGTAAGCTGGTTCAAGGCGGAGGCGTTTCGCTGAATAAAGAGAAATTAGCGGCATTTGACCAGGTAATTACAGCTGCTGACCTGCTCGACGAGAAATATCTGCTTGTTCAGCGTGGTAAAAAGAACTATTATTTGCTGATTGCGAAGTAATAATACGCGATTTGCGAGGTGGCAAAGTAAAAAAGTGAACGAAATATTTGGAGGTTTGCTTGCAAACCTCTATCTTTGCACCGCTTTTTAACAGAAAGCACATAAGTTTGGACTATGGTGTAATGGTAGCACAACAGGTTTTGGTTCTGTTTGTCCAAGTTCGAATCTTGGTAGTCCAACAGAGAAGGGAGGTGTGTCAAAATGCGCACCTTCTTTTTTTTAAGCACAAAGCCCCGACTTTCACAAGCTGGGGCTTTGTTATTACCTAAAGATTTTGTATCTTTA